>Ga0208937_1001001_pt1 | contig 14397 bp, 7 predicted proteins | sample June2015DPH_11_5_FD_184705 | JGI IMG/M metagenome (GOLD analysis project Ga0208937, IMG submission 184705) | Peatland microbial communities from SPRUCE experiment site at the Marcell Experimental Forest, Minnesota, USA - June2015DPH_11_40... | ecosystem: Environmental > Terrestrial > Soil >...
ATTGAGCGCGAGGTCGAGTTCCAGATGTCGCGCTAGACGGCGGCGGAAACGCTTCCGACCGCTCCAGTAACGCCCACCGCCGGTGGGATTGTCGGCAATCGGGAAGTTATCCAGAAACGGACTTCGGGACAACGTTCGGAGTCCACGTTAATTAAGACGTAACTTCAGGGTAGCCCGTTATCCGCCCGGAACTGCTGTAAGCGTCTTTGTTCCGTCTTGGCCGCCCCTGCGGCTCTCGGTAAATAGGAGCAAGTCCATGCGCCTTAGCAGAAAGGCAAAACGGTCACATTTGAAGTCTGCGCTTGGTGGGATTCAGAAGACCAAGCAATCTAAGTTGCGAGCGACGAGTCGGAAACATTTATCCTTACAGTCAGCGATCTCTTACCTCGGTTTTGGCAGTCCGCGGCGATGCGCCGGTGACGACGATATCGATTCGCGACTCTGCATTCCTCTCGAGGTCGCGCAAGCAGAAGTAGTTGGGTCGCAGTTCCACTCGACTTGCCAGGCGCATCTGATCGCCAAAGTGCGGCGAGCCTGGATCGTCGCTCACGCCCGGCAGCACCTCGGAGTAGGAGGTCAGCGACCCATCCGGGTGAAACGCGACCACGAACGGCACGCGCTGACAGCAGTATGCGTCGAGCAGGGCCGGGTTCCGGGCGTCCGGTCGAAACGCCATGGTCCGCATGGCTTCAGCCGCGCTGGGTTCCAGGACCCATGCGCCGAACGTGTTGAGCTCTCTTTTGTCCTGCGACGAATCTATCGCGGCGCCCCCGACGGGAAAAGAGTCGGAGCCCCGTCCGATACGGTGAACGTCGCCGAAGACGAGATTGATCGTGCCAAATCCCTGACGAAGGGACGTGTACGCCGCCAGCACGGCGTCCTCCACACTCCGCTGTTGCGCCGGCGAAAGCGGCCGCCCGGCTTCGACAGCACCTTCAACCTCCCCAGCGACCTTGTGCGACGCCGAGCGCAGCTCCTCGCGAAAAGCCATGTAGTAGAGGGCCCCGCGCGACTCTTTCGAAAACACGCCGTCGAAACTCTCGAGGGCCGCAACGAACGTCGCGAGGTCCGGATCGGTGTTCTTAGCCCAGGCGCCCGAAAGCTTGAGCGCTTTGAACATGCCTGCCCATTGATCGACGCCAAAAACCTTTTCGTCCATGGTGATCTGGATCGCGATCTTATCGCTGATTCCATGTGCATTTTCGAGTAATTCGATCATCCTCAGCTGACGCGTGTTGGTCTGGCCGGGGTCGAACGCGTAGTAGGCCTGGTATTTCGCAGGATCGAAAATCGGTGTGGCGTACATCCGGTCAGGGCTCACGTTGTCGTTGCCGACATAGTCCTGGAGTGGGTTCTCGACCTGCACCGCTTCGCTCAGGGAAACGAATCCCGTCCACGCTGTTCGAGATGTCGACCCGTCGAGGGGAAGCGTCACGTCCACCCCGTCCGGACGCTTCGGAAGACGGCCGGGCCGGATGTAGAGCAAGGTCCCATCCCGCCCGGCGAGAATCAGGTTGGCGGGATAGAGATCCATCTGTGCCAGGGCGGCTTTGATTTCGGCGTGCGTACGAGCATGAGCTATCTCGTAGAGTTCGGCGTTTCCAATGCCGACCTGGTCGAAATACGCCGAACTGACGACATAGGCGTCATCTCCACGCCGCTCCACCACAGGTGAGAGGACACCGTTGTGACGCGTGTACTCGAACTCACCGGTAACCGGAGCCGCGCCGCGGACGTTGATCCTATAAGGCGCCACGACCATACGCTGAAGCTTTCCGTCGAACAGGTAAGCGCGCGGGTCTCCCTTTAGGGTTGGGATACGGTAACAGTCCCCCGTGTAACGGGGTCCTTCGGTCCATCCCCAGGCGAAGTCATTGCTGTGGCCGAAGAAAAACATCGCGGCGCCGGCCACGTCGAACGCCTGCACATTCAGCGAACCCGCCTTCATGCGCCAGGGATAGAAGAGGGTTCCGACCACCTCCCAAGGATGGTGTGAATCCGAAGAGAAGATGATCCCGCCATCCGCCGTCTTGCTTCGGCCGATCGCAAAGGCGTCCGAGGCTTCGCTGGTGGTCAGCGGACTCGGGTCGTACCCGAGTTTCTGCGCCGCCGCCAGGCGGGCAGGACAAATCGCGTCCGCCTCGAGGGTATATTGCCAGAACAACGCGAGCGGAAGGGCTGGTTCAAGCACGGGCGCCCAGGCGGGTTTGCGCTCGGGGTGGTCCACCATGAACCGGTTGATTCCTGCTATGTAGGCTTTCAGATCTAGACGATATTGCGCTGGGATCTTCGACATGTTCAGGCGTGCTTCCTCCAGGATCTGGAACTTCTTCACCCGAAGGTCGGAGGCGACTGTGTCGGGTATCTCCCCGCCGAGTACTGGTCCCACCTTGTCGGCGCCGACCACTCCAGCGCCGAACGCGGCCGCCAGTTCGCCCTTGACGCCGAGATACAGCAGCAGAATCTGCTCAAGACGATCCTCGGCAGTCGCATAGCCCAGGCCAAAAAAGCCATCCTCCTCGCGGGCGGCGTAGAGATGGGCCATCCCCCATCGATCCCGGAAAATGGTGACCTGACTTTGCTTCAGCTGGAGCGTCGCGTTCGCTTGAGCAGCCTGCGCCGGCGCGCGGAGGCAACCAAGGGTCAGCATGATCATGCCGAAAAGGGCGATTCCCGCGCAGCTCAATGCAACACTACCGCGCGGCAAATGGCTTGCCACGCACGCTCGTGTAGACGGCATCGAAGACCCTCAGACTATCGATATTCGCCACCCCGTTCACGGTGATCGGATCGCCGAGATACAAAACCTTGCTGTCCCCGTTGGTGAACGCTGGCCACGGGGGAAGGCCTGGGCCGTTCGGATTGCCCGACCTCGCGAAGTTGACCCAGTAGCTGGATATTTCCTCGGCCACCTTCCGATCTGCCGCAGTCCACTTCCACGGCTCCTGATCCAGATGGTCGAAGACATACCAGAGCTCGGCGAAGTGGCTCGCGCCCCAACCCTCATACACAGAGCCGGCCGGGAACGGGGGCTTCTGTCGAAACGAGTAGTAGTAGACAGGGCTCTTTCCTGTCCCGGCTTGCAACCTCGCCCACGCCCACATGTCCCAGCCGAAGCGGAGATCGCGCTCGAGGCCGAGTCGCGCCTGCCGCGCGTCTTCGTCGGTAGCGTGGGGATACGCTGCGACAAGCGGAGGGGGCAGCGCGCCGTAGCTGTGCTCAAGGTCACTGTCGAAGGTGGCTGCCGTGACGTGGGTGACATCCACCAACGCACGCGCCTCCTCGGCGTTCGAACCGATGAGCAGAGGGACATCGTTCTGTTGCCCCGAAGCGAATGTTTCATAGGGCGAAGCGGGAAGCACGTAGGGTTCGATCACCGGGTGGACAATGCCGCCGGCGTTGCCGCTGAACTGGTTCGCAGGCAGCCGGCGCAGTTGTTGGAGCGAGGTCGCGCCCAGCGAGACAGCGTACTTCTCGCCTTCGCGTTCTGCGTTCGCCAGCAGGTACTTTGGTGCGAGCTGGAGCGGTTCGAACAGGCCGCCGCTCTCTCCGATGGCGCGCTCAAACAGGCCTTTCGCGAGCGGCGAGGCCATCAGAATGCTGACCGATATCGCTCCTGAAGATTGACCGGCGACGGTTACGTTTTTCGGGTCGCCGCCGAAGGCTGCAATGTTCCTCTGAATCCATTCGAGTGCAGCAATCTGATCCATCAGGCCGTAATTCCCGGACGAGTGGTGCGGGGACTCCCGCGTGAGCTCAGGATGCGCAAGAAAGCCAAGCGGACCAAGTCGATACGCTATGGTGACGACAATCACGCCTTTGTGCGCGAGCCGGTCACCCCAGTACAAGGGCATCGAGGCCGACCCGTTGATGTAACCCCCGCCGTATATCCAAACGATCACTGGCAAGTGCTCATGCACGTTTTTGGCCGGCGTCCAGATGTTGAGGTAGAGACAATCCTCACTCACTGCCGGCGGCGTCTCGCCTGGCATGGACACACCAGTTTGCATACATGCCGGGGCAAACGCATCCGTCTTGCGCGTGCCAGTCCAGGGTGCAGCATGGGCCGGAGGCCGCCAACGCAAGTCGCCGACCGGAGGGGCAGCGAATGGAACGCCTTTGTAGACGTTCAATCCGCTTTCGCGCACCCCGGCTGTCGCGCCGGACTCGGTCAGAGCTCTGGGGCTTTGTGCCAGGGCCACGGCGGATGTTGCTAGAACGACGACAAGAAGTAGGCCTCTGATTAAGAACTTAGAAGAGAGCGGCATATTGAGCTCTTGGTTATCAGCTTACTCCTGACAATGTTGTTACTGTCGGGGGCTATCTTCGCTGGTCGAACCGGGTCGGCTACAAACCCACATCGGGGCGAGTCGTCGGCAACCCCTTCCCTCATCGGTAAGGTAAGGGTTGCCCGTGACCCGGACATGATTCGACTAGTGGACTTCTAGGTCCTCAACACTCTGGCAAAGCCGTTCTTCGTTCCTGGACCGGATCACGACTCCGCTAAAGCCTACTATGTCGAGGGTGAAGAACTCGCAGACTCAGACCACTCCTCGGATAGGATCGCGTAAAGAAAGCTGCTTCTCCATTCTCCGTGAATCCTAAGGTTCTTGACCAGAAATCCTTCCTTTCGCATGCCTGCCTTCACCAGCACGCGCGCGGAGGCAGGGTTCTCTGGAAGACACGTTGCCCAGACTCGGTGCAGGCCCATCTCTGAGAACCCAAGCTGTAGCAATTGTTTCACGGCCTTTGTGGCGATTCCTTTTCCCCACCATTCGGGATTGATCAGATACCAAATTTCGCCATCGCTGTTACCCCTGAGGTTGACTACGCCGCATAGGCCAATGAGCTCGCCGCTAGGTCCACTGACTATCGCGCGTACGATGGAACGCCATGGGTCTGATGGCGATTCATTGATCGACTCCGTCAGAAACTTCTCGCTCTCCTCTCGAGAACAAACCGGCAGCAGCATATATCGGACAACCTCCATATTTGAGATCAAGGCATGAAGCGCGTCGAGGTCGTCAGCCTGCAACCTGCGTAGGGTGATCATGAGTCTTCTCGGCGGCAGTATAGCTCCGAAACCGGATGGGACAGGCCAACAACGAAACCTTGGCACGCTGCCGAGACAAGTCTGGACTGAGAAGTCCTGTTACCTAGATGCGTCGTTCCGCCTGGATAGTCGGCGAACCGGAAGCTATCCGGCTTCCAGGTCGAGTAGTCCTGCGAAGTCGGCATGGCGGCAGGAATTTGGAAGCCGGTGTCTGCTGAGGATTCGTCGATGCTGGGGCGTTTAGCAGTTACGAATCGCGAGAAGGCCAACTTCTGTATTGCCCGTTAACCGAGAGTGATCGCAATCGTTCAGGTTCACTGCTGCTCCCAGCCCATCCGGCTCACAACTGGTCTCAAATATTGCTTCACGGCTTTGCGAGTGATGATTGCACTTATATCCTTAGGCATCGGTCAACTGGTCAGCTCGCGTATCGCAGGAGGCGATGGTGGTACGCACCACTAGTTACATTTATGTAAGTTGCACCTGTTGGTTCAACGATGCCGTACCTAACACCCGGAGTTCGTCTGGCCCTTTATGCTGGATGCCTTTCCCGCACTACGGACTCTTTTGATGTTGCAGAAGTATCCGGAAGGCGAGTCCGTGCGTGATCAGCAGTAATGGCACAATCAAAGTCGGAATGAAATAGGTGGCTGCCAACTGCCCTGCCAACAGGCCGGAGTGATTGGCCTGGTAGAAAGCGTTCAGGAGATCGGCTGAGCCCCAGAGATTGAAGATCCATGCCATGACAACGCCAGCCCCACGTGGCGGCGATAGCAGCGAGAGCAACGCGAGTGTCGCTGCAATGATGTCTCCATAGGCCGCGGAATGCGCGAAGGCGGACGGCAAATCGGGTGACACCACCCGAAAAATATGCACCCGATCCGAGCCGCCCTTGCTGCTCGTCCCGAATCGCTTCGACTAACTAACCGACGCGTAAACGATCAGCGCGCCCGAAACCAGAGAAAATTGCTCGAAAAAGTTCGCCCAACGATCATAGATCTGCGGTTGCGCAGCGACAAGCGGCACCCACAACAGCGCAAAGACAAGATAGATGGCGCCGAGTAGGAAAGCGCCGGCTCGCGCCGTTCTAGGCCATTGGATCGCTATGCCCCCAAAGAGCTCGATGGCAGCGGCGATGTATAGGAGAATCTCGCGGTGAGGAACGGGTCCCAGCGCCCGGATCTGTTGCCAATTGTTAAAGTCATGCCAGACCAGAGCGATCATGCCAAGGCAATGGCAGCCAATCCATACACGTGACGTCCGAGATAGATTCTCATCATCTCATCCTTAAGTGCGCGGCCTCTTCGGCGCATTGACTCATGGGCGTGCTTGTCGACAACGGCTTATAGCCAATCTGGACTCTTTGCGATTCACCGTAGCGCCTGCTAATGCGCAGTCTCCCGGCTGCGCCTCACCGGCAACTCGATGAACGACGCCCGCTTGGCCTCCCGAAACACGGTCCATGTGGAGGTTCCATCTGGCGGGTACCGCCGAAAAACGCTCGCGTCCACACCTGCCAGCGCCACTCGAATCTGATGCCTCTTTCGCAGCAGCACGGATGTGGGATACAGCGCGAAACGGATCCTCGCAGCCTCGCCCGGTTTCAACGGTTCCGCATCCTTTCGGAGAAAACTATGGGCGGGGCCTAAGGGCTCATATGGCAGGGTCTTGGGATCAACTTCTTTGCGATCAATCACCCGCAGAATTCCTTCATCCAGGTAAGTTACCCGCCCTTCGGGCGAGACGTCTTCTAGATATGCGTGCAGCGCCCCGTCACTCGTGGTCCAGGACATCTCGAGCGTCAGCACTGGGCTACCGGTAATCTCGAGATCGGACTCCAGCGGAGCGCTGTTATAAACCAGCAATTTCTTGTCCTCATTCGCGCGATCCGGGTACACGACGTCACCTCCGCCGTACCCGGTAGCCCAGATGCTTTGGTCGCCGGTTGAAGCAGTGAAGTCCACTCTGTAGGAATCGCTGGCGATCGCTGCCGAAGGCGCTGCCGCGTTCAGCGTGTTGTGTTCCCCAAAGTACAAGCGCTCAGGGGACAGTCCTGCCGGCGGCCAAACTTTCGTCGTGTGCCATCGCCCTTCGCCCATCGTGTAATACTGAATGGAAGACTCAATTTCCGGCATGTCGTTGCGCAGCACACGATCAAAAAAGTCAGCCTGCATCTTCAGCTGCTCTTCAGTCGACGGCACGGGCGGAGTGTGGTTGGACGCGAATGGATCTACGTTGAATCCGCCGCCGTGCGACAGTGGGCCGATAATCACCACCTGCGGATTCGAAAAGTTTTTGTAGCGAGTCAGCGCATCTTCGCCGCCTCCCCCATCGAGCCATCCGCACCATACCATCATGGGGAGCTTTGATCTTTCAATTTGGGTGCGCAAGCCTGATGGGCTGATCTGTTCCAGTTTGAACGCGCCTATCGGGTCGTCGCGAAATTCAACCTCGGCGATAGCCTGAGCCACATTCACGTTGTGATGCTGGCGGACCAGATCCGCCAACTGCTTCCCGTCACGGTCTGCATCCACGGGGCGAACGCCCGGAGTCATAAGGCGGTCCTTCCAGCAATTCCATCCCTTATCTTCTTGAGCGCCGCACACGTCGTCGCGGTCCATCGCAGCAATGACATCGCTCCACGTTTGCAATAGCCCGCGCTGCGCAACACCACCGGCCTGAATTGCCCACCAAACGTCGAAATTGCCGTAGAGCGGCATGACCGCACGGATTGCGGGCTGACCTGCTGTTGCTGCAAGTTCGGCGGCGTTGCCATCGTAGGAGATTCCAAAGGTTCCGACACGGCCGTTCGACCAAGACTGTTTGGCGGCCCAAGCCGCGATCTCACCCATGTCGGCCACCTCGGCGGGAGACCACTCCATGACGCGATTTCCCCCCGACGCTCCACTGCCGCGCGCATCCACCGCGAGCACCGCAAAGTGGCGACGATTGAAATATGCTGCCTGTTTATCCTCGAACACTTCGGGCGGGCGAGCTTGATGTAGCGCGCCCAGCATCCTCAGGGTCCATCCGATCTGCGGCTCACGCCAGTAGCGCGTGGTGCGCATCAGCACCGGGACCCGCTCACCGGGTTTCAAATCCGTGGGGAGACCGACCGTGACTGCGATCTCCACCCCATCGCGCATCTTCACGTACTCAGAAGTTGACTGCCGGATGCCTGCCGGGGTCATCTCTTCGCCCGGCAGCTTCGTCCACAAGGTCGCAACACCTACGAAAACTGACGCCACAAGACCGAAGGCCGCAATGCCAGCACCCACCCATTTCAGTGCTCGCCTCATACGTTCTATCTGTCGCGCCCTCCGTCTTGGTCGGTTCGTTGGCTATTTATTGCTGAGAAGCCTTTGTTTACCGGCAACGAGGATTGACCAAACACGTAGCGCCACCCTGCCGGAGTAGGCACGGTTCAATGTTCTCTCCCCTGGATCGAGTTGAAAAACTAAACAACATAGTATCGGCGAGCCTTAACTCGGGGTGCGCTACGTTCTGGCTAGGGGCACGATCTCCTTGGGTGAACCATAACCACGATCGTAAGCGGGATTGGGGACCGCATACATCTTCAATTCGCTCCATCTCCATCGGCTGGAGATGGGTGGCCTGCCACAGGAACAATACAAGGTCCATTCTTCCGAGATTCCGACAGCCATGGGCATCAGGTATGATCCGTTACGGTATGGGCTAAAACCAACCAGATATCGAGTGAGGCATTCCGGACACTCGACGCAATGGCGAACACGAAGCGTCATGGCACATATCAACCAAGATAGAGTTGTTTGGCCAACCCACGTTAAACAGTTAGTCAACCTCATTCCAAAGCAAGATGAGGGCGGGAGATTTTCCCGCCCGCCGTGCGTAAACGTCGACAAGCACAGCTTTCGGGTATCCAGTCGGCTACCATCTGCCCGTTTATTTTTGAGCGCGGTCAGCCATTCTGAAGAATCTCATGGGACGGACCATGTCGGTGGCCACGTCGAAACTCGTCACCCGGCCGTTGCTGTCGCGGTTGAAGTGCATCAGGAACTGGCCTTCGCTAATGTCGCCAATAAATCCATCCGGGAAAGCCGGCTCGATTTCCTCATCTTCGGTCATCCACTGCTGGCGGACGAGCTTGCCTTTTTCCACGACCAGTGTCCACGTGGCCCGCAGTTCGTCGTTGGCATACGATCCGGCGTAATCCGCCAGATGCGAGGATTCCAAGCCGGGCCTGACGGCTTCGTAAGAAACAGGCACTCCCCCTTCGACGGCCTCGAGTTGAAAATTACTGCCATTCTTGACCGCGTGGAAAATGTACCTATCTTTGTGTTCGATATCCGCCTCCAGGGCTTCGAATTGCCCGCCGCCCAGGGGAAGCAGGTCGTAGGTCATTCCGGGAGCCACCATGATCAGTTTGTCGTCACGCAGCACGAACTTTCGAAAGGCTCCGTTTTTCTGGCTCCAATAGGTTCCCACATACTGCTTGAGTTCAGTCAGCGGCACATTCGGCGAGGTCTTTGGAGAGGGTCCGTTTTCTGCTCGCGCAAATTCTTCCGCCAGGTAGACGTCAGCCACGCGCTGTGCCATTGTCATTGGGCTCATGCTGCCCACGCAGTTACACAGAACGAGTGTGGAAAAGTGCTGATCCGGAAAGCGGCTCAGCGCTGCACGGTATCCCACCCATTCCCCGCTGTGATGAATCCAGTTGAGGCCGCGATAGTGATCCAGAAAGATGCCCATTGCGTAGGGAATCGTTTGGCCGTTATTAAGAGTGCCCGGCGTAGTTAATTGACGAATGGCGTCGGCGCCACCGACTAGCGGATGATCGAAGTTCTGATCCCACTTGAAGAGGTCCTCGACCGTGGTCATGACCGAGCCGTCCCCGAGCTGCTCGAAGTTGCTCATGTCGATTTCGAAGCCTCCGCCCTTGTGGGGCGCATAGCCTGTCGCCCGCCGCGGCACGATCATGGTGTGGTCGTCGTGGAAATGCGTGCTCGTCATCTGCAATGGACCAAAGATTCGATTCTGGGCGAACTGCCGCAGAGTTTGTCCGGTAACCCTCTTCACAATCTGCGACATGAGGAAATAATTCGTATCGCTGTAGAGGAATTCTTCGCCTGCTCTGAAGTTCACCCCTTTCTGCCGAAGGATCAATTCCATTGCATCGCGATCCGTAGTAAGGTCGGCTTCTGGTATGCCCTGCAGGTCGAATAAATCGTCGTAGTTGCGAAGTCCGCTAGTGTGGTGCAGCATGTGGCGAATCGTGATAGTTGACCCGTAATCCGGCATTTCGGGGAGATACTTCCGAATGTCGTCGTCCAACGACAATTTGTGCTCTTGCGCCAGCAGGAGGATCGCCATCGCGGTAATCTGTTTCGACACCGAGCCGATATCAAATACCGACTGAGGGGTGATCGCGATGCCGAGTTCAAGGTTGGCCATGCCGTAACCGTGCTCGTAAACGACGTGGTCGTCCTTCACAACGGCCAGGGCACACCCTGGCGAACTGGTTGTGTTCCACTCTGCAAATACGCGATCGACTTTGTCAGTGAGTTCTTCTTGTGCCGAAGAATCTGCGGCAACCAGCAAACACAGCCCAAGCATCGTGAGTGCAACGCGTCTCATCGTTGTTTTCTTTTCTTAGAAGCTGTAACGGAGCGCGAACTGCATGACCCGCGGAGCCGTTAGCGTAGACGTATAGTAGCCGAAGCTTGAACTGTTCGACAGGCTCAGATTCCCCTCGGCGTTGCTTCCTGCGATGGGCTCCAGGGCGGCCGCATCAAACCGGACTGAGTTTGTGATATTGAAAGTCTCCCAACTGAATCGCAGCGCGGAAGTCTCGGTGATATTCCACGTCTTTCCCAGCCCCATGTCGATGCCAAAGTAGCCCGCGCCGCGGATGAGGTTTCGTTCTCCAGATTCGCCGGGATACGCGTAGCGAAACTCACCGATCGTCGCAGTGGGAGTCTGGAATATGTTAGGGCTGCCGTTGACCATGAAAGTTCCGCTTTTCGGCTTAGGCCCAATCAGCACAGCATTGGCAGTGTTCTCCCAGTTGGTCGGCCAATAGTTCCCATCGTTGACGGTAGTTGGGAAGCCGCTGGTCATACGGAAGATTCCGGTGATTTCCCAATTGCCGACGACGGCCCCGAGCAGGCCACTTGTAGCTATCTTTTTTCCTTTTCCAATGGGCAACTCATACATCCAGTTCGCATTGAATTGGTGGGTCGCATCAAAATCTGACACGGCACGGTTTTGTCTTGGTGACCAGGTGTTCAAGATGTAACTGGCAAACCCGCCGCCGGCAACACCTGAACCACCTTCGTATTGATTCACTCGTTCGGCGTCCGACCCTAAGTCGATCGACTTGGAATACGTATAGTTAAAATCAAACTGCAGCCCGCCGGACATTTTACGCCGCAGACTCGCCTGCAGCGCGTTGTAGCTGCTGTTGCCCATCGAGCTCCACCCGTACAGCGACGAGAATTGCGGAGCCCAGAACTGGAACTGCTTCGTGACTCCATTCACAGTGGCGCAAGCCGGGAATGTGGCCCCAGTGGGATCGCAATACCAGTCGGCCTGAATCAGCTCCGTGGTCATATCAATGCCGCCATTGCAGGCGAAGATCTCATACATGTTCTGCGTGGCCGTCGGATTCGCTGGAGGCGTGCCCGGAGCGCAAGTGATCGTGGGCGTCTGGCCTGCGACGAGCGGAAACAGATTCTCGAAGTAAGGAATCTTCGCCATGTTTTGTACAGGAGTCGGATTGTTGCTCTGCATCGTGGTCGCGATCATCCGCGTCGCGGTATAGAGATCCATGCCCGACTTAGGATCCCGCAGGTTCAGTGGTTGTGCGAAATCCAGTTGCTGCAGCAATCGATGGCCGAAGCGGCCCACATAAGAAGTCTCCAGAACGAATCCCCGGCCTACTTCGCGGGTGAATGAAAGATCAACCACGTGGGAGTACGGAGTCTTCAATTCGTTGTCCAGTCCCCAGGTGATCGCCTCGCCTCCCGTTCCCGGCGTCGACGGCGGTGAATACGGAAAACCACCCGTCGGTGCCGGCGGTTGCAGCAGACATGGAGGAGCCCCGCAACCGTTATATGTTTTCGGGACGTTGTACAGAGAGTCAAAACGCGGCGATTGATCCGGAGTTACCAGGCCGGCAGGATCCCCGATAATCGTCGTCAAACCAAACGAGCCCATTCGATCGAAGCTGTTGATCACCCCTTCGCCAAAGTGGTCGTAGTACATCCCCCACCCGCCTCGGAGCGAACTGTTCCCGGACTCGCCAAACAGTTTTCCTAACCAACTCGTCTTCGAGAAATTCGGTGACCACGCAAAAGCAAAACGCGGAGCTGCATCTTTGTAATCCCAGTTCCAGATCGGCGGCTTACCGTTGGCCTGACCTGACAACCCGAAGCTCAGTAACGGCTGGATGCTTTGTCCTTCTGCCATTCCCGTGTAGCGATTTCGAAACCACTGACTGATGGCCGGAACCGGCGCCACCTGGGTCCCTGTGGTTTCGTATGGCGGCTGTAACAAGCTGTAACGGACTCCAAAGTTCAGCGTCAGATTGGGTGTGACCCGCCAGGCATCTTGCGCGTAGAACTCGGCCTCATGCGCCCGGAAATGGCGCGGAACCATCGCGCCCTCCGGCAAGAGCGTGAAGTTCTTGGTCTCCTGGTAATTTGCCGTCACTTCGGGCACCATGCCGGTCAAGGCACTCGCCGCCAGATCATAGGCCGCAGAAAACGATCCCGATCCATTGGATGCGTACGTTCCCAAAACTTCCGGGAATCCCAGGGAAGCGAATTGGGGAGCCCCAGGATCCAGACTGGTTCCTGTTCCGGAGATTCCGCCTGCCGCAAGCCAAGTCGGGTTCGACGACCCGGTGGTAAACGATTGTGCATTGGATTGTCGCAGGTTGTTGATGATTCTCAAGTTCGTGCCGAACTGCAGTGTGTGCTTGCCTTTGGTCCAACTGAGGTCATCCACAAAGTTGTGGAGCGGCACTTGCACGTTCGTCGTTGGCGATTCTCCTACGGGATTCGAAATGCCTCCCGCGTAGAAGCTGATGTATCCTTGCGTTTGCAGTCCCGCCTGCCCCAGCCCCTCGCGGATGTATCCGTAGCGAAAATTGTTGATCAGGGAGTTGCTGATCACCGTCGTATAGCCCGCCGCCAGGCCCTTTCCGTTATTGGTCGAAATCTGATTGGAAGGCTGTCCCGGAAATTGTGCCCCGATGGTTGTCAGGTGATCATTCTGCAAGTTCCCGCGCAAGAACAGGCGATGGTTTCCGTTCGAGGTCAGGTTAGAGTCGAGTTTGACGATGTAAGTATCGAGTTTGGCGGGGGTCGGATCGGAGAACGTAAATCCTGAAATGTTCAGGCCATCGCCCACCGTTGGATCGTTCGGCAGCGGATAACCATTGAAGACCGCCAGTGCCGCCGGATCAACTCCCGCCCCTTGCGGGCAGTTCCCCAGTCCGTAGCAATAAGGGTCCAGATTCGCGAGATCGGTTTTATTCAGCGTAAACAGACCGCTAGTCGGACAACTCGGGTTCTGGCCGTTATCACATTGATAGGTCAGAATGCCATTGCGGAAGCTGGCGGTGGGCACAAACCTTGTAACAATTGCCGTCTCGTGCGTCCGCTGCCCCTCATAAGTGGCGAAGAAAAACAGCCGGTTCTTGATGATCGGCCCGCCGATTGAGCCTCCGAATGTATTACGTACAAGATGCGGAGGTACGTTCGGATTGCCCGCCTCCAGCTCAGACCGCTCGTTAAACCAGCTATTGGCCTCGCCGATTTTCGACCGGTTGTATTCATAAAGGGATCCATGAAACGCGTTGGTTCCACTCTTGGTCACCAGGGACACCTGAGCGCCTGACGACCGCCCGGCCTCTGCATTGGAATTCGTCGTGGTGACGCGAAATTCCTCCAGCGAGTCCAGGGTTGATCGTAACGCCCCCTGAAAGGCATATCCGAAAACGGGATCGTTGTCGTCCAAGCCATCGACCGTAATATCGGTCTGATCACTGCGCGCTCCGCTCACCGCTCCGCTGCGGCTGTCCGCGTCCGGATTAATGTCCGTGCTATTCCCCGTGTACAGCACGCCCGGCTGAAGGCTAAGGATAGAGACAGGATCGCGGCCTTCGAACGGAAGCGTGGTCATCTGGTCTGCGGTGAACGCATGGCCGATGCTGGCGTCCTGGGTATTCACGAGTGGGGCCTGGCTCATTACTTCCACTTTTTCTGCGACCGCTTGCACCTGCAACTTTTGATTAAGAGTGGCGGGCGTGTTCACCAGCAAACGAACGTTATCTACGCGAAGCGTGCCAAACCCGGCTG
>Ga0208937_1001003_pt1 | contig 14330 bp, 23 predicted proteins | sample June2015DPH_11_5_FD_184705 | JGI IMG/M metagenome (GOLD analysis project Ga0208937, IMG submission 184705) | Peatland microbial communities from SPRUCE experiment site at the Marcell Experimental Forest, Minnesota, USA - June2015DPH_11_40... | ecosystem: Environmental > Terrestrial > Soil >...
CACATGGTGCCGAAGATCCGGGACATAACCGGGCCGATGGCCGTTGGCGCGGGCGTGGTCGCGTTCGGGCAGTCCCTGCAGGCGTTTTTCCCGCAGGAGCCACTCCTTTACGGCGATAACCGCACGGGCAGGATGCTCCTCGGCATCGATGCGCGGGGCAGGCTGTTTGACCGGCGCGACGGGATGCTTGTTACCGACCGGAGCGGGCACACCCTGGCAGGCGACGGGACCGTCCACAGCGAAAACCTCGGAAGTGGGGGAATGCTGATGGGCGAAAGCCCGATGCTCGCTGGCATCGACGAAGATGAGGAGATGTACAACTGAGTCTCAATCCCCCGTTGATTCCCCTTGTTAAGGGGGGCAAGGCGGGGGATCGTTTTTATAAACCACACCCCTGCGTGGCACGGTCAACCGGGCGACCAATAACTGCCCGCCAACAATTTGCAGGGAGAAAGAGTTATGAATCAAGCGCTAGCATTGCCGACCGCCTCCAACGTGAACCCGCGGACCGGGGTCCGGGGCGATTTCGACCACCTGTACGACACGTATTTCATCAGCACGCCCCCGGCGACGCAGGCGCAGCTGATGTTCCAGCAGGCGACCGGGCAACCGGGGAAAACGCTGGAGGTCACGAACATGCAGGGCCAGGGCGGCCAGTTGCCGACCGGCTTCAGCATGACGCCGAAGTATGTCTACTTCTCCATCGTTCCGGGGAATTCGGTGTTTGCGGCGGTCAATATCGCCGACCTGTTCACGATGATGACCACCACGACGGTTCAGTTTTTCAAGAACACGTCGAATGCGATCTACACGAGCACCCTGGCGTCGGCGCTCGGGATTTCGATCCCGATGACCTTCCAGGCCGGGACAACCGGCGGCTTCGTGTACTTCCCGCAGCCGTGGTACCGCGGGCGGCAGGTCATCACCTCCAGTTTCAACCTCGGGCAGAACGTGGGATGGAACTGGACGATTTGCCATCAGCAGGCGTGCCCGGCGAGCCTTCAGGGCGTCGGCATCATGATCGATATGTGGGGACCGATGTCGAAGAAGGTCAACACATAGCATTGCTCTGGGTTGCCCGCGCCGCAACCATAATAATGGCGCGATCCTTTCGATGCGGGGGAGGGCGGCATTCCCTCCCCTCTTTACAAACCTGACAACAAGGCGGCAGAATGACGCTTCTTGATAAAAATTTCAACAATGCGGCGATAATCGCCAACCAGCAGGCGCGACGCCGGGAAAAACTCGTTATCTTCGGGACCGCCGCGGCAGGGAAACCGAACCAGCCCTTTTCCACGCACGTCAACACGGACGGCCCGTTCTGGCTCCAGCGCATTTCGGGATCCTTCACGCGCCTTATCTATCCCGTGAACCCGTCGAGCGGGGCGGTATCCGCCAACCTGGTCGATGACGGCGGCTGTCACCTGCGTGCGGTGCTCTACGGCGCGAACCAGCAGCAGATCCTTTTCCAGAATCCCGTATCACTGTGTAACTTCCTTTCGCCGGGCGGCGTACGTTCGCCGATCGCCGGATCGACGAATGTCGCGCAGAACAATAACGGGTCGTTTACCGATGCAACAAGCGGGTTGACCTTCGCGCAGGCGCCGGCGTCCGGGACGCTCTACCGACCCGACGAATTCGAGTACGTCTTTGCGGCGAAGAGCGACATCTATATCAACATTTTCAACGATTCAAACGCGCCGAACGATTTTGAAATCGTTCTCGACGGCGTGCGCTTTTTGCAGTAAGGAATCGTAATGGCCGATTTGCGGAAGACGAAGAGCCGGGGCTACTGGTTCCAGCGCATGGTCCAGATAACGGGCGGCGCGCCGATCAAGGTTCCTTTCTTTACGCTCCCGGGCATGCCGTTTCTCCTGCGCCGGATCCGCGTGGTACAGGCGGACGTCGAGTATAATGCAGGGACTTCCTTCAGCTACGCTATTCCCCGGATTAAAGCGTCCCTCTATATCGCCTCCGGAAATGTCAAGGTGTGGCCCGAAGCGCCGGTCGATGCTTTGTTGAGTAACCTGCGGCAAACGGCGGACGGTATCCAGCGTATTTTCCAACCGCAACCGGCGGACATGCAGAATTACGGCGTCGGCTGGCAAGGGTCCGCGCCCGGAGATAATTATCCGGTCAATTACAAGTATGCTGCAAACGCGCAGATCCTGGTGGAGCTCACCGGCCAGGCGGTGGTGCCGGCGCTTATCGGCGCGACCGGGGCGGCCGACACCGGAATGCGGCCCGATTACGTGGAGATTACCCTCGAGGGCTACAACATCGACGAAGGGGCGGCAGCATGAGCATCATGCGTAAGTTACCGCGCGGCGCGATCGTGCTCCCGGTGGCCGTGGAAATAACCGCGGCGTATGTCGCCGGTGTATTCGATTTTTCTAAACCGGTGAACCCGCAAACCCTCGCGCCCCTTACCGGGCCGATCCTCCTGTGCAAAATTTTATCGGGCAACCTGTATATCTTCGATTCGGTCACGTTCGCGTGCAACGTAAACGAGCTTGACTATGAGGACGCGATCCTGACGGTCCCTACGGTGCAGGTAAGCACCAAGCAGAACAATGTCGCGCTCTTCCAGGGCGCGCTCTCGTTGCCGAGCTACGCCGACGGCGCAAGTTATGGCTTTGAGTTCCAGGCGAAAAGCGGATCCGGCGCGAATCCTGACTACCTTGCCGTGTCCATGACCGGGCAACTCGAAACCACGCCAGATTTGATCGGCATCCCGGCGATTACGGCCTCGTTCTCGTTTATCGGCTATGAGATAACGGACCAGGCGGCGATAAAGAAGTTCCTGGAGGATGCATGAGCCTCGGAACCCGATTGATTAGGGAGTATTTAGTTGCGAACACCGGCCAGTCGCCGTATTTTATCCTGCCATCTTCTCCGGGAAGTTTTGTTAATATTCTCGAACCGCACCTGGGGGGATCCGCCGGCACGAATAAGCCGAACATAGGGCTTTTCCCCGCTATTCAAGGGAACTATTTCCAGGCAAATGATTGTGTCCACATCATCGGCTACGGGCTTTACTTACCGTATAATTTCCAGCTTGCGGATTTGGTGCAAACGGGGCAGCAGGAATCCAGTGGCTATCTTTACGGGCAAAGCGTCCCGGCTCTGTACCTTGCGCCGATGAATTTTAATACCGGGGGATTCGTTCAGATCATGGATCTCTACGGCTTCCCGATCATGCGCGAAAACGTCTACTATCAATGCGATCTTTTCATAAATCGCCAAGTCTTAGGGAATATCGGCGGTCCGTTTTTTATCCAGGCCACGATGAATATCGCTAACCATCCAGGGAACAATGCTATCGTCGGGGCGATTGACACTTTTAATTGTCCGGCGGCGCTTGCCAATGCTACCTACCAGGCAAGGCCATTTATAGAGGTTGAACATTCGTTTAGCACGGGAGCAATATCATAAATGTCCGGTCCGCTTGATTACCCGCGTAAAATAGGACCAACTGACGGATTCCCCCCTGCAGGCGGCGGTGGCGGCGGGGTAACGTCCGTAAACGGGGAGACCGGCGCGGTAGTTTTGCAGATTACGCCCCCTTGGAACCAGATTGACTTAACACCGTTGGCGGGCCTCATATCGCTTGCCTCGCTCGACCTTTCGGCGCGGACCGGGGTTTCCGGCGTAATCGCCGGGATTCTGGCCGCGTCCGGCATAACCCTTGTGCCGAACGGCTATTTCCAGTTCAATGGCGCGGGGCCGTTCGAGGATACCATCGACGGTATCCTTGCCGGATCCCACCCCCTTGTTTTTACAACATTCGACCCCGCGAATATCGGTCCAGGCGTTGTACTTTCAAATGGGGATTTAACTTTTTCGGGAAACGGAAGCGGGAACCAGTCCTTAGCCAGATCCATTCAAGCCGTAACGGCTGGAAAATTTTATTGGGAGTACACTATATTCGATCAGATCCAGGCAGTTGGCATTGTCACGCCGGACGCCACACTTGCGGGCTACCCCGGGAAGGATACCCATGGCTGGGGGTATATAGCGGGATTGGGAGGAATTTACAGCAACGACTCCCCTATTCAAAGCGGCCTGGCAGTGGCAGCGATCGGCGATACCATCGGCGTGGCGTTCGACGCAACGGCCGGGACGCTTCAATTTTATTTAATCCATGGTAGCATGCAGACCACCCTTGGAAGCCAAATTACAGGCCTCTCCGGGCTAACGCTTTACGGGGCGGTGGGGTTTACACAGGCAAAGAATTACGTTTTTGGGACCGCAAATTTCGGGGCGTCGGCGTTAATCGGACCCGTTCCCGCGGGGTACAACGCGGGGATTTTTTCCCCTCCGGTCGTCAATGGCGGTGTCTACCAGCTCAACAGCGCGGGAACCGCAATAGACTATATCATGACGCCGGTCAACGGCTCGACGGTAATCGCCTACAGCGCCTTGCAACAGGCGGTGGGCGCAACGTCGATCGTCATTCCCAACGCCGGGACGTCCACCCCGACCGACACCTATTTCCGGTCGGCGATCTGGGACAACCAGTACATCGTCGAATTTAACTATACCCTGCTTGCGGTGAACCAATCGGCCGCGCTCGACACGATAACCGACCCGAATGGCCCGGGCGCTGCGGTCGTGCAGGCGTGCGTCAGCGGTCCGATGTTTACACACCAGAATTTGAGCGGGGTTTCCCGGATGATCCTCGGCATGGTCGTTGTCGGCTCGGGCTGGGACCAGGCGATCAACGTTCTTGCTTATGGCCTGCCAAACCAGGCGACCAGCGGGCCGGGTTTTCTTTCGGCCTTTACGGTATTCGGCGCGGAAACGCCGATCATGGTCCAGGGATCCGCGGCGATGGGCATGGTTCCGTTGACGTAAATGTTGCGCGAACGTGTAACATTTATTATCTTATAACCATCTAACCTTGCAACAGGAGGTACGTGCATGCATCCCACGAACCGCGAAATCCTTCCTATCGTCCGCGCCGGCATCTCGACGCGGGATTTTCCAAAAAACTTTAATCCGGCAGATGACGGCAACTGGACAGTCGATAACGACACTCAGCGGCTGTATTATCGTTACGATCGTCTCTTTTTAAAAACGCTGGCCGGGCTGCGCGACCTTGCTGTAGCCGATGTCCGGCCGCTGATCGAGCAGGAACGCTACTGCTCATGCATCGGCCGGAATAAGTGCGTCTACGGGCCGGATCCCTACACGGTGACATGGAAACCCGATTACGATTACTATCTCTCCCTCGATGACGATATTTATCTGCAGCCGGGACAGTTTCTGGAAATGCTCGATTGCGCCGAAGAAAATCCCGGCGCATGCGTTACCGCGCTCTATCGGGACGCGAACGGTCCCGAAGGCGTCGAACAATACTGCCTTGGCGACTTTTTCCTTGGCAGACCGGTATGCTTTTCCGATAAGATAATCGTTGAGGACGTCGGCCATTACGAATTTGCCGGTCTGGGCGCGATGCTCATCCCGGCAAGCGTACTGTATGGGATCCCCTTTCCAGTTTTCCATACTGCGCGGTTTCCCGTGTACCGGCTAAATCCGGAGGATCCGCTCCAGATGAAAGAGTACTGGTTTGAAAGCCAGGATGATGTCGCGTTTTCGCAGATGTTGCTGAGGCTGAAAATCCCCTTGCTTTTAAAAGGCTTCGCGCAGCATCGGGACATGCTTCCCGGCGATGCGGTGCTGGAATATTTGACAAACCATTAACCAGGAGGAGCTATGTATCATGCATCCCACGAACCGCGAAATCATTGCCGAATACCGTAAAGGCCGACCTATCGTCCGCGCCGGCATCTCGACGCGGGAGTATCCGCACATTTTTGACCCGTCTCACTCATCAAATTGGAGAATCTACGACGCCGAAAAAAGCATTGGCTATCATTACGATCGTCTCTTTTTAAAAACGCTGGACGGGCTGCGCGACCTTGCTGTAGCCGATGTCCGGCCGCTCGTTACCCAGGAAAAATATTCAAGCTGTGTCGGCCGGAATAAGTGCGTCTACGGGCCGAATCCCTACACGGTGAGGTGGAAACCCGATTACGATTACTATCTCTCCCTCGATGACGATATTTATTTGCAGCCGGGACAGTTTCTGGAAATGCTCGATTGCGCCGACGCTCATCCCGGCGCATGCGTTACCGCGCTCTATCGGGACGCGAACGGTCCCGAAGGCGTCGAACAATACTGCCTTGGCGACTTTTTCCTTGGCGAACCGGTATGCTTTACCGATAAGATAATCGTTGAGGACGTCGGCCGTTACAAATTTGCCGGTCTGGGCGCGATGCTCATCCCGGCAAGCGTACTGTATGGGATCCCCTTTCCAGTTTTCCGTACTGGGCGGTTTCCCGTGTACCGGCCAGATCCGGAGGATCCGCGTATGACGAAAGAGTACTGGTTTGAAAGCCAGGAGGATGTCGAGTTTTCGCAGATGCTCCTGAAGCTGGAAATCCCCTTGCTTTTAAAAGGCTTCGCGCAGCATCGGGACATGCTTCCCGGCGATGCGGTGCTGGAATATTTGAAAAACCATTAACCAGGAGGGCGTATGTATCATGCATCCGTACAAATTCCGCCGCACGCAGCGATGAGCATCCCGCATTATATCGGTATCGCTGCCGGCTGGGGAGTAGTTCTAATCGTCGCATTTTTTATAATTTTTTTGTGGCTCTGCATTCGCGTCATTACCCAGAGCAACCGGATAAACGATTTGATCGCAACAATCGGCCGCATCGAGCGGGAAAAAACGACGATTTACGAAACCACGAAAGGCGATCGGTTTTATGGCCGGCCGGAAAATCGGGATTTTCTCCGCGAACGGGGAGCACAGCGCGTGCGCAGCATGTTAAATTCTTTCAGGGATCCGGGGAGGCAACATGGCAATTCTAACGCCTGAGCAAAAACAACTATTATGCACCGTTGCAATATCGCTTGGTCTTTCGCCGGACGCCCTCGCCGCGCAAATCGCCGCGGAAAGCAGTTGGAACCCGCAGGCGGTGAACCGGATAACCGGGGACGCCGGGCTTATCCAGATCGATGACACGAACGCCCGTGCACTCGGTTTTGCCGGATCGGCGGATATGGTCGCCAAATGCCCTACAATCGAGGCACAGCTTCAGGGTCCAGTAATGGGGTATCTTAAGCCGTTCATGCCGTACGGGGGCGCGCAGAGCTTGAATATGGCGATTTTTGCGCCGGCATACCGCAACGCAGATCCCTCGACGGTGTTCCCTGACTACATCCGGTCAGTGAATCCCGGCATAAACTGCGTGCAGGACTACGTAAATTTTGTTGCCGCGCACATGCCGGCGAACTTCTGGGGACTGTAACAGGTTCCCCGTTATAATAACGCTTTAACCGTTATAAAAACGGTTAAGCCGAAGGAATCAAAACCCAAACAGGAGGTATTATTATGGCGTACATTTACATAAAATCAGAGAATCATCTCTGGACGGTGGGATATTACGATCCATCCAGGATATGGCACCCGGAATCGGATCATCAATCAGCCGAGGCCGCTGCCGATCGAGTGCATTACCTCAATGGAGGGAATTAGAAAGATGAACGCTGTATGATTACCAACACGCAAACGACCATCCTGAACCAGGTAGCCGCACGGCTCGGGATTCCGCCCGCCTGGCTCTATGCTGTGATCCAGAAAGAAAGCTCATGGGATCCGTCAGCGAATAATGCCGGGCACTACGGGCTTATCCAATTCAGCGACGATGCCGCGCGGGCGATCGGCTACAACTCCGCGGCGGACCTCGTTTCGCAAAACGGCACGATCGAGGCGCAACTGCAGGGTCCGGTCTTGGCATATTATACCACGCCGCCGAACGAGGCGCCCTTTGCCGACTTTTTCGACTTTTGCCTGGCAACCATTTTGCCGGCGTATCGTGGGTCGGTACCGTCGACGCCCTGGCCGGCGTCGGTCGCCCAGGGCGGGTTTCAAACGCTTGCCGATTACGCGGCCGCGGTGGCGGAAAATATGCCGGGTATGACCACAGGGCAGGCCGTCGCGGCGGCGGCTATTGCTGTCGGCGTTATTGCGGTTTTAATCGGCGCGCGATTTAACCGTTAACCCTGCAGGAGAAGTATGTTTACTGATCCGGATTGCACGAACGACTGTACGCGCTGCTCTATGCGCTGCAAGACCCGGCGGGCGGCGCATAAAAAATATCGTGTTGTTACCGGCGGGAAGAAACCGGTCACAGTCGAACAACTCGACCTGTTCGCCGATACGATAAACAGCAACCATCATGAACAGCCCCGCCGCATGAAAGCGACGGTTATGACCTATTCCGAATTCCAGAAAAGGAACTACCCGAATGTCTGAACTCGATCCAGCCGCGCCTGCAGGTGCAGGACAAACACCCGACGAAGATACAATCGGCGATTTCCCGGAGCTCCAGGAATGGGCGGACAGCCTCGGGTTTGTCACCCCTAAAAATCCGTGGCATGCATATTTACATAGGTACATCGACAAGGATACAAAGCCGCAATTCCTTAAATCCTATACGTCCGAATTTCCACGGCTCGACGATATAGCCCGAATCTGGGGAACCGGGACGTATCAATTGACGGTCGAGGCGAAAAAAGCAAACGCCCGCGAGGGCAATATTCATAAAAGGAAAGGTCCGTATCTTTTCGACGTTGACGGAACCTACTGGGAAACGTTGCGGGAAGAGGCGGCGCTCGACGATGAGCCGACGTCGGCCGCGGCGCCTGCGGCCGATACGTTGGCGGTCGCGCTTGGAATTGTCGAACGCATACACGCAATGACGGTCGATTTATACCGGCAAACGATCGGCGGCAACGCCGCGGCGCAGGCGTCGCCGATAAAACAGTTTCGCGAAATATTGGGAATGGCACAGGAGGTAAACGACCTTATGGATGGAGGCGGCGAACGAATGCCCGACGCTCCCGATGGGACGGCGGTTTATAAAATGGCGCCCGGACCGCGATCGATCCCGGCGCCCGGTCCGATGGTCCCGGCCTGGCTGAAAGAGATCATCACGCAGCTGGAACCCTTTGTTCCTGCCATTACGGCGGCGCTGAAGTTGCCGCCTGCGATCAGTAAAATGGCGATCGATCCGATGATCGCTTTCATTAAAAAGCAGTCGGATTTTCAGAAAGTGAGCGGGGATCCGGCGGCGACGCAGGTTTTCATAAACTGGGCGGTATCGCAATTCGGCCGGGAGGAGGCGAAGCGGCTGTTCAAGGATGCTTTCGGTATCGATCTGGTAGAAAAACCGGCTTAACAAGGAGGCAATATGACAGGCGCAATTGTTGCAAGTTACCTTGGCGTTTTCATCATCGGCGTTATTGTTCGACCGCTGCTCGTTAAGTTTGCGAATACTGAGCTCGACGACATCAAGAAGGACTACAACGCGAAAATTGACAAGCTGACCGCGGACGTTGAAAGGCTGAAAATAAAATGAGACGCATTGTCTACACCGTGGCTATCGGTGAGCTGGATTATTTCCAGCTCACTCTGCCGACGATCCGAGCGTATGCCGAGCGGATCGGCGCCGCTTTTGTTCTGGCGGACAAAGCTACCGTTTTTCCGGATAATCCGTATTTTCCGCACTTCGAAAAATTCGGCTTAGGACGGCCGCTCTGGGGCGATTTCGACTGGGTATGTTTCATAGACGCAGATTGCCTTGTACGCAACGATTGCCCGGACCTGTTCGGGGTGGTTCCTGAACATGCGCTTGGCATGCTTAACGAACTGGAATACTGCACTTCGCATAATGAGGAGTTTGCCGCGAAGCTCGTGCGATGTCAGAAATTTTACGGGCTGACGCCGATCATACCGGATTTCCTGCGGATGGTTTACTACAATACCGGCGTCATGGTAGTGCCGCGAAGCGCACAAGAGTTTTTTTTCCCTCCGCCCCGCCCGTTTCCATTTCAGTGTTATGATCAGGACGTCTTAAATATGCGCCTGACCAGATGTCGGCGATTTAATGATTTTAATAATTATCCAGAGATATATAGTCTTGACAGCCGCTTTAACCACATGATGTGGTACGGTTTTATGGCGGGTCCGAAAGAGGATGCCTATATCCTCCACTATGCCGCGATGGATAATAAACGCCGAATGGTTGCCATGAAAAACGACCTTGCTGAATGGCAGGAACGGGGGTTAGCATGAACTTGCCGAAGGTCGATCCCTCGGCATTGGACCAATTTGCCGGGCAAGGCGCGCCCGCGCCGGAACGCAAGGGCCTCGGTCTGGTCCTCGATGAGGTGACGATAAAACTCCTATGCGACGCGATGATTTCGCACCGGGCGATGATCGAGGCGATACGGGACGTTCGCGAAAATTTAAATCCGGTTCTCCTGGATCCGGCGGGCACCGTAAAAGTCAGTGTTACGTTTTTCACAAACGTCCGTATTGTGGACGGGATCCGTCCGCGCGCTCGGGCGACGATCGAGGCGCTTAAAAATCTGGAGGCGAATTTCCGCCAGGCGCTGACTCTGTTCAAAAGCCCGCCGGCGAACGTGCTTCCGTTCCCCGATGCAGGAACGGGGGTTAGCATGAACTTGCCGAAGATCGATCCCTCGGCATTGGACCAATTTGCCGGGCAAGGCGCGCCCGCGCCGGAACGCAAGGGCCTCGGACTGGTCCTCGATGAGGTGACGATAAAACTCCTATGCGACGCGATGATTTCGCACCGGGCGATGATCGAGGCGATACGGGACGTTCGCGAAAATTCAAATCCGGTTCTCCTGGATCCGGCGGGCACCGTAAAAGTCAGTGTTACGTTTTTCACAAATGTCCGTATTGTGGACGGGATCCGTCCGCGCGGACGGGCGACGATCGAAGCGCTTAAAAATCTGGAGGCGAATTTCCGCCAGGCGCTGACTCTGTTCAAAAGCCCGCCGGCGAACGTGCTTCCGTTCCCCGATGCAGCCGCGCAGGATAATGTGAAAGAGGCTGGGGAATGAATAAGGTCAGGGGAATGACTCCCTTTCAACTGAATGCTGCATGCCTGTTATTTTCCGGCCCATCGGCAATCGAGTATTTGTCCAATATTATTGCGCAGGAACGAGGCCGATTAAGCCCGATCGTAAAAGAAAACCGACGCCGGCTTTTGAAACAGATGATAAAAGTTAATTTCAGGGATACGGAGAGGGGGTAATTGTATGGCGGACATCATCAGCGATCTGACCGCAGGGGCGGCGTCCGGGCTTTTTGACGGCATAGGAAATTTTATAACGAGCGTCCGGACCGCGATCACGGGCAAGGCCGTACTCACCGACACGGAACAGACCGCGCTCTTGCAGCAGGCCGCGCAGATCGAAGCGGCCGCCAACGAGGCGAACGTGCAGTTACAGTTGGCCCAGGCGAATATCAACGCGGTCGACGCCTCCAGCAAGTTTAAATTTCAGGCATACGCGCGCCCGGCCGCTATCTGGGTTTGCGTGCTCGGTTTGTTTTACAGTTTTCTCATTCAGCCGATTTTCCCCTGGGCGTTTAAAACCGCGTGCGTACTGCTTAAACGAACGGATATTCTGGCGCTCATTCCCGCGCTTCCCCCGATCGATACCGTCGCGATCAATACGCTCCTGTTCGGCTTGCTCGGCCTCACTGCCGGGCACGTCATAGAAAACGTTGTCGGCAACAATGGGAAATAATAATGGAACCGTGCATATACGGTAACGAGATCGAAGAGACCCGCGATAAGGTGCGGCTCATCCACGACGCCCTCCTGGGCACGATGGGACCGCCAGAACAGCCCGGACTCATTACGCGATTGACGACGCTGGAACGGTCGCATCGTTTTTTCATGAGGTTTTTATACAGCCTGACGGGGATCACTGCCTCGGCGATACTCGGCGCGCTCTTTCTCTGGTTATTCCGGGTAAAGTAACAAAAGTATCTTCTTAAAGCAAAATGTGAGTTTCTCACATTCTAAAAATCCTCTTTTTTTAAACATACGAAAGTATCGGGGCACTTCTATGGCACCTTTGTGGCACTTTTGGGGCGCTTTTGTGGCACTTTTGGGGCGCTTTTGTGGCACTTTTGGGGCGCTTGTTTCAGGTATATAATAGGTGTACTCATTACTGCATATATTCTCAAAGAGAATAGATATAGAGGAAAATAACTCGCTCAACACTTCAAAAAATATTGCATTTTCAATCCTCATCAATTACTTTAAGGGGTATGAGATTTCCCTGCTCCCTGCTGCCTCATTTAAAAAACTTCACCCGCGTCGAACTGCAACTGTTTTTTTCATTCCTTATAAATCACAAACGAAATAGTCAGGCCGTATATCCGCGCGTAGAAAAATTTTCCAAAAAACACGGTGGGTCAGGGTACAGAATAATAAAGAATGCAGGACGCAGGATCATGGCGCGCACGGCAGAAATTGAAAATGGGGAAAATAAAATTCACATCCGGCATTTTATAAAATACTTTACCATAGAAAAAGGAACAATAAAAAGCGAATTCGATGAAAAGCTTATTGATATAGTGGAACACAATAAAACACGCTCGAAGTATTTGACTGTAAAATTAAAAAACATCATGGCGCTGAAAAGCGCGTATTCGATACGGCTCTATCTATTCGCGCTTTCACTGGATTTTACAGAAAAACGGATAACGATAAACGAGTTGAGCGAATATACTGGTATGAAGGAATGCGTGCGGACCAGAAAATTCCTTGAATTTTTACGGAACGCGGTCAAGGAGGTCAGTATACATACCGATATTAAAATTTCCATTGAAGAAATCAGGGTCGGCACGATTTTAAAAGAGATCGTTATTAATTCAAAAAGATCAGACGACACGCCTGCGCTCGAGCAGCTTTTTTCCCCGGCACAGATAGAATATCTACTGACAACGTACCCGATGGAGTATTTAAAATCATGCGAACGGATAGTAAAAAAATTCCATGACGATAAAAAGGGAACCGCGGCGGGATATTTTTTAGCTGTTGCTAAAAAAAATTTTCACGCATGGGTAAAAGAGCAGTCGGCGATGAAAGCGACGATGGAAAAGAATATTCAATACCGTTTAGATCAGGAAAGGAAAAAACCCGTCACAAAAAAACAGGTTGCGCAGGTTATGCGGAGTCTGAAAGAAGTTCCGGAATGGCTCGAAAAGTTCAATCGGAAACACGGCTTAACAAAAACTTGACTTTCATTTTACCGGAATACTATTTATCTGTATGCAACAATACCCGCAGGGGGTGCCGCTTGGATGCACAGGGTCCGTCGGCGGGCATAGTCCAACGCAACGGGCCCTCTGAGCGGTTTTATGAATATCGACATACGGCCATTACGAGACAGACACCAGACCGCATCGGCAATGCGGCGCATTATCCGGCAGTATGCCGGCGACCTTTTAAAGGGCAAAAAAATAACCAACCGGGACGGGCGGGACGTTCCTCCCGGCAGATTGTCGCTCGAAGAGATGTTCGATTTTGTCAAGGACATCCCGTACAAGACGGACATCGAACCGAGCGAAATAATCGGACGTCCGAAGATCCTCCTGGAGGGCGCGGACGGCGGACTCGACTGCAAGAAAAAAGCAATTCTCATGGCCGCCTGGTGCGAAGTCAACGGCAAGCCGTGGGAGCTTTTCGGATCGTCAATCCGGAAAGACAAGGACATTCACCACGTTTTTCCCGGCGTGATGCTCGACGGCAAAACGTGGATCAACATAGACGCAACCTATCCGGAAAACCGGATAGGCGAACGTAAACGGGTGACGGCGGCGGAGGTGCTATGATACTTTGCAAGGGCAACCAGCGGTTTAACTTGCCTGCGCTGGGGCAGGACGACGGCGACGACGATGATGATACGACTACCGACATGGACCTTGATTCCGGCGATTCGGGGTCGAGCGCAAGCGCGCCGGTAAATTTTGCAAGCGACATATCAAGCGCATTATCACAGGTGCAGCAGGTGGCGTCAACGGTGGCGGCGGTCGAAGCGGCGGTAAATCCCCCGACCGTGATCGTTAAAAAAGCCGTAGTCCCGGTCGGTAAACCGATAAGCCCGCTTGTGTGGATTGTCGGCGGGGTCGCGGTGGTCGGACTTATCGCCGTTGCTGTGTCGAGCAAATAGTATGTTCGCGCAGATCAAACGACGGCGGGCGATGGAAAAACATGGAGGGGTGATTATCGCCCTGCTCATTCTTTCAACGCTCGTAGCTCTTTCTGCGATAGACATTTTCCTCGGAAGGCGATGATATGATCCCGCTCGCAACGCTTACCTGCCTCACCGGCGACCGCAAACCGGTCATGGGATCCTGGTTCTCCAAGGAGTTCAAAAAGGTCACGCATGCCGTGGCGCAAATCGACCCTACCAACAAAAGCCTTCCC
>Ga0208937_1001004_pt1 | contig 14317 bp, 11 predicted proteins | sample June2015DPH_11_5_FD_184705 | JGI IMG/M metagenome (GOLD analysis project Ga0208937, IMG submission 184705) | Peatland microbial communities from SPRUCE experiment site at the Marcell Experimental Forest, Minnesota, USA - June2015DPH_11_40... | ecosystem: Environmental > Terrestrial > Soil >...
TCGGCACGCGCTGACCGGGAACGCTCCGTTTGGCTTTAATCAAGAGCGGCGGGTCACCCATCCTATAGAGCCCCACCTTAATAACCTCTTCGACAGTCTCAATCCAAAAGACGGCCGTCATCTGCGTGGCCTGAGCGTTGGGTGCGGTGGCCGCGGCTTGGCCCAGGAGGAATGCGATGTTGTCGGTTCCGCCGCCGAAGAGCCCAACCGGAGGCGGCGGGGCGGTAGAAATGAAGATGGTGGTGGTGCTGATGATGTTCTGCTTGCTGATGTGAGCCCGCAGCAAACTGTTTGGATCGTCCAGCATGGCTTGCGTGATTGTGCCGCGTGTGATAAACGGGCCAAGATCCTGAGGGATCCTCGGCGTGTTCGGATTGCTGGCGGTCTGGCTGGCGAACGGAACCTTCTTGACAGGATTGCTGCCCGTCACGGACGGCGTGATGTCCACTGAGGCGATTGTCGGTGGCCCAGGCTTCGCGGGATCGACGAGCCCTTGAGCCTCGATAGTCGTGCCGTGGGGAATGGAGGCCATACGCGTAACCGTCTCCCCCAGCTGCGGGATCGTGGTCGCGGGCACATGAATCCAAATTCCGGGTTCGACGTGGATACCCACACTTTCGCCGTGGATCGTAATATCGTTGATCGTCTGCAGATAGGGCACCCCGTTGAGAAAAGCGTCTGGCTGTGCCCCCGTGCCGCGATTCGGAACCGAGCCCAGGCGGGGCGAAAACGAGAGGCTCTCAGAGGTTAAGTTCAATTCCAGAATGTTGTCGCGGGGAGGCGGGGGCGGGGGAACTGGATTCGGGAGCGTTGTTGGCGTAGCGGCACTATCGGGCCGGAAGATGGTGTTGAAGCCGTTCCCGACCCAATCTCCAACAAATGCGGAGAGTGGACCGAGCGGCGGTGGAGGTGTGGGTGGGGCGGGCTTAGTATGATCCGGGCGAAGTTCCCCGAATACGAAGTCAGTAGGCAGCTTGATGGATGCTCTGGGTCTAGTGTCGCTCATTGTTTCCTCCTTCTTAGTGCGCAGTTCAATTTCTCAGTGAAGGTTTAAGGTAGGCCTAAAATTGTTACGTTCGCCTGTTGCTTGAGCTCCAAGGCATACCTGTTGAACTATTGCCGAAGGTTGTTGCCTGGGAAGTTCTGAATTCAACCGGGTGCAAATAAAATTCAAGCAGTTTCCTTGCCATCTTCATCCGAATCGGGAATCCCGATAACCGGTTCTCTTACACAGTGTTGGAGATTTGTCACTGGGATAGAGAGTTAGTGGAACTGTGTATGACCATCGCTGTAGAGATAGAGTGCTATCTATTCGGATAGCCTTGGCTCTTATGCGCTCGACACGAAGCTAGGTCATTGGAAACTCTCCCGAATGCGCATTGAAATTACCTCCTCGGGTGTCGGGGTTCTATGGATTCTTCTTGGATGGATAGTGCTGAAAAGCACGGCATCGTTTCAGCCCATCAAGCAAAAGCGACAAAGCAGGTCCGAGACCCGCGCGGAAGCTTGAAGTTACCCACCCGGAACATTCGCGAGACGATTTGGAACAAGGCTGTGGCACTCAGTTTGCTCGCTAAACTAATTCGAGTGAAAAACGCAGTCTGCGTTTACGAGCGGTGCTGTCGTCACTTTCGTGCGATCTGGCCGCTTCGCTGGTATTCAAGCTTTAGGCTGATCAGGGAAGAGGCAAAGTCTTGGCCGGACTTCAGAGAATTAGCAAGCGCTGACGGCACCTTAAAGCACCGTCTGCTGCAAGAGAGCAGTTTGTGTGACGCGGACGCAACGTCGTTGGGTCGTGCCCCCAATGGTCAAAACTGCAAAAACCTGGAATCAGCCGCGTTAGGTACGTCGCGACTCCTTTTAAGCGCCTCCGGGGTGACCCGGACCCTTCTCTAACAGACTCCTTTCGGTTTCCCAGAAGCCCGTTTCTGGGGCCGCCGGCCCGCTCCGAACGCAGCTGACCTGCCGGCGAAGGCGATCGTCCACCCGTTGTCTGTACAGGCTGTGAACTAGACGCCTACAATGCGCAAGCTAGAGGTCCGAATCGGAATTCTGGTTCAAGAGCTACAGAATTGGTTCGCATTTCAGATCGAGCCGAAGAAGGAGCGGTCATGCGACCGGCAAAGGCTATTTCATGCATACTCAGCATTGTTGGCGTCTGCGCCCTGGCGCCTCGAACTCCTGCACAGACGCTTGCCGCGCGGCAACCCATAGTAATTGCCGCGAGCGTGGTGATCGATGGCAAGGGTCACATACTCCATGACGTTCGGATCGTGATCGAGGGCTCAAAGATTGTTGCGATAGGTCCTAAGATCGAGGGGCCGGTGGACTATGACCTGCGCGGCCTGACGGTGTTGCCCGGCTGGATTGACGCGCACGTGCACATTACATGGATCTTCGGCAAGGACGGGGCAAACGCAGGCACGGAAGGCACAACCCAAGAGGATGCCTATCAAGCGGCGTCTAATGCGTGGGTGACGCTGATGGCCGGCTTCACGACGGTGCAAAGTGTGGGCGCGCCCAACGACATTCCGCTGCGCGATGCTATCGCGAAAGGAATACTCCCCGGCCCGCGTATCCTGACGGCCAACGAACCGCTCGAAGGGCAAGGCGAGGCGACCGGCACGCCCGATGAGATCCGCGCTTACGTGAGGAAGCAAAAGCAAGCCGGCGCGGACCTGATCAAAATCTTCGCGTCGAAGTCCATTCGCCAGGGCGGAGGAATGACTCTTTCGCAGGAGCAATTGAACGCGGCTTGTGATGAAGCAAAGAAGCAGGGACTGCGCACGCTCGTGCACGCCTACAAAGAGGCGGTCCGCGCCGCGACTCTCGCGGGCTGCACAGAGGTTGAGCACGGTACGCTGGCCCCAGACGACGACTTGAAATTGATGGCGGAGAAGGGCACCTATTTCGATCCGCAATGCGGGCTGGTCATTGAGAACTACTTGCAGAACAGGGAAAGGTATCTCGGCACACAAGGCTACACTGCCGAGGGATTTGCTGCGATGGAAAAGATCCTGCCGATGGACCACGAGATCGTGGAACACGCAGCAAAAACTCCGGAACTGAAAGTCGTTTTTGGCACGGATGCCGTGGCCGGCGCTCACGGGCGCAATGCCGAGGAGTTCATCGATCGCGTGCGTGACTGCGGTGTGGACCCGATGGCAGCAATGGTCTCTGCCAACTCGCTGGGCGCTGAAGCGCTAGGCTTGGGCGATCAGATTGGCTCGATCGTCCCCGGCTTTCAAGCGGACATCATTGCGCTCGATGGAGACCCGTTGAAAGACATCACCGCCGTTCGGCGCGTTGTGTTTGTAATGAAGGGCGGCGTGGTCTACAAGAACACCGCGCGCGGCGCGATTCCTCTTTATGCAGGTGTCCAGCCTTGATTCGACCTTTGGGAGTCGGCTTGGCTTGGCTGAGGATCGATAATTATCATCTCGCTCTGCTTTATGCCAAAGCGTAGAGATACTCGACGAAGGAGCGCACAGCCCCATCAATCCCCGCAACCTTTGGGTTGGTGGAATCGATCAGATAGTACTCATTCGGAGCATGTGCCCCGGTCCCGTGCCCCACTCCAAAATGTCCGGCGGGAAGATTGAGAGGTTCGGAAGTGAAAATGTATCCCGGCCAGGAGCCGGCGGATCGAGGCCACAGCACGGGATCCAGACCCAGCTTGCGGTAAGTCGCAATTTGCGCCTGGATGAGCTTCGAATCCTGCGAGGTCTGTGTCGGATCGTAGCCACCACTCATATTGATCTCGATATCGCTGAAGCCGTTCTTGGCAAGATGCTCCTTCAGAAGCGCCAGTGTACCGGCAGCCGTCATGTCCGGCACCAGCCGCATGTCAATCTTCGCGACAGCGCGATGCGGCAGAACGGTCTTGCCGCCGGGACCTGTATATCCACCCACCAGGCCCTCGATGTTGATCGTGGGCTTGGATTCGAGCAGCACGAGCGAGTCAAGCCAGTTTGTGTCGTGCACCCAATGCTCAACGCCTAGCTGCTTCTTAACCGTGGCTTCACTGCGGCGAGCGGCGGCCTCCTGAATCATCTTCATTTGTGCGGGACTAAGGGGCTTGACTTTGTCAAAAAAGCCCGCCACAGCAGGCGTGTGTCCATCGGACTCGATGAGCGTGTTGAGCGCTTGCACCAGGTGCCACGCGGGGCTGTCCACCTGTGCCTCAAGGCTGGAGTGAACATCATGTTTGGGCCCTCGTCCCCATCGCTCTCCACTGGAAACCAGTTCGAGCTCAACTACCCCCTTGGCGCCTAGTGATATCTGTATGCCTCCATCCACGTCCTGGCCCGCTTCTGGGATGAACACACCCATGCATTGCTTCAATGCAGCAGTGACCTTGGGTTGGTGGACAACCTCCGGAAAGTGGGTCGAACCAATCTCTTCTTCACCTTCACAGACGAGCACGAGATTTACAGGCAGCTTTGTTCCCGCGGCCTTGAAGGCATGAAGGGCGCCGAGGAAGGCCGTTTCAGGACCTTTCTGGTTCACAGCGCCGCGGCCGACGCAGATCTTGCCCAACCCTTCCTTGTCCACGATCCGCCCTTCGAGCGGTGGCGAAGACCACTCCGATGGGTCGAACTGTTTCACGTCGTACATAAAATAGATGCCGACGGTGGTTGTCGCACCTGCATCCAGAGTGCCGAAGACCCCAGGCTTGCCTGATGTCGGCACGATTTCAACGTTCGCAAATCCTGCAGCACGAGCGAGTTGTGCCATATAGTCAGGGCCCTGCGGATAGTTGCGGTTCTCGGCTGCGATCGAGGGCAAAGCGATCCAGTTCTGCAGCCGCTTCACATTCTCATCATGCATCTTCGGTATTTGGCTCAGCACCGACTGGAGGCCGGGATCGTCAGAAGAGAAAGCAGAGATTGGCAATGCGGCGAAGGCAGCTCCAGCCAACGCGCCGTGGATAAACTCGCGACGATTGAAAGCGTTATGGCTTGATTCAGTCAATGCGACCCCATTTAGCCGATAAAGATGACTATCCTTGGTTGCCCTCAGACTCAATTCCAGAAAAAGAACCATCTGGCTTTTATCGAAGGACATCATACCAGTTGGTTCCCCACAGACCAGCGATCTTTTCTAGTGGATGCAGCGAGATGCCGGCCACCCCGAAGCTATCAGAAACTGGCTTGCGGAAAGCGTCAGGTCATGTGTACTGGGCTAGGTGTCGCAATCCGGAAGCAGTTCGGTCCCGCCATCACGGGATTAGTAACGAGGAGTCGGATTGGGGGAGATTGCCGTTGATCTCCCCCAAGCCCGTTTCTGGATCGTTTCCGAGTGGCCGACGATCCGGTTGCTATCTCCTCGAATCGGATGGGCAACTGGATCACTTCGACGGAAGGCATGTTAATCAGGACCTATCGTGATTTGAACAAAGCGTCCGGCCACCTCACGCACATGCGTTCTCCGGAGGCTGAACGTAACAGCCCTATCTAAATCATGCGGTTTCGGAAGGCTCGATCAATAGGGGAAGTCTCACAGCCTGGCGTCAATGGTCGGCTATCCTCCAAGCAAATTTCCTCACCCTCAGTGTGGCGTTACGCGATCTGCTGAACCCATTGCCTCCGCCAGGCTGGCGCTTCGAAGGGATCCCCGAAATACTGTGTTTCGTGGACGACCTTGCCGTTGCGGAACTCCATAATACTCACCGTGTATGCCAGTCGCCCCTGGTACGTGATTGTATATTCCGTGATCCACAGATCACCGTTTCCGAGAATCCGCTTGACCTCGAAGCCGGACGGCTTGCCGGGATGATGACTCCGCAAGGCCTGCAAATTGCTCCGCCCGAGGATTCGCTCGCCTGACTGGGGATAGTCACAAATGGCGTCGTCATCGTAAATATCGTGTTCCGCGTTTGCGTCGCCGAGTGCCGACGCGTGCCAGTGCGCATTCAGGGCTTCACGTATTTGTTCGTCTTCCATGGGCTGCTCCAGTTGTTGTTTGTCTGCCATACTCAACTGCCTTGTGCGATGAAACCAGGGACGCCTGTTTTCACCACTTCATTGAGCCTCTGCCTGGTCTGAATGCGATTGATTTCGTTCAACGCGTCTTCCGGAAGGGCAGAGATGTCAAAATTCTCTCTGGCGCGAGCCGCGGATTTGGGTGTGGTAAGCAAAGCCGTGCCGCGCTGCACCGCCCATGCCAGCAGCACCTGTGCCGGCGTCTTTCCAACTCGTGCGGCGATTGCCGAAATGACAGGATCTTCGAGCAGCCCCGGCTTCATTCCGTGACCCAATGGCGCGAAAGCCAAAAATACAATGCTCTTTTCTTTGCAGAATTCCAGAAGCTCCGTTTCCGGCAGATACGGATGTGATTCGACCTGGACCACGGCTGGCTTGATTCTTGCAGACTCGTAGATGGGCAACAATTCATTCAAGCTGATGTCCGACAGTCCGATGGCCCGGCACCTGCCGTGGTCCACGAGACTTTCCATGGCTCTCCAGGTGTCGAGCAAAGTCACTCCGTTGTCATAGAGGACATCGCCGTTTTGATCCCGCGGGTCCTGCTCATCGCCCGGTTGAAATGCATACGGAGTGCGAATGAGGTAGAGATCCAGATACTTGAGTCCGAGTCTGTCGAGACTCGCCTCGAAAGCCGGTTCGACGCGTTCGGGCCGATGATTGGAGTTCCACAACTTTGTGGTGACGAAAGTGTTTTCGCGCGCAATCCCATTAGCGGCAAGTCCTGCCTGTAACGCCTCGCCTACCTCGCGCTCGTTCCGGTATCGTTCCGCGCAATCGAAGTGTCGAAATCCGGCGTCCAGTGCGTCTCTGGTTGCAGTTCTCGTCAGGGCCGGGTCGGGAATCAGAGTGCCAAAGCCGAGTGCGGGCATGTGGCCGGCTCCGTTGTTGAGCGGCATTCTCGTCATCCGAAGATCAGAAGGTTCAATCATGGTTACACCACCAAGCTATTTTGCGTCCGATATCAACGCCAGGATTCAAAACTTAGATGCCGGGTGCGCAGCCTGGGTGCCAATTCCTGATTAGCAGAACGCAGAGTATAGCGCGAAGATCGTTGCATAAGTCCTGACTAACGGGCGACTCGGAAGCATTCGGGCCAGAAGTCCTATAAAAGGGGATGTCAAGTGAAAAACACTTCTCCCGCTTCCACATCTCACCGGCAGAAGAACGATACGAACCGGGGGCTCGCGTCATACATGAAATCATCAGTTCGGGCTCCTCGGGATCATCTGCGACGGCGCAACTGATCAATCGAGTCCTCGGAATTGTCGATGCAGACAAGCGTCGACTGATACGGGTTGTAATCGGCCACCTCATCCGGGCCGGCCTTCTCCGCCAGGGACTTGAAAATAGCTTCGATCATCTTGTACGTGGCTTCGAGGCGCTTACCAGAGCGCAAAACTTGTCGTCTCAGAACTTGCTGGACGGGGTACCTAGCGCCGAGCAGGCCGCAGTCAAGGGCCATCTTAAGACCGCTCAGTCGGCAATCGTGACGCTTGCGAATGCTTCGCGGACTGCGGGTGATACTTTGTCAGCGGAACGCCTAGCGAGAATTGCCGCCCGAGCTGCGTCAGCAGATCAGACTGAACGCAGCTTCGGTTTTGCAGTTTCATCAATCCTAACGAAAAACGCTCTCCCGGATGAAGAGATCGTGAATGCTCATTACGTCAGCCATCCCCGCTCAGACGGGATGAGCTGGGCTGAGGTGCTCTCGGCTTATCGGGGCGGTGTGATACATATCGGCTACCTCGAATTGACATCTGGTGCAGCACTGCGCGACGTCTATCACTACATGCGCCACTTGCATGATCTGCTCGTGCGTATCGTTCTTATCGAAATTGGATACACCGGCTCCTACCAGCCAACCGTTTCCAAATGGCAAAACCCACAACCAGTGAATTGGGTAACCGCGAGCACGCCCGCTGAGCAGCTCGGATACGAGTGAGCACGTTGCTTGACGGTCACCAAAAAAGAGGCCGTCCTGTTGTTCGGATTCAATAACATAGGTCGGAGACAACGGTCGCTTTTTGACCTGAAATACTCCTGTTCGGGCACAGTTGTGGAGCACACGCGCACCACGCCGACACCTCACCGCAGGTCCACACTTATCCCTGCACCTCAAAACGGTTGTGCTGCATTGGTGTCGATCCGTTAGGTGTGATTTCCCGGAAGCCCATTTCTGGCCAATCAATGGGCGTTGATAGTTCGGTAGTCGCAAGCGCGTTGGTCGGTACTGATGGGGCATAGCAATGGCATTACTTTCCAGTTAGGCCGTTAAGGTAGACGAGTGAATATCGATTCTCCGTCCTGCGGGCTGTGGAGCACTCTACTTGCGCCTTCCTCGGCGGCGCTAATTGTGCGCTTGCTGTAGAATCCCGAGCATCGGGGATGGGGCCCACTTTATGAATGCGAGTCTGCCAATCGCTGATCGCAGTGCGCGCGAATTGTCTTCTTCGGCCACTGCAGTGCCTGGCGCGCACCGGAAGCGCCACGCCGCGCTCGTGCGCGTGACCCATTGGACTACCACGGTCGCGTTTCTCGCGCTGCTGGTCAGCGGAGGAGAGATCGTGCTTTCGCATCCACGGTTTTACTGGGGTGAGACCGGCAACGTAAACACGCGGCCGTGGCTCAATCTTCACCTGCCATCCTCCAGGGATACCGTCCCCACCGGCTATGGGTACGTGCTCCCTGATCAGAACGGCTGGAGCCGCTATCTCCATTTTCAGGCGGCATGGCTTGCAGTTGGGACGGGTTTGTTCTACGTGCTGTTCGGCTTCTTCGCAGGGCATTTCCGGCGCAATCTGTTTCCCGCGGCTTCTGACCTTTCCATCAAGGAGCTTGGCGGTTCGCTGGTTCGACATTTGCGCTTTGAGCGGCCGAGCAAGGAAGAAGCGTGGTCGTATAACGTGCTGCAGCGCCTCACGTATCTGCTCGTGATCTTCATGCTGTTCCCGTTGATGATCTGGACGGGACTGGCCATGTCGTTCGGATTCACCTCGGAATTCCCCTTGGCCGTTCGGCTCTTGGGAGGCCAGCAGACGGCGCGGAGCCTGCACTTCCTTGTGACCATACTCCTTGTGCTGTTCCTGTTGATTCACGTGCTGATGGTCTTTGTTGCAGGATTTCGAAATCGTATGCGCGCCATGATCACCGGCCGCGCCACCCCACCGACGGAGTGAAGTTATGAGCAATATCTCTCGACGCAAATTCATCATCACGGGGCTGGCTGTGGCGGCCGGTGCATCTGGGATTGCCGTCGCTGCCAAAGTGGCGCAGCATCGTGGGCTCATCCCGCCGGACGCGGGAGGACTTTACGGCCCGGGAGAAACGCTGACCTACGCGGCGCAGCGACTTTTGACCCGCCGTTCCATGGCCCGTGAATTCTCCCGCACCGAGATTTCGAAGAATCCGTTCGCCAATGAAGTCGATCCTTTGGGCGATGAATTCAAACGACTCCAGGCAGCCAGTTTTGTGGACTGGCGGGTAGCTGTGGACGGGATGGCGGCGCGGCCGGCCTCGTTCTCGCTGGCAGAGCTCAGGAGTTTCCCCACCAGTACGCAGATCACAATGATCGGCTGCGAAGAAGGATGGACTTACATCGCCGAATGGACCGGGGTGCCGCTCTCTTACATCCTGGACCGTGTTGGCGCGCTGCCCCGGGTGCGTTACGTTGTATATCGCTCGATCCAACCTGACTGGTGGGAGAGCATCGACATGGCGGACGCGTTGCACCCACAAACGCTTCTCGCCCACCGCATGAACGGAAACGAACTTCCCGTGCCGTTCGGAGGCCCCGTCCGCGTGCGAGTCCCGCGGCAGCTCGGTTATAAGAACGTGAAATACATCAATCGCGTGACTCTGACGGACAACCTCAAACTGTTCGGCAAGGGTCTGGGGGGTGCTAACTCTGATGGTGGCTACGCTTGGTATGCGGGCATCTGAGAGGAAGCGCCCGATGACAAGATGGTGCACGGTGTCTACACTGGCTCAGTAACTCGCCATAAGTCCGTTTCTGGATAACTTCCTGTTTACCGACCAACCGCCCAGAAAGTCTGCTTGGCACCCCGCGTTCGCCACACGCAGGCACCAACGCGAACGCGGTTTGGCACATGGCCGAAACCTACACACTGCGTGCTATACGAGATCAATGCGTACACAACACCCGGGGAAACGTGAGAACCTGACTTTAGCAAAAATATTTTTCTCGCAGCTACCGTAAGTCAGAAAAAAGCTACAGTTTATTCTCTCGTCGCAAGCGTAGTTTTTGGGCGAAATCCACCACTGCCTGGCCGAAATCAACCGGTGTAAGTCAATCAAAAGAACGGAACTCTTCCCCATTCCCAGTGTTCAATCTAGTAACAGGAATTCTGGGGGACTTTATGAAAACCAAATTATCTAAAACGCTTCTTACCGCGGTGTTGACGAGCGCAATGGCGCTCGGGACTGGCACTTCCTTGGGGGCGCAGGACCAGTCGATGGACAAGCCCTCAGCGGCTGTGAGCGTTCAGGTGGATCAAGGACCTCCGCAAGAGCAGACCGCGCCGCAATACAATGCGCCGGACCAGAGCGCGCCTCAGGATGTCGCACCTCCATCGCCGAAAGATCAAGATACATACCAAGACCAGGTGCAGGCGCCTCCGCCTCCAATGGGGACGGATCAACGGCAGTACACACCCTTGCCTCCGGAGCAGTTGGATAAGCTGGTAGCCCCGATTGCGCTGTATCCCGATTCGCTCGTGGCGCAGATACTGGCCGCGTCAGGGTATCCAACGCAGATTGTAGAGGCGGACCGGATGGCACGGGAGAACCCGGGGCTGAAGGGACGGGATCTGGCCGAGGAAGTGGACCGGCAGGATTGGGATCCGAGCGTGAAGTCTCTGGCGGAGTTTCCCACAGTGCTGGCGAACTTGGACAGGGATTTGTCATGGACCTCTGAGCTGGGCGTAGCCTATCAGAACCAGCCGGATGACGTGATGCAGTCGATCCAGTACATGCGTCACAAGGCTTACAACGCGGGCAATCTGCGGAGTACGCCTCAAGAGCGCGTGTACGAGCAGGGGCCGAATGTAGACATCCAGCCGGCTGATCCGGATGTGGTGTATGTGCCCGCTTACAACCCGGCGTATGTGTACGGATATCCCGTAGGCCTGTGGCCTGGGTTCTATCCGTGGTGGGGATTTGGCGGCCCGCACATTTCGTTCGGCTTTGGCTTCCCGATCTCGCCGTTCTTCGGCTTCGGCTGGGGATGGCATGGGTGGGGTATCGGCTGGGGCTTCCACGGTGGAATCTTGTTCGGCGGCCATCCTTATGCCTTCCGCAGCGGAGCGTTCTATAGCCACGCCGCGTTTGTGCACGGAAATTATCGAGGATTTTCTTCCGCGCATGGCGCATTCGGAGCGCACCCATTTGCGGATCGCGAGGCGCACGGGTTTGGCTCAGCCGCAGGTCACGGATATGCGGGCGCATCTCGAGGCTACGCGGGGGCGTCCCACGGGTTCGCCGGCAGCAATCGCGGGGCAGCCGTTAACCGGGGCGCTGAAGGTAACCGAGCCTACGCAGGCAACCGGGGATTCTCCGGCGGCGAACGAGCTTTCGCTGGACGCGAATCAAGCGCGCCGCGCGCTGGTGGTTTCAGCGGCAGCCGCGGCGGTGAGTCGCGCGGATTCTCTTCGCATGGAGGCTCCGGCGGTTCGCACGGTGGCGGACACTTTAGCGGCGGACATGCCAGCGGTGGACACAGCAGCGGTGGAGGTCACAGTGGCGGCGGACACGGCGGCAAGCGCTAAGTGTTCCGTATAGTCGTTACCGTTCCAGCCCAAATCGAAGGCCCCGCTCTCGCGAGCGGGGCTTTCTTGCTCAGACAATCTGGGTGGTGGCCGCTTCTATTTGTTCTGTCATTACTAGACAAGAAAGCGAAATCCCGTTGAGGGAAAAAAGCAATCCTCTGCGCTGAAGGGCGATCGCGACGACGAGATTAGCCGTAAACGGCCAGAGGCACATAGTTCATCAAGCCCGCAACAGCGCCGGGCAATATGCAGGGGTTTGTTGCCGGCGGGATTCCTCCTGTGTGACGGGCGACTCTCACCTAATCCGGTAAGGTAAGGGTGGCCGACAAACCATCCAGAATCGTCGCATCCTCTGCAACGTGCTGCGCAGACTATAATTGCGCGCACGGAGGCCATCCGTGCCAGCATAGCGATTGGGAAAGGTTACGGACCTGCCAATCCGATCAAACTCGAAGACGGCCGGGGTTGTGCTTCTCTCCGTGATACTGGGTTGCCTAGCTGTGCAGCCAGTTGAAGCTGCAGAGCTGAAAAAGGAAACCGCTGCCGCGTTTGACCGCTATATTGGCGCGTCCGAAGAACGGATCAAGTCAGAACTTCACAACGGGCCTTTCCTCTTTATTGACGAGTTGCCAGAGGCGCGTTGCGTGGAAACCTACGCACAGGTTCGTGAGGGACAAGTTCTGGTTAAGCAGGTCAACATGAGGGAAGAGGGCCATCCCTTCGAAGTCCCACACGGCCTGCTTCACGACTGGATCGGAGTGCTGTTCATCCCGAACTCGTCACTTGCGCAAACCCTTGCTGTCATCCAGGACTACGACAATCACCAGAACATCTACAAACCCGAGGTGCGCCATTCCAAGCTGCTCAACCGCAACGGTGACAATTTCAAGGTGTCTGTCCAGCTCTACAAGAAATCGCTGGTCACAGTGGTGATCAATGCCGACTTTGACATCAACTACGAACGGTTTGGAACCAACCGCGCCGTGAGCCGTTCCTATTCCACGCGGCTCACCGAGGTGCAAAATGCTGGCCAGGCGGACGAGCACGAGCTGCCTGTAGACGACGCGCACGGCTATCTCTGGCGCCTTTACAGCTACTGGCGGTTCGAAGAGAAAGATGGGGGCGTTTACGTGCAGCTCGAATCGATCGGGCTGAGCCGCGCAGTGCCCGCTATTATCGGCTGGCTGGTAAACCCGCTCCTGAGCAGCATCCCGCGTGGAATCCTTTCGAGCCTCCTCGGCGCTACACGTGCAGCCGTTGCCAAAACGGGCGCCAAAGCGAGTCTTCTCTTCGAGACAGAATCGGAGCCTCTTGGGATTGCGCCCGGATCACGAGCAAGCGGGAAGTAATCCCCAGGATAAGGTTTGCCGACTGTTCACCTACATCAAAATCGGATCTGTGTATCGAAACTGCTCGCTTTCCTCTACTTGTTGGTGGAGGTGTTGCGAGCAGCTTCCTCGATTAGAGCGGCTACCTCCTTCGGATGTGAGATGTAGACCACGTGGCTGGCGCCTGGCACCTCAACTTTGTGGCTCTTGGCGCGTGCTGCGTACCAGCGTTCCAGTTCGGGGTTGATCGTGCGATCGCTCCCCGCCACCAACATCCAACTGGGCTTTGTTCGCCATGCGGCGGTGGTGATAGTCGCCGAAAAGTTGTCGGCAAAGTTGAAAACCTGCGAATGCGCCATGAATCCCGCTTGCTCGGCGGAAAGGTCGGCGGCGAACAATTCGTGGAACTGAGCAGGATCAATATAAGTGAACCCGTCTGGCGTCTTTCTTATCGCGGACGACTTGGCTAGATCGCTTGGAAAGCGCTTTCCGTCCTCAGATTCTTTTTCTCCAACATCCGGCATATGAGCGGCGATATAGACAAGACCGGCGACGGAAGGATCATTTCCCGCTTCCGTGATCACAGCACCACCGTAAGAGTGAGCGACAAGAATGCACGGTCCGTCTTGCAGCGCAAGCACGCGTTTGGTAGCCGCGACGTCGTCTTTGAAGGACGTTTCAGGCTCTTGAACAATGCTTACGTTGAAATGGTCCTTAACAAGGACCTCGTAAACCCCTTCCCAGCCGGAACCATCTGCCCAGGCGCCGTGCACGAGTACGATGTTCTTGACGGGGACGCTCTGCGCTGAGGTGGAGATCCCGGCGAGAGTTGCAAGAACTGCGATTAAGTTGACGGCAGCCCCACTCATGCTGAGAAATCTCGGATTTCTTTTCGCTGGCATATTCTCTCCCCCTGGCACGACCTGCTGCCCTAAGCTCATTCCGAGCAGATGTAACGTGCATGATTTAGATTTCCGCGATGACGTCTGAGATTCGTGCCCTCAATCAGAGTGCTTGTGCGACCGAGCAGGGTGGGCGAGACTCTGAAACTGTGCGATCGTGATTGTGTCCGTATGACGGGCTACCGTTAGGTAATCCGGTAAGGTAAGGTTAGCCGTTCTTAACCGGCCAATGTCTCGGAATCGCATGTCAGAGGTTCGGTCCGGAGTGTTCTTAGATAGCGAGTAGGAATATTCTCCTTCAGTTGGTCTGTTCACTT
>Ga0208937_1001009_pt1 | contig 14245 bp, 9 predicted proteins | sample June2015DPH_11_5_FD_184705 | JGI IMG/M metagenome (GOLD analysis project Ga0208937, IMG submission 184705) | Peatland microbial communities from SPRUCE experiment site at the Marcell Experimental Forest, Minnesota, USA - June2015DPH_11_40... | ecosystem: Environmental > Terrestrial > Soil >...
CCCACCGCGTCCGCCGCAAACGCCAGCGGCTCAGTTCAAACGACCCTATCGAAACTGCCCCGGCCACACGACCTGTGCACCCCCGCACTTCTTCTTTCGGGGCAGTCCCGATAGGGCCCTAACGTTTCTGCTGATGTCTCTGTTCCGATACCAGCACAGTTGTCCGAAGTTTATGCGGATTCAGAGCCTGGGGGCGTTCGTCCGGCGGCGTTGCCTTTTTGCCGGTCAATGATATTTGCCCGGCAGCATGAACAATATCGTTGATAAGCAAGCAGCCTGCGTGCTAAAGTTCCGCACAATCTAGAAGTGTGACCCGTGGAGGCCACAGCCGTGTCCCCGCAAGGTTTCCGATTCGGAGTTTTCGAGGTGGACCCCGATGCGGCCGAATTGCGCAAACATGGGATCCGAATTCGACTTCAGGGACAACCCTTCCAATTGCTGGTTTTGCTGCTTCAGCACCCCGGAAAAATCATCACTCGCGATGAATTGCGCCACGCACTCTGGTCCGATCATACCTTCGTCGACTTCGATCGAAATCTCAACAAGACGATTAACAAGCTGCGGGCCGCTTTAGGGGATTCGGCTGAGAGCCCGCGTTTCGTGGAAACGTTACACCGCCGCGGTTACCGATTTATCGCGCCAGTAACGTCCGCTGTTGCCTTTGCTGAAGATACGACTAGCGGCACGGTTGCGCCTTGGCCTGCAACCGAAGCGCATGCAGAGGTCGAGAGCTCGGGCCAGCGTTTTCAATTTCCCCTTACCGGGGAAGTCTTGCCCGGAGGCGGGCGACTTCGCCGGGGCGCAGTTTTAGTCGCATTGGCGGCTGCTGTTGTCATGCTCTTCGCCGCCGTCGTTTACCTGCGTTTGCGTCCGGTAACTGCTCGGGGTGGAACGCCGACGGCAGTTGCGCCTAGGCGCTCGGTTGCGGTGATCGGGTTCAGGAACCTTTCCGGACGGGCAGATCAAGCGTGGATTTCAACTGCACTCGCGGACTGGCTAACCACCGATCTCTCCGCGGGAGAGCAGTTGCGCGCTATCCCTGCAGAGAGCGTGGCGCGAATGAAGATTGAGCTCTCTTTGCCTGACGTCGACAGTCTAAACATCAGCAGTTTGGCTCGCGTGGGAAAGAATCTAGGAACCGATTTTATCGTCGTGGGTTCCTATGCCACTGTGGGCAAAGCTCCCGAAGCACAAGTTCGACTTGACCTTCGTTTGCAAGATACGCGAAACGGAGAAACCCTGGGTGCGATATCAGAGACAGGAACCGAGGCTCGGTTATTCGATATCGTCTCGCGAGCCGGCCAGCGTTTGCGGTCGACTCTTGGGGTCGAAGCGGTCATGGGCAGAGAGGGCGCTGAAATCGCGGCCGCTCTTCCTACCAACCATGATGCCGCCCGCTTGTATTCGGAAGGACTGGCGAGTTTGCGGGTTTTTGATGCGCTTTCCGCTCGCGATCGACTCCAAAAAGCGATTGCCATCGAGCCCAACTACGCGCTCTCTCACTCCGCCATGGCTTCGGCTTGGGCGGCATTGGGGTACGACGATAATGCGCGCGCGGAGGCCAAGAAGGCTTTTGAGCTGTCGTCCGGTCTTCCGCGGGCGGAACGATTGCTGGTAGAAGGCCGTTATCACGAGATGTCTAAGAATTGGGACAAAGCTATCGAGATTTATCGGGCACTGTTCGAATTCTTTCCTGACAGCCTGGAGTACGGTCTGGCGCTTGCCGATGCGCAAGTGAGCGCCGGGAAGGGAAAGGACGCGCTCTATACGGTCGAGGTGCTGCACAAATTGCCGGCCCCGTTGGGAGACGATCCGCGGATTGATCTGGCGGAAGACCGCGTCGCCGAAGCGCTTGGTGACTACAAGCGAGACCAGACCGCGACCATTCGCGCTGCGGCCAAAGCGCGCGGGCTGGGCGCTTCGCTGCTATTGGCTCAGGCCCTGACCGATCAATCCTGGGCGCTCGAAAACCTTGGGCAATTGGAGGAAGCCGCATCTGTTGCTGGCGAAGCGAAACAACTTTTTGCCGGTGCCGGGGATAAACAAGGTTTTGCTCGCGCACTCATCGAAGTGGCAATCGCTCTTGAGGACGAGGGAAATCCCGCCGGCGCCAAGAACATGTATGAGGAGGCGCTTGTCATGTACCGGCAAATCGGAAATAAGCAGGCAGTCGGAAATGATCTTGACAATATCGGAGATGTGCTCTTCGCTCTCGGAGATCTCGCTGGGGCGCGAAGAAGTTATGAGGAGTCGCTGGCGACACACCGGGAAATTGGGCACGAGGACGGGGTCGCACTTGCGAAAGGGGCTCTGGGCACGGTGCTGCTAGCCATGGGTGACCGCGAAGGCGCCGAAAAAGCGTATCGGGAGTCTCTTGAAATCTGCGAGCGTATCGGCGACAAGAGCAAAGCGGCCATCGACGTTGCCGGCCTGGGACGAGTACTTCTGGCGGACGGAAACATTGAGCAAGCGAGCAAGTATGAGGCCCAGGCAGTTTCGATGTTTGAAAACATAGGAAACAGACTGAGTGCGGCCCAGACCCAGTTGGTATTGGCCGAGATCCTGCTCGACCAAGGGAAGAGTTCCGAGGCGGCGCTCCGGGCGCGGAAAGCAGCGGAGGAGTTTGAACAAGAAAAGGCCGCCAAAGATGAATCTCTAGCGGAAGCTGTTCTGTCCCAGTCCCTTCTGATGCAAGGGAGAGCGGATGCGGCTCGCGCGGCCATCGACCACGCCACCGCTCTGCTGGAAAAATGCCGGGACCGCGAAGTTGAGCTTTTTGTCTCCCTGACGGCGGCCCGTGTCCGCGCGGCGTCTGGAAATTCGGCGGATGCATTCGAAGCTGCGAAAAGTCTGCAACAACTGTCTGACCAGGCCACCAAAATTGGATTCGTGCGCTATGAGCTCGAGCCGCAGCTTGCTCTGGGTGAAATCGAGATTCGTTCGGGAAACAGCGGCAATGGCCGTCTCCATCTGAAGGCAGTGGAGAGAGCAGCCGCAGACAGAGGCTTTCGTCTGATTGCACAAAAAGCCGCGGCTGACTTAAGGCAGATCAGCTCACTGTCAACGGAGCGCGAATAGAAACCTTGCTCCTCGCCAAAACCTGGCGGCAACCTTGCCGTAAGTTTGTGCGCCGCAAAACAATTGTCCCTTGCCGGGAACAGGCTCGGTGTCAGACTGCGAAAGGAGCGAGAAGGAAATGAATTCGATGAACCAAGTTGTTGACCAAAAGCGTCTCTTCCGTGTTCGCCCGAAATTCCTTGCGGGCTGTGCGGCAGTCGTGGCTGTCCTGATCCTTCCAGACGCGGTCGCGCAATCACACGTCCTGAAGCGGGTGGTATTGCTCCTAGCAGCTTTGGCCATTCTGACGGGATAGCTCCTGCTACTGAAGGACCGCAGGCCGAAGACAACGTGGCGAGCAGTAATAGCACTGATCGCGTCAGAAACCAAGGGTGGAACTGAAACTCAAACCGTAGCTTGGCCCGGCGGCCAAGCTGGTCTCACAACTTTTGATGACGCACACTCATTGAGAATTGGCCGATCCGGTCAATCGTGCTCCAAGTTGTCGAGCGTCTATACGCGTGGACGCCAGGAAGGAAATCGCGCGAGCCCACGGGAGTGGACCCGCACGAAGATAAGAGTTAATCGACTCTCTCATACCTCGAACGTGAGCCAAAACATACAACCATATCGATCAGTGGGTTAAAATCTGGCGTATGAGAGTGCAAATGCGCGCCCGGCGGATCGCGAGGATCTATGCAATGTGGCTGCTGATCGCGCATTGTGTGGCCGCCCAGACGCGAGTGCCGCCCAACACTCCGCCCTCGAATGGCGCAGAAATACAGCTACACTCGTACCTCGAACATGCTGCGGAAGCGATGCACAAAGGCGAACTGGCCTCTGCCGCTGAGGCCCTTCGGCAGGCATTGATCATTGATCCACATTCTCTTGTAGCCTTGAATAACCTGGGCATTGTGCTATCGCGTGAGGGAAAACCCGCAGAGGCAATTCCTCTCTACGAAGAGGCACTGAAGGTCCATCCCAACGATGCCGCGACAAAACGCAATCTTGCCGTCGCTTACTTTAAGGCCCAACGATACGCTCCGGCGTGGCGGTTGCTTCGACCGATGGCGACGAAGTATCCAACCGATTTTCAGATCCTCGACTTGGCCGGCCTCTCCCTCTTTGCTCTCGATCGTTATCCTGAAGCCGCCGGATATCTGGAACGCGCCAACCACGTGCAGCCATCCGATCTGGAGACTCTCGACATGCTCGGCAAGGCGTACCTGCGGATGAAGGATTACAAGGCGCTCACGAGCGTGTTCGCTCGCATCATGCAGGTGAATCCGAATTCGGCGTCCGCCCACATAATGATGGCCACCGCCTACGACGAAGCGGACAACAGGCCCGAGGCGATCAAGGAGTATCAGGCGGCCGAGCGGGCCGATCCCAGCTTCGCGGGCGTGCATTCGGGCCTGGGGTACCTCTATTGGCGAGAGGGAGACTTCCAGCTTGCCGAGAAGGAGTTTCGGGAGGAATTGAAGCGCTTCCCGAACGATCCCGTTTCCAACTGCGTCCTCGGCGATATCCTTCTGGACAATGTTCAACTTGGGGAGGCCGAGGCGCGCTTTCGCTTGGCGCTCAAGGTGAATCCGGCTTACGCCGACGCGCTTTTGGGTCTCGGCAAGACAGAAATTGCCCTCAAACGTCCTCGCGAAGCGGTGGATGTGCTGCGCAAGGCCATCCAACTCCAGCCCGACTCGGGCAAGGCGCATTATGTGCTCTCGACCGCGCTCGGTCAACTCGGCCAGACCGCGGAAGCCGCACGGGAACGCAAAATCGCGGCGGATCTTCTCGAAGAAAAGCGGCAAGAGAAGATTAAGAACAACCAGAGCCAGTGAGGGGAGCCAGACTTTGTCATCCCGAGCGAGGCGAGGGATCCGCATTTTGCGGAGGACTGCAGATCCCTCGCTTCGCTCGGGATGACAAGGAGAATGAGTAGATGACAATCACCGTGGCCGGGCAGCAAAAGAAAAGCGGGGTACATGCGGACTGGCATGCGCCCCGCGAGGTTTAGAACCTCACTAGAACGTTATCTTTCCTCCGATTTGCACTTCACGCGGAATGTGATATCCGGTGACCTGTCCAAAGTTTGAGGCGTCTATGTTTGTACCGACCCCGCTGGGGCTGCCGTGATTGAACGTGTTGAACGTTTCCAACCGAAGTTGCAAGCTGGCTCGTTCGCCGAATCTCACATTCTTAAACAGCGAGGTGTCCCACCGCTGGTAGCCCGGTCCCAGGACTGCTCCGGGGGCCGAGTTGCCAAACTGTCCCACCGCGTGTGAAAACGCCGCAGTGTTGAAGTACTGATTGACGGTTTTTGGACCTTTGGCACTGCCAGATTGATTGGCAATGATTTCGAGCGCCTGCGAGTCGACGCTCATACCCAAGCCACCGGGATAAGTCGGACAGGGCGGCGTCGAGCAAGCCTGATTCGGCGTGGCTTGCGTCACCAGGCTCCACGGGTCGTTATTCTGGTTTATGCTCAAGGACTGTCCGGACTGGATGGTGACGATACCGGAGAGCTCCCAGCCACCCAGCACCCATCCCAGACCGCGCTGGTTCTTAAAGAACGGCTCCTCGTAGACGTAGTCGATGGACAACATCTGTGGCTCGTTCAGAGTCGATAGCCCGTAGCTCTTCTTCAAGTCGTAGGTGTTGTAGACTGCCTGCCCTCGGTCTACGGGGTTGGTCGTGAGCAACTTGGACCAGGTGTATGCAACCTCCAGCGTCAGCCCATGGCTCAACCGCCGATTAAGCGAGGCTTGCAGTGAATTGTAGTTGCTGGTAAACACGGGAGCGCGAGAGGTGATGCCCTCATAGCCGATATATGGAACTATGGCGTTTATACCCACGCCGGGGTTGGCCAGACGGGCCGCCACCGTGGCCTGGTTGATATCAATGTCGCCCAGCAGATGCGTCCCCATGGTGCCCACGTAGGCGAGTTCAACTACGGTGTTCGGCATGATTTCATGTTGCATTGAGACGTTGTAGTCCTTGTAGCTGGAAACTTTGAAGGCCGGCGTTTGGTACAGTCCGCCCGCTCCGGTTGCAAGCAGATTGCTGGGACCCAGAGGCGCCGCGGCAACCGATCCGGCTTGATAGTTGTCGAACAGGTTCAGGCTTGAGGTCCCATTGTTGGTGACGGTTGCGGTCTGAACAATCGGAGGATCGGTGAACTCACTTTGCTCCCAGATACCGTTGAGGGTGCGGTCGTAGAAAATGCCGAATCCCGCGCGAACGGCCCACTTGCCGTTGCCTAGCGGATCCCAAGCCAAACCGAATCTTGGGCCCCAGTTGTTGTTTGAGCTTAAGTTGACCCGGCTGCCGTATGGCGAACAAGTCGCCCCAACCTGAGTCGGAACCGCCTGGGCGGTAGAGCAAGCTGCCCCGGTTGAAAAGATCAGGCCGTTGGAGTAGGTTGACGCATTTCCAGAAGCAAACTGTCCGTCGGGGGCACCTACCGAGGTGACAATCGTAGGAGTATTGGCCGGACTGTAAGTGGCGGGATCGAAGTTGTCCAGAATGTTGTTGCTGTCGGTGGGCGACGGGAAGTAGCTATAGCGGATGCCGAGATTCACCGTCAGGCGCGGCGTCAGTTTCCAATCGTCCTGTACATAGGCTTCGAAGTTCGTGTAGTGAAGATCTGGAGTCGTATCCTTGCTGGGCTGCGAGTAGCTGTCCGCCTGTCCCAGCAGGAAATTGGCAAAGGGATCATTGCCGTTGACCGCGCTGGTGAAGTTGAAGGTCGCAAAGCCGGCGGTAGCGTTCTCCGTCTTCGTCATCCACATCGCGGTAACCCCGGCGCGGATGGTGTGGTTCCCGTGCTGAACGGAGAGATTGTCGAATATGTTCTTATCGATGTTTCTCTCAAAGTAGGGCCCGTATCCGTTGCTTAAGCCAGTGTAACTGCCGATTGCGACATTAGGAGCGCGTCCATAGGGATCCTGGTAGGCGGTCTTGCCGGTGAGCTGACTGGTGAAGGCTGGAGAGTTCTCGAAGCCGCTCAGCGCCCCGTTGATCGCTCCCCAGGAATCGGCGAATTCGACTTCGTTTACCACTTTTGGCGAGATGTTCGCGGTAACATTCGCGACAAGATTACGGCCCGGGGCGTTGATCGAGATCGCGTCCGCTCCAGGATAGTTCGCTGTGCCCCAGAGCCCGAAAGGAAAGTTCTGAGGCACGCTGTCCTCCATGTAACGGGCGAAAACGTGAACCTTGTCGACAACGTTCTGGTCGAGACGGACAATGTCCTGACGGAAGTTGTTCAACGAGCTGTAACTCTCAACCAATGTGTTGGTACCCAGATTGGGTGGATTGGGCGCCATGAACGCCTTTAGGTAGGCAGCGGCGTTTACGCTGTAGCACGAGGGGTTGATGGTCCAGGTTTCGCTCGAACCGGACCCAGCCGCAGTCACACATCCAGCGGGCGCGACGGGAATGGGTGTGGTGTTCGATCCCGTAATTTGGGCGGTGGTGAACACGCCGCCAAGTTGCCCCGTGGTGGGCACAGTGATTTCCGTGCTCCCCGGAGCACTCGAGCGACGCCACTCCTCCGACCAGAAAAAGAAAGTTTTGTTTTTGACCGGCTTGTAAAGTTTGGGGATGAAGAGGGGACCACCGACAGTGAAACCAAAATCGTTGTAGCGCTCAATCGGGGTCGGGTTAGCCGAAGGGGAACCCCCATCGGCTATGACCTGCCTGTTCTCAAATGTATTTGCATTGTAATAGTTGTTGCGATTGAACTCGTACGCGCTGCCGTGGAACTGGTTGGTTCCGGACTTGGTCGCCACCACGATCTGGCCGCCGCCGCTGCGTCCAAAGGACGCATCGTAGTTGCTGCGCTCCAAGGTGAACTCCTGGATGGCGTCGATGCTCGGCGTGTTCAGCAAAGTGTCGTTGGAACCGCTGTCGTTGACGTCGGCGCCGTCCACCGTCCAGTTATTTGCGGTGCTGCGCGAGCCATTGACGGAAATCGTGGTGCCGCTAGACATCCCAAATTGCGGCTCATCCCCCAACTGGCTGACGACTCCGGGCTGAAGGGTTACGAGCTGTTCGAAATTGCGGTTGTTCAACGACAACTCGCGCACTTGGTTGCCGGTTACGGTCCCCGATTGTTCGGCCGTCGTGGTCTGGATCGGCGTATTTTCCGCCGTCACCTCGATGGTTTCGCTCACTTTTCCGGCCTTCAATCCAACGTCGAGAGTGTGCGTCTCCGCGACGTTCAGGATGACATCTTTGGCCACGTACGTTTGGAATCCGGTGTTTTTGACCGTCACCGTGTAACGGCCGGCGGGAAGATGTGTAATATTGAAGCTTCCTGTATTGCCGGTGGTCGCGAGGGGAACATCCGCGCCGGTGTCATCGTTGTGAACCAAGACGGTCGCGCCGACTACAACGGCCCCGCTGGGATCCGTTACCGAGCCTGTGAGCGTAGCCGCCAGCTCTTGCGCCAGTCCTGCTGCTGACAAACAAAGGACGACTGCGCAGACTGCCAGAAGTGGAAATGAAGACAGCTTATGCGCAGTTCCGGGCTTGTCCTCGGTCAAGTCTCCATGCCTTCCGTGTGTCAATGTCGTCATCAAAGCGCCTCCTCAAAGCACTTCGCCAGTTGGGCGTTGCAGAAAACCTCTAATACAAAGCAACTATGCTATATAGCGTGTGATGGCTCATGGTCAAGACAAAAATGTAGAATCGGGAAAAAATCTTTGAGTTGGCCATCTCTGCGTAAGCGATATTACGTCCGTCCATGAGGGGCGACACCGGTGCTGCAAGCGTTCTCGCAGTACGCCCGAGGCCGGGAGAAAAGTATTCCAACTTTCATAGAATGAATGACTAATGTCAGATTTGCGGCATTTGCGGCACTTTCGGCATCCTCGTTTCCATATCGGCTCCGGAGATCCATGGAAAGTGCTCTATCTAGCCATCGCACGGGGGAAAGGCTAGCGGGCCAATCGCTTTCGCGCTTAGGACTTTACATGAATTTCTCGATGAGCTATATAGCATGCAGGTTGGAAATAGCCGCGTCCAGAACAAAGCGCATCCCGGTATCCGCTTGTCGGCGAGTCGCCAAGGTAGCCTGGAAAAGGAAATATGTCTGGGAATCGTCGCAACGGAACCCTGCGCAATCGAGCAGGCTGCGGAAAAAGTATTTTCTGCGCCGGAGAATCACCTCAGCGGTTAAAGCCGACGATGAAAACAAGCGAGTTACCGCAGCGCTGAAGCGCTGCGCCACCCAAAATCAGGTGCAACGGTGAGTTTTTCCGCAGCCTGTTAGTCAACGCAGTTCCCGAGTTTGCTATCAAGTAAGCGCCGTCCGCACAAAATGAAAGGCAGGCTGACTTTCTCAGCCAGCCTACCGGGGTGATTCATTCCAGCTACCAAGCCTCTATCGCTAGCGACCCAGTCCTTTAGCCATGGTTTTTACCATGGTTCCATTGGCATCGTCGTCGTTCAGCGCCCACACGTAGGCGCCTCCAAGCTTGTTCTTTTTGATGTAGGCCGTCTTCGCTGCCACCGAAGTGGGATCGTCGTAGGTATAAAAGGTCCTAGTGGCCGGATTGTAGAGCGTGGCTCCGACTCTTTCCGAATCGTACCACGCGGTGTAGCCGTTCTTGTTCGTGAGGTTCTCGATGGTAGAGTAGGTCAGGAATCCCGCAGTCAACACGGTGTCGCAACCGGGCGAAGCAGCGGTCGGGCTCGGGTTCGGACACAGACCCGATCCGTCGGCCAAGAGAACTGGAGAAGCGGCTGTTGCGTTCTGATACAAGCCATGGTTTACGTTGGGGACGCCCGTCCAGCCGACGGCATACAACGGGAAACCCATGGTGTACTTGGCCGCCGGCACGCCAGCCTGACGATAGGCTTTTACGGTCGCATCGATGTAGCGGGCGTCGGCATACACAGGATCCGCAGGCGTGTCGTACAGTGAAGACGACTCATTGGTTTGCTTGTCCCACGTTCCGGCATAGTCGTAGCCGTCGATAGTGAGGAAATCCACTTGCGCCGCGGCGGCCTTAAGATCGATGTTGACATATTTCTTCCGACTCGCGGGCGAATCGAACGTCAAGACATATTCCTTGCCCGTGGTTTTCGTCAAGGCTTTGAGTTGCGCGCGGAATTCTTTCAGCAGAGCGGTGAAGTTCTGCTTGTCCGCCGCAGACGGGAACTCCCAATCGATATTGAAGCCGTCAAACAAGCCGGGAGCTGTAACGCCGGTAGCGATGTTGCCCTTGACAAAGATGTCGATGCACGAAGAGGCGAGCGCGGCGCGGCCGGCCGCGGTCCGAGCGGCGGTCACGAAGCCCGCAGGGTTGCCAGCTTGTCCCCCTAAAGAGATCAACACTTTCAGATTGGGATGGAGTGCCTTGAGTTGTTGGATCGCGCCAAAATTTCCATAGAGTGGCGCGGTGTAGCGCTTGCCGCTCACACTGGGAAGGGTTGAATCCTGATAGGCGGCCAAGGGATCGGCAATGGCGCATGTCGGCGCCGAAGTCGCGGTCACATTGCCGAAGGCGTAGATGAGGTGCGTCAGTTCATCGGCAACGCCATTCCTTTGCAAATCCGCAATGTTGTAACCGGCGTAATGGATACCCCACTCTTCGAAGTAGCCCCCGAAAATCTTGCCATGATGGCGTGCTTGCGCAAACGACTGGGAGACGCATGTAACGAGGGCCAGCAAACTCGTCAAAGCCACGCGGAGCAGGCGCGGCAGGAAATGTCTTAACATAGCAAACGCCTCCAGAATTCGTAAGGTATCGACTGGCGAAGTATGGAACTATATAGCAAAACCTACCCGGTCCTCCACATAACCTGAACAAACCGCCTCTTCCATCCGGTATTCTTGGCCGAAGACTTTTTCTTCTTTTTTCTCTCCTTTTCCCCCACTCAACCCGCGCCCTTTCAAAGTCGGCATTTTCCCAGCGGTGCTCCCTGTCAAGAATCTGCGATGAACACGGACAAGCCGCGCCCTTGACAGGTCCGCGCCGCTGAACACCCAAGTCTAGCCCCGTGGGATGCTCTGCTCGCAACGGTGGCTGCCGAAGGCTGCGGCTAACCTGCGGCCGGGGCCAAACTGCCTTTGCTTCGACTGGTCATTTCCCGCGCCGGACCGGCTGGTTCAGCCGCAAGTTGGGCGGCAGCGCTGTCAAAGGGCGTGCCGTCTGCCAAAGCTCGTATAGGTAGCCGTCGGGGGCCGCGAAAATCTTGCGGGAAATCAAATTATAAGGTATCAGCGTTCGAAAGCCAGAGAGCAGGGATCTACGCTTAGGCGGATGTGCCTTTCATTCGCGCGGATCAGTGCTTCGTTTGGGAGCCACGGTCGCTCCCATGTGGGAGTGGATAAAGCAGGAGCAACCATGCTTTTCGGTCGAACAGATTGCTCACATCATTCGGATGTCGAACGAGCCGTACCGGACGATTTGGCGGCTCGTGGCCGAGACGGGAATCCGTCGTGGCGAAATATGTGGGTTGAACGTCGGTGCTCTGGATGTCGTGAACCGCATTCTCTTGGTACAGCGTTCGGTGACGAAGTTGCGGAAGCGGAAGTCCCCGAAGGCGGGCGCGAAGAGAAATGGCGAAGTGAAGAAGAGACCAATTAAGCTGTCGCCGTCCATGTTCGAGCAGCTACGCCCGTTCGTGGATGGTCGTCAGGGAACCGAGCCGCTGTTCTTGACTCCGGTCAGGATGACCAAGAAGGGGAAGCGGATCGGCGGTACCCGGCTGGAGCCGGACAACTTCGTCAAACGGCACCTGAAGCCAATTGTCAAGAAGCTCGAACTGGAGGGCGCAGCGCATGCATTCCGGCATGGCAACGCCACTTTGCTCGATTCGCTGCGTGCGCCGTGGGCTCTCAAGAGCACGAGGCTCGGCCACGTGGACGAGGCGACGACGAGAGACTACACGCACATGATCAGCGACGACGAAGTGAGAATTTCACAGGAACTGCGGTCGATGTTGGACAAGGAATTCGTTGCCCAAGATTTGCCCAAGTTTCAGCCACAAGTGGAAACGGCCTCCGAGTCGCAATCGGAAGCCGTTTAAAATCAGAGCTTTTTGGTTGCGGGGGCTTGCAATGCACCGAAGCCGCCCGATCTGCCGTTTCGATACAGATTGCCAGTCACCCGTCGTATCCCTCGGATTCTACTGCCTCCTAATCCCACAGGCGGATTTGAGCCTCCAGCGTTGGGTGTGTGAAGAACGCTCAAACGGGCAGCCGAAATTTCCGTAAACCGTGGAAAAATCGATGCTGATGCGGATCAGCCGTTCACAACTGCCGATCCCCGCTCGAAACCCATATCGATCTTCTGTCGTCCAGCCTGAATTCCTGCCTCAATCGCCGACTCTTCTGTCGGGAATGTGTCGGGCAGGTAAAACTCCGTTTCCATGACCCCATCCACATCATGTTCCTCGACGGAGAACTCCGCTGCGAATCCCCCATCCTGTAGTTCGCAAGATCGTGCCACGATAACGTAGCCCTTGTACCCCTGCCTGCTCTTCATGACCGCGACCTCTTCGCCTTCAATTATTGCACTACGGGTTGGGGCGATTCCCAACAGCCTTCGAGTAGCCGTGTCGCATGCTTGCAGGTAAGCATAAATATTATTAGAATGCTATGCTTGCTAGACAAGTGTTGCTTTATGCTTGCAGGTATGATACCTGTAAGCAAGAGGTGATTTTATGGCTGACGAAACGAGAGACATTCAATCCATGGGCGGGAAGGCCCGAGCCGAGAAACTGTCAAAGGAAGACCGCATCTCTATCGCTCAAGCGGCGGCCGACGCTCGGTGGGGCGGATCACTGCCGCAAGCGACACACTCGGGCGAACTGGTGATTGGCGGCAGGAAGATCGCCTGTGCGGTCCTTCGGAACGGGAAACGCGTTCTTACGCAAGAAACTTTTCTTACGGCTATCGGCAGAGCGGCAAAGGCGAAGGCCGGTACTGGCAGCCTGAAGCTGGTCGACGGGCTGCCCCCGTTTCTGGTCGCAGAAAACCTTAAGCCGTTTATTTCAGACGAGTTGATGGAGTCGACGACTCCTATTGTCTTTCGGACGGTGAAAGGCGGCAGAGCTTTTGGGTATGACGCTATGCTGCTGCCGATGGTGTGTGAGGTTTATGTCAATGCACGCGACGAGAACAAACTACTTAAGGGCCAAGAGCACATTGCAGCGGCTTGCTACATCCTAATGAAAGGGCTCGCCCGCGTCGGAATTATCGCCTTGGTGGACGAGGCGACAGGCTACCAAGAACAAAGGGCAAAGGACGAACTTGCACGAATCCTAGAAGCATACGTACAAGAGGAGTATCGCCCTTGGATGCGGACCTTCCCCGAGGAGTTCTTCCGTCAGATTTATCGGATTCATGACTGGTCCTACAAGCCCGGCAACGCGAAGCGTACACCGTTTATCGGCCATCTCATCAACAAGTATGTTTACGGTGAACTACCCCCCGGTGTATTGGATGAGTTGCGGCGGCTAAACCCCGTCACGGATCACGGATACCGCAGACGGAAACATTTCCAATACCTCACAGCAGATACGGGAAACGAGCATCTGGATCGTCAGATCATGACCGTAATTACCCTTATGAGAATTTCAGACACCAAAGAGGAACTAGAACGGCATTTCGCCAAGGCTTTTGGAAAGGCCCTTCCTGCTGTGCAAGAGCGATTGCCCTTGGTGATCGACGTTAAGGATGGTGGACGATGAACCTCTGCGCGGATCATGCGGAAGATTTGCCTGTCGGGGGAGGGGTTCAGGTCAGGCATGGTGTTTCATAGGTGAAGAGACCCTTTGTGACCACCCCAGCGACCGTGTACGGGAGCCCCAGCGACCCCGCAGACTGCCCTTAAAAAGCCTAACCTTCCAAGTATGGCTGGACCGTCCAGACCCCCAGAACTAGCTAACGTCCGCTTTGGGCTCGTCCCAAAACCGCGTGTGGCGGTTCCCGAACTCAAGAGTCGCCTCGTACTTCTCAGGATCGTTTTGTTTCAGCCAGAGCAACTTGTAAACCGTGTCCACAGCCCGCTTCATGATGTTCTTCACCTCGTCCTGCGTTATATGTGATTTTGGCATTCTAACGTGGTCCACTTCGGCGGTTTGTTTTGGTCCACCCTGGGCACAGCAAACTTCTACTCTGGATTTGAGCGTGAGCTTGGATTCGGAGGCGGGAGTTGGACTGGAGAGCCAA
>Ga0208937_1001016_pt1 | contig 14147 bp, 19 predicted proteins | sample June2015DPH_11_5_FD_184705 | JGI IMG/M metagenome (GOLD analysis project Ga0208937, IMG submission 184705) | Peatland microbial communities from SPRUCE experiment site at the Marcell Experimental Forest, Minnesota, USA - June2015DPH_11_40... | ecosystem: Environmental > Terrestrial > Soil >...
AGGAAGGCGTGAAGGTAGTCGCCATTCCCAAGACCATGGACAATGATGTTCCGGGCACCGACTACTGTATCGGCTTCAGCACCTGTGTGACGCGCACCATTTCCATGACGAACAGCCTGCGCACCAGTGCTGGCTCCCACGAACGCTTCATGGTTCTCGAAGTCTTCGGCCGTTATGCCGGGTTCACTGCCATGCTGCCTACCATGGCCGGAGCCGCGAACCGCTGCGTGATCCCGGAGCATAAGTTCGACATCGAGCGACTCACCGAGTTATTGGTCTCTGACCGCCAGAAGAACCCGAACCACTACTCCGTCGTCCTAGTTTCGGAGGGAGCGACGTTCCAAGGCGGAGAAATGGTCTTCGAGGCTGAAACCACTGACGCCTTCGGCCACAAGAAACTCGGCGGTATCGGGGACCGGGTGTCCGAGAAGGTGAAGGAGCTTTCCCCTAAGTACAACAACGGTAAAACGATCGACGTTATTAGCCAGAAACTCGGCTACCTGGTCCGCTGCGGTGATCCCGATGCCATTGACTCCATCGTCCCTATGGCCTATGGCAACATCGCCCTGGACTTGCTCCTGGGCAAGATTCACGGACGACTTGTCGTCCTCAGGAATGGCCGTTACGACAACATGCCCATCGACACCGTTACTGCCTCGAAAAAAGTTGTTAACGTAAAAGAGCAGTACAACATCGACCGCCTCCGGCCCCACTACAAAAGCTTCGAAATGAAGCCACTTTTCATCCTGACCAGCGAAATGGAATAGTGCACATCGGCGCAGCACCTGCCGGTGCCCGACTCACATTCTGTGCCTTCCAAAAAGCCGCGCACGGCAACGCACATGATCATCGGAAAGCTCGTCGGCGGTCGTCACTGCAAATTTGCAGTTGAGTGCGAGCCGCTCAACTTCTTAAAATTTCCCCTCGCATCCGCTGTAACGTGACCCATCGGCCTTGCTGCTGGCGGAAGGACATCTGACGCGGCGGCGGTTCGGGGCGCTGCTGGGCCGGATCGCGCTGTTGCCGATACCCACGGGATAGATCTGCGGTGGCCCGCTCAAGCAGCGGAATCTGTCTACAAAGGGCTCGGCAAGGAGAAGTGTTGCAAAAGTGGCGGAATATCGGGCAATTTCGGCGGTGCTGGTGCGGATCTCAGACCGTTGGGGACGCTCCGGATGAAAATTGTTTCGCAATGTCGCGAACAGGCGGGGTGAGTGTACAATCGGCACCGTGTTTGAAGTCAACAAGGAGATTCCGGCTTGATGGCCAATTTTTGAGTTTCAATTTGGAAAGCCGATCAATGCCATGGGAAAGTCTGGTTAATTGCCAAACCCAGGGTTATACTCGACGACGTTCTGAAGGCAAACACTGGAGGAAAAAGAATGTTTCACTTAATCTGGTATATTCTTATTGGGCTAATCTCGGGGGTTATCGCGAAATCGGTGATGCACGTGCACATAACGATCGTCTGGACGATCGTGCTCGGCATCATCGGATCGATTATGGGCGGCGCCCTTACCCACATGTTTTCGCGCCCGACAAACAAACGATACCATCCCGCCGGCCTCATTTTTTCCACACTGGGCGCGATCCTGGTTCTCTTCATCTGCTATAAGCTGAAGATTCATTTTCCCCAATAAGTTGTCTCTGGGCCTGCCCCCTGGGGTGAGACAAACAGTTAAGACACAGTGCGCCGTTCGATGGAGAATTCTCAGGCGGCTCAAACCCAACAAACATCGAGCGCAGCTCAGACCGCGGGCCGAATCGGAGCTTGAGTTCATTGGAACGACCAGCCATCGACCCGCCAAGCTGCTCTACGATACAACGGTCTACATTGATGTTCTTCAAGGCTGTTTTCCGCAACGGGGCGAAGCGATGCTGCGGGCGACCGAGGCATGGCATTGCCCGGTCACGGAAGCCGAGCTGGCGGCGACCTGCGGCCTGCTCGATCCCGCTCACCCCCAAACGCCCGAGATCATCGAGTAAGTTGCCGCGGTCATAGACCGGCGGCCCAGCTACCGGGCGATCACGCCCGATCCCGAGATCTGGCGGGAAGCCGGAGTGCTGTCCGGCACGCTGGCCCGGACCCAGGGATACGGAGGAGAGCAGCGGCGGCGCGTCTTGAACGACGCGCTGCTATTCGCTACCGCTCGAAAATACGGATGTGCGGTATTCTCTCGCAACGTTCGGGACTTCGACTTGCTACAGCAACTCGATCCTTCGGGAAAAGTCGTGTTCTATAAAATGGGGGCTCAGTAAGCGCCTTGCTTGGTGCCCGGGTACCGTTAACCAGCGCAGCAGCGGTGTCCGTCAGGGCTGGAGCACTCTTACCACAAGTCGCCGCACCTGCAGTGTGGGCGCGAAACGACAGTCCTCGCTTAGCTAGGACGCTTTGCATCCGTGGCTAGCAGTGATAGCATTGACAGCATGGCGACAATAACGATTCGACAACTTGACGAGAAAACCAAGACCCGGTTGAGGGTCCGGGCTGCCCATCACGGACGTTCGATGGAGGAGGAGGCCAGGGAGATTTTGCGCTCAGCTCTAACCGCTTCCTCACCGGTAAAGGGGAACCTGGCGGAGACCATTCAACGACGATTTGCAGCGTTCGGCGGGCTCGAATTTGAGTTGCCGCGACGCGATGCTATGCGCCAGGCCCCGGGATTTGGCGAATGATCATCCTCGACACTAATGTGCTCTCAGAGCTCATGAGGCCCAAGCCCTCTGTTCGGATTGTGACATGGGTTGCGAAGCAACCAGCAACAGAACTCTTTACGACGTCAATCACCGAGGCAGAAATCTTTTATGGAATTCAGCTGCTCACCAAGGGCAAGCGCCGAGAGGGGCTGCTGGCAGCGGCAGAAGCTATGTTTGCCGAGGATTTGGCGGGCCGCATCTTCGGATTCGAGAGCGACGCAGCGCGAGTTTTTTCTACAATTGCCGCTCACCGCCGTGCGCTCGGCAGACCTATCAGCCACGCGGATGCGCAGATCGCGGCCATAGCCCAAGTGCGAGGAGCCAAGCTCGCGACGCGCAATGTTGCAGACTTCGAGGACTGTGGTCTTGATATCGTTGACCCGTGGAATGGTTCGTGAGCCTGTGGCTTGAGGAAGCCAAAACATCAGGTGAGGCCTAACCCGGCTCCCCCCTGCACCACCTCACTCGCAGCGGGTCGGGTCTCAAGCGCTTCGTGCCCGCGGATGTGCGGTGTTGTCCCGCAACGTTCGTGACTTTGACTTGCTGCAGCAACTTGATCCCTCGGGGAGAGTTATGTTCTATAAAATAGGCGCTCAGTAATTCCCGATCCGTATAGAAGAGTTTTGCGCATTTCTCGCACTGTGCGATGCGCACTCCGCGGCTTGCAATGTCCAAGAGGAGATCAGGTACATTGCCTCCAGAAGCGAGTAGCGGCCTACACTCCGGTCTAAGAGATTTGACTATTGTTTTTTCACAAGGGTCTTGCTCTCGTCCTTGCGGCCGAAATCGAGGCCGAAGTAAGGGTCTGATTTCGTGCCGTTAATCTGGACCGGAACTTCAGTTCCGGCGCCGTTCTTGCTGAAAAATGGGTCCACCGGTTTCAGCAATATCGACTTCCAGCCCGTTACCATCTGCGAAAGTTTCGCGTCCAGGCGCACTTTGCCATGAAAATCGAATTGGTTCCCATCCAAACTGTATGTCCCGGTCAAATTCACTCGGGTGCCAGGAACCCGGAACTGCAGTTGTGAAAAGGAAATAAGCCCGTTGCTGAGACTGAATGTACCCTTCATGTCGGAGCGCACTTCTTCGGAATTATTGTCCTGCGCCAGCTTCGGCTTGCCCTGGCTTCTCATACTGAGCGCGTCAATCTTTCCCTGGATTTTGTCGTTTGTGAAGTGCGCCCCAGACACTTGAAAGTTCCCAGCAAGTTGCAAGCGATTGGCGACGTCTGGCTCGCCGGGCGGCAGGCTAAGCTTCGTCTTCAAACGAACTATGCCGGTTATGATCGGCGGATCAGTTCGTATCGCCATTTTCAGCAGGTCTTCGATCTTTCCCCTCTCAATCACGACGTCCAGTTCCACACGGTGCCCATCGGGGTCTCTCGTCCGCACCGCCGAGCCGTTCGCCACCAGCCATGAATTCAGAATTTTTGCTTTTACCGGCTGAAGGTATATGTCGCCGCTGGTTCCGTCAACAGTGGCGTGAAAGTCAGTATGCAAGGGAACCGCGCGTCCGCTGATCGCAATGCGAAAATCCGGAGTGTCGGTTGCCCCGTCCACGACAATGTTGTCAAGAATACCGGCGTACCTGCCAGTCGACGAGAGGATTCCGCCGAGCCCCTTGATCGTGCCCAAATCTGCATGGTTGAACGAATAGGTCCCGCTCACCGGAGTGTCGCGGGGGCTGTCTGCCTGCCATGGGCCAAACAATCCACTTGAAAGGATGTGTCCCACGGGCTTGGGGTTGGTCAGTTTGGCATCGAAATGCAGGGGAGAACCAGGCCCAATGCTCGTCATTTTCAAGCTTTCGATGTCAAATTCCAGCGGCAGCTTGCCCGGCCGCAGAGTATTGACGATCAGTTGTGCTTTGTCGCAGACGAGTCTATCCACGATGATTTCTATTTTTCCGCCCTTGGGTCCCATGTTATTCATCTCGCTGCGATGTTCTCTGGGCGGCAAATTCAACTGCAATCCCTTTACATACACCGTGTCGACATGCATGGGAGAGCGAAAAAGATCCAGGATTCTCATGCGAAACCGGAATTCTGCAACACTGATGATCGGCTGAACTCCTGGCTCGTGATTGTTGGGGTCCGTGTCTCCGAAAATTCTGAGCTCGTTGCCCGAAACCTGGAGTCCCTTGAACAGCGAGACATGGAATTCGTCGAGCTCGACTTTGCTCTTGAATCTAGTAGACAAAGTCTCAATCACGGTCGCGCGCAGGGTCGGCTCGGCGCGGTAGACCACGATGCCCAGTACGGTGATCGCCACAATTAACAGCAGAGCGATTCCGCCGATCCAGCGCCAACGGCCGACCGGCTTGTTCGCCCGAAGAACGTTTTGTTCGCTTTCTGCCATGCTCGATCTTGAGCTTTCACAGCCGGTTGTAGAGCAACCTGTTGGGGTGTTTGCGGGAGGTCCCCCGGGCCAATTCATTTTTCCAGCATTCGGTCGACCACAGCAAACAGCGAGTCAGGACCTTTCCCCAGCATGGCATCGGGCTTCTGGAAGAAACGCTGGCCCCGTCTTTCTCGAACTGCTTCGCATTTTTCTGCGAGAGACTGGTCAACATCATCACCGGAATCACCGCCGTTTCCGGATCTTTCTTCAAAGCTTTCAGCACGTCCGGCCCGCTCATCTTGGGCAGCATAACGTCCAGCAGAATCAAGGCAGGCACGTGCGCGCGGGCCAGGCAAAGCCTGCCCGAGTCCCTAAAGCTCACAATGTAGCGCTCATAGCCTCGATGGGACCGTGCTTTCGATCCTCACTCTACGCGTGCGGGAAGGCTACTTGCGGACACGAGTCCTTGACCAATATAGAGTCAACACTGCGTTCTGGCTGTTCTGCAACCGCTCTGCCACCTCGTTTGTTTGGAAAGGGCGGTCTTCGGAGTCCAGCTCACGATTGAGCAACTCGGTAATTTCTTCGGCGGTGCTCGGTTTCCTGATCGTATTCAGCGCTCGTGAAATGTGCGCGTCGAGACAACGACTCGAATTCGGAATTTGCCTCATTCCCGCTCCCAGCTCTCAAAAATGAACCGTATCCCTGAGACTGTCCTGATTTCATCGGCTCTATGGGATTCAACGTGATCATCGCGTGCTCGTCAAGATCCTGGCAGAAAAACTACCCTCGGCCCACTATGACCGGGAATGTGAGGTCGCTACATTCTGCGAATTACCGGGCATCCTCCATCATGTTGAGAGGGCGCATTGCGCTTGAAATGGTCGTTCACAATCCTATTGAAAAGGGCGCGCCGGGAAGGATGTTTTTCTGGGAGACCAGCCTTGCGGAATGAGAACGCTGGAAAAAGGTAAAAGCTGTGACATTGGTTATGCTCTAGCCATCAGCTCCTGCGAGGGAGCCAACAGCGTGGAGGCACGTACCGTCACAGCCCTTGATGCGATCACCGCTTTCGCGGTCCCAAACCCCAACTGCCCCTCGCAGGGCCGTCGGTTTTTTCAGGTCTGGCTGCCTGGCGGGTTGCCCCGCCCAGCTGATCACTCAGCCTACTTCGGACTGGCAAAAGTTTAATTAAGCCAACCCTTTCAGCCGTCGACGGAAGCCACCTTAGAGAGTTGCTTGAAGATTGTCAATGCCCGTCTTCAGTGCAATCGGCCGGTTGCGATAGATCAAAAACCGGAAATGCAACCCATTGAATCGTTGTTGCTTAGTGAATGGGAGATTAATTTCTTTCCTTTTTTCCACAGGAACATCCACAGGTGCTCGAAGGCGTGGGCAACCATAAGAAGCCTGTGAAAGAACGAGGTAAGCATCTTGACGCCGGAAAATAAGTCAGGCATGGTTGTTACCAGCTCACCAATACAATGTCAGATCTCGTGGCCTACATCGATGGCGGCTCTATCGGGAATCCCGGCCCGTCTGGTATTGGAGTGGTAATCGACGGCTCCACCGCCGGCACAATCAGAATCGCCAAATGGATCGGGCGCCAGGACAATAATGTCGCTGAGTACATTGCTCTGCTGGAAGCGCTGCAATGTGCCCTGGGGCTTAAGGCCAAGGCACTTCACGTGTTTTCAGACTCTGAAGTAGTGGTCAAGCAGATGAGCGGCGAGTACAGTTGCCACAGCCCGCGGCTTTATTCCCTGAATTGGATCTGCCGGAAATTGGCCCGGTCGCTCGATTTCTCTATCTCTCACGTCCGGCGTGAGAACAAAGTTGAGGCCAATGGTCTGGCCACCGCGGCCGCCCGCAAGAGGCTTTGCTCCGATCAGTCTTACCTCGCCTGTGTTGTCGGTGTACGCGGTCGTGCCATCCAGCGACGAGTTGATCATCGAGTAGGGACCACCAGCCACGGTGCCGCGGTATATGTTGTAGCCGACGGCGTTACGCACTGCGTGCCAGTACGCTTGAATCTCAAGGTTGCCGGTGTGTGACATGTAGTCTTTGCTTGCCTGTCTGAGCTTGCTCTTGTTGTTGACCCAATCAAGGAAGCGTGCACTGAAATCCCGCAGCAGGGGACTCCGCCTCGCGAGCAGCACTTCTCCCTTCTCCTCAGCTTCTGCGATGTTCCAGATGTTCCAGAGGAGGAGTCGGGCAACGTCGTCGGCGCCGCGACACTGCGGGACGTGCTGCTACCGCTTGAACGGGAAATGGGGATAGAGGTGGGTGAGGCGAAGCGGCCCGCCGCGCCCCAATCCCAACGAGGAGATACGAAACACTAACGCGCTTGAAGTGAGAGTTGTCGTCCCTTTACCCATTCTTGCAGAATGCGGTCACCCACTTCTTTAAAGTCGGGATGTTCCTTGATGTATGACCGAAGATCAATTTCGGTTTGCGAAAGGGCGTCCGAGATACGCTCAAGGACCTCGCGAATTTTAGTGGGCGTGCCCGTCATTCGTGTTTCGCCGAGCCGACGAAGAACTTTGCTGTCGGGCCACTGGGTCGTTCCCTTGAGCGTGAGCGCCAGACTATCCTTCGGCAGGTAGATGGCAGTCGTTACCAGATCGTAGACAGGTGCGAGACGAGCTTCACCGAGCACGCCGTCATAGACGATGCCGAAATTCTTGAGGTGAGCATCGCCGTTGCGCAGTGCACAATTCAGCACGATTAGCGTGAATAGTTTTTCAAGGTCTGCGAGTACGTCGGGTGAGTTTGCGAACTGCTGAAATCGCTTCATGACAGATGTTTCGTAGCTGCCGCGATACTTCTCATCCGTTCTTCTCGCGTTCAGAACGCAGAAGTCTTCAAAGCCCCGGTACGTACCATCTGGGCGCAAGTCGAACCGGTCAACGACAAGGGCCATTCCGTCTTCTGCGAGCCGGTACCGAGGTACGTCGAGCCCGCAGCGTTCCGCGACCTTCAAGCAAAAGTATTCGTTCGCGGCCAGCTGGGGAAACTCGTTCGGTTCCCAAAACTTGACTATGTGTGTTGCGCCCCTGCAGCTCGGTGCGATTCGGGGTTTCGTGTTCGTCAGGGTGAGGGACGCGTTCTCGTCGCGCACAAGAATCTTCGGCTGGACACCACTGATGCCGGAAAAAGCCGCAAACTTCTCAAGGAGGTGGCGGAACAAGTCCCCATCGCGCCGACTTGCCAAAATCTCGTCGACCGACTGAAAGGGAACATCCTCGTTAAGCTGTTCCTTGTCGCCGGTGTACCGGATGCGGCCCACTTGCGATCGGCCAACAATAGCGAGCAGATCAAGATCATCGAATGTTCCAGTCGCTTTCGCAAAGGCGAGCCGCAGCCGTTCCCGCAACATGCCTTCCGGGAGATTCATCTCGAAGATCGGAGCGAGGCCAAAGGGCATGTCCCAAGAGGAGAGCCGCACGGGCATGGTGACGGAGACGGCGCGCTGTGGGACTGTCTCTGGCAAGTACGCGAACGCGCTGCCGCGATCCCGCTGCCTGTCCAATAGGCCAGCCTCAGCGGCGTCTGTCCAGACTTTGATCATCGCGATCCTCTTCTAGGAGCTCTTCCAAAGTTGGCCTTTGCCGATTTGCTTCCTGCAACTTCAGCTCTAACCCGAGCGCAGCCAGAATGTTGGCGACTTTCGAATACCCGAGCTCACCGGACCGGCCATTCTCCAATGCGTCCAGCGTCGCCCGACTGACGCCGGCCTTCCGGGCCAACTCGGATTGCGTCAGCCGGAGCGTCTGGCGCCTGGAGGCGATGTGAGAGCCAATTACAACCAAGCTGAACATGGTAATGTCCAATATATTACTCACTACGTCTCTATGTCAATATAATGCCTACCATATTGTTCACAATCAAAAGGGGAAAAAGCCGTCAGACATGCACTTCAGCGATTAGGCTTGAAGCAGATGATCAGTGACATTTCGACGCAATCATTACCTGTAAACCAGCATTACGTGGATGATATGACACTTGGCCGCCGGAGGGAGAGTTGACCTATGCGTTTTCGATGCCCCTCTTCTCTTTATTATTCAGTGTTAAAACTGGAAATCAGAGAACGAGAACAGATTATCTCCGACCCAGTGCGCCTGTTGTGCGCCGGGGTTCGGATGTTGCACCAGAGCGCAGCGAGGTGCTAAGCTAAAGCGAATAAAAGGCGAATATATTCGCGGAGGGTTGCATGACCTCGTCCCAGCAGGCCCTGGCCCCACGATTAACCACGACTCTCGATGCCGTTCAGGAGATTTTAGGGAGGCTGGTTGCGCGCTACCGCACAGACGAAGTGCTGACCTCGGTGCGACAAATCCCAGCCCGCACGGCTAAGTTTCGGCCCCTGCCGGACTGGGTGAGAAGTGAACTGTCTGAGGCGTACCGGACAAAAGGGATCAAAGAACTGTATTCGCATCAGGCCGCCACAGCCGAGTTAGTCCACAACGGCAGGAACGTCGTTGTAGTGACGCCAACGGCATCCGGCAAGACGCTTTGCTACAACCTCCCGGTGTTGAATGCGGTGCTTGAGAATCCCGATACTCGAGCTCTTTACCTATTTCCGGCCAAAGCACTAGCCCAGGACCAACTCGCCGAATTGCACGACCTTGCACAGCGGCTCGATGACTGCTTTGGAGTGTTCACTTACGATGGCGACACGCCGAGCGACGCACGCAAGGCGATCCGAGAGCGCGGACATATTGTCTTGACGAACCCGGACATGTTGCACACCGGAATCCTGCCGCACCACACCAAGTGGTTGCGGCTGTTCGAGAACCTGCGCTACATCGTGCTGGACGAATTGCACACTTATCGCGGCGTGTTCGGGAGCCATCTTGCGAATGTGCTGCGGCGCTTGCGACGCGTCGCGCGTTTCTACGGTTCGAATCCGCAGTTCATCTGCTGTTCGGCTACGATTGCCAATCCCGGCGAGTTGGCCTCGCAACTGATTGAGAGCGAAATTGATGTCGTCGAGGAGAATGGCGCGCCTGCTGGGGAAAAGCTCTTCGTTTTCTACAATCCGCCGATGGTCAACCGAAACCTGGGCATTCGGCGCAGCTATATCAATGAAGCCACGCGTGTAGCCAAGGAACTGCTTGCGCGCAAGCTGCAAACGATTGTTTTCGCCAACAGCCGATTGCATACGGAGGTCCTGCTCACCTATTTGCAGCAAGCGAATCCGCCGAAGCCTGGCCAGGCGGAACCGGTCCGCGGCTATCGCGGGGGTTACTTGCCGGGCGAACGGCGCGAGATTGAACGTGGGCTGCGCGAGGGCCGGATCCGCGGAGTCGTGACCACGAATGCCCTCGAACTGGGCATTGATATTGGGTCACTCGACGCTTGCGTGATGGCGGGTTACGCAGGCTCGATTGCTTCTACGTGGCAGCGCGCCGGGCGTGCGGGGCGCCGCATCGGGTCATCGTGCGCGGTGTTTGTTGCGTCTTCCGCGCCGCTCGACCAATTCATCGTGCAGCATCCGGACTACTTTTTCGGAAGTTCGCCCGAGCACGCACACATTCAGCCAGACAACCTCGAAATTCTCGTGAACCATTTGAAGTGTGCGGCGTTCGAGTTGCCACTCTCGCCCGATGAGCGATTCGGCAACGTGGAATTGCCTGAGTTGTGCGAGCGACTCGCTGAGGCAGGGTTCCTACAGCGTAGCGGAGGCAACTGGCACTGGGTCCAGGAGGGCTATCCGGCAGACACGATCAGCCTCCGTTCGGTGACGTCTGACAATTTTGTCATTATCGACATCTGCGGCGACGACGATGGAGAGCCGGAGGTGATCGGAGAAGTGGATTTTTCGTCCGCGCTCACCACTGTTCATCCGAAGGCGATCTACATCCATCAGGGTCAGCAGTATCACGTCGAGCGGCTTGATTTTGATCAACGCAAGGCATACGTGAAGCGCGTGAACGTGGACTATTTCACCGACGCCATCCGCTACACGCAAGTGCGTGTACTCGAAATCGCCGAAGAGCAGAGTATCCCAGGCCCGGCAGCCCGCGCGCATGGCGACGTGCTCGTGCGAACGCAGGTTGTCGGTTTCAAGAAGATCAAATTCTTCACGAATGAGAACGTGGGCTCCGGAAAGCTGGAGCTACCCGAAAACGAGATGCACACAACTGCGTTTTGGTTGACGCTCAAACACGAACTGCTGGCGGGACTGCCGTTCACGCTTTCCGAGCGGCAGAATGGCATCTTCGGGCTAGTCTACGCACTCGCCTCCATGGCGACGCTGCTGCTGATGTGCGACCGTCGAGACCTTGGCACCGCGGTCGGCGAGCGTCCGCCGAGCGCGGGCGCCGACACTAATATTGACTGGCAGGAGTTCGCGACCGCGACGCCCGAGAAGGAGCTCTTCGAGCCCAACTTGTATTTGTATGACGCGTATCCCGGAGGCATTGGATTCAGTGAACCGCTCTACCGCGCCTGCCACGTGCTCTTGACGCGCACGCGCGAACTTATCGCGGCCTGTCCGTGTGACAACGGGTGCCCGTCGTGTGTCGGCCCCGCCGGTGACAAGAGCGAGCGCTCCAAGGAAGTAGCTCTGGCGATCCTTGGGAAGCTGTGTTCCTGAGAGTCCTACGGCGCGCCCAGTACTGGCAGCCTGTGGTGTAAGTACGATTTGTATCAGGGTATGCCTTCAGGCATACAGTAAGTGCCGTGTTGTGAGAGCGCCTTTAGGCGCTGACTTGAGGCGCTGGAGGCTCACCGCAGGCTGCTAACTAAATGCCGATTCCATCTGACATGAGTCTTACGACAGCAGATCGCTATGCCCGGTTGAAGGCGTTGCAACCCCCATCGACCCTGCCCATAGCAGTACGCGAGATCGTGCCGGTGCGGAACCCGGTCCGAGAAGCATCCCTCGGCTGCGCTTCGGGCGTTGCCATTGGATCAGAGAGGCTTGCACTGATTCTTGGGGCCTCGGTAAAGCGGAACGACCATGGCGAGCATCTGTCACTGCACTGTTGGCATGGTGACCATGCCCCGTGCGCTCCAGATGCTGCAGCCCTGCGGTTGCTCGCACCGGATGCTCCGGAAGACGTCGCGGACGCTCGCCAGTGGCTTTTTCTCGACACGGAGACAACCGGAGTCGCCGGCGGGACGGGAACATACCCGTTTCTGGTCGGCCTTGCCTGGTGGGAAGGTGGGGGACTTGAGGTCGAGCAGTTGTTCATGCGTGAGTACAGTGAAGAACGTTCGTTGCTCGCGGCGCTGGCAGAGCGGTTGGCAGAACGTCCGGTGCTCGTTACGTTCAACGGCAAATCGTTCGACTGGCCGCTGCTCGAAACGCGTTATCGGATGACGCGAACCATTCCGCCGCCGGCGCCGCGAGCCCACCTCGATTTCCTTCATCCGGCACGGAATCTCTGGCGCCTGCGGCTCGGCTCCGTAAGATTGTCCGAACTCGAACGTCACGTGCTCGGGTGGGACCGCGGCGCAGATGTAGCGTCGGAGCTGATCCCAAGAATCTATCTCGACTTTGTGCGCGGTGGGCACGCCGACCCGCTGGTCCCTGTCTTCCACCACAACCAGATGGATCTGCGCGGGCTCGCGGGACTCTCGGGCCGCATCCTGTCGCTCCTCGGCGATGAGGAGGCAACTAACCATGATGGACTGGAGCTGTACGGTGTGTCTCGCATCTGCGAGCGGCGTGGCGAGGTAAAACGTGCGCGCAAACTGTACGAACAGTCGATTGCCTCGGTTCTGCCGATGGAAACCAATCGTGCAGCTCGCTCGGCGCTGGCACGACTGGCAAAGCGCGACGGGGACCTCGCATGCGCGCGCGAGCTTTGGGAGAGCGCTCTGGGAAACTCTCGCGAGGGCTACGAAGCTTACGAGCAGTTGGCCATCTACTACGAGCACGAAGCCCGCGAGCCGCGACGGGCGCTGGCGATCGTGCGTGAGGCGCTCGCCCAGCTCCGTCGTGCGAACCAACTAGGGACGATCGCTGCGGCCACATATCGCAGAGCGAAGGCGCGGTTCGAGCATCGGCTCGCGCGCCTCGAACGCAAGGCCGGCCAGACACTGCTCGACACGTTTGACGCATAGCTCGGGGGTTGGTCGGTTCTCGGTTTATTGCAGCGGCTCAGAGTCAGAACGGTGAATACGAAGAATGGATGAAGGATGTAAACGCGTGCTGGCAATTGTGGCTGGAATCCTGGTGGCGCGGCATCTAAAGACGCCAGAGGATCTGGGCGATAGTCGCCCCAGCCCGCGAACGGAGAAACTGATCTCGTCCGCAGTTCAGTGGGCCGATCGAATCATGAACAGGATCGACGGCGCTGGAGTGAGCTATCGGCAGAGCAAACGGATCTGGGCTCGGTATCGGGGCGGGGGAGCCAGGCTCTGCAGCATGGCAACTGCGGGCGGGGATCCAATCGCGCCTACGGCGAGCAGTTTCGGCGAAGCGTATTGCGCCGGGTGAGGGATCGGTGCGGCGATTTCGGGCCGACGCTGGCGGCCGAGCACTTGGCCAGTGATGACGGACTGGAAGTGCATGCCGAGACGCTGCGACGATGGATGCGGGAGGCCGGGCTGTGGCAAAGACAACGGCGGCGCAAGCCGTATAGGCAGCGGCGGGAACGCAAAGCGCACTTTGGCGAGTTGGTGCAGTTGGACGGGAGCTTTCATGAGTGGCTGGAAGAGCGTGGGCCGCGCAGTTTGACGCGGTTTCGGGAGAGCCCTGTTTAAGATTGTAGACCAGCATGGCGGCGTGCTCCGCGAGGGTACCGCATCGGTCAATGCAGCGTTCGGTCGCCGGCATCCGCTGCTCGCGGCTCGGGCTGCGGAATTGGCTGTCTCTGTCGTCTTTTTCACGAACGGCTGGTTTTTCACGAACGGCTGACAGCGAGGGGAGGGGGTTCGACGACTAGGGGTTCGGAATCACTGCCTGCACTTTATTTGAATACGCGCTTTCCTGACCTTGGGCGTTTACTTCCGTTGTGACGTAATAGTAGGTCGCCCCGGAGACAACCGTATAGTCTGTGTAGTTGGTCGAGGCATCCAGCGCGGTATTGATCTCCTGGAAGGGGCCTGCCTGGGCATTGCCGCGGTACACGTTGTATCCCACCGGGTTCCCATTCC
>Ga0208937_1001019_pt1 | contig 14141 bp, 15 predicted proteins | sample June2015DPH_11_5_FD_184705 | JGI IMG/M metagenome (GOLD analysis project Ga0208937, IMG submission 184705) | Peatland microbial communities from SPRUCE experiment site at the Marcell Experimental Forest, Minnesota, USA - June2015DPH_11_40... | ecosystem: Environmental > Terrestrial > Soil >...
GACGCGAAACCGGCCCCTCCCGGCGCCGCTGGTAGCATTGTGGACCAACCCCGGCTAAAACCTTGCTAGAAAGGGCCGTTCGGGCTACACAACGAGTTGGAACCTGAAGTCAAAATGGAAATCCCGGTTTACGTCGGCTCCTACGACAACCTCTACGCGATAACCGACAATGGCACGAGCGCCACGCAGAAGTGGGCGTTCGGAATCGGCAACTTTGTTTCTGGTGTGGGGTCCTCGCCGGCGGTCGGTGCCGATGGCACCATTTATGTCGGTTCTTCGGACCAAAACCTCTACGCGGTAACCGACAATGGCACGAGCGCCACGCAGAAGTGGGCGTTCACAACCGGCGGTGGGGTGGAGTCATCGCCGGCAATCGGCAGCGACGGCACAGTTTACTTCGGCTCCGATGACCAAAACCTCTACGCGGTAACCGACAATGGCACGAGCGCCACGCAGAAGTGGGCGTTCACAACCGGCGGTGAGGTGGAGTCATCGCCGGCAATCGGCAGCGACGGCACAGTTTACTTCGGCTCCGATGACGACAACCTCTACGCGGTAACCGACAATGGCACGAGCGCCACGCAGAAGTGGGCGTTCACAACCGGCGGTGAGGTGGATTCCTCGCCGGCAATCGGCAGCGACGGCACAGTTTACTTCGGCTCCGATTACCCCTATGGCAAGAACCTCTACGCTGTGGGCGCCGTTCCTACGGCGAGCGCGACGGCGACCCGAACCGCAACGCCAACGCCGACGGGGACCGCGACTACCACCGCAACGGCGACGCCGACCGCGACGCCCACGCCGACGCTGACGGCCACGCCGACCGTCACTGCCACACCGACGCCGACTGCCACAGCGACCGCTACTGCGACTCCTACAGCCACCGCGACGCCGACCGCAACTTCAACGGCGACTGCGACGCCCACGGCAACACCGACAGTTACAGCCACGCCGACGGCCACGCCTACGCCAGTGCCGGTCAAGCTGAAGATCAGTCCGGCGTCGCTGAACTTCGGCACGGTGAAAGTCGGGAATCAGAAGGGACCCAAGAACATCACCGTGAGCAACCCCAAGGGCAGCAAAAAGAAGCCCGGTGTTACGGTGTTGATGGACGGGTATGGGCTCAGCGCAGCCGGCGGTCCGTTCGGCGTGACGAATGACTGCGGTGCATCGCTGGCGGCAGGCGCGAAGTGCACGATCGGAGTCACGTTCACGCCGGCCGCCGCGCAACCGTATAACGCCACGCTGACGGTCATCGACAATGCAGACCATGAGCCGCAGTCGGTGAAACTCAAGGGCAAGGGCAAAAGCAAATAGGCAGGGGCCCGATGGGTTATGTTTTCGGGAATTTCGGGGGTGGCTGAAGCTGGCTGTTGATGGTTTTAAGAATTGGGTCGAGTTGCGGGTCGACCTGCCGCGTGAAGGCGCCGATGGCGATCAAAGCCTCGGCGGAGTAACAGATTTGTTCGGCCTGTAGATTGACGGTGCGCTGGGCGAGGTCAGGCGTCCAATTCGCAATCGATGCCTGAGATTCAAACGACCGCAGCCAAAGACATTGGCGCCGGAATGAGTCCGGAAGGGGTATATTCGCGGACGGATTTTCAAATAGGATTGTGGTAGCCGGGCATGAGATGATCACAGTGGCCAACTTAGTTTTATCCCGAAACTTTCCTTGGTGACCCATAAGGACCGTACGCCGGTCGTACGCACTGCCCTGATGCTCCATGATCGGCGCGCCTTTCCATCCGTAATGCGCGTACCAGAGCAAGCCCGAGGTAACGCGTCCCCTCGAGGCCGTCACGGGAAATGCCTCTCCCGCGCCCACTACCAAAGCCCACGCATCGTCCTGAAAATCGACCCATAGGACGGTTGGTTCATCCCGCGGAAGTTGTTCCTCCTTGTCATCTTCGATTCGACGGATCCGGCTGATAGCGTTCGCTCTCAGAGAATCTCCTGGTTTGCTGGAGTCTACCCCACCGAACGGCTCGTACGAGCCGTGCCCGACCAATACATTCCCTTTTGATTGTGCACGCATGTCAGCGGCACTAGCCCGCCGTCGAAGCTCTTCTTGCTGACGAGAAAGAATTTTCTCAAGCGCCTTTTGCATTTTCGGATCGATCTGCTTGGCAACCACTTCGACCGCAACCTGAGCATCACCAATCGACACGGCAAAATCTGTCGTTTTGACGTTGCCTTCTTTGATGGGTCGTACGCTGAAATGGGCCTCCGTGAGAGCACCAAACGCGCGAATCTCAGCAAGAGCGCCTGCAGGAGTTGAAAAGTCCTTGGTGTCGAGCAGCCGCTGTTTTTGCCGTTCTAGCCAAGGTTGATTTAACGCTGCGGCCTGCCGGACCGCAGAGTCGGTGTTGGCGATGATTCGTGATCGCCAGGAGTCGGCCGATTCGCGGTCGGTTAGAAGCTGTCCGACTGGATGAAGCCGCAGCAATCCCTGGCGAGCGCAACAGAGCGTGTGGCGCTCATCTTCGGAAAACATGTCTGGCAGCCGGGTCGCCGTGTCTCGGTTATTCATAGACGTCGCGTCGGTGCGCGATTCGCGTCACATCGACGGTTCTGGTTGTGTCGTCAATGATATAAAATATCCGGTATTCGCCAAGCTTGGTGTCCCGCTTCTTTCCCGGCGCAAGAGAGCGCGAAGAATAATGGTGCGGGCGGAGGGAGTCGAACCCTCACGAGCCGTCAAGCTCAACGGATTTTCATACCGTCCACGGCTTTCGCCGCCCGGACGCGGCGTTTTGAAGCGCCCGCATCAGGTTTGCGGTCTGGACTATCCCTTCACCGTCCCCCGGAAGATCCGGGGCTTAGGTGCTGCCCGTCTAGTCTCTACACCTTCCCGGCTGGAATGTTCCGGCCGGGCTTGGCTCGGGATTGCCATTTCAGGTTTCCCCGAATTTGGGCAGTTCTGCATCGCCGGTTTCCCAGGCGAGCACTCAAGTTTCCTTAAGTCCGTAGCGTCTGCCATTCCGCCACGCCCGCGTGGCTGGTCATCTGGAGCTATCTATCACATGGGGCAGCGGGATGTAACGTCAGTCTGGCGGTAACCGTTCCAGACTTTTAAGTCCTCTCCGTATGCCATTTCGCCACCCCGGCCCGTAAGCGAACAAGATCGTTAAATCATAAAGACGCCCGCGCGCGAAGATGGCGCATTGGACCGCCTACGCCCCCTGCCGCGATGCGGAGCGGCCCCGCAATTGTTCATTCTATCTGGCGCGCGATGGATATATGCTCTATCGCGCGGCGCGCCGTGGATGCTGACGGGTCGCCGACTGCATCGACGAACGGGCGGACTTCTTGCGGCAAAAACGGTTCATCGTTTTGGTTCTATCGGCGCTAATCGTGTCGGGGTGCGCCGCGTACCATCACTATGAAGCCTCGCGGCCTGAGGCCGTTCAAAAAACCGAAGCGATGCTCTCCGACGCGGGCTTCAGCACGATCAAAATCGACACTTCCGACAAAGTCGGGCTCGTGCAAGACCTCCCGCCGCAGGAAATTCGCAACTATAAGACCCAATCCGGCACGGTCTACTGGTACTACGACCCTGACGTCTGCTCATGCGTGTATGAAGGACACCAAAACGAATTCGACCGCTACCAGATGGCCATGAGACAGCAAAATGACACTGCACAGTATGCCGCCGAATCGGGGGACCAGGAAGTCGCGTCATTGAACGCCTTGAACGGTGCGTTTTTTCCTCCACCGCTAATCTGGGTTGGCGGATTCGCCCCCGGACCTCCGATCGGCCGCAGACCTGGCCCCCCGCCGACACGCGGCCACCCACGCTAAATGTTATGCGAGCAGTTCGAGCGCCGCTGAAACCTCCGCCCGTGCGCTGCGTCTATAGATGCGAGGCGAGCGGGTATGGACTTGCGTCGCGCCACGGATTGAAATGAGACTCTGAAACATCATTCGTGATGCTCATGAAAAATCGAACCGCGCCCGGGATGCATCGAAGCCTTGCTATCGGACTTCGAACCGGTGCAATCGCGGCGGCAATCGCAATTTCCGGATGCGGCATCGCGCAGGCGCCGATCGAACATACCCCCAACGTCGTCGCGACTCCGCAACAAGGCCGCTTGGCCGTAAGTGTCGCGGCCGCGCCTACCGTCGGCGCGGTAACCCCGGTTTACGTATCGATCGCCAACGGCACCGACGCACCGCGCGCGATCGTGCCAAGCCAGGTGTTCGCGCTCAACGACGCCGGCGAACGAGTCGCTCCTCTTCCACCGGGTGAGGCGGCGCGACAATCCGGCAACGCGGGCGAACTCAAGGCCGCGCTCAAGAGCGCGGCCTTCAGCGGCGTGGCTGCGGGCGCTGTCGGTGCGGGATTAGGCGCCGCGGTGGGCTCCGCATTCGGCGCCGCCGGCATGGGCGCGATCGTCGGCAGCGCATACGGCGCCGGCTACGGGATTGTCCAGGGCGCCCAAGCCGGACAGACGAAAGCCGACCAGCAGGCCAATCAGCAGATCGAGGCGCTCTCACTGAAACCCGAGGAAGTGCGCAAGGACTTCACGGTGAGCGGCTACGTTTTCTTTCCCAAGGGACAATACAACCAGGTCGAGATGCTGCTGGTCGATCGCGAGACCGGCGACACCGAAGTCGTCCGCGAACCCTGGCACTGACGGGACAGTCCGCGCCCTACAGCAGCGACGTGATAATCACGATTGCGCCCTGTCCCTGGCCCTTCTCAGCAGGATCGCAAATCACCGCCTTGCTGCCGATGAACTTCATGTCCGTCGGATCCATCAGACCCGAGGCGAACCCCCGGGCGATCCCTTTCTCCACGCGATAGACCGAGCCGTCGCGTTCATTGTTGTTCTCGTAAGCAAATTTGCCGGTGTCCGCGATCATCAACTCGTCACTGTATGAGCCGAAGTTTGACGGCGCCCACGCGAAGCCCGACGGACGGATGAATCCGACCAGGTAAACGTCATCTTTCATCTTGCCGTCGGCGCCGACCATGCCGATGCGGCCGACCTTCGACACTCCAGCCCCCTTGGCGCGCATCCCGACCAGCATCAGGTTCGCCGCCTTGGAATCGGAAGCGGGTGGAAATGTTATCGTGGTCAGCTCGAATACGACCGGTTTGTTGTAGGTGCCGAATGCGCTCGCCTTGCCCGATGAGTCGATCGAATAAATTGTCGCGTTGCCGCTGGTCGCCGCGTAGAGCTTGCCTGCGAATGGTGTCCCGGCCGCGCCGAATTCCAGATCGCGGCATTCGGTCGGCGCCGCGCCGGCGTTGGGCAGTTTGGCGAACGTGCTGACCGCGCCCGACTTGTCGATTCGTTCGACCTCGCACGGCGCCTTGATATCGCCGGCCGCGGCGAGCACGAAAACATTGCCCTCGTACGAGCCGAATCCCGCCGGACCGACCGCGACTCCGGCCGGGTTCTTGATCTTCGACTTGCCCGCGAGCTCCGTCACCTTGCCGGCGAACGTGACCGAGAAGACTCCCCCCGCGCGGTCGGACACCACCATGACGCCGTGGTTATCCTGCAGGAAGTACGGTGCGACGAGGCCGGGTGCCTTCAGCGCCTTGATCTCGAACGGTACTTCTACGTCCAAGCCCTTGCCCGCCGCGCTCGCGATCGAGTTGGTCACACTCGGCAACGCGGCGATCGTCAGGGCGGCGACACTCAACGCGGTGGCGAACAGTGAAAAAACTGAAGAACTACTTTTTCTTTTCGAGAAGTTCATCGAGTGCCTCGTTGACAACGTATTTTTCGTTCGGATCCCGGTCGTCCAGCTCGGATTTGCGGCGCGACACCCACTGTGCCAGACCGATCGTCGCGGCCTCCTCGGGATTCGAAATCCCCATCGCCTGCGCGACCCGCATCAGCTGCCCAAACAACTCGTCGGGCAGGTCGATCTGAATTCTCTTGCTCAAGCCGCTATTTCGATCCATCTTCCGGCAATTGTTCGCCCTTCCATATAGTCTTAGGTCGCGGCGCTCGTCAAAATGAATTTTGACGTGTCATCGCCGATCAAATACGCCGGCACCATCGTCGAGTACCTCGATCAAGGCCGGCTCAAAGCCGCCCTCGTCATCCGGGAACAGGAACGCCATCTCGCCGTGATCGATTCCGCCGGACACGAGCGGCTGATTCCGCGCGATTTGGTCCTGATGCGCCATCCGGATCGACGCGCGGATCGTGAAGACGTCGCGGAGGCGCTCGCCGACCTGGAACGGGAGCGCGCCGAACTGGCCGCCGAACTCGACCTCCAATTGCTGTGGGAAGTCGCCCAGGAGCAGGGCCGCAGCTTTTCCGCCGCGGAACTTGCCGAGTTGTTCTTCGGCCGGCGGTCGAATGCCGCGGCCTCCGTGATGCTCGAGGCGCTGCTGGGCGATCGGACCTATTTCGTCCGCCGCCACATGGATTTCGTGCCGCGCTCGCCCGATCAGGTCGAACGGCTGCGGATGCAGAACGATCGGATTCGGGCGCGCAGCGACGACTATCGTAAAATCCAGAAGCATCTGCGCGACGTTCTCAACAGCGCCGAGATGCCACCTGCCGACGAAGCGGCCGCGCTCATCGAAGAGCTGTCGCGCTATCTCAAGAACCCGTTCACGCGCAGCCGCGATATGACCCAGATGCTCGCGCAGGCGGCGCCCGACGTCGATCCCGCCGAAGCGGCTTTCGAAATTTTGGAGCGGCTCGGCGCGCGGCCGCGCGTACCGCGTTTCGCGTTTATCGCCGGGCTCAAGGACGAATTCAGCGACGCCGTCATGAAGGAGGCGGCCGAGACGGCGCCTGGTCCACGCGCGATTTCCGACGGCGGCTACGCCGTCACCGTGGATGACGACGACACCGTCGAGGTTGACGACGCTCTCAGTTGCGAGGCGCTCGCCGGCGGCGGCATGCGGGTACGCGTGCACATAGCGTTGGTTGCCGATTTCGTCGTCAAGGGCGGCGCGATGGACCAGGAGGCGGCCGCACGCGCAACCACCGTTTATCTGCCCGAAACAACCATCAGGATGCTTCCCGATCCGATTTCATGCCGCGCCGCGAGTTTGATTGCCGGCGAAGATCGCCCCGTGCTGACCACCGACGTGCGGTTGTCGGCCGACGGCGAACTCGTCGAAGCCTCGATTTATCCCGCTCGAATTCCAATCAAGCGCCGGCTCGACTACGACCAGGTCGATCGCATTCTCGAGTCAGGGACCTGCACCGACGAGGCCGCCGCTACCATCTCGAGACTGCATGCCGCCGCTACCCAGCTTCGTCAGCGGCGCCGGACCGCCGGCGCAGTCCTCGTGCAGCGGCGCGAGGCGAAGGTCCGCGTGCGCGGCGACGACGTGGAAATCAGCGTGGTCGATAACGCGTCGCCGGGTCGCACGCTGGTGGCGGAGTTCATGGTGCTGAGCAATTTCGTCGCCGCTCGCTATGCCGCCGCGAACCGGATTTCGATCATTTACCGTGTGCAGCCGCAACTTGGCGGCGATCTGGCATCGCAGCGCCCGCGCCTGTCGCTGCACCCGGAATACCACGCCGGAATCGGACTCGACTTTTACGCGCAGTTGAGCTCACCGATCCGCCGCTACGCCGATTTGGTTCTGCAGCGACAACTGTTGGGTGCGCTTAAGAATCGCGACAACCAAACGCCGATTTACACCGTCGATGAATTACTTACCGTGCTCGCCGGCGCCGAGAATGCGGAGGCTTCCGGTCGCGAGCTCGAACGGCGCGCCAAGCGTTACTGGATTCTCCGATACCTCGAGCGTCACGCGCTTGACGGCCCAATCCTTGCCTACGTCGCACGCGAAGGCCAAAGTGCGGAACTCGCTGATTTCGCCGTGCGCGGAACCTTGCACGGTGCACCCACCTTGCCCAATCAGATGCCGATAATGGTGCAGGTGAGCCGCGTCGATCCGCTGCGCGGATGGCTCGCGTTCGATTTCGCCGGTCCCGCCGATGAGGCTTCGACAGGTGCGATCAGAAGCATCTGATCACCCCTCAGCCTCGCAGCCCCTGGGCCCCCTTCGCGACGCGCGACGTGCCGCTACGAAGACCCGATTGCATCAGCTTCCCGAAGCGGCCCCGCGTGAGTACCGGGCGTACCCGCGCTCTGCCCAGCGTTGTGCCCGGCATTCATTGCGATATACCAGGGCGCGATCTCGTGGACGCGACTACCTGCGCTCGCCGCATGACCGACTTTGGCCCTGGCGTGAGCGCCGAGTGCCGACTGCACCGCCAGCGACACGCCCATGATCAATCCGGCTGCAATAGTCAAACGCATATTTGTTCCTATCGAATTTGTCTCTGATCGGTCGGCCTTCGCCGTGCTGACCGAAATTAGCCACGCCGGGCGTCCTCTCGGACGCCCCTCTGCGTGACTCCCCTCTTTCCCGCTGACTCCCGCCCTTTTCCGATACGCGCCCCGGACAGTCCTACATCGATTTGAACACATCCTGATCCAGACGCCAGCGATCGATCGATTCGATATTGAAGCGCCAGTCGCTGCCGACCTTGAACGCCGGAAGCCGTCCGCGCTTGAGCTGCCGATATATCGTTGACGGATGAACCTTCAAATAGTCCGAGAGTTCCTTAACCGTCAGTACGTGACTGCTGTCGTTTTTCAACATCTGCCAGTTCCCCTTTTCAGATCCGTTTTATCGATTCGTGCGATTACCCAAGCGACTCTTGAAGAGGGTTAACGCAACATGCGTGCCGAGAGGATGCGGACGGAAATGTCAGCCGAATAAACCGACCTGCGGCCAAAATTGACCGCCGCAGGCGGTAGGATTTTGGCGCTCGGCAGAAAAATGCCGATCCCGCCGTGAACGCGACTCGTCAATGCCCGCCGTCGCGCTCTTGAGACACCCGTTGTCCTATTTTGACCGGCTCGCTCCGCTGCTGACTGTGGGTCACACCTCACACCTTGCCGATCAAGTCGCGCCCGGTCTCGCCAACGCCTTCGAGCAGCGCCGCTTCATCCGCGCCGCGCTGCAACAAGATCAGCCGGCTCACGCCCAGGTCGCCGTAACGCTTGGCGGTGTCGCGATTCACCTTCACTCGTGGACTCGGAGTGACGCTTACCTCCAGCTCTTCGAACGGACGGCCCGCCGCCTTGCATGCCGCCCGCAGCCCCTCGACGCACTTCGCCGTCGCCTCCAGGTCCAGCGCAAATCCGTACCATCCTTTGGCCAGCCGCGCCGCCCGGCTGAACGCCTCTTTGGTGTGTCCGCCGAAGACAATCTCGGGATGCGGCTTCTGCACCGGCCGCGGCATCGCGTTGACGCCCTTGAACTTGAACCACTTGCCGCTGAACTCCGGCTTGGGCATCGACCACAGCGCAATCATCGCCGCCAGCCACTCCTCCGCTCGTGCACCCTTGTGATCGAACGGTGCGCCAATCGCCTCGAACTCGGGCTTCAGATATCCAACGCCGATACCGAAGATCAGCCGGCCGTTCGACAGCACGTCCGTCGAGGCGAGCTCTTTGGCGAGCACCACGGGATTTCGCTGCGGCAATATGATGATGCCGGTTCCCAAGCGAATCTTGGTCGTGTGCGCCGCGATGAAGGCCAGCGCGACTGCAGGGTCGAGCATCGGGTAGTCCGGCGCCACCGGCGAGGGCGGGGCCTGCGGGTCGGGCAGGATTACATGCTCGCCCGTCCACAGGCTTTCGAACCCCGCATCTTCGGCCGCGCGCGCGACTGCGGCGGCACACTTGGGCAACGCACAAGCTCCGGTGTTGATTCCGAACAGTCCGAATTTCATGAATTTAACCCCCGCAGATTGCTGGTTGACATAGTTGAGCGGCAGTGTACGAGCGGTCGAACGCGAAGGCAAACAAGTTGGCCAAAAGTGGCCAATTCATGACGCGAGATGAAGCTCAAGGAACGCGAGTGCTCCGGCGGCGGGAGGCAAGTGGCGGCCTATTTGGCGGCAGGGGGCTGCGTGAGCGCTGGCGGGAGAACCAGTTGGCCGGTCGCGAGGTCATGCTCGACTTTGCGCGCGCGTTGGAGTGCGGCGGCGGGAATGCGCGATTCGAGCCTCGGGTTAAACGCCACGCGCACCATCCCGTCCTGCATTCCAAATTCCAACATCCCCGGATGAAAGCGCTTGTCTTTGACCTCGGTTGCGATTTTCAGGAAAGCCAGCGGAGTCGAAGTCACGGCGCTGGCCAGGACGACGTCCGGGGCGACGCCGTTCTGGTTGTTAAATACGCCGAAGGCGAAGACGTGCGCTTGTGCGGCCGCAAGGAAGACGCCAAGGCCGGCCGCGTCAGCATTGTGAATCAGCACGTCCGCGCCCTGGCTGATTTGCGCAAGCGCCGCTTCCTTGGCGGCGCCAACGTCGTCGAAATTGCCGGTATAGCTGATCAGAATGCGACCTTTGGGCTGTACTGAAAGAAAGCCGCGCTTGAAGCCCTCGAAGAACAATCGTATCGACGGCAGTTCTATCCCGCCGACGGCGCCTACGACTCCGGTTTTCGAGACACCAGCTGCCAGCACGCCTTCCACGTAGGTTGCCTCGTCGACATTGAAGGTTAGCGACGCGACATTTGCGGACGACTCAGCCCCCGAACTGACCACAAAGTAAGTATTGGGAAAACTTCGCGCCACCTCGATGGCGGAATCGGTGTACTCGAAACCGTGAGCGAAGATAAGGTCGAATCCGCGCGAGGCGAAGTCGCGGAAAGCGTCCTCGAAGTCGGCGGGCGACTTAGTCTGGACCAGGGCGGTATCGGCGCCGAGCTTGGTCTTGATGAGCTCGAGTCCTTCATACGCAGCCGCATTCCAGCCCGCGTCGCTAACCGGTCCGGGCGTGAGCAGCGCGACTCGAAATGCAGAATTGGGCTTTGCACCAGTAGCAGGATGGGAGGTGCAAGCTCCGAGGATAGCTATTTGCAGGAGCACGAGAGCTATAGCCAGGAATTTCCACTTGGGATAAGTGCGCAGCTCTGCTGAATCCATCCCCAAGACACCAACTAGCCGACGTAAACGGTGCGATCCACGACACCCGCGTTGCGAAAGGCGAGCTGACGCTCGCGGCATTTGTTGCATTGCCCGCAGTGCCGAGCGCCCTTTGGCGCCATGCAGGTCAAGGTCAACTCGAGCGGCAGGTCTTTGAACATCCTAATCAGGTCGTCCTTATGGAGACCTCTCATGGGCGCCTCGACCGTCACATTGTGTCCCAGTCCCATGCTGAGGGCGCGGGCGAAGCTCTCGAAGAACTCAAGGGTAGCATCGGAAAACGGGTTGCCGCCCAGCGATCCGATCGCGATGCGTGAGACGCCGTGCGTGCTGCCCCAAACGGCCGCCAACGCAATCAGTATGATGTTCCGGCCCGGCAGGTAGGTGTTCTCGTCGGGTTCGTTGGCGCCGGGAACGCTGGCGCCCGACACGCTCCAGTGGTCGCCGTACAGGACGCGGCTTGGGGCGGAGAGAACAGTTGTCGGCATCACGTTGCGGTTGTCGAGCGCGTCGAGGAAGGATTGAAGGCGATCGAGTTCCATGTCTTCCCATGCGAAACCGCATCGCACGTAGAGCGGGTAAACTTGGGCGGCGGTTGCCAGCTTCGCGATCAGAACCGAGCTGTCCAGGCCGCCGCTCGCCAGTACTGAAATCTTGTCCAAGCTGACTCTCTCTCTTCTCGTACCGTTGGCACGGCTGGCCAGTATTAAGACCCGTTGGCACGGGAGGCCAGTGTTAAGGCCGCGCTCCGTTGTCGCGCGCGACCAGGGGCCCGACGAAACTTGTTCACTTGATTCGTTTGACGAGCAGCGCAAGCTTATTGCCCCATCCGGGATTTAGATTCGAGATGCGGGGCAACAATTCTTTCGCCTCGTCAACTTTTCCCTCGGCCAAATACAAGATGGCGAGATCGTGTAGCGCCATCATATGATCCGGCTCGATTTTCAGCGCCGTCACGTAGGCGGCAACCGCGTCATTGAAGTTCCCTGTATCTTCGTAAGCCGTACCTAACCAATAGAAAGAGTCGGCGTCTTTCGGATCGAGTTCCGTCACCTTCAGATAATTCGCAACTTCGAGATCAAATTGACGCTTCTCGAAATAATCTCCGCCCAATCCGCTGTAGGCGTTCAGATAGTTCGGATCCAGAGCGATTGCCTTTTGGTAGTCGTCAATGGCTTCGTCCCAGTGTTCCTTGTTATCGGCGAGGTTGCCAAGTGAATAATACAGCTCAGGGCTTTCTCTCGTGATTTGACCCGCCGTTCCGGTGAGCACTGTCCTGTACGTGTTGATCGGCACCGCAAGGTTCAGGTTCTCGGCGTTAGGGGCTGCGACTACAGCGGCGGTGATGCCGATCACTTCGCCGTCCTCGTCGAAGAGCCCTCCACCGCTGCTTCCAGGGGAAATCGAGGCCGTGAACTGAATGTAGGACCGCTCGGCAACCTCCTGAACGGGATTACTGATAGTGCCCGTGGACACAGTGCCTTCAAGACCGGAAGGCGTTCCTATAGCATACACTTCGTCGCCGACCCGCAGGTTGTCGGAATCGCCGAGTGCTCTCACCGAAGGCGTGTCAGTCGCATCGAATTGCAAAACCGCGATGTCGGCTTTTTCGTCAGCAGCGCGAATTTCTTTGAAGGCATAATAGGCGCCCGAGGGAAGGTGCGCGCGAATCGTCGCGGCCCCCTTGAGTACGTGATACGCGGTTACTAAGACGCCGTTGTTTGTGATGAAAAATCCGGTCCCCTGCTCGACTGCACTACCGCTTTCGTCGAAAGTTGTGAGGGTCGCGACTGCCTTACGATTGTTCTGCATCATCTCCGAGCGCTCCCACTTGTAGTATCGGTCGATCGCGATTGCTGCGACCACGGCGAGAACGAGCGCAATGGCAATTTCTTTAGTGTGGTGACGGGCGACCCGAATGCTGGCTCGAAGCCCCACAAGCGCGAGCGCGGCGGCGTGTCGGAGATTCATCGACATTGAGTTACCAGACCGGCGCGCGACCGACAAATGGGCGTTGAATGGCCGCTGGACGGTCGCGATTGCGCGCGACCTCGCCGCCGGGCGCGCCCAGCCGGGGTATGCTCGATTCCGGCAGCGTTCCGCTGTTAATCGGCATCACTCGAAGTGATACTATCCATCAATGAAAGTGATGCAGGAGGTGTGGTAGCGATGACCCCAACCGGACAGAGTATAGAGACGACCCCGATCGAAGAATGTATGGCGAAGCGCGGGGCGTATCGCGACGCGACCAAGACCGTCGAACAACTTATCGACTCCCTCGGCAAAATCTACGCGGCACTTGCTGCACAACGCGGACGAGGCGGCATGCGACCTTGGCAGACCATCACTATCGCGCCAGGCGGTCCATATCCTAGTGAATTGGCGGGTGGCCCGACCATACTTGCGGATCGATGGCCGACCGCCCAACAGTTCAATTCGGCATTGTCTCAGTGGCATTCGGCGTGTTTCGAGTATCGTCAGGCGTGGACACGAGTTCCCGATAATCAAAAGAGACAGTATCCGGAGCTTCGCCCCGACTTTCTGGACTAACCCCCCATATGTCCTGTTGGCTAATCAACCGTGCCAATCAGATTTGAACCGCCTATCGCTACCCTCTCCGGATTTCTCGACGCGATCACTCGAATCACAAAGACCTGGCAGAAGAAGACCCGCACCTGGAGCGGCGATCGCATTAAACGAAAGGGCGAAGAGGAACGGTTGTGGTTCAGGGGTCAGCCTGCCGCCGCGCAACTGTCGCCGCGTATCTATCGCGTCGAGTATCTTGGGCGTGGGCGGGAGGCGCAGCTAGAGATCGACGAACCTGAAATACGTCAGCAGTTCCAGAGTCGCGCGATCCAATTGGCGAGCGGCCATCTGCCCGAGCCGGAGCGAATCTGGGATTGGTATTTTCTGATGCAGCACTACGGAGCTCCGACTCGCCTCCTCGACTGGACCGATTTGCCGCTGGTGTCGCTGTACTTCGCGGTTACCGGCGGCGAACCGGAGGAAGATGCGGCGGTGTGGGTGCTCGATCCCTATTGGCTCAATCATAGACTTTTCGATCTCGTCGAAGGTCCTTTACCCCGGATTTCCCTTGTCCAAGTGTACTACTAATGTGGTAAGACCTAGCGGAGCCATTGACAGACGTGGGTTTGGAAGCGATCAGGGGTGGTGCGGAGGTGAGCAGCCGGTGGGTGAGGACAAA
>Ga0208937_1001024_pt1 | contig 14102 bp, 12 predicted proteins | sample June2015DPH_11_5_FD_184705 | JGI IMG/M metagenome (GOLD analysis project Ga0208937, IMG submission 184705) | Peatland microbial communities from SPRUCE experiment site at the Marcell Experimental Forest, Minnesota, USA - June2015DPH_11_40... | ecosystem: Environmental > Terrestrial > Soil >...
CTGAACCAGAATCATTCGCAGGACGCGAAGGACACTTTCACGCAACTAATTACTCAAGACCCCAACAACGCTGAGGCCCACTACGGCCTGGGCATGGCTCTAGCCGCCGAGGACGACCATCAGGCCGCTGTCAAAGAATATAAAACCGCCGCACGCATCGACCCGCAATCAACCGGCGTCAATTACAACCTCGGCCTCTCCTACGCCAAACTAAACCAATACGATGACGCCATCGCCGCTTACCTCAAAGAGCAGCAGCAAAGCGGTGATTACTACGAACTGGATGCCGCTCTCGCTGACGCCTACCAAGCCAAAGGCTTAACACAAAAAGCCCAGGAAGCCTCAAACAAGGCAGCGCAACTCAAAGCCGCCGCACAATAGATCTATAGATAGCCAGGAACCAAAGCAGGCCCTCTAGTGGTCTGATTTCTATTCGTAACTAGCTCTTGGTCAACTCCCCGACCGCTCGCCACGCCTGGTTGATGGCCTCGTCTGTGTAGGCGTAGGCGCCGGCGTCGGAGTTGGCGATAGTTATTCGGCCGTAGGGCTTGCGGGCGACCTCGCAGGGAGTTTCGCCACCTTCCAGCACAAACTTGTCCCACAGGCTGCTGTACTCGTAAGCGTAGCCGTGGGGCCAGCGGTTCACTGTGATCGCCATGATGTCACGCGCGGGATCGAACCCGCCCGGCCCAAGCGTCCGCGCCAGTTGCTCGCGAATCTTGCGCTCGATGGTTTCAAAAGTCGTGCTGTAGAGTTCGATGCGGCCGAGGCTATGTTGATCTCGCGCCGGGAGCCCCGCGCGGCATGGCGCCTTGCTCATGTGCACCACGAGCGGCTCGTCCTGTGCGCGCGGGCAGCGATACTCCCCAATGCTGACCGGCAGGTCCATGTCAACGTGGGTATGGTAGCCGCCCGGGGCGTAGATCGAATTCGCACCCAGCTTCTGAAACGCAGCCGAGTTACGCAAGAGCACGTTGCTGTACAGCAGCGGGACTTTCTGCGCCGAGGCTAGCGCATCTCTCTGCTTCTGCGGCAGCTCTTCGCAGATGTAAGGGATCACGACATGCCAGCACGCCAGAATGCAGTTCTTTGACTTCGCGGTATACACCTTGCCGCCGCGGGCGTAGGCAATCTCAACGTCGGTCGCCCGCGCCGGATCGCCTGCGTGCTTCACCCGCACCGCCGTGCTGTTCAATCGAATGCGCACGGGCGATGTACGCTCATCCAGTTTCGCGTAGTTGGCTTTGGCGGTAACCACGTCCGTCGCGGAGTTCCCTGGTATGGCCTCCGGGATCAGCTTACGCACGAGCAAGCGCGCGATGCTGGCATTGCCGTCGGGAAAGTGGAAGAAATAGCTCCGTTCGTTGCTCAGTGCCGCCGGCTCAGTACCCATTCTGCTAAAGCCCGGGTATCCTGTCTCCGCTGCATCCAGCGCGGCAATCGCTTCAATCCCGACACCAAACAGAGTTTGAGAAATGGTTTGGTAGAGGCGAATCACGTCTCCGTGCACGCCCGCCAGTTCCGTCAGGAACTGGGCATAGCTGATACGTGCCAGGCGCGCCTTTTTCTGTTCGGCATTGAGTTCCGGAAGATAGTCTTTCTTCTCCCGGCACAAACGGGAGAGGTCCTTGCGCGCTAGTTCCGCAATCGGCGCCTCCGCCATGAAGTTCGCCCAAGCATTGGGCCCGGCGACCGCGAGATCGTAGGTCTCGCCACCCGGAAAAGGGCAAGGATCGTCCACCAGTTTATCGCTACCAAAGGTCTCCTTGTCGAAGAAGATCTTGGGAACTCGACCCATGGAACCGTAGAGATTCCTGTCCAGATATTTTGGGAAGCTGGTTACGTCGATTCCCAATTCCTCAATCACGCTTTTCGCCACTGCGCTGTAAGGTTCCGGGCTTTCGATCGAGTACGTCCCCCCGTAGCCGATTAACGTTCTGTTACTCACGCGAAACTCGTTGCGCTTGGCGTGTCCGCCAAAGTCGTCGTGATTGTCGAGGATGAGGATGCGCGCGTTCGCGCCCGCAGCCTTGCGATAGAAATGCGCGGCGGAGAGTCCGCTGATGCCGCCTCCCACGATGATGAGGTCGTATGTCTCGCCGGTATCTTGCGGCGTGCCAGCTGCGTCCCAGAAGGTGCCGTCGCGCAAAGAGTGCGCCGCATCGAACGATCCGGGATGGCTGCCGCGCAATCCGGTGAGCGCGGGCGGGTAGTAGGCGGGCGACTTCTGGGGATCGCTGTCGTCTGCGGCGAGCAGATGCCACGGCATCAGGGTAGCGCCGGCAGTCACGGCCACGCCGTTGAGGAAGTCACGGCGCGTGATGTTGCGTTTCATTCCCAGTTCGCGGTCGTTGTGGTCGCTCATCAGGTCCCTGAGTTCTCAATCTTCCGGCTGGAACATCCGAGCGGATCTAACCGTCGGCCTTCTTGACGGCCAGTTCCGCGCCCTGGAATCCGATGCGGCTGTGTGTGCCATCGCAAAAAGGTTTGTTGACTGATCCGCCGCAGCGGCAGAGGGAAAAGGCGGGTTTGCCGGTGAGGTCGTACTGGGTGCCGTTGGCGTCGACGAGTTCGACCGAACCCTCGGGCGCCTCCACGCGGAACGGGCCATTGGGACGGACTGTGATCTTTACCTGAGCCATGAGTTTGATTCCTCCAACCTTACGGGTTTCTAGTAAGGCTAAAAAGATACCACCAAGTGGGGGCGTGTGTCGCGGGCGCCGAGCGTGGCGGCGCCGGATGCTGTGAAACCGGTGGTGGCGAGGAGGGCCAGGGCCGAGATTTTCGCGTCGGCGCGGCCGGAAAAATGAAGGTTCAGCTTCAGGCAGCCAGCGATTTGGCGGACACAAGGCCGCGGTAAAGGTCCAAGTAGCCGTCGATCATGCGGTGGGCGGTGAAGCGCTCGCGAGCACGGGCGAATGCGCGGTCGGCGTAGGCCTGGCGTAGAGGACGGTCGGAGTCAAACTGGCGAAGGATGGTGGCCAGGCTGCTGGCGTCGTTAGTCCGGAAGTAAAGGGCGGCATCGCCCCAGACCTCGCGGAAGCTGGGGATGTCATTGGCGACGATGGCGCAACGGGAGAAAGCGGCGTCGAGGGTGGCCATGCCGAGAGGCTCGTAGCGGGGAGTGGCAGCGTAGACGGCGGCGCGGCTATAAAGCGCGCGAAGTTGGGCTTCCGTTTGAGGGCCGCGGATGGCGACGCTGGCCTCGGCAGTAGAGACTTTCACGTCAGCGCGGATGGGAACGCGCGGAACGGGCACGGTCTGTTCCGCGCCTACGATGCAAACCGGAAACGGATGAGCGTGCTGGGTGAGGAGAAAGACCTGCTTGCCGGCATCCACTAAGCGGCCTACAGAAAGAACGGAGTCGTCTTTGCTGATGTACGGATTAAAGAAGATTGGATTGCGTCCGGGGTAGATAACCGCCTCGCGGCGCGGGCACGTGTAGATGGAGCGAAGGGTATCGAGCATCCAGACCGAGGGTGCGACCACGGCATCGGCGGCCGCGATGCCCCGGACGACGGTTTCGCGATACCACTGGAGCCACCGCGTAGGGCGGGGCGTGCATCCTTGCACGGCCTGCGCCCAACTGATGAGATCGCCGTGGACCATGATCACGCGGGGAACATCGACGGCAAGGTTGCCATGGCAGAACTGGTGCAAATGAAGCAGGTCGGGACGAACCTCGTGCACCAGGTTGGCGAGGAATTCCGAGGATTCGGGAAGATCCTGCGGAGCCTCGTCCATCCACTCCAGGCGGAAAGCAGTAGGCCGGTATTCGAGACCGTGAAGCCGATCCATCCAGGCAGTTTGGTCTGGCAGAGGGATCTCGCCGAAGGTGAGCAGCGTGACTCGCACGCCGCGCGTGACCAGTCCGGTGACCAGTTCGCGAGCGTAGGTCCAGGAGCCGGACATTACATCGGCAGTGACGAGAACGTGCAAAGGACCTCCGTGAGCATGCGGAATTCCGCAATGGGTGCGGGATCCAGCTAGTCGCGCTGGCTTATTCTAGTGCGAATGAGCTTGGGGGAGAAAGATTTTTTTCGACGGCCGCTACGAGCTTCATCCATGTTCCTGTATCTGATCGTTCCCGTATTCGAATCGGGCGGCCCAAGTTTTCCGATCAGTTCGCGCCTAGCCGCAACCGCATTTCGCGTGCGAGGTTATCAACGGCGAGAATTTTTTCCGCGGCGGTAGCAGGGACGTTGGGAACGGCCATCGCGAGTTCGCAGGAGAGCAGCATGGCGGTGAGGCTTTCACACATTTCGCTGCGAAATTGCAACTCAACCGAGCGGCGCGCTTGAGTTTCCTCGCGCTGGCGGCGGTGCAAAGCAGAACGAACTTCGCGGAGCAAACGCTCCATGCCGCTGACTGCGAAGTTCAGGTAGACCGGGAAGGCTGTTCCCAAGTGCTCGAGCACCTGATCGCTTTCGGCCGGGTCGTTTTCCAGAAGGAATTGATCGATCACCACCGCGGAGTAGGACTATTCCCGCAACCGGGCTACCGCTTGCTGCAGATTTTCAGCCCAATGGGTTTCATTGCCGGTGGACTCTTTCAGAGTGGCAGCGCACTCCGGACCGCGTGCTGAAGGTGTTATGAGTAAGATCATGCAGCTTCTGTAGCACGCGGGCCTCCACAAACCTTTTCAGTGAAAAGACGGGAGTTATGGGCTGCACGCTGTGGGTCTTCCCGTTGCGGACCGCTCGAGTTTCCCAATTCATTTCATAGTTGAACTCTTCTCAAAATCCAAGCATGTACCGCGTAGTCCTTCAGCTTGCGGTACAGAGTGGTCTTGCCGATGCCGAGCAGCCGAGCGGCCTGCAAATTGTCGCCATTCAGCTCCGCAATGGCGCTGAGGATGGTTTGCTTCTCCAATTCCGCCATGGGGATAATCTTATTTTGATTGTTTCCGTTCCCATTTCCGGGGACCACGACCGCGGTGCTGGCAATCGCCGGAGGCAGGTCGGGCACATAGATAAGGGGTCCGCTGGTGAAGGCGCAAGTGCGTTCGAGGCAGTTTTCGAGTTCGCGGACGTTGCCGGGCCAGTCATAAGCCAGCATTACTTTGAGGGCTTCGTCGCTGAGAATTTTTTCCTGTCCTGAGGCGCGGGAGGCGTGCTCCATGAAATGGGCAATGAGCAGGGGGATATCCTCGCGCCGCTCGCGCAGCGGCGGGATGCGAAGGCTAAGAACGTTGAGCCGGAAATAGAGGTCACGGCGAAAAGCGCCTTCGGTCACGGCCTGCTCCAGATCGCGGTTAGTAGCGGCCAGGATGCGGACGTTGATCGGAATCCGGCGCGTGCTGCCGACGGGACGAATCTCCTTTTCCTGAATGGCGCGTAGCAGTTTGGACTGGAGATCGACGGGAAGTTCGCCGACTTCGTCGAGAAATATGGTTCCACCTTCCGCAATGGCCAGCAGTCCATCCTTGGCCTGATTGGCGCCGGTAAATGCGCCGCGCACATAGCCGAACAATTCGCTCTCAATCAACGTGGGCACGAGCGAGCCACAATCGACGGGAATGAAGGGCTTGTCGCGAAAAGGTCCGGAATAGTGAATGGAGCGCGCCACCATTTCTTTTCCGGTGCCGCTTTCGTCGAGAATCAGCACGGGGTGGGAACTGTTGGCAGCCTTTGGCGACGATGCGGTAAAGCTTCTCGATCTCCGGAGCGCGGCCCACCAGGCCACCGTAACCCTGCCTGGACTTCAGCTTCTCGCGCAACATCCGGTTTTCGGTTTTCAGCTTGAGATGGTTGGAGACGCGCTCCAACAACAGCTTGAGTTCGTCAATACTGAAGGGCTCGGTAACGTATTCGTAAGCGCCTTGCTTCATGGCTTGCACTGCCGACTGCACCGTACCCTATCCAGTCACGACGATGACCAGAGCTTCAGGAATGGGCTTTGATCCGGCGGAGGGCTTCCAGGCCGTTCACGCCGGGCAGGCGCAAATCGAGCAGAATGGCGTCGATAGTTTGGGTTTGCAGCAAGCGAAAGGCGTGCTCGGCGGAATCGGCAACATGGGCAGTGAATCCGAGGGAAACAGCGACTTCGCGGCAAGTCTCGCGGATGGATCGTTCGTCGTCGACGATGAGGAGGTTGAGAAAGTTGGCGCCCAGGACTTGCGGTTGGGCGATCAAGGGACTAACAGCTGCTGACGTCATATAAGGGATTCCTTTTTGACTTCTTGAAGTGGCGTTGGTGAGGGAACTGAATGGGAATCGGCCATTTGCGGAAACTCTGCCTCGGGATGCTCGTGGCAGCAGGATCATGGCCCGCATCCCATGGCCAGGTTCGCTTTCGATGTGAATCAATCCCCGGTTTGTGGTAACAATGCCGCGGACTGTGGTAAGTCCCAGGCCGGTACCTTGGCCAGCACTCTTGGTGGTGAAAAAAGGCTCGAAGAGGTGCTGACGTGTTTCGCGTCCATGCCGCAACCGTTGTCGGAGACGACAAGCAGAACGCAGGGGAAGGCGCCGTCGCCGCGCCGCGCCGCGCCGGCATGGATCCGGTGACGGTTTGAAACTTGCAGTTACTGGTCTCAACTACAATGTGCCCGCTGTGTGTCAGGGCATCGCAGGCATTGAGAATCAGGTTCAGGATGACTTGCTGAGCCTGCGCCGGATCGATCTTGACCAAGCCCAAATCGGGCTCGAGTCGCAATTCAAGCTTGACGTTCTCGCCGATAAGGCGGGTCAGCAGATCCTGCATATCCTCCGCAATTTGATTGAGGCACAACGAACGGACTTGGGTAGCCTGCGGGCGGGCGAAAACGAGCAACTGGCGCACCAGCCCCGTGGCTTGCAGGATCGTCGAGCGAATTTCGACGGCATAACGCCGCCGGCGGTCGTGTGTATCCAGACTGGAGAGCAGGAGATCGCAGTACAGCATGACGCCGGTCAGCAGGTTGTTAAAATCATGCACTACGCCTCCTGCCAGGCGGCCTATCGCTTCCCATCGCTGAGTTTGGAGCAGACTTTCCTTGACGGGAGCGATCTCCTGGTCGCGCTCGGCGATAAGCAAGACTTGGGGAGGTTCTTCGCCGGATGCGGGCAAACGCCATGCGGTCCAATTCGTTACTGCCAGCCCATCTGTGGCACTTCTTCTTTCTGTTCCTTTGACACGGATGCTGTCGCAAGTGGAGTCCAGCAATGCGCGCAGAAGTGATTCAGTGTGTCGCGGTCTTCGGCAGGAACCAAGTCGCAAAGCCGCAGTATCTGTTGGTTCGCTAAGTCTGGATCCAGCGCCTGTTCGAAAGCGGGATTCATCTCGATAATCACTCCCTCGGGGTTACAGCGGGCTGCAGCGATGGGAGCGCGTTCGAAGATGGAACGAAAACCTGTTTCTGCGTTCTCTGTTACGGAAAGCTCTGACCACGGAAATGGAGTGGCGGTGCTCATAGTGATACTGTGCGGTGGAAGAAGTGCCGAAAGGAACCCGAGATGGTCTCCTTGATGCCTCTGTGTTCCCGAAACGGGATTGGCAGTCCCTTGTTTGACTCGCTCCCGGTTTTCGAATCCCACTATAGGAGACCCAATATGACACTGCGAAGGGCAGACGTCACTTAGACCGCGAACAAGCCTGTGGAAAACGAGCAAAGAGGTTTTATTTGTTCGGCTTAAAGGGCAAGGAATTAACTTTGAAGCGGGGCTGGGGCAGGAGTACTAGCTGACTATTCGCTCGAAGCGCTAGTGTATTGACGATTGGCAACTGAGTTTGGACCGGTGAGCCTGACGGGAGCAGTCAGCCGGAAAGTCAGACGACGCCCCTTTTGGACCCAGAAGCTTCTCGGCCCAGCGTCCGATCCCGCTCCAACGGAATCGACGCTCGACTGCCATGTTCCTTTGGCAAACAGGCTGGACGTCTGGAGAGCTAGTGCGCTGCCGTCGACAGTGATTGTCTTCAAAATCAGCCGGACAAATCCGGGATCGGGATTGAAACCGGGCCGATCGACAGACAGTTGGGCGGACTCTACACATCCGTTAACCGGCGTACCGCGTTCGACGATCGTATCTCCATCAATGGTTACGGGGCCAGCTACTGATGCTGAAAATGCGTCGCCCGCACGGACTCGCGAGATGGGCAGTGAACTCTCCAAGCGGACTGTGATGAGCGTCCCGGCCGGCAGATTGCGCGTATTCGAATGCGATGCCGCTCGAAAGGGAGTACCGCTTCCCGCCTTGCGATCCGCCGGTACTGCCGGGTGCGCACTGTCGTCCGTCGCGTGATCAGGATTTTGGTGGAACGGGAGATTCTGCTCGGCGGGTGGAGAAGCTGCGCTGATCTGCGTTTGATTGGGAGCATCAGGACGAGCGCATCCTTGGTTGATGCCTACCCCAAGGCACAGAATGAACCAAGCGTACTTGGACTTGGAGCGATCGCGCCTTCGATGGCTCTCCATGCTAAGTATGATTACTCGATCCTCTGTCGGGGGGTAGTGGCAAGTGAAATACCAGATCAGGATTATAAGAATCAGACAGATACAAATATTGTCAGGTCGGCATTATGTAGAAGTTGCCTTCCATCATGCAAAAAAAATCGCGGAGAGCGTGGGGCTCTCCGCGAAGGCCATCGTCCTAAAACTGCGAGTTAGTTGGAACCGCCGCCGGCGTTGGCGCTCTGGGATTCATTTTCCGGTTGCGCAATTACGCCATCAAAGGGAGTTGCCGCCACGTAGCGCCCGTGCACCACGCTGATGCGGCGTAGGGGATAGCCGGAATCCGGCCCACGCTGCCAGGTGCTGCCGCCGTCAGTGCTCTCGAACACGACGCCGGTCTGGCCACTAGTCGCGAGCAGCCGTCTGCGGCTGCCGTCGTAGGCCACCGACGTAATGTCCTTATCAGGCAAACCTGCCATAACATGGTTCCAGCTCTTGCCGAAATCTGCGCTGTGGAAGGCGCCTTCGCGGGTGGCGACGAAGATCTGACCATCCGGCACCACGGTCACGCTGCGAACGTTAATGGGATACGAAGCCAGCCGCGCGGACTGCCAGGCCGCTCCTGAATCCTGGGAAACCAGGACTGCGGAGCGGGTTGCCGACACCACCAGATCGCCCTGAGCCTGCACCGAAACGAAGTCTTTCTCGCCGGCGACCGGGCCGCCCACCCATACTTTGCCGTGATCTTTGCTGGTGAAGAGTCCGGAAGAAGTTGCCGCGAACCAGCGGGTTGATCCGAGATCAGTATCGTTGACGCGGTCTTCCAACACGGAGTGAGTGCTCGTCGTGGAACTCACGGTCTTTTTCTTGCCGCTCTTCAGCGTGACCGTACGCGAAACTGTCTTTGCGATTACAACATCGTTAATGGGATGCCAGGTCGAACTGCCGGGCACGAGTTCAAATACGCCACGGTTGGTTCCGGCGACCAGCGTTCCGCTGCTGGCTTGCTTCAACGTGAATACATCACGGCCGTCCAGGCCTGAGCTCTTCTGCAGCCAGTTTTGTCCGCCATCGTGAGAGAAAAACACGCCGCCGAACTCGCGGTCGTTTACCAAGCCGATGTAGAGCGTGTTGGGTTCTTTGCTGTCCGCCAGAATGGCGCTCACATAACGATGAGAATATCCATGGTTGGACGGAGTAAATGTTGCTGCGGAGTCGTCGCTGGCGAGCACGCCGCTGCGATCCGTCGCCAGCAATACATGCTGCGAATTGCGCGGATCGATGAGGACATCATTAACCACCACTTCGGGATTGCTCACCCGCTTCCAGTTCTTGCCCTCGTCAACACTCTTCCACAAACCCTCAGTCGTGCCGGCATAAACGATCGCCGGATTGCTGGGATCCTGCTTCAGCACGCGGGTTCGCCGCGCCGTGAAGGGAATGCCCTTGATCTTCTCGAACTGATCGCCACCGCTGACGCTTTTGTAAATGCCGGAGCAGGCGCTGGCGAAGACTTCGGAAGGATTGGCAGAGCTGACGATGATCGAGAAAACGTCAGAGTCATCGACCATCCCTTTGTTGATGTGCTGCCAGTTGGCGCCACCGTCGCTGGTCTTCCACGCCAGGTGCCAGGTTCCGGCGTAGACGACATTGGGATCTTTGGGATCGACGGCGATGGATTCGATGTTCTTGACGATACCGTCGTTGGGGGAAATCCGCTGCCAGGCATTGCCACCATCGGTGCTGCGGTAGACGCCATCGAGCGCACCGGCGACCACAACCTTGCTGTCGGAAGCTGAAACTGCCATGGCGCGTACGGATTTGCCATGCATGGCCGGCAGAACTTCCCAATCCTTGCCGCCATTGTGGGTGCGGAAAACGTCGCCGGCATTCTGATCCTGCACGCTCCAGGCGGAAACGAAAATACTTCTGGAGTTCTGCGGATCGAAGGCGATGTGATCGAGCACATAATCATCGCCGCTGCCAAGTTTGGCAAATCTCGACCAGTTGTGGCCGCTATCGTCGGAGACGAAGATCACGCCCGTGCTGGTGCCCAGGAAGATCCGGTTCGGATTCTGCGGATCATAGGCCAGACTGCGGACATCGCCACCGTCAGGACCCAGAACGGTCCACTGACGGGTCCCCGCAGCAAACGCACATATGGAAGCCAACATCAACACTGTCAGCGACTTAAGCCATGCAGATTTCATAACGATTTTCTCAGCCCCACATTCGAAAGAGTTACACGCGACAGCTAGCCTGACAGGCTGAACCACCCCCCGGCAAGTTACTGAAGTCCACGCGAAAAAAAGGCCGGTCGCTTTCGCGGACCGGCCCTTTCACTCCGTTTCCGAGGCTACTGCGCTTTCTTGGCAGCCTTCTTGGCCGCCGGCTTGGGATGATCCGGAACTGCCTTAACCTTGGATTCATCCACGGGTTGAGTGCCGGTCGAGTCGAAGGTCGCGCCCGAGGGCACAATCCAGTACTCGGCGGTCTTGGTGCCACCGCTGCCGGTGCGCACTTCGATACGGCTTGGATCAATGTGCTGCTGGGCTTCGCCCTCCGTCAGATAGAACTTGGAATCGACGGCGCGTTCGCCCGCCAGATTCTTGCGCTTCTCAGTTGGCTCAGCGTTGCCCACAATCACCAGCTTGCTATCGGGGTTCTGCTGCAGGTTCTTGGCTACGTCGTCCAAGATGGCCTTGCAGGTGTTGTCGACGCGCCAGGGCTTCTTCTCGTTGGGGAAGTCACACTGGCTCAGCTTGGCAGCCTTCGGCGGCGGAGGCGGCGGATTTTCCACCGTCGCTTGCGTCGAAGCCTGACCGGTCAACCCGCGCGAGTCGGTGCACGTAGCACTGACCGTGATGGTTCCCGGCGCTACTCCGCCGGTGGAGAGGGTCGCCGTATTGCCACTGCCAGAGACCGTTCCGCTGCTGGCTGTCCAGCCCGACACGGTTACAGGGACGCCATCTGGACTGGTGCAGCTACAGGTTACCGTCACGCTTGCGCCGGCCTGCACGCTGGAGGGACTAGCCGAGCAACTCATGGTCGGCGGATTTTTCGGCGGCAACGGCTTGATCGTGTAGTTCGCCGAGCAGCTCGCCTCGTTGTTGGTCTTTGCCTTCGCATCCGTCACGTGAGCCGTGACCGTGTAACTGCCGGGAGCCGCGTTAGCGGTATCGATCTGCGCGGTTGTGTCCTTGCCGGTGACCTGACCTCCGTTACCGGTCCAGGCATACGTGACCGTGTGCTTGGGGTTAAAGTTGCTAGCAGTGACAGTTGCTGTGATGGGCTCACCCACCATGACTTCTGTCGGCTGCACGGAGCAACTCGCTGCCGGCGTTACCGCAGGCGCGCCACCCCAACTGAAAACGAGACCGGTGCGCAAGCGGACACCTTGAAACGAAGGACGCCCCAGGCTGGGAAAATCCGAGGAGGCAAACTCGTTGTAGTTGTGATGCCCCCAGACGTAGTCGGCTTCGAACAGACGAAACGCGAGCCATTTCTTGATCGGCAAATCCATGCCGCCGCCCAGGATAGCTCCGATTCCGTTCTGTGCGTTAAGGCCGCTTACGGACACCCGATTTAAACTTATCAGAGTGTGCAGGAAGTAATTTGCCCCGTCGGTGCGCCAGATGAAACGAGGGCCCAAAGATCCAGTCAATTCGTAATTGCCGCTTCCCCAGTTATGACCGAAGTCCGCCTCTAAACCCCAATGTGGGTCGAAGTTGTAAGTGAGTGCGCTCCCGAATCCGGCAGACATGTCGGGAACATTGAATCCCGTCGGGTTGTTGTAGTCACCGAAAGGCGTGGGTACCGTGCCGCCTGGATGCAGCCATTGATATCCCACAAATAAGTCCCACTTTGGATTCGAGTCACTCTGCGCGAACGCGGAGCTCGAGATCAGTGATACGGCGAGGACAATAAACAGGCCGATCACCACACGGCCTTTGCTGAAGTTAGAACAAAGTGACATTACTTTCCTCCATATATCGATACGCGGTTCACCTGCACATAGGGTCCGAAGGCCGCGTCAAGAAAAACATTGCAGGAATCAGTAGCTCAAGAACTTGGACCTCTATTTTCGGGACCCGCAATTCTAACCCACGGCAATCTCAAAGCGAAAGGGTGATTTCAAGAAATTACCAGTCCTTGTGGTGGATTTTACGATTCTCTCTCACTCAGCCTTCGTCTCAAATTGATATGGAATCGAAGCAAGTCGGGCGTGGGCCGGTCGAAGAGCCGGCGGGTCGCGGATTTTCCGGACCTTGCTCCACAGGAAGCTAGCCGAGTATGGTTGTAGTCTTGGTGGCTGCGACGATCAGATATTAGCTACCGGAGAAGTTGGCAAGAACCAAGGGATGAACCACGAAAGAATACTAATTGTTGAGGACGAAGAGAACGAGCGCACGGGCTTGGCCGAGTTAGTTACGTCTTGGGGCTACCGCACCGAAACCGCTGGCGATGGGCAGGAGGGCCTGCAGAAAGCGACGCAATGGACTCCCTCGATCGTAATTACGGACCTCAAGATGCCACGCATGGGTGGCCTTGAACTTCTGGAACGGCTGGCAGAGCAAACTCAGGCCATGGCCGTAATCCTGGTGACCGCGCAGGGCACAATCGACAGCGCGGTTCAAGCCATGCGCTTGGGGGCCTATGACTACATCACCAAGCCGATCGACACACACCGACTGCGCGCCATGCTGCAGAATGCATCTGCTTTGCTTGGCACGCGCGCCGAACTTGAAAGTGCGCGCCGGAAGTTGCGCGATTCGGGATCCCTGGGCCAACTACGGGGGACGTCGCGCAAAATGCAGGAGATCTTCCGCCTGATCGAACTGGTCGCTCCCAGCACTGCGTCGGTATTAATCACAGGTGCAAGCGGCACCGGCAAAGAACTGGTGGCTCGCACCATCCACCAACTCAGTCCGCGCCGGGAGCGGCCTTTTGTCGCCATCAATTGCGCGGCCATTCCGGAAACGCTGATCGAAAGTGAAATCTTCGGTCACGAGAAGGGGGCTTTCACGGGAGCCTTGGAGCGCCGCACGGGATCCTTCGAACTGGCCGAAGGGGGCACGATATTGCTCGACGAAATCGGGGAAATGCCCGTCGGCACACAGGCTAAGTTGCTGCGCGTGCTCGAGGACCATAAGTTACGGCGTCTGGGGAGTAAGGTAGAAACGTCGCTGGATGTTCGCGTACTCGCGGCCACGAACAAGGTTCCGGACGACGCCGTTGCCTCGGGAGAATTGCGCAGTGATCTCTATTACCGGCTGAATGTATTCAACATTCATATGCCTCCGTTGCGAGAACACAAGGAGGATATTGCTGATTTGGTGCAGCTTCTGGTTTCGGAAATGAGCACGAAGCACGACCGCAAAGTTGCTGCCGTCAGCGAAGCGGTGCTGAATTTGTTCAACAACTACACCTGGCCGGGCAATGTCCGTGAGTTGCGCAACACAATCGAGCGGGCCGTAATCGTCTGCGACAGTGGCATGATTGAGACCAAGCACCTGCCTCCCGGGTTCGGCCATGCCATCCTGCGCACCAGCGCCCATGATCCGGATGCGATCCGCCTGGGCGTGGGCACCACAGTGGGTGAGGCGGAGAAGATGTTGATCCTCAAAACGCTGGAGTCCACCAGCAACAACAAGACGAAGGCTGCGGAAATTCTCGGCATTAGCTTGAAAACCCTTCATAATAAGCTTAAGGAATACGGCAGCAGCACAGC
>Ga0208937_1001030_pt1 | contig 14038 bp, 8 predicted proteins | sample June2015DPH_11_5_FD_184705 | JGI IMG/M metagenome (GOLD analysis project Ga0208937, IMG submission 184705) | Peatland microbial communities from SPRUCE experiment site at the Marcell Experimental Forest, Minnesota, USA - June2015DPH_11_40... | ecosystem: Environmental > Terrestrial > Soil >...
TGCAAGGTCCGGGAGAGAATGCCGGCATCATCGACATCGGCGACGGCTGGGCCTGCGCCTTCAAGATCGAGTCGCACAATCATCCGTCGTTTATCGAGCCCTTTCAAGGCGCAACCACCGGAGTAGGTGGAATTCTGCGCGACATATTCACGATGGGAGCTAGACCGGTTGCAGTAATGGACTCGCTGCGCTTTGGCCCGATCACAGCCGAATCGAGCGCGGGAGACTCATCCGCGCAGGTTACCCGGAAAGACATTCATAAGAATCACTCCATCCTCGAAGGCGTGGTCAGCGGCGTCGCTTCCTACGGCAACTGCTTCGGCGTGCCCAACCTGGGCGGAGAGACAAAGTTCGAGCCGTGTTACTCCGGCAATCCGTTGGTGAACGCTTTCGCCATGGGCCTGGTTCGCAAAAACGAGATCTTCTACGCGCGCGCTGCCGGCGAAGGCAATCCGGTTATCTACGTGGGCGCCAAGACCGGACGCGACGGTATCCACGGCGCGACGATGGCCAGCGAGGAATTCAGCGAGGCCTCGGAGGCGAAGCGTCCCAACGTGCAGGTTGGTGATCCGTTCCTTGAGAAGTTGTTGCTCGAAGCCTGCCTGGAGGCCATGCAGACCGGAGCGATCATCGGCATTCAGGATATGGGCGCTGCCGGACTTACCTGCTCGACGTGCGAGATGGGGGCGCGCGGAAGCGTGGGCATCGAAATCGAACTTGATCGCGTTCCGCAGCGCGAAACCGGTATGACTCCTTACGAGATCATGCTGAGCGAGTCGCAGGAACGCATGCTGCTGGTGGCGCAGAAAGGGCGTGAGCAGGAGGTTTTCCGCGTCTTTGAAAAATGGGGACTCGATGCCGTCGAGGTCGGCAGGGTCACGACGGACAACAAGTTGCGCGTGCTGCAGCACGGCGAGGTCGTTGCCGAGATTCCGAATCAGGCGCTCACCGACGATGCGCCCGTGTACAAACGTCCTCTCGCGCGCTGGGAACCACCCGTGCCCCGTGAAATGCCCGAGCGCATTAAGCTAAATCGTGGCAGTGACTTCACGGAAAATCTGAAGCAGCTCCTTGCGAGTACAAATATCTGCGGTAAGCGCTGTACAAATATCTGCGGTAAGCGCTGGGTCTGGCAGCAATACGATCACATGGTGCAAACCAATACGGTTGAGGCCCCGGGCGCGGGCGACGCGGGCGTGATTCGCATTAAGAATCCGAATCCGGGCGAACCGCAACGTGGGCTGGCGATGGCGCTCGATGGTAACGGACGCTGGTGTTATCTTGATCCGCGGCTGGGTGCGATGCATGCCGTCGCCGAGGCCGCGCGCAAAGTCACGTGTTCGGGTGCGACTCCCGTGGGCGCAACCAATTGCCTGAATTTCGGCAATCCCGAGAAGCCGCACATCATGTGGCAGTTCTCGCAAACTATCGATGGCATCACGAAAGCCTGCGAGGAGTTGGAGATTCCCATCACCGGCGGCAATGTCAGCTTCTACAACGAGACTCTGGGCGAAGGCATTTATCCGACGCCGGTGCTGGGGGTGGTGGGGATTCTCGATGACGTACACAAGGCCGCGAGGATGAATTTCGCCTCTAGCGGACGCACGATCGTGCTATTGCGCGGCGGCGAAGCCGCCGATATCACCGATGTAGAGAGTGAGTTCGGTTCGTCGGAATACGCAAAAGAAATTCTGGGTGCGTTGTGGGGATATCCTCCAGAACTCGATCTCGAAAAGGAAGCCGCTTTGCAGAAAATGCTCGTCGCGTTGATTCAGGAAGGCTTGGTAGAGTCCGTTCATGACTGCTCCGATGGCGGACTGGCGGTTGCGTTGGCGGAAAAAGCATTTGCGAAAAACGTGGGTGCGCGCGTGGACCTTGCGACGAATGAACTTCCATCGGAGTTTGTGCTGTTTGGAGAGGATCCGAGCCGGATCGTGCTCTCTTGCGACCAGGGTAACGTGGCGCGAATCCAACAGATAGCGGAGAAATTCGGAATCGCTGCCGATGTGATTGGAGAAACGATTCCGGAACGGCTGGAGATTGTCCTTGATGGCAAGATCCAACAGATAGCGGAGAAATTCGGAATCGCTGCCGATGTGATTGGAGAAACGATTCCGGAACGGCTGGAGATTGTCCTTGATGGCAAGAAGGTTGTTTCGACAGCTATTTTGGAATTGAGCGTGGCGTACGAAGGCGCGCTGGAAGCGGCGTTGCGAACTGAGCAGCAGACTGTGGCAGCGGATTGAAAAACTTCGGTCGCAAATTGCGAAGACGGCCGCGGAGTTTCGCTGGTGGATTGAGCTAGAAGCCAAGAGCTAAGAGCCAGGAGCTGAATGTCCTTCGATAAATTTCACGAAGAGTGCGGAGTTGTAGCGATCTTTGCCCATCCCGAGGCAGAGAAGCTAGCCTACCTAGGCCTTCATGCGCTGCAACATCGCGGGCAGGAATCCGCCGGCATCGTCACCTCCGACGGCCTGACTTCCCGCGTACACAAGGCGATGGGCCTGGTCGCCGACATTTTCACCGAAGATGTGCTCTCGAAGATACGCGGCACGCTGGCCATCGGGCATACGCGGTATTCTACGGCTGGCGATTCGGCGCTGCTCAATGCGCAGCCGATTCTGGTGCAATCGAATAAGGGATCGATCGGCGTGGCGCACAACGGCAATCTGGTGAATGCGGCGGACGTTCGTAGCCGGCTGGAGCGTCAAGGGTCGATCTTTCAGACGAACAGCGATACCGAAGTGATCGTTCATCTGATCGCGCTTTCGCGGGAACACACTTTGCCTGAGGCAATCGCGGACGCGCTGCGACGCGTGGAAGGCGCTTTTTCGCTGGTCGTAATGAGCCCGGACCGGATCATTGCGGCGCGCGATCCGCGCGGCTTCCGGCCACTGGCCATGGGACGGATTCCGGCGCTGGAAGGGCAGAAGTGTGACACCATCGTCTTTGCCTCAGAGACGTGCGCCTTTGATCTGATTGGCGCGACTTACGAGCGCGACGTGAAGCCCGGCGAGTTGATCGTGGTGGGGCCGGAAGGAATCATCTCGCGTTTCTATTCGACCGCCGTACCGCAGTCCAGCTGTATTTTCGAGCACGTCTACTTTTCGCGTCCCGACAGCATGGTGTTTGGCCGCGCGGTGCAGACCAGTCGCGAAGAGTTGGGACGGCAGTTGGCGCGTGAGGCGCCCGTAGAGGCCGATCTCGTGGTACCTGTGCCGGATTCGGGCGTGACCGCGGCCGTGGGATACGCGGCCGAGAGCGGGATTCCATTCCGCTTTGGTCTCATCCGCAATCACTATGTGGGCCGCACCTTCATCGAGCCGAGCCAGAGTGTGCGCGACTTTGGCGTGAAACTGAAGCTGAATCCGGTGCGGTCACTGCTGGAAGGGAAACGCGTGGTGCTGATCGACGATTCGATTGTGCGCGGCACTACCAGCCGTAAGATCGTTCGCATGATTCGCAGCGCCGGGGCAAAAGAAGTTCACATGCGCATTTCTTGTCCGCCCACAATTTCTCCTTGCTACTACGGCGTAGATACGCCTTCGAAAGATCAGCTAATCGCCGCCAATAAATCGATCGACGAAATTCGACAATACATTCGCGCGGATTCTCTCGCCTATCTGTCGCTCGAAGGCCTCAAGAAAGCTTGTGGCGATGGAGAGAAAACTTCCTATTGCTCCGCTTGCTACACCGGCAAGTATCCTACCAACATCGTGGACGTGGAAGAGATTCAGCCGGCAACTGTGCCGCGGTAATAGCTATATAGCTTCATAGAAGTGCGGCCGGCTGCGTTTTCTCGACCGCTGGCGAAAGCAGCTAGTTAGTTAGGTTTTCTTTCGCGCTGCCACCACGCGGGGAATACCTTGAAGATCAGTGACGATTTGGATCTCCTCCCATCCAGTCAGCAGCTGCTTTGTGCCCTCCACGATTGTTCCGCTGATCTCCATCACCAGCCAGCCGCCAACGCGAAGTGCTGCGTGGGCTTGGGGAATCAGGCGAGCGATCACCTCGACTCCGGTGGGGCCGGCAAAGACCGCGTTGCGAGGTTCGAACTTGCGGACTTCTAGTTGGACTTGATCTTCTTCCGATTCGCCTACATAGGGAGGGTTGGAGACGATGAAGTCGAAAGAGTCATTGTCAACTCCAGTCAGCAGGTCAGCTTCGCGAAAATGAATGTGGGATTGGAGTTGATGACGAGCTGCGTTGGCGCGGGCGATTTCGAGTGCGGCGGAAGAGACATCGGTGGCGTGGATTTCGGCTTGCGGCAATTCCTTGGTGAGCGCTAACGCGATGCAGCCGGAGCCAGTGCCGACGTCGATGAGTCGGAAAGGGCTGGCGGACAAGAGTGTCCGCCCCACACAAGCCAAGACAGTTTCGATGACGTGCTCGGTCTCGGGGCGCGGGATCAGCACGGCAGGCGTGACAATCAAATCGATGCCCCAAAATTCCTGATGCCCAGTGATGTACTGCGCCGGAACCCCGCGGGCGCGTTCCGAGAGTATGTCCGCGTAGCGAGTGATTTCGTCGGAAGTGAGATCGCGCTCTGGATGTGCATATAAGTAAGCACGATCGCACTCAAGTGTGAACATCAGCAGAAGCTCAGCATTCATGCGAGCCGAGGGGACATTCTCCGCCGCAAGTGTTTTGATTGCTGAGATGAGCGCGGGTTTCAGTTGCACTTGATCATTTCAACGCACATCGTGGCGCGGTTATGCCTCACTCGACCTCTAGATCGGCTGCCAGCAAACTTTCAGGGCTGTTAATAATGTCGTTAAGCCTCGCGCTGATTAAGTCTGCCGATTTCCGAATTGAGCAGTGCGGCGTAGGCGACCCAGGCTGCGTACGGAATAAAAGCACCGGCGGCCGCGCGATCAACTTTTCGGGCCGCTTTGATGTAGGCATACCCTCCAACGCAATGGCGTCAGCCAGGGCGAGCGTTGGACTTTGTTCCCCAAGAAAGAGCCCCGACCATTTCGCGTTGGTGGCAAGTTGCGAAATCCACAGACGCAACGCATGTGTGCGCTCGCGGGACGGCGCGGCGCTCCAGATACGCCATCCCGACCACGCCATCATGGCGTAAAGCGCTGTCCAAACTACCGGACATACTTTCTTAGGCGGCGTAAGGCTCGGTTTGTCGAGGCGGCAGTGCCACGTTGCACGGCTTTCCTTGCGGCTGTAACCGGTCCCATACCATCCCATACCATGCGGCCCCGGCGGTTGCCAGTCCGAAGCCAGTGAGCGCGAGCAGAGAGCGAGCATTCCCTTTAGACATAGTGCACCTTAGGTGCTGGATCAGTCCTGGCGGGTTGCTACAGCAGCTTCTGTTTGTGTGACGCTAACCCTAGAAACGACGAACGTCAGCTTAGCACTTTTACATCACGGTGCCGCCCTCTTCCTTCAGTTTTTCGGCCTGGTAGTGGGTTGTGAGGGCTTCAATAAGCGGTTGCAGCTTGCCGTCCATTACGGCTTCGAGTTGGTGGATCGTGAAGCCGATGCGATGATCGGTAAGGCGATTTTGCGGGAAATTATAAGTGCGGATCTTCTCGCTCCGGTCTCCGGAACCCACCATGGCCTTGCGCTCTTTGGCCAGCGCCTGCTGCTGCTTCTCCATCTCGATTTCATACAGGCGGGAACGCAGCACGCGCATGCCCTTTTCACGATTCTTGATCTGTGATTTCTCGTCCTGGCAGCTCACCACCGTGTTGGTGGGAATGTGTGTAATGCGGACGGCGGAGTACGTGGTATTTACCGACTGGCCGCCCGGACCCGACGAGCAGAAAGTATCAATGCGCAGGTCCTTCGCTTCAATCTTGATGTCGACGTCTTCGGCTTCGGGCAGCACTGCGACCGTGACGGCCGAGGTGTGGACGCGTCCCTGCTGCTCGGTAGCGGGAACACGCTGCACGCGATGCACGCCGCTTTCGTACTTCAGTTGAGAAAAGACGCGATTGCCCTCAATGATGGCGATGACTTCTTTCAAGCCACCGGCCGACGATTCCGACGAAGACAGCACCTCCACTTTCCAACGCTGCGTTTCAGCATAGCGCGTGTACATCCGAAAGATCTCAGCAACGAAGAGCGTGGCTTCATCTCCTCCGGTTCCGGCCCGGATTTCAAGGATGACGTTCTTCTCGTCGTTCGGATCTTTGGGAAGGAGCAGGACTTTCAATTCTTCTTCGATGGCCGAAACACGGGGCTCGAGTTTGTTGAGCTCTTCCTGAGCGTAGGCTCGCATCTCTGGATCTTTTTCCTCGGCAAGCATGGCTTTACTCTCAGCTATGCCTCGCGTCAGGTCCTTGTACTCACGATACTTCTCGACCACCAGCGCAATGTCGCTGTGCGCCTTGGCAGTCTTCTGGTATCTCGCCGAATCGTTGACGATATCCGGCGAAGCGAGAGCTTGGGTCAGCTCTTCGTAACGCGCTTCGATTTGGTCAAGACGTTCAAACATATCAGCCTTCGTATCGACGTAGCTTGCTAGGTCGCGGGGTCGCTGTTGTTTTCTGAACCGAAGACACGCCGACTTACGTCTCCACGGCATTGTAGATGAGGAATGGGAAGAGAGAAATATTCGCGGCGGAGCCGCTAGGCGATTACCAACTCGCCGCCGTTATCTTTCTCCAGCGCCATAGCATGATCGAGGGCGACGATGGCGCATTGCGCTTGCTCGTCCGATGGAGGCTGCGTAGTGATGCGCTGCAGCCACAAGCCGGGAGCGGTCATCAGCGCGAAGAGCGAGCCGCGGTGCTTAGCGGCGAAGCGAATAATCTCGTAGGAGACGCCAGCGATTACCGGCAGGAGCGCGATACGCGACGCGAAGCGCGCCCAGAAGGTGGTGAACGGAATCAGCATGTAGAAGCCGATCGAAATCAGCATAACCGTCATGAGAAAGCTGGTGCCACAGCGGGGATGGAAAGTCGAATATTTCTGCACGGCTGCGGTTTCGAGCGGATCGCCATTCTCGAAAGCGAATACCGTCTTGTGCTCGGCGCCGTGATACTCGTAGACGCGTCGAATATCCGGGAACAGAGAAACTCCCCAGATGAACAGCAGGAAAAGGATCAAGCGTACCGCGCCATCGATCAGGTTAAACACAATCTGACCGCCAAAAGCGGGATTAAACTTCCTGAGTTCCGTGGCCGCCAGCAGCGGCAGGTACTTGTACATGAAGATGAAGAAGGCCAACGAGAGGATAACGTTGCCCGCGGCCAGCCATCCGCTGATGGTGGCGGCTTTCTCTCGCGTCTGCGATTGGGATGATTCCGGGGAAAGTTCCGCCTCGCTTCGCTTCGGCGGGACAGCCGAGGCGGCTGTCTCTACATGAGCCGTGGTGGAGTTCTCGCTTTGCATTACGTCTTCGATGGCTACATTCGCGGAAAAACGCAGCGCCCGATATCCCAGGGACATCGCATAACCGAGCGTCATCACCCCTCGCACGATGGGCCATGCCATCCACTTGTGTTTTTCCGAGGGACGGTCCAGCGGTTGGCTCAGGGTAACCACTTCGCCCGAGGGCCTGCGGCACGCGATCGCCCAGGCGTGAGGCGAACGCATCATCACGCCCTCGAGAACAGCCTGGCCGCCGACCAGCGTTTCTTCGCCACTTTCAAGGGCGGGCAGAAGCTGCACGGCTACCAGAAAACGCACGAGATTTCGCAGAGAACGCACTGTAATTAGATGCAACTGGCGCGGGAACGCACCTAACGATTAGATTACCACAGAGCAGCTCGTATTCTTATAGTTGTCTAGATCTGCTAAGTGATGTAAATGACGGCATTTAACGGGGTGGAGTCGGCAATCCGCCAGGGGTTGTCCATCCTCGGATCGCATCTTACCAACATGCGCGAGTTAGCTGAAAGCTGTGAGGCGATCGCAGCCACGACCAAGAAGCTGCAGAAGACGGCCATCGTGGCTGACTATCTGAAGTCGCGCGCTACCGACGAAGCCGCAGTCTCGACGGTGTTTCTCTCCGGAAGACCATTTCCGGCATGGGAAGAGACAACGATGCAGGTGGGCGGTTCTCTGTTGTGGCGAGTAGTCGCCGAGCTTTCGGGAAAGGATGAGTCCACGCTCACGACTGCCTATCGCAAGCACGGTGATTGGGGCGCTGTGACCGCAGATGTTCTGCAGGAAAGATTCGGACAAGGCTTGCGAATTCTCGAAGTTGCCGATGCTTTCCGGCAAATCGCGGCCGCGCGCGGGCCGGCGGCGAAGACCGCGCTGGTTCGACCGCAGATGTTCTGCAGGAAAGATTCGGACAAGGCTTGCGAATTCTCGAAGTTGCCGATGCTTTCCGGCAAATCGCGGCCGCGCGCGGGCCGGCGGCGAAGACCGCGCTGGTTCGCGATCTTTTATCGCGGGCGACGCCGCTTGAGGCCAAGTACATCGTAAAAATCATCACGGGTGATTTGCGAATTGGGGTGAAAGAGAGCCTGGTGGAAGAAGCGATCGCCAAAGCGTGCGGCGGAACGCTCGCTGACGTGCAGCGCGCGAACATGCTGCTTGGGGACATCGGCGAGTCGCTTCGACTGGCGGTGGAAGGGAAGCTGGCGACGGCGAAGACGCGCATGTTTCATCCCTTGGGATTTATGCTCGCCAGTCCGATTGAGTCGGCTGAACAAGGGTTGAGTTATTTCGCTGAGGCTGCGGTAGAAGATAAGTATGACGGCATTCGAGCCCAGGCGCACCTTTCGGACGGCGAGGTAAAGTTTTTTTCGCGTACGCGGGATGAGATCACGTCATCGTTTCCTGAATTGCCCGATGCGCTCGCAGGATTGCCGCAGGATGCGATCCTCGATGGTGAGATCGTGGCGTGGGAGTATCCCCAGAATCTGGTGCAGACGCGGGAAGTGGTGGACGAATTCTTCACTGAAGCCGGGGAGTCCAGAGCCGGGAAATTGGGCCGGGCTCGGCCGTTCTCGGTGTTGCAGCAGCGGCTTGGTCGAAAAAAAGTGAGCGACAAAATGCTGCAGGAAATTCCTGTGGCATACCTCGTGTTCGATGTTCTTTACGCGGGCGGCGAGTTGCTGATTGATCGTCCGCTGCAGGAGCGGGCGCGGATTCTGTATGAGTTGCTGGCTACAGAAAGAAAAGTTATTCACCACAGAGACGCCCTTCGACTTCGCTCAGGGCAGGCTCCGGCACAAAGGAACATTGGAACGCAAAGGAAACTGACGTTCGGAAACGAGCAAGAAATATCGGCACACAGTATCATCCGCGCACCCATATTTCGAGCAGCTTCGCCTGAGGAACTTGAAGAACTTTTTACCGCTGCGCAGGCGAGGGGCAACGAAGGATTGATGATCAAAGACCTCTCCTCACCCTATACACCGGGAAAGCGCGGCAAGTCATGGCTGAAGATGAAGCGCGAACTCGCCACGCTTGATGTCGTCGTGACTGCCGTCGAGTTCGGTCACGGCAAGCGCGTGAGCGTGCTCAGCGACTACACTTTCGGCGTCTGGGATGGCGACCGCCTACTGAATATCGGCAAGGCGTACTCAGGACTGACCGACGCAGAAATTGCCGAAATGACGCAGTGGTTCTTGCAACACACGATTGAAGATCAAGGCTTCCGGCGCACCGTTGAGCCGAAGATCGTGCTGGAAGTGGCCTTCAATAACATGATGCAATCTGACCGACACGACAGCGGATACGCACTGCGCTTTCCCCGAATCGTGCGACTGCGTCCGGATAAGTCGGCGGAAGACGCGGACACAATTGAGCGGGCGCGGGAGATTTTCGAAAAGCAAAATGGCAACGCGTAGAAAAGCGATGGCAAGATATCCTTTCACCGCCAAGAATCGGCAAGTTAGGGATGAATCTTCTCTTTCCTTTCCAGCATTGCAATAAACTGTTCGATCTTTCGAGCGCGAGTCTCCGCCTTTTTCGCGGTCTGAATCCGCCAAAAGACCGCATATCGGTTCGCCCGATCAAGAGTCTCGAAAAATGCCGTGGCCCGCGGATTCGCGTCCAGCGCAGTCTGAAAATCAGTCGGTACGGTGGCTTGACGGGGAGAGTCATATGCTGCATCCCATTGTCCATACTTCTTGGCATTTTCGATTGCCTCGAACCCCATTGCTTTCATTTCTCCGCACGCAATCAGCGCCAGAGCTTTCTCCCGGTTAATCTTCGACCAGATGCTCTTGCTCGATCGAAGGACAAATCTCTGGAGCCATGCCTGTTCGCTTTCAGGCCTTTTCTGGCCATCGATCCATCCGTAGCAGAGCGCAACATCGAGCGCTTCCTTGTATGAAACCGACCGCAACTGCGAGCCTTTCTTCGCCAGTCGGAGCCACAAGCCAGTGTTCTTGCGATGGTTTTTCTCCAACCAGGCATCCCAGTCCCTCTTGCACTTGAAAAGCCGCACCGGAGAACTATCTGGCGTATTCGTCTTCACGAGAGTCTAGTGCCCAGGGGTGTGATGATGATGCTCTACGCTCTCGCCCACCGGGATCACGCATCCGTGCGCCACTTCGCATTCCTCATGCTCAAACTGGATCGTGGTGTGATCGATGCGGAAGTGATGGTGCAGGCGGTCTTTTATGTCGCGGAGGATACGCTCGCTGACCGAGGGTGGAATGTCTGCAATCGAGATATGGCAGGAGAGTGCGTGGGTTTGTGAACCAATGCTCCAGACATGAAGATCGTGTACGTCGTTGACGCCCTCGATGGAGCGAATCGCGGTTTCGACCAGTTCGAGCTTCATCCCGCGAGGCGTGCCTTCGAGCAAAATATTTAGCGTCTCGCGCACAATTCCGAAACCTGACCACAGGATCAGCGCGCCAATCCCGAATGAGAGCGCGGAATCGATCCAGTAGTCCCCTGTAACTAGGATCGCCCAGCCACCAGCGATGACGGTGGCGGTCGAAAGGGTGTCGCCCACTTCATGCAGCAGCGCGCTGCGGATGTTGACGTCTCCACCGGATCGGTAGAGCAGCAGCGCAATCACTCCATTCATCACGACACCCGCGCCGGCGACCCACATCATCACCGAGGCCTGAACGTGCTCGGGATACTGCAGACGCCGGAACGCCTCGTAAAAAATGAAGAATGAAACCGCAACCAGCGACACGGCATTGACCAGCGCGGCCAAAACTCCGGCGCGATGATAGCCATAGGTCTTGGTGGAACTGGCCGGGCGTGACTGCAAATAGACAGCAACCAGGGACAGCAGCAAAGCTAGAAAGTCGGAGAGATTGTGTCCGGCCTCGGACAGCAGCGCCAGCGAATGGGCACGAATGCCGGCCACCACCAGCAGCACGATGTAGGCGAGAGTCACGCCCAGCGAAATCTTCAGTACTCGCTTGGGACCGCCCCCGCCATGAACGTGGACGTGCATATCCTAAGTGTACGGACGGGGAAGGCGGGCTTCAAGGGTGATGGGAGCAAACGATCAGCGGTTGAATAGTTTCTGCAAGTAGCGATCGTTGTACATCGTGGTCGTGCTTTGAACGAACTCGAGAATCCGGTACATTTTTTCACGCGACTCGCGGCTCATCTCCTTGAATTGCACCGCCACTCCCGAACCTGGATGGATTCTGGCGACGGTGCCTTCTGAGCTCAAATTCGCGTCGTCCAAGGAAAACACCACTTTGACATTCGAGCCGGGCGTAAGGATGGCGCTGGTCTCCACATAACAGCCTCCCAGGCTGAGGTCGATGAGGTTGCCGAAAACTGGCCCGACGCCCGCCTGCGGATGTAACTCAATCGTGAGCCGGCACTTCATTCGCGTGTGCAGCCGCTGGTCTTTCCGGGTTGGTTGTTTTTGCTTCTCCAGATACATGCGGCGGTCGGCTTCGGTGAGCAGCTGTTCGGCGTCATTTCCATCGTCGGGAGACACAGCCAGCCCTACACTCAACGAGAGCATGTCCTCTCCACAAACGTCGAACCCAGCCTGTTGTGCGAGGGGCCGAATCTGCTCCACCTTCTTGGCTGCAGCGTCGGAGGCCAGACCCGGAGCAATGACCACGAACTCGTCTCCGCCCATGCGGGCGACATAGTCATACTCGCGGCAGCTATCTTTCAACGCTTGTGCGAACAGACGCAAGACTCGATTTCCTTCCAAATGCCCGAAGCGATCGTTGATCTTCTTGAACCCGTTCATGTCACAGACCATCAAAGTGAGCGAAGCATTGTCGCGCTTGCAACGCGCCAGCTCGCGGTCGAGTTGTAAAAACAGCGACCGGGCGTTGGGTAGGCCGGTGAGATAGTCAGTGGTAGCGGAGCTCTCCGCCTGCTGGTACTTGAGAGCATTCTCAATGGAAAGAGCCATCTTGCCGCTCACCGCCAGCAGGATTCGCAGATGGTCGGTCGTGAACGCGTCGCGCTCCGAGCGGTAGAGTGCGAGAACACCGATCACGCCCGTCACTCCCTCAAGAGGCAAAGCCAGCGCTGAGCGCAACGTGCTGAACTTGGCGGGATCGTTCAGGTAGCCCGGTTCCACCGAAGGATTTCCGTTCACAATCGGTTTTTTGTTCTGTGCCACCCAGCCTGAAAGCCCATGGCCCACCGGAATCCGAAGAGAGGCAAACAAACGGTAGTTGTCCCCGTTTACATATTCCGGAATTAGCTCATCGCCCCGTCGGATATAAATGGCGATAGCATCATAGGGAACCATCGGTTTCAGTTTCACGGAGAAAACAGAGAGAGTTTCCCCCAGGCTCAATGACGCTCCCAGATCCTGGCTCAACTCAAACAAACTCTGCGCCTCCTGACGCGCCGCCGCAATCGACGATAGGAAGGTCGCTTCCCGCCCTGGCGCGTCCGATACACCCGCACTCTCGAACCCCGCAGCCGGCGCTGGCCCACGCGCAATCTTGATCCCGGCAGAGAGTGCTGCGTTACCATCCTCCGCCGATTTCGCCAGCGCCAAATTCTCCAGAGACTTATAACGTCTCTTCAGGACGTCCACTACCTTCGGATCGAACGACTTCCCTGCCTCCGCCCCCAGGCGCTGCATTACATCATCCAATGGCATAGCGCGCCGATATTGCCGGTCGGACGCCAAGGCATCCAGATAATCGACTGCGGAAAGGATGCGCGCGCCAATCGGAATCTCTGTGCCCTTTAATCCGTATGGGTAACCGGACCCATCATATTTTTCATGGTGGGCTCGCACAATCGGCACCACCGGGTAAGGGAAGCGAACGCGCTCAAGAATTTCCGCGCCCACCACGGTATGGATCTTCATCTTCTCGAACTCTTCCGGAGTCAACCGTCCGGGCTTCGAAATGATGTGTTCCGGTACGGCCAACTTGCCGATATCATGCAACAGCGCCGCGGCGTGGAGCGCCTCGAGTTCGGCACCTTTTATGCCCAGTTCCTTGGCTACCTCAATGGCATAGACGCGAACCCTCTGCAGGTGATCGTGAGTAGTCTGGTCTTTGGCTTCGATGGCCAGGGCAAGGGCCTCAATCGTTCGAAGATGCAGGTTCGCCATCTCTTCAACGTGCCGCTTTTCATCTTCCAATTTACCCAGATAGAGGCGGTAGGACCGGTAGATGATATAGATGGCGGGGACAAACAGCAGCGAAGTCTCCCAATTGAAGGCGTGATTGATCCAGGAAATGGTGCCCGCAATGCCGGCCCCCACCAAGTAGTAAGGGAAGGACCAGAAATAACAATCCACCAGAATCTTCCGCAGCGGTTTGCCTTCGCTGAACGAAATTACGACCGCAATGCATCCGGCATTGACGATGAAGTAGATCGACGCTGTCAGGCACAAAAGCAGCGGCCGATTCCCAATGAGCTCATTGCACAAAGGGTTGTGATACACGACATAGGCCACTGCGGTGGAGAGAGCGCCCCCACAAACATTGAACGTCAACTGGATGGCGGTTGGCCGGCCCGGAAACAAACTCTGAGCCAACATGGCGACCCCACCCAGAGTGAGAGCCTCGGAGTAACCCAGTTCTGCTATCCCCACAAGAATGAACAGGAAATTCACCGAAAGAGTTCCGGTGATGCCGGGCAGTATGACGCGCAATCGAGACGCTAAAATTGCGATGCCCAGATAGCAGATGAATTCCGCGATGTT
>Ga0208937_1001036_pt1 | contig 13922 bp, 9 predicted proteins | sample June2015DPH_11_5_FD_184705 | JGI IMG/M metagenome (GOLD analysis project Ga0208937, IMG submission 184705) | Peatland microbial communities from SPRUCE experiment site at the Marcell Experimental Forest, Minnesota, USA - June2015DPH_11_40... | ecosystem: Environmental > Terrestrial > Soil >...
GGTCCCGCCTGTGGACTGCCGACATGGATCCAATTGTTTCTAGTATCGAAATATTTCGATACTAGAAATTATGTTCACTCCCGGATTATGTGCACCCCTGAGGGAAAGAAGTGCATGATTCCGGAGATTGACGGTCCGTTCAGTCAGGAAACCCTCCCCTGCCGCTGCGCATAAGAAGAAGATGTTCTGCTGTGGACTCTGTGCTTGTCCACAGGAGGACAACATGTTTATCCCTGCTTATCGTGACAGTCTTAGATCGAGTGTTCTGAGACACAGCGCCGACGCCTATGTCGGCTATTTGAAACATCACCAGTATTGCCCGGCAACGATTCGCGCCTACCTTCACAGCATCGAGCATTTCGCTCGCTGGGTAAGTCGACGACACATCCCACTTAGCTCGATTGATGAGTCCCTTACACGCCGGTTCGTGATAGAGCATCTGTCAGTGTGCCGATGCCCAGACCCGTGTCAACGCAGCATAAACTCGGTGCGGCCGGCGCTGGCGCACCTGCTTCATGTCCTGCGTGAGGAAGGTGATCTTTCGGGGCCACGAGCATTTCCATTGCTGGTGCAAGAGGAACTGGAGCGATTCGATATCCATCTGGATTCCGTCTGCGGAGTGGCCCCCAATACACGGGTCTCCCGGCGGCAGTGGGTGGGTAAATTTTTGACGGATCAGTTTGGTTCTGCCCCCATAGACATCGATCGGATCCACTCCAGCGACATCGTGGAGTTCATAGTCCGACCCACGAATCACTACCGGACCGGTACACTGAGCGTTCTCGGCGGCGCGTTGCGCAGTTACCTGCGTTTCCGCGCTGTGAGCTGCGGGGACAAGGTCGAGGCATTGCTGGCCGCGGTTCCCACTGTTGCCAAGTGGCGCCTGGATACCGTGCCCAAGCATTTGACAACCGACGAAGTCGCCGGACTTCTCGGCGCGATTGACCAGCACAACCCAAGCGGGCGGCGCGACTATGCCATGACGCGTTGTCTCCTGGATATGGGATTGCGGGTCAGCGAGGTAGCCGCTATTCAGCTTGACGATCTAAATTGGCGCGAAGGCACGCTCACTATCACCCACGGAAAGTCGCGACGGTCAGATGTTCTGCCCTTGCCCGTTACGACTGGAAAAGCGATCGTACAGTACGTGCGTTGCGCAAGACCTCCGAGCACATCACGGGCCTTGTTTGTTCGCCATCGCGCACCATTCAATACCCCCATCACCGTTGAACTTGTTCGCGGTGTGATCCGGCGGGCGTTTGGCCGCTGCGGGTTGGGCGACCACTACACCGGTACGCACGTGTTGCGGCACACCGCTGCCGTACGGATGCGGTGCGCTGGTGCCAGCCTGAAGGAGGTCGCCGATGTGCTGCGCCATCGCAGCTTGGATACGACGATGATCTACAGCAAGGTGGATTTGCCGAGACTGGCGACAGTGGCTGCTCCCTGGCCGGGAGGGCTGTCATGAAGCGCACGGCAACGATGGTTTCGCTGGTCGAGGACTATCTCGCAGTCCGTCGGCAACTGGGTTTTGCCCTGGAAATTGCGGGCGAGCAGTTACTTGCCTTTGCACGCTTTGCCGACAAGTCCGGTCATCGCGGCCCGGTCACGTTCGATCTGGCAGTACGATGGGCGCAGGCTTCGCCATGTCCTACAACCCTGACCTCGGCGCGCCGGTTCGAAGTCCTGCGGCCCTTTCTCACCTACCGTTCGCAGTTCGATGCGGGGACCGTGATTGTGCCTCGGAACTTCTTCGGCCCCCCTCATCGGCGGCTCGTTCCGCATATCTACACCGAACAGGAGATTGCTGCGCTTCTGCAGGCGACCGACGGCTTGCTGCCCACGGACGGTCTTCGTCCGATGACCTACCGTACTCTGTTCGGACTGCTGGCGGCCACCGGTCTGCGGATTTCCGAGGCGCTTCATCTTCAACCGCAGGATGTAGATCTGGTGCACGGGATACTAACCGTGCGCCAGACCAAGTTTCGCAAGTCTCGTCTGGTGCCTTTGCACTCGACGACCATCGCAGCGCTCAAGCGTTATGTCGAAGCTCAACGGCGTCAGCTCGGTGGACAAAAGGCCGATGCGTTCTTCGTTTCGGATCGCGGCGAGCCGTTACCCACGCGCACCGTGCATGGCACCTTCGAAAATCTGCGCACACGTCTGAGGTGGATCGCCCGCGGTGGTCATGCGGCTCCTCGCATTCATGATCTGCGCCACACCTTTATCTGTCGCAGCCTGCTCGACTGCTATCACAGGAATCAACTCCCTGACCACATCGTAGATACGCTGTCGACTTATGTTGGTCACGCGAAGGCTACCGACACGTACTGGTATGTGAGCGCCACCCCGGAACTCATGGCCGTTGCAGCCCAGCGGTTCGCATACTTCGTCGAGGGAGGCAGGCTATGACGACTCCATGCCCGAAAACCACTTTCCCGACACTACTCCAGCAGTTCTTTCTGGAACGGTTAATTCAGCAGCGGAATGTCAGCCCACAAACGGTTGCCGCCTACCGCGACAGCTTTTGCCTGCTGCTGCGGTTTGCCCAGCGTCATCTGGGCAAAGCGCCCGAACAACTCGCGCTTGCTGACCTCGATGTACCGCTGATACTGGCTTTCCTCAACTATCTGGAAAACGAACGGCATAACAAGGTCCGTAGTCGCAATGCCCGCTTTACGGCCATCCGTTCGTTCCTCCATTTTGCGGCCTTCAGGGAACCGGCGGCATTGCCCGTCATCCAGCGGGTGCTCGCGATTCCGATGAAGCGCTTCGACAAACCTCTCCTCGGCTTTCTCTCTCGATCCGAGATGCAAGCCATTCTCGATGCCCCGGACGCTACTACCTGGTGCGGCCACCGAGACCGCGCTATGTTTACTGTGTTCTACAACACCGGCGGCCGGGTCTCGGAAATTACCGGTTTGAAGGTCGCCGATGTGGTCCTGGACGGCTGCGCGGCGCTACGTATCCGCGGCAAGGGACGAAAGGAACGCAGCGTGCCGTTGTGGCGAACCACGGTGACCGAAATTCGGAGGTGGCTGGCACGCACCCATGCTGGACCGGAGCAACCACTGTTTCCCGGCTGGTCGGGTATTCGAATGAGCCGCCCGGCTGTGACGGCACGGCTGCAACTCGCCGTGCAGAACGCAGTGAAGGTTTGTCCGCAGCTTGCTCAACGTGAGGTTTCACCGCACATCATTCGACATTCGACGGCCATGCACATGCTACAGGCCGGTGTCGATATCACGCTCATCGCACTTTGGCTCGGGCACGAAAACGCGGCAACTACACACATGTACGTGGAGGCCGATCTTACGATGAAAGAAAGAGCGCTGAACTCCGTCCAGCCCCCACACACAAAGCAGACGCGATATCAGCCAACCGACCGCGTCTTGCACTTCCTGGAGACGCTTTGATTATGGACAGTCGGCTAACTCGGTAGTATCTCTGCGTACATCGGCCTTCCGCTCAGATGCGGGCTGTTCATGGTTGGAGAGACAGCCGGGACTGGCCGACTGCACATAATTCTGGAGTGAACATAATTTCTAGTATCGAAATATTTCGATACTCGAAAGAACTGGATACACATAGGCAGCCCCCAGGCGGGACCAAAGGTCGCGGCGATTCTCTCGGTCGTGGAAAGCTGCCGTCGGCTGCAAGTCCCGGTGCGCGATTACTTTTCCGCGATTCTCCCCGGGCTCGCTGATCTCCCGATTCGGTGCCTTCCAGACCTTACTCCCGCTGTGTGGGTCGCCCGGCATTGCTAGACTCAAGCGACCTGGGTATTAGCGTGAAGTCATTTTTGCGACCAAAAACATAGTTTCCTGTTTGCCGACAAACCGCCCCCGAACTGCCGGCTGGTTAGGGTTTCGGTTTCGCTTGGCTCTTGACTAGCGTTCCTCTCTTCATGTGCATTGCCTTCAGCGAGCTGGCATTCTCCTCCTGGAAGATGCCCAGCCATTCGCTGAAGGCGTCCTCGTCGATCGAGAACACCAGCCCCGGACTATTCAGGTTCCTTCGGAAGCCGAACGACCCCGTGGATCGGCTGCGGTCCGAAATGATTTGTCGCCTGTGATGGGCCGGTCGAGAGATTCGTAAACACCAGCGTGATGTTCGAAATCTCGAGGTTCGGGCCGCCGCCGAGGCAGACCTGTAGCGGCACTGGCCCGGTAAAGGGAGATCCTCCATTTCCCGTTACATCCGCCATTCCGTTCACCTCCAGAATCCAAGTGTAGGTAGGGAAGGGAGTGATGCCCGTTGGGCAATCGGTTTGAGGTGGGTTCCAAACTAGTGTCGCGCCCGTCATCGTTATGTGGTGCGTGTGCTGGTGTCGGGAGTCGGTGCTGAACCCAGAGCCGGATCCCAAATCGGAAAACTCCATCGTCAGAGATGCCGAAAAATCTGCCCTTCCGAGCGGTTGCAGACTCAAGGACCACGGGCCGCGAAGTTCCCACGGACCGGCTGTCGGGTTGGCTGATACTGGATAATCATTGATCACGCCACTGTAGTGCCTGCTTGGCCAATCTTGCCCCGCTGCACCTACGCCTAGCGCGAGTACGAGAACCCACGCCCCTACCAACCAGAAGAAAGTCTTGCTTTGCATAGTCGCCTCCAGAAATTTTGGGAACACTCTTTCCTTGTCGAGCTTTTACAGGACGTCCGAGAGTCACTTGCCATCCTGTTGTCCGCTCTACCTCCTATAACGAGAACCGGCGACAAAAACTGCAATGCCCCCCAGAAAAAACTTGTCGGTGGAGAGCGAACGCGGGGGAACTCGTTCTGTGGAAAGGGCCATCCAGCTGTGCTACTCTTTGTGGCCAGTCAGGGCTATAGGCTTCCCGCGAGGGTTCAATGGGACCACCCTCAGTTCACGAGATCACTCAATTATTGCGGGCCTGGAGTGCCGGGGATGAAGAAGCGTTGGATCGGCTGACGCCTCTGGTCTACCGGGAGTTGCACCGAGCGGCCCAGCGTTACATGGCCCGGCAACAACCCGACCATACTCTGCAAACGACAGCGTTAGTCAATGAGGTTTACCTTCGGCTGGTCGCTTTCAAGGAAGTAAGCTGGGCGGACCGCGCCCACTTCTTCGCCGTCTGTGCCCAACTGATGCGTCGCATTCTTACTGACTGGGCCCGCGGTCAACAATATCTGAAGCGGGGCAAGGGAGCCCGGCATGTCTGTTTTGACGAGGCATTGGTCGTATCCCCTGAGCGCGGTCCCGACCTGGTCGCATTGGACGAGGCCTTAAAGGCTCTTTCCGATGTTAACTCCAGGAGAAGTCAGGTTGTCGAGTTGCGATTTTACGGTGGCTTGAGCGTAGAAGAAACGGCTGGAGTGCTGAAGGTTTCACCTGAAACTGTGATGCGGGATTGGAAGCTGGCTAAACTGTGGCTGCTGCGGGAAATGAGTGGAGGCAAGCGGGTTGGAGCCTGAGAGTCAATCCCGAGTCGAGCAGCTCGTGCAGGAGGCTTTAGAGCTTGCGGAGGAGCAGCGGTCCGAATTCCTGGAGCGGCGATGTGCTGGGGACAAGCATCTGCGCGCCGAAGTAGAGTCCTTGCTGGCGTTCGAGAAGGACGCTCACAGCTTCATGGAAGCATCTGCCTTGCAAGCAGCAGCCAAGGCGCTGGCGAAGCAGGATCCTCCGGCGCAAGCTCCAGAAAAAAGAGATGACCGGGCCTTAGAAGGCAAGACCATCGCGCACTACCGTGTCGTGTCAAAACTCGGCAGCGGGGGCATGGGCGTGGTGTACAAGGCTGAGGACACCCGTCTGCACCGTTTTGTCGCGCTGAAATTTCTTCCCGAAAACGTTACCGATGATGCGCAGGCACTCGCCCGGTTCCGGCGGGAGGCGCAGGCTGTCTCGGCTCTGAACCACCCGAACATCTGTACCCTGTATGACATCGGGGAAGTAGACGGACGGGCGTATATCGCATTGGAGTACCTGGAAGGCACGGCGCTAAATCGGCTGATCGCGGGTCGGCCCGTGGAGCTTGACACTCTGCTGACACTGGCGATTGAGATTGCTGATGGGCTGGGGGCGGCGCATGGGAAAGGAGTGGTGCATCGCGATATCAAGCCGGCAAATATCTTCGTGACCGAACACGGACACGCCAAGATCCTGGATTTTGGTCTGGCGAAAGTGTCAGTCACGCACCACCCCGAGCAGGAAACCCTCGCGCAATCCCAAACGCCCATGCAGACCAAACCGGGTACGGCCATGGGGACGGTGGCCTATATGTCTCCGGAGCAGGCGCGGGCCGAGGACCTCGACAGTCGGACGGACCTGTTTTCGTTCGGAGCGGTGCTGTACGAGATAGCGACGGGAACGCAGCCGTTTCGGGGGAAAAGCGAAGCGGCCATCTACGACGCGATCTTGAATCGGGATCCAGTATCACCAGCAGAGTTGAATCGCAAGCTTCCGGCGAAACTCGAAGAGATCATCCACAAAGCACTGGAGAAAGACCGGCAGCTGCGTTATCAGCACGCTGCAGATGTCCGCACCGACTTGCAGCGGCTGAAACGTGACACCGATTCCAGCGTTTCGCGAGCAACTCCGTCCAAGGTGTCCTCGCCGAAGCGTTACACCTGGGTGCTGTGGACTTTTGTGGCATTGCTGATCGCGGGATTGGGCGGGTGGTTTGCCGCCAATGGCCCCCGGCCAGCGGTCCGAAATCCACTTTCCGGTGCTCAGTTCACACGGCTTGCCAACTTCAATGGAGCCAAAAGCGATCCTGCTATTTCGCCAGATGGGAACTTCGCTGCCTTTATTTCCAATCGGAGCGGCAAGTTCGACGTCTGGCTGATTCAAACGAACGGGAACAACCTGACAAATCTTACCCAGGGCCGAATCGGGGATGCGCGCGCGCCGCTCCGGGCGGTGGGATTCTCCGGAGACGGATTAGAAGTGTGGAGCGCGGGAACAGAAGGCAAGGGGGGAACAGAAGGCAAGAGGCTCATGCTGTGGCCGTTGATTGGCGGAGAGCCACACAATTTTCCAGATGAAAGAGCGGCCGAGGTCGCCTGGTCTCCGGATGGCACTCGGCTTGTCTATCACACCTGGCAAGCAGGTGACCCGACATTTGTCGCAGACCACGACGGCGGCAATCCACGCCTGATCGTTCAAAACGATCCCGGATTACACAACCACTATCAGGTCTGGTCGAAGGACGGGCGCTGGATCTACTTTGTACGCGGCCGACCCGCCACCCGTGAGATGGATTTATGGCGAGTATTGCCGGAAGGGGGAGAACCAGAACAACTCACACATCTCAACACTGATATTGCTTACCCGACGCCGATCGACGAGAGGACGATTCTGTTCGTAGCCCACAACAAAGACGGGGCAGGCCCATGGTTGTGGAAGTTCGATGGAAAAACGCGAACTACAAACCGCGTGAGTTCAGGTTTGGAACAATACACCGCACTAGCAGCCACCGCGGCTGGCCATCATCTTTTGGCAAGTGTTGTGAACGCTCAGGTCAGCTTATGGAGCGTTCCAATCACCAGTCGCCTTGTTGACGAACGGGACGTCAAGGCCTTCCAAGTGCCCACCTCGCGCTCCCAGGCACCGCGATTCGGGGGCGGAACGTTGTTCTACTTATCTTCGCGAGACGGGGCTGACGGACTGTGGAGCTATCGCGACGGAAAAGCGCTGGAGATCTGGAAGGGCTCCGAAGGCGCGCTGCAGTCGCCAGCCGCAGTGTCTGCGGATGGGAGTGGCGTTGCGTTTGCACTGAGGCGAGAGGGGAAGCAACAGATGCAAGTAATGACGCCGGATGGAACCCGGCTCCGGCCTCTTTCGAGCGATGTTGATGTTCGGGGAACGGCTTCCTGGTCTCCTGACGACAAGTGGATTGTCGTGGCGGGCAGCGACCGCAACGGCCTCGGCATATTCAAACTTCCTGTTGACGGCGGCTCACCAATTCGTATTGCAACAGGGCGGTACCTCGATCCTGTGTGGTCGCCGCGTGGAGACTTAATTGTGTATAGCGGGCCCCAGGTGTTCACGCTCGCGCCGCTGCTGGCAGTGCACCCGGATGGTACGCGGGCGAATCTGCCGGAGATCAACGTGCAGCGCGAAGGTGAGCGGGCCCGCTTTCTGCCCGATGGCACGGGCCTGGTTTACATGCTGGGAAATACGCTGGCCGAGCAGGACTTCTGGCTGCTCGACTTTGGCACGATGCGCTCGCGGCGGTTGACTCGACTGAGCAGTTCGGCGGTAATGCGAACCTTTGATGTCACACCAGATGGCAGCCGAATTGTATTCGACCGGCTAACCGAAGATTCGGACATATTTCTCATTGATCTTGCGACGGATCAAGGTCAACGGTAGTTGGCCACGTATTCGTAACGAAGACAGGTGGTATTTCGTATTGTTCTGAAATGTGAGTGTTGCGCCTTGTTCGAAACTCGAACGGCTCAAATGAAAGCAATGGAGTTTCTGGGGAGGCTGCGATGCAAGTCTCATGTCGAATCCTGGTTTGGTTCTTCACACTCTTCACTCTGACGGTTTTGGTAACCACCACGTTATGGGCTCAAGGCGGCACCGGTGAGTTGACTGGTTTGGTCACCGACGCTAGCAGCGCGGTCATAGCGAATGCCTCAGTCACGCTGACAAATACCGCCACCGGAGAAAAGCGACTGGCAACGACGAGGTCCGCCGGTACATACCGTTTTCCAGACCTGCGCGTAGTCGGCAATTACAACCTGGAGATCGCTGCCAAGGGCTTCAGAGGATATCGAATAGCCGACATCATCATTAGTGTAGGTGTCATCACTGTCCATGATGCGAAGCTGGAAATTGGTACGTCCAAACAAGGAGAAATCGTCGAGGCTGGCGCCCAACAGGTGCAAACGCAACAGTCTTCGATTTCCGGATTGGTGGATCGCGTGGAGTGGCAGCAGATGCCACTCGAGACCCGCAGCCAGAATGAATTCATTGATCTACTGGCGGGCGCAGAACCAGCCGCTCAAGCCGAGTTGGTTACCGATCGTGGGGCGGCAGTAGATGGAGCCCGCAGTGGCACGGGCAATTTCCTGGTAGATGGTTTCGATAACAATGACCAGGCCCTCGGAGGCAACGGTTCGCTCTATGGCCCAGGTGGAGCCAATACGACGATTTCCCCGGATGCGATCCAGGAATATCGCGTCATCGAGCATGTTCCCCCGGCCGAGTACGGCAGAGCCGGTGGTTTCATCACTGACACAGTGCTCAGGGGTGGCACGAACCACTGGCACGGTTCTCTCTTCGAATACAACCGAATCCAGGCATATTCAGCCAACAACTGGTTCACCGATTACGCAGATGAGCGGGACCACCTCGTGCGAAATCAGTTCGGCGGGACGACCGGCGGCCCCATTGTCAAGGACAAGACTTTTTTTTATTTCACCGCTGAGTTCCACCGGCTGCGAACATCGTCTCCGCTCAGCACGGTGGCGACCACCCCAGAGTATTTGAATTTCGTAGATAGCCGCGCTTTTGAGCAGTGGGCCGAGGGAATAGCGCCTTATGCGCCAGGAACTTTAACGCCAGGTCCGTGCCTAGAGATTTTGAAAGCACCATGCCCAGGTATGTTCCCTAATGCCACTGAGGGGCCGATTTTCAAGCGTTTGGTAGCGACCCAGCCTTTTCTGCTCTGCGTGCCGGGCGCGCCCAACTGTACGATTAGCCCCAATGCCTCTGTCGGAGAGGGCGCCTATACCGGGCAGGTTTTCGGCTTCAATCCTTCAATATATCCGGTACCGGTGTATGGAACCGTCGTCATACCCGGGCCATCCCAGACAAACCAGTCGCGCTACGCTGCGAATATTGATCATCGGATCGGCGCCGAGGATCGGATGAGTGGTGCTTATCTCTATGACAATGTCGACTCAGATGCACTATATGAAGGCGGGATTGCATATGGCCCGTCCGAACCGATGCATGGTCGCGCACAGAACGCCGGTATTGCCTGGTCGCACACATTTAGCCCAACCATTCTCAATCAGGCTCGGATGTCCTATGTTCGGCACACGGCTAACTTCCCCGGCGACCCCAGTGCTAATGTCGCCGGCATCCCAGCCATCGCAACTGCATTCGACAGCCTCGAATGGGGTTTCGGTAACTCGGCGGGCATTCCACAATTCTTCACCGAGAACGCATTCATTTATAAAGACGATCTTTCGGTGACTCATGGCAAGCACAACTTTAAGGGTGGGGCGTTGTACGAGCGCATCCGCAACGGCAGCCGGTCCGAGGCTGACTACGATGGCAAGATTATCCCTAACTCCATCGAGGATTTGGTCACCGACATGAAATTCGACGACAATGCCGACCTCGCCATCTTTGGCAAGCCGACCTTCGGCTCGATTTTCAAGGCTGAAGATTCGATCAATCCGACCGTCACTCCGGCAGTCCGGCCGAATTACTACCGCGGCTTTCGGGCAAACGAATTCGCCGCTTACCTGCAGGACGATTGGCGTATCCAACCACGTATGACTCTAAACCTGGGTTTGCGTTGGGAGTACTTCGGGCCTCCGCACAATTTCCAGCCAGGGATCGATTCCAACTTGTTCACTGGCTCAAGTGTCACGCCTTTCCCATACACGCCGGCAGCAGGCTCAGTGGCCAATCCATTTGTCCCACTGAACAACCCGACCATTGCCGGATATGCTACCGGCAGCATGCAGATAAGAAACAATGAGATCTGGAACAAGGACACCGGTGACTTTGGTCCACGTTTCGGCTTCTCATGGGACGTGTTCGGCAATCAAAAAGCCGTGATCCGCGCTGGCTATGGCATTGATTACGACCGAATGTACAACAATCTCTTCGAGGATATCCGCTTCAACCCGCCGTATTTCTGCTTTTGTGGCTTCGGCTTTCTGATCAACGGTGTCCCGGCCGGTGGGAACGAGAGCCCAGGCATCTACACGGTTCCGTTTGTCAGTCAAGGGTTGTTCAACAACAAAACTTTGTTCCCGAGTGGCTTGCCGTTGGCTGATCCCCGTGCCATGTCGCAGAATCTGGTCACGGCTTACTATGAACAGGCTTTCTTCGGGGTCCAGTATCAACTGACGAAGGACATGGTATTGGAGACCAACTATGTTGGCACATTCGGCCATAGGCTCATCGGTATTCTCAACTACAACACTTATCCGGGACGTTTAGCCTGTTCCGCTCCTCCCTACGCTGTTGGCACACCTTGTGCTGACGCCGGCTACCCGGATGGATTCGATGCCGGACGACCAAATCCCAATTTCAGCGACTTCATGCTCCGCACAAACTGCTGCGATTCAAACTACAGTGCGTTGCAGGTAACCCTGCGAAAACGCTTCACAAATGGTCTGCAGTTCAATGCGAACTACACCTACGCTAAGGCGATGGATGAACTTAGTGACGCATTTACTCCAAGTCAAGATGTGAACGGGCCGTATCCCGAAGACAGCTTCAATCCACACTTGGACTACGGTCCTGCAGATTTCGACGTAAAGCACCGCATGGTGGTGAGCTACAACTACCAGCTGCCTTTCTACAACGGGCACCGCTGGATCGGTGGTTGGAGCACTTCCAGCATCATCTCGTTCCAGACCGGCCCTCCGTTCCCGCTGATCGATAGTGGCGCAGACGCTAACCAGGACGGTGAGTTTGGCGACCGGCTCACCTACACTGGAGCCGGCGGCGTAAAAAAGGCGCTGACAAGCGGAAACCCGGCGACAACGGGCTTCTTCAACACCTCAGACTTTGCTCCCGTGACATGCCCAGCGAACGTCAACCGTGGGCTGTGGTGCGAGGGGAACTCCGTTGGTCAGCTGAACCGCAACACTTTATACGGTCCCAAGTATTTCAATTGGGACTTGGGCATCGCCAAAGCCTTCAAGATCAACGAACAGGCGGTCGTTCAGTTCCAGGCGAATTTCTTCAACGTGTTCAACCATCCGAATTTCATGCTGCCCACCGGGGACACCAACAATCCGAACTTTGGCAAGTCCACTGCCGCGTTTGCCCCACGCGTTGGACAGCTCGCTCTGCGCTTTGACTTCTAATCGTTCTCAAAAATAGCTTGCGCTAAAGCCAAACTCGACCACTAACTCCTGATCCTCCGCGCGTGTACGTCGTTTGTGTGATAAAGCTTTCTGTTCTACGCTCATCCGGAAACTTCAACACAAACCTTCTCCCTGGAACAGGTGTGTTGCTCAGACGCTTACGATTGACGAGAGCTGCGTGCATGAATTCGTCTGAGTAATCGGCGGTCGCGTCCTTCACTAAAGTGACGTCGTATCCGAGTTCAACGGCAAACCTTACAGTAGATTCGACGCAAGTACGCGCGACAAGACCGGCGACAATGAGTCTCTGGATGCCATGCCTTTTGAGTTGCATATCCAGATCGGTGTTGGCAAAGCCACTGGAACACCAATGCTCCTGGGCCACGATGTCTCCCAGCTGTGGGGCAAACTCGGCGCGGAACTCGCCGCCCCACGTTCCATATTCAAAAGTCTTTCGCGACCGGGCTGCTTTCTGAATGGGCGCGGCGTACTTCCAGGTCTCGTAGTCGCCGGGACGGTATCGATGATGCATCGCATAGAAAACCCTCATCCCCGTCGTTCGCGCTGCGGTCAGCAACTGCAACATGTGAGCGATGCAGTCATTCGCCTCGGCAACGGGTTTAATGCGATCCCATAGTTTGCCGCCCTCGGAGATGAGGTCGTTGTAGGGATCGATGAGGAGAAGTGCAGTAATCTCTTTGTCGAACTTTAGGTCTGTCATGTTTTTTCTCCGTTCGCCCAAGTTGATCCCATATAAACTAAGCCGCACTCGGGATACCGGCGGAGCTACCGTTCCTCAAGGCATGGCGCTCAATGCTCTTGGCGTATAGAGGCGTCTCCTGCCTGTTGTGAGCTTCCGAAATCGGCTTGCGGGCGGCTTTGAAGACCTCCCGTGGAATGCCCTGTTTGGCCAGAGAGTCCAGAAGCTCCGGCGTGAAGGAGCTGTGCACTTCATTGGTAAACTGGCAGCTGTTACCATCGATCTTCTTCACGCTCAAGTCCCAGATCACGCCCACTTTTATCCTGCCGATTGGCGTAAAGATGTCTGAGCTTGAAACCAGCCGCAAGTGATCCGGTTCGGCAATCTCTTCAACGTAATGCTGCACCATGGGGCTTCCGCCGAGAACTTCGACGTTGATGGACATACGCCGACCATCCGGCGCCGTAGTTGCGCCGGCAGACACATGAGCTGGGGAGCAGGATTGGTATTCCGATTCCGACAGGCCGAAGCACCAAGTGGGAATATCCACATCTTCAACGGGAGCGTGAATCGTGGCTGAAAAACTCGACTTCACTAGCGTGTTGTCTTCCATATTTGTCTCCTCAGGAACTCCTATCACTCGGGAAGCTCCGCCCCGGTCTGCGGACGGCACCTCCGCGTAGGCAATGCCGGTGAGGTTTCCTTCAGCAAACAGCAACGTCCTCCGGTTCGACCCATGGAGATTGGCGGTGTAGACCGAGCCGCCGAAGTCGGTAATGAACATTCGACCGCCCTTCAGGTCCAAAGCCAGACCGATGCCTTCCATCAAATGTGTGAAAAGGATCTGAGGCTCCTTGCGATTTTCGGCTTCAGCATCCATGGGTGCGCGGTTCACCGTGTTGCCACGCGGCGGGTCCCCGCGGTCGGTCCAATACAGCGTCCGATGAACTGGATCGAGGTCCAGATCGATCGGCTCCGGAAGATTGTCATAAAGAAGCTCAATGTCCCGGCGGTTCTCGGGCGACTGACCTTGGGGAACTTGGATGTTGGCCCGAAAAATTCGACCCAGACCCGCGTGGTGACCACCTTTCTGCGTCCAATAGAACTTGCCGCCGTCAGTGTCGACTGCAATGCCGACACACCATTTCGTCGGATCCGATCCCGGACGCGAATCTCCCAGGCTCGTATCCACCAG
>Ga0208937_1001038_pt1 | contig 13900 bp, 19 predicted proteins | sample June2015DPH_11_5_FD_184705 | JGI IMG/M metagenome (GOLD analysis project Ga0208937, IMG submission 184705) | Peatland microbial communities from SPRUCE experiment site at the Marcell Experimental Forest, Minnesota, USA - June2015DPH_11_40... | ecosystem: Environmental > Terrestrial > Soil >...
CTACTGTGCCCTCCGAAACCATGAACCGCGCCAGTTGTTGACAATCCCTATTACACGCTCATTGAGGGGTTTTGAGCGCTATCGCCTGTTGGCAACAGTTGAGCCAAGGGTAACTTATCCGAACGGGCGACTATTCTGTCTAGTGACGAGAAGCCCGTAAGCTGCCTCCCGTCACCCTTGGCCGTATCTCACGCATGACGACAGTCAAAACTTCAACTTCTTATTTCGCCTGCGCTAGCCCCGCAACAACTGCGGCAACTTTATCGAGTATCTGGTTCCAGCCCTCCATTTGACCGCTGTTTTTCGCGCTCTCCATGGGTTCATTTCCAATGAAGGTGAGTTTCGTCTGGCCGTTCCCGAGATCCTCAAAGATGGTCACGTCGTACGCACCGTCTATAGCCTCATGTTCTATTCCTAATTGCGCAGGCTCAACCTTGTTTCCCTTCGAGTCAGAAAAGTACATGGAGGATACGATCTTCTCGTGCGGAACAATCTCGTGGTATTCACCCGCATTCCAGAATTCCTGCCCATCCGGCGCCTTCATGCAGCAGAGAAATTTTCCTCCCACGCGAAAATCCATCTTGCAAACAGGTGAAGTAAAACCCTTCGGTCCCCACCACTGCATCACGTACTTCGGGTCTGTCCACGCCTTCCACACCAACTCGCGTGGGGCATCAAAAACTCTTGTGACAACCATCCGCTCAATTTCGCTAACCGTGTTTTCTGTCATCTCTGACCTCCTCTTTCTTCATTTGATTTACAACTACATCCAGTTTGTCGAAACTCTCTTCCCAGAATCGGCGATAGCTAAACGCCCAGTCGCCGACTGTTTTAATCGCCTCTGGCCTAAGCGTGCACACACTCTCTCGTCCACGCTTCGTCTTGATCACAATCCGCGCCCGCACCAGGTAGGCGATATGTTTTGAAATCATCTGCTGCGAAAGTGCAAACGGTTCCGTCAATCCATGCACAGAGGCAGGCCCATGGGAGAGTCGTTCGATCATCGCCCGCCGGGTTGGATCAGACAAAGCCGCAAATGTTGTACCCAATTTATCCACAACCATATGGTAGTGGATTCTCTGTCAATGTCAAGTATGAATTTTGCGATTCCTGATTTCTGTTCCCTGATCTCTGAACCCTGACACGTGCGCTAATTTATATTTCCCCATGAGCCGCGTATCGCAGCTGGGTGCGTCACGGTTGAGGCGCTGGCATCAGGGGCCGGAGGAATGCCGGTTGCTTATTCTCGATGTACCACCGGCTTGTTGAGCTAGTGACCGTTGCCCGTTGACCGCTACGACAATCGCGACGAGTGGTAAATCGCTATTTCACTTATTGACGGGGTTCTAAACAATCCCAAGCGTTTCCTCTATGGGGTGATTAGAAAACTACACCTTTCTAACGCGGGAATTCAGATGCGGAGACCCAATGTTTATGCGGGCGCGAAGAAGCAAATCATGAAGGGGTTTTCTAACGTGCACGAAAATGCAGAGCAACCTCCAGCTCCAGGCATGCCGCTCCTCTCGGTCTGTGCCCCCATCTGGCATGGATAGCGCTCGTTCTTAGAACGGACCCAGGTTCTGTTGCCATTCCGGTCCGGCTCTAATGTGCGATAATTCGCGTTCTCCCCAAGTCACGTCCCAGGATGACGTAAGAGATGGCCCTGAAGAAATCCCAACTGTACAGCTCACTCTGGAACAGCTGCGACGAGCTGCGCGGCGGCATGGATGCCTCCCAGTACAAGGATTTCATCCTGACGCTGCTCTTCATGAAGTACGTCTCCGACAAGTACGCAGGCAAATCTGGCGCCGTCATCGAGGTGCCCGAAGGCGGCAGCTTTGCCGACATGGTGGCTCTCAAAGGAAAGAAGGACATTGGCGAGGGGATCGACAAGATCATCAGTACGCTCGCCGAAGCGAACGGACTCACGAATGTGATCGATGTCGCAAGCTTCAACGACGACGAAAAGCTCGGCAAGGGCCAGGACATGGTTGACCGCCTTTCCAAGCTAATCGGCATCTTCGAAACGCTTGATTTTGGCGCTAACCGCGCTGATGGCGACGATCTGCTGGGCGATGCCTATGAGTACCTGATGCGGCATTTCGCGACCGAGTCGGGCAAGAGTAAGGGTCAGTTTTACACGCCAGCTGAAGTCTCGCGCACCATGGCGAAGGTCGTGGGCATTGGTCCCAACACCCGCCAGGACCAAACCATCTATGACCCTACGTGCGGCTCGGGCTCACTGCTCTTGAAAGCTGCCGACGAGGCACCCCGAGGGATCACAATCTACGGACAGGAAAACGATCTTGCAACCTGGGCGTTAGCGCGGATGAACATGTTTCTGCATGGGCATCCGACGGCAGAACTATGGAAGGGCAACACGCTCTCGGATCCCCACTTCAAGAAACGCGATGGCAGCCTTGAGACATTCGACTTTGCAATCGCGAATCCCCCCTTCTCGTCAAAGTCTTGGTCGAATGGCGTAAACGTGGTGAATGACGAGTTCAAGCGCTTTGAATACGGTGCTCACCTTCTCGGGCACGCCAACACACAAATCCTCGCCACCTATGTTCGCCCTATCGACGACAACACAAAATCCGTCATCGACGCTCTGGAAGCCGCCCGCAATGCCCACACTAGCAAGGCCACCTCCATCCAGTAAGCGGCACCAGTTGGTCGTACCCCCTTCCAAATAATCACGATTTCATCACGATTTGCTCAGCGCCGCCTCAATCTCAAAGTGACACCACGGTTCAATCACTTTCAACCCATTGAAAACAAATGGCGGAAGCGAGTGGGAGTCGAACCCACCGGTGACGGGGTGACCCGCCGCCCGCCGGTTTTGAAGACCGGGACGATCACCGGACCGCATGCGCTTCCATCAAGAACGATACAGATTCTCGCCACCCTACTTCGGCTGGGGCACGATCCTCAGATACGGCTTAGGCGATTTCCAGCCACCGGGATACTTCTGTTGCGCTTCCTCGTTCGATACCGACGGCAGGATGATGACGTCGTCACCCTGCTTCCAGTTCACCGGTGTCGCAACTTTGTGTTTCGCCGTGAGCTGCATGGAATCAATGACGCGGAGGATTTCGTCGAAGTTGCGGCCTGTGCTCATCGGATAGCTGAGTTGCAATTTGATCTTCTTGTCCGGGCCGACCACAAATACTGTACGCACAGTGGCATTGTCGGCCGCGGTGCGCCCCTCGGAAGTGTTTCCACTTTCAGCCGGCAACATGCCGTAGAGCTTCGCAATTCTTAGCTCGGGGTCACCGATCATCGGGTATTTCACTTTGGCGCCCTGCGTCTCCTCGATGTCGGCCGCCCACTTGCCGTGACTGCTCACCGGATCGACGCTCAGGCCGATGATCTTGGTGTTGCGCTTGGCAAATTCAGGCTGCAGCCGCGCCATATAGCCGAGCTCCGTAGTGCAGACTGGCGTGAAGTCTTTGGGATGGGAAAATAAAATCGCCCAGCCATCGCCGACCCATTCGTGAAAGTTGATCGTGCCCTGCGTGGTCTCCGCCGTAAAATTCGGTGCAGTATCGTTGATCCGGGGAATTCTGTTGGTAGCTTCGGTTGCAGTCTCAGTACTCATCGTTCTCTCCTCGTGATTTAAATGGTAGATCTCTCGAGATTGCTAGCACGTCTCAAATTCGTTTGAATTGTTGGATGAAAAACAAAACCCACCCGCTTCATCGGGTGGGTTGGAAGAAATCCGCTGGCTCCCTACCCACACGACGGCAGACACATGCAACAGCACGTGACACCGACGGTGGAAGGGCAAAACACGTAGCTAGAATAGAATTCCGCACGGACCGTGTCAACCGCGACAGGTCGGATAGGCCCATCCCCAACAAGTTTTTCCTGCATCGTAAAACGGCCGGCTGCATCTGTGTTCTTGCACCTCCTGCGGTGAACTTTTCGTTCCGAGGACAGCTGATGAGCCAATCTTCACGACGTCTGTCAATGGCGCAGTGGGACGTTTTCTCTTCACGTCCACTCGAAGGTAATTCCCTCGCTATCTTCCTCGACGGCCGCGAGCTCGCGGACACCGAGATGCAGTCGATTGCCAAGGAAATGAATCTCTCTGAGACCACCTTCATCCTGCCCCGCGATGCCGCCACCGAACGCGAGGAAGGGGTTCGCGTGCGCATCTTCACCGTGCAGGAAGAGCTGCCGTTCGCCGGTCATCCCACTCTGGGTACAGCATTCGCCTTGCGCGGCCAAAGCGGCGCAGAAAAAATCGTGCTGGCATTGAACGTCGGCAAAGTGCCAGTGCATTTCGAAGAAAACGAGGGGCAGCCTACCTTCGGCGAGATGACGCAGATCGATCCCACCTTCGTAATGCAGCATGATCGCGAAGCGGCAGCTCGCGCTACGGGATTGCGCGTGCAGGATTTCGACGATTCTCTGCCCATAGAAACAGTATCGACTGGCGTCCCGTTCACTGTAACGCCGCTGCAATCGCTGGCTGTCATACAGAATTTCTCGCAGGTCGACGCGACCCGCGCCGCCGAGTATCTCGCCAAGACCGCAGGCAAGTTTTTTTATTTCGTTACCCGTGAAACCGTGGATCGCGACGCCCGGCTCCACGCTCGCATGCTCTTCTACAACGGCGAAGATCCCGCGACCGGCTCAGCCGCCGGTTGTGCCGCAGCCTGGATGGTCGCTCACGGCATAGCCAAACCCGATGAACGCGTCTTGATCGAACAGGGTGTGGAGATGAAGCGGCCCAGCCGGATTTTCGTTCGTGCCTCTCGCATCGATAACCGTGTGGTTAACGTGCGCGTCGGAGGGCACTCGGTTGAAGTCATGCGCGGCGAAGTTTTCCTCTAAGCGGTGGCGTGCAAGCGTCACAGAATCATGCCTTTCACAGCATCATAGAATTTTCAATAGCCAGACTATGCCATTTGCTTCCACGATACTTTACAGTGCTCACCTTTTACCGGTAGCATTAGTTCGCTCTTCTATCCTTCACGAACAGAGAAATTTCCGTCCGGCTCCGGCTCACAATCGGCGTCTCACGGTTACAGGCGGTGAATGAAACCCAAGCGCACGATCCTGTGTGTTGACGACAACGAACAGTCTCTTTCCTATCGCAAAATTATGCTTGAGACACGCGGCTACCGTGTGGCCAGTTATTCCCGCGGCGAAGAGGCCCTCGAACGCTTTAAGGAGGGAGGCATCGACCTCGTCGTCACCGACATGGCGATGCCCGGAATGGATGGTCCGCAGTTGATCGCGGCGGTTAAGACTTTATCGCCCCACGTCCCGGCTATCCTCATTTCGAGCAAGGTCCGCGTCTACGATCACGATTCTCAAGCCGATGTATTCCTGGCGCGAGGAATGTATGCGCCCGCCGATCTGCTGGAGCGCATCCGTTTGCTCCTGGTGCGCAAGCGCGGACCCAAGCGCATGCAGCAGCGCTCCACACCACTGCCACGCGAGGTCGGAGTGGCCTGAGCGTCTAACCGCTCGGTCGGGTGGCCCACTCCCCAAATCCCTTCGTGTAAGATCAAGGCTGGCATGGGCGCATTCATTGAAGCCATTGATTTACACAAGACTTATCGCGTGGGAAAGATTGACGTGCCCGCGCTCCGTGGCGTCTCCTTCAGCGTAGAAAAAGGAGAATTTGTCACCGTAGTTGGCCCTTCCGGCAGTGGCAAGTCCACTCTGTTCTACTTGCTCGGCGGCCTGACCCGCGCCGATTCTGGCAGAGTAATTATGGATGGCGACGACTTCGCCACGCTCTCCGACGCCGAGCGCACCCGAATGCGCAAGCACAAAATCGGCTTCGTATTCCAGAAGTTCAACCTGCTGCCCACGCTCGACGCCCGTTCCAACATCGCCATCGCGCAGGAAATTTCCGGCAACGGCGATCGCGATCCCGCCTTCTTTCTTCGCATTTGCGATTTGCTAGGACTGACCAAGCGCCTGAACCATCGCCCCTCCGAACTATCCGGCGGCGAGCAGCAGCGTGTCGCCCTGGCTCGCGCCCTCGTCAACAAGCCCGCCGTAGTTCTGGCCGACGAACCCACCGGCAACCTCGACACCGAAAACTCAAATATCGTTCTGACAATGTTGCGGCAATCCAACCAGGAGCTAGGCCAGACCGTGCTGATGATCACCCATAATCCCGAGGCGGCCAAGTTCGGAGACCGCATCATCCATATGCGCGACGGCCTCGTCGTGAAGCCGGAAGAGGATCCGCAATGGTCGCCTCATTAAGTCGCGTACAGTTTTTCCCCGCCGGTGTGGCAACCTGGTTCTTGTGTGTGGATCAAGTATCGCCGCTATGAGGGGTAGCGCCTAATGACGGCTATGCCACATCGGATCGATCATGTCACTATCCGGACCGCGAATGCGGGCGACCTGCCAGCCCTGATTCCTCTTATCAACAAAGCGTTTGCGATCGAGACGTTCCTCGATGGCACGCGCACGGATGAGGAACACCTGTCGGCGATCATGCGCAAGGGCGATCTTCTCGTCGCAGAACGCGACGGACAAGCGATCGCCTGCGTCTACGTCGAACTGCGAGGCGAACGGGCATATTTTGGAATGCTTGCAGTCGATCCGGCGCAGCAAGGCCAGGGCCTGGGAAGATTAATGACGGCGGCGGCAGAGGAGTTCGGCCACAATCATGCGTGCAAGCACATGGACATCAGCGTGTTGAGCCTGCGCCCCGAGCTGCTGCCTTTCTATCGAAACCTGGGATACTCCGAAACCTGCACCGAGGACTTTCACCCGACGCGTCCGCTGAAAGCCGGTGTCCAATGCCACGCTATCGTGATGTCGAAGGTCCTGTGATAGGCCATGAGATCGTTGCCGCAGACTGCCCACTTGTTTATAATCGATTCGTCGAGCGGGAGTAGCTCAGTGGTAGAGCGCGACCTTGCCAAGGTCGATGTCGCGGGTTCGACCCCCGTCTCCCGCTCCAGGCATGTTTGATCCATCCTCCTCCGCAGATGGACTTTTTTCACCCGGAACGCTAACGTATTCAGCAGGGGCGCGGTACCCAAGTGGTAAGGGAGAGGTCTGCAAAAATCCCTTTGATTCGACTGTCCTTACTGCGCTCTCTTCGGTTTTTTCCTCAAAAATGGTCCTACTAGCGGGAGTTTACTGACTGCGATCGAGCACGGGTTGCAGCAATTCTGCGAACTCATTGCGTCGTATAGAGTTGTGCGATTTCGGTCGCGACCGATTGTGTATTACCCTTTCCCAACCAGGTTCCGGGCGGGTTTTATCACTATCCCCGTTGCTCACGGTGTGGCAAGCTTGGGTAGAAGTCCTGTCGCTTGCAAGGGTTACGTCGTAGCAGCGGGCGTGGGTAATACAAGATCGTACCCGTGACGCTGTGCGAAATGATGAACTTACGATTCATTTTGCGCAACTCCCAGTAAACTCCCGCTAGTACTTCTTCCCGGAGCCGCAGGGACACGGATCGTTCCGACCGATCTTGTTGGAGCGGTGCGCCGATTCACCGCGTTTCCAGACTGAGCCATTTCTCAACGTTTACCGAACGCCACTCCACGCAGGGTTGGCTACCCCAATTGTGACCATGAGCACAGAATGGCATGGGCGAATCTGCTAGCGTCGTGCAGCAATAAAATAACGGGAGACAGAATGAAAAACACAATTGCATTGTCCGTACTTCTGATAATTGCATCGGCTGCCGGTGCGGTAGCGCAGAATGCTCCCGCAAAAGACCTTTTCGCCAGCAAGTGCGCCATGTGTCATGGACCCGACGGCTCCGCGCAAACAACCATGGGAAAAAACCTCAAAATTCGCGACTTTCATTCCTCCGACGTCCAAAAGCAATCGGACGGGGATCTGAAAACGGTGATCACAAAAGGCAAGGGCAAGATGCCAGCCTTTGACGGCAAGCTGACGGGACAGCAGATCGATCAGCTAGTCGGGTACCTCCGGGAAATTGGGAAGCAGAAGTAGATTTGAGTCAGACGGAAGATTCGGTTCAGTAGGAGAAACGGATGCCAACACACAGCCAGGGGATCGTCAACGCGGGCGATCCCCCGTCACCGCCTCTACCTCGTAGGCGATTTGTCGGTGCGCTACTGGGTAGCGGATTTCTGGCGACAGCGGTTGCGTTCCTCTATCCCGTCTTGCGCTATCTCGTGCCCCCGAAAGCTTCCGACGTTGGCGGCGATGCGGTCATCGCCGGGCGTGTGGGCGAGTTGAAACCGAACAGTGGAAAGATCTTCCGCTTTGGCAATCGTCCGGGCCTGCTGATCCACACTTCCAGCGGAGAGTACCGCGCCATGTCAGCGACTTGCACGCACCTATCCTGCACCGTGCAATACCGCGACGATCTGCAGCAGGTCTGGTGCGCCTGCCACAACGGTAAGTACGACCTCAACGGCCGGAATGTTTCGGGTCCTCCGCCGCGCCCGCTGCAAGCGTTTGAGGTTCAGGTGCAAGGGGACGAGATTTTCGTCAGGCGTCGGCGGGAGTCTTGAGATGAGTCCCTTACGCGACGTGCGGAATTGGCTGGACCAGCGGCTCGGCTGGCAGGATCTAATAGCGCCGTTGAGGAAGAAAACTGTTCCTCTCCATCGGCTCTCCTATTGGTACTTCCTCGGGGGCATCACTCTGTTCCTGTTCGGCATCCAGGTGGTGACCGGCATCCTGCTGCTTCTGTACTACCGGCCGGGAGCGAGCGAGGCCTTCGAGAGCGTCCAGTACATCATGACCCAGGTACAGTTTGGCTGGCTAATTCGGTCGATCCACTCCTGGTCGGCCAACTTAATGATCTTTACCGCGTTCGCGCACATGTTCAGCGTGCTGTTCCTTAAGGCCTACCGCAAACCGCGCGAGCTCACATGGGTCAGCGGAGTGATCCTGCTATTTCTGGTCATGGGGTTTGGTTTCAGCGGCTACTTACTGCCCTGGAATACCTTGGCTTTCTTTGCCACCAAAGTCGGCACCGAGATTACTGGGCAGGTTCCGATCGTCGGCAAGCCCATGATGATCTTTCTCCGCGGTGGTGAAGAGGTGACGGGTGCCACCCTAAGCAGGTTTTTTGGATTCCATGTCGCCGTTCTGCCCGGAGTGGCAACCTTGCTCATCCTTCTGCACCTGTTGCTGGTCCAGCGTCTCGGCATCAGCGTTCCTCCGAAACTGGAACGGCAGTGGACCGCGAATCCGTCTGCAAAGCGGGAAATGAAATTCTTTCCCAACTTCATGCTGCGGGAAATGATGGCTTGGTACGTGGCCCTGGGAGTGCTGGGCGCGTTGGCAGCGGTCTTCCCGTGGAACCTCGGTGTCAAGGCAGATCCCTTTGTGCCTGCGCCCGCGGGAATCAAGCCCGAGTGGTACTTCCTCTTCATGTTCCAGACGCTCAAGCTCATCCCTTCCAAGGTGTGGTTCATCGACGGAGACGTTCTGGGTGTGCTTGCGTTTGGCCTGCTGGGCTTGTTGTGGCTTCTCCTGCCTTTTTTCGAGAGTGACCAACCCTCGCGCACGAAAGGGTGGATCACTAGGTTAGGAGTCTTTGCTCTTGCTTACATGGCAGGTATGAGTGTTTATGGCTATCTTGCGAAATAAGCTCCGACCGTTCAGCATAGCCTGCTTTGTTGGGCTGGCCGGCTTCGTCGCGCTCGCAGCGTGCCTGGGTTATGGGCAAACCAAGGACACCTGCTTGGATTGTCACTCCGCCTTGCCTGATCCCCTCGGAGTAAGCCAGGAGAAGTTCAGCCAGGACATCCACGCGCAAATGGGATTGACTTGCGCCAGTTGCCACGGCGGTGACCCAACCAGCGACGATCCAGACAAAGCCATGAGCCGAAAGGCGGGTTGGAAGGGCAAGATTGATCGCAAGCGGATCCCCGAGTTGTGCGGAAGCTGCCATTCGGATCCCGCCTATATTCGACGGTTCAACCCCAGCTTGCGCACGGACCAGTTGGGCCAGTACCACACAAGTGTGCACGGCAAGCGCCTCGTGGCTGGAGATACCAAGGTTGCAGTGTGCACCGATTGTCACAGTGTCCACGATCTAAGGGCACCCAGCGATCCCCGTTCCACGGTAAACCCGGTCAACGTGGCGAACACCTGCGCTCGCTGCCATGCCGACGCGAGTTACATGAAGGAATATTCCATTCCCACGGATCAGTTCGCAAAGTACAGCACCAGCGTGCACCACCAGGCCCTAACCGTGCGAGGCGATCTGAGTGCGCCCACCTGTACAACGTGTCATGGAAACCATGGCGCGGCGCCGCCCGGAGTCGATAGGGTTGAGAACGTGTGTTCGAACTGTCACACTTTCCAAGCCCAGATGTACGAAAAAAGCTCGCACAAGGAAGCCTTTCAATCGGCTTCTCTTCCAGGATGTGTCGTTTGTCATAGCAATCATGCCATCGTCCATCCCACGGACGCCAAGCTTGGGGCTGGCCCTGAAGGCGTTTGCATGCGCTGTCATACCCCAGGCGACTCGTGTGATCAAGCCAGGGTAGCCTTACTCATTAGTTTGGGTCGCTTGGACGAGGCCATCAAAAGTGCAGACCAGGTTCTCCATGTCGCCGAGTCTTCTGGCATGGAGGTGAGCGAGGCTCGGCTGGGACAGGATCAGGCACGGGATTCGCTGACCAAAGCTCGAGTCACGATCCATAGCTTCCGGCAAGACTTGGTGGATCAGGATATTCAAGCCGGCCTGAAAATCGCCGCCCAGAACCTGCGAGCTGGGAAGGCAGCCATGGTTGAGCGCAACCATCGCCGTCTCGGGCTGGGAATATCGCTCATCGCGGTCGGGATAGTGTTGGCTGGGCTTTGGCTGTACATCAAGAAGATAGAGAGTTAGACCCACAGATGCATTTATTTTGCCAACGATTTGTGTGAGACGTACCTGCCGGGGAGAAGGCGATGTAGGAATGAGGCTTTCAGCGTGTCGTGGCGGGTTGTCGCTGGTGACAATCGCCGTCACCTCGTTGGCTGGGGTTCTAGATCAGGAACTTGGAACTGAACTGAGGCTTTGCGCCCTGCGATTCATCAGTCTCGACCACCCTGTGAGTCGGGCGGAACGCAATGCCTTCAGTCTCACCGGCTGGGCGTGAGAGAGGAGCTTTGTGTATGACAATGCTGAATGGACGCAAACATCTTCTCATTTGGATCCCTGCAGTCCTGATTGCCGCAGCCCTGATGGTGGCCGTGTTCATACAGGCGCGCCGACTGACCGCTGTGCGCCGCGCACCTTACATTATCGGTGAACCGGAGAAAGGCGCCGCCCTGTTTTTTGGTGACAAGCAGTGCGGCATTTGCCATTCCATCAATGGATTCGGGGGCCGTGTTGCCCCGGATCTCTCCGGAACGCACCCCGGTACTCCCGCAATGGGGTGGATTGCAGCGGTGTTGTGGAACCATGGACCCGGCATGTGGCGACAGATCCGCCTAAAGAACGAACCTTATCCCCAGTTGAACTCGCAAGAAATGGCAGACATTTTTGCGTTCTTGTACCACGCAAGCAGCATTGACCGCGCCGGGGACCCTAGCGCTGGCCAGCGGGTATTCAACGAGAAGGGTTGCGTCCGCTGCCATTCGGTGGGCGGGACGGGCGGCCAGGCGGCGCCCGAGCTATCCAAAATCGCTGCCGCCTCTGACTCGAACACCTGGACACTCACAATGTTTAACCACGCCGGATCAATGATTGCTCCTATTACCAGCACCCTAGGACAATGGCCCCAGTTCACGGGTAATGAGATGAATGATCTGATCGCGTATGTGAGTCTCAGCGCTCCCCAGCCGGCGACGAACGCACGGAAAATATCCGGCAATGCAGAGCTTGGGTGGGCCGTGTTCCAGCGCAGATGCATGCAGTGCCATTCCGTACGCGGGAAGGGTGGCAGCGTGGGTCCGGAACTGGGGCCAGAGCATGATCTTCCACTCACGACGGGGCAGTTTGCTAGCGTTCTGTGGAACCATGCACCGGCAATGCTCCGTCAGGCCCGCGAAAATGGGATTTCTCCTCCGGTTCTTCAGGGCAATGAGATGGCCGACTTGCGGACGTTCCTTGCGAGCCTACGGTACTTCGAGCCAACTGGATCTCCCCTTGTCGGCGAGCGCGTCTTTTCTGAGCGCGGATGCGCAGCTTGCCACGGCCGGATGGCGGAAGGGACACAAATTGGTCCCGGGCTTAGGTCCGGCACCGAAGCTTTCACCACGATTTCGTTCACCGTCGCACTTTGGCGGCATGGTCCCCGCATGATTGATCGCGCTCAGGAATTGGGTATACCCTGGCCGACTCTGAAGGCCACCGACCTCGGCGATCTGGTGAGTTTCCTTAACGCACCTGCACGCCCGAAGTAATTCGCTGGAGGGCGGCAGTTAAACTGGCACGAACTGGCAGGCTTACCGGGAAATATGAAGTTGGGCTGAAGCTACCGCGGCTGGCATTGCAGAAAGGCATAGAACCGGGAGGCTTCTTTATTAACGGCGAAGACGGCACGATGTGGGAACTGAGCGGCAAAGTAGACGTCGCTCACGCAGGGCACAAGGTCACCGGTGAACGGCCATGTCTTGCACCGCTCCGCAGCCGAAGAAGCAAAATTCGCCGACTACGAAAAGCAGGAAGCCAAGGGAAAGCCGTATGCCGATTTTCAAGTTACCAGCTTGAAAATCGTCAGTGATTCCTGACAATCCCGGATTGAACGGAGATGCAAAAGAACAGATAAAACTCGAGCTCAAAGCACGGATCAACCGCGCGGATGCCCGGACGATCCGGCACGCTCCTGACCAACTGTCTGCGAAGGGCTCCGTCACAGCCGCAGGCGCTAACGACGTATCATGGCATCCGGACATTGCGGCACGGAGGACCAACATGACCTTGGACGATTTTCGTCGATCACTCACCGCGACCGAGCCGCCAGCCGAACTCACACTCGCCCTCGCTGGATTATGGTGGGATGCGAAGGGCGATTGGACGCGAGCGGCCTAGCTCTGCGGCGGCACGATCATTCCATCAAGCTTTCCACCTTGATGGTTAAACCAGTACATTCCCTCGTGTTCATGCGCATCTACCAAGAACCCAAAAGACTGACAATTACTAAGGGCTTCGTCGCTACGAACCGGAGTTGAATCTACGTTTCCATTTACATTGAGCGGCTGAGGGGTCGTCGAAAAGAAGCCTGTGGTTGCCCCCACTTTTGCGCTTCCCGCCCTGCCGTTAGTAATCGTGATCTCTCGTGACTCATGAGGAGCCAAGTGAAACACAAATATCGAAAACACAGGACGCTGATAACTGTCGTGGCAAAGAAGACCCTGAATGTCGGCGAAACGTTGCATCCCGACAACACCCTCGCCGTATGCTTTACGACTTGTAGTCGGGATATTTGTCAGGAAATCCTTGCCGGACAGCGTCCGACTATGGATACGAAACTTCAGTTGAGAAGCATAAAGGTCTTTGTCAGATCGATTAGTGAACCGAAAACTGTAAGTCTGACCAGCAGCAACTCTGTTTGCAAATCTGACGTTGGTCGGACTGACATTCAACGAATAGGGCCAAAGTATCCACCCAAATGCTGCTATTCCAACTGCAACGAAACACAAAACAATTCTGCGACTGATATTGCTGTACAGCCAAGGTGAATGCAGCATCGGATGGATGCTACATGCAAAGATAGCCACTGATGTCACCACGGTGACCACCCTGCCAGTGTTATCAGCGCTTAACTGCGGAGCCAATAGAAAGAGCACGAGAGCCATGACAGCGGCCAAACACCACAGCGCAACATCCTCTCTCGATGTTCGGTCCTCTGGCATCGCGCACACCGCCTTGATCTCCGAACGATATTTGGGTCAGTCGGGTGGAAACGGTTCGTCAAACAGGCGTCTTAGCAATTGTTGATAGGCTTGCGATCCGTGCTCCTGCACACACCTCTGTTCAGCGGGG
>Ga0208937_1001040_pt1 | contig 13860 bp, 14 predicted proteins | sample June2015DPH_11_5_FD_184705 | JGI IMG/M metagenome (GOLD analysis project Ga0208937, IMG submission 184705) | Peatland microbial communities from SPRUCE experiment site at the Marcell Experimental Forest, Minnesota, USA - June2015DPH_11_40... | ecosystem: Environmental > Terrestrial > Soil >...
GCGGCAGACGAAAGCCGGCGCGGCTCTGTGATCGAGGAATCGTGCGCCGGGGATGAGGAACTGCGCCGCGAGGTGGAGTCATTGCTGGCGCATCACAGTGACTCTGCCACCTTCATCGAGAAGCCAGCGTTTGCGAGCCAGGTGAACACCAGCAGCGTTCGGCCCGTCACGGCAGCAGCGGCGCCGAGGCCCGACCTGAGGGGTGTTGCGGTTGGACATTACCGCATTCTTGAAGAAATCGGCATCGGCGGCATGGGAGTGGTATACAAGGCCGAGGACACTAGACTTGACCGCCTGGTCGCGCTGAAATTTCTACCTGAGCACATGGCAGCGGATTCTGTCGCCTTAGAGCGTTTTCGCCGCGAGGCCCGATCTGCTTCGTCGCTGAACCATCCCAATATTTGCACGATTTACGATATCGACGTGTACGAGGGCCGGGAATTTATCGTAATGGAATATCTCGATGGGCAGACGCTCGCTATGTATATTGCGGGCCGGCGAGCGGTGGGCACTGAGCTCGTCGCGAAATTGGGAATGCCCATTGGCGAGGCGCTCGCCGCCGCACACTCCAAGGGAGTGATTCATCGCGACATCAAGCCCGGCAACATCTTCGTTACTCAATCGGGGTTGGTGAAAGTCCTCGATTTCGGCGTGGCTAAGCTGGTGCAGGAGAGCGACAAAACTGCCGTAACCACGGTGACCGAAACCAACACGATCACAGGCACGCTGCCCTATATGTCCCCGGAACAGTTGCGCGGCGAAAATCTCGATGCGCGTTCCGACATCTATGCATTGGGAGTCGTGCTGTATGAGATTGCTACGGGTCAGCGCCCGTACAGTTCGTCGGTGCACGGAACGTTGGTTGACGAAATTCTGAATCGTCCCGCTTCTGCGCCAAGCAGCATCAACCGAAAGCTGTCGGCAAGAGTTGATGACATTATTCTCAAGTGTCTCGCCAAGGACCCGGAGGACCGATACCAGACTGCTAAAGAGATCTCGGTTGACCTGCGCCACTTGAGCTTGCGGGCCGATCTCCTGCGTCTGCAGCGTGAATCGGGAACGGGTAAGACGCCGGCGGTGGCGAAAACGAAGGTGAAACCGGCGAACCGTCTTGCGATCTACGCAGTCTCGATTGCTCTGATCGCCGCCGCAGCTCTTACCGTCTATTTGTTTCGCAGCCAATCCTCCAGCATGAGGATGAACCCCGCAGAATGGACACCAATCACCGATTTCTCAGACTCCGTCGTGTCTCCCGCGCTCTCGCCGGATGGCCGTATCCTCGCCTTCCTTCGCGGCGACGACACGTTTTTCGGCAAAGGTGAGATTTACGCCAAGTTGCTGCCCGATGGCGAACCGGTTCGGCTCACCCATGACGGTATTGCGAAGATGAGCCCCCACTTTTCTCTCGATGGCTCGCGCATTTACTACACAGAGGTCAGCAATAACTGGGATACCTGGATGGTTCCAGTGCTTGGCGGCGAACCGCGCCTGATTCTGGGCAACGCGGAAGGTTTGAGCTGGATCGGCGAGCACAGTATTTTATTCTCCGAAACAAAAACCGGCCTGCACATGGCTCTCGAAACCGCCAACGAGGATCGCACCGGCGTCCGCGACATCTACATACCGCCTCGCGAGCGCGGCATGGCGCACCGGTCGGCTCTTTCCCCCGATCGCAAGTCCGTACTGCTCACCGAAATGGACAACGGCGGATGGCTCCCCTGCCGCCTGCTGCCGTTCGATGGCAGCTCTGTAGGGCAGCGGGTCGGCCCGCCCGAGGCTGAGTGCGTGGATGTTGCCTGGTCTCCCGACGGCAAGTGGATGTACTTCAGCGCAAATCCGGGCGGCCGCTTTCACATCTGGCGGGAACGCTATCCTGCAGGCGAACTCCAGCAGGTTACGTCTGGAGCTACCGAGGAAGAGGGAATCGCTATAGCTCCGGATGGTGATTCGCTCATTACATCCGTCGGGACGGCACAAAAGGCCGTCATGCTGCACGATGCCCAGGGTGTGCGGCAAATTTCATCGGAGAGCTACGCCGAATCCGCTACCTTCTCGCGCGACGGCAAGAAGGTTTTCTACATGGTCCCGGAACGCGCCCCAGCCGGCCAGGCGGTGAAAGGCGAGCAGCTCTTCAGCGTGGACCTGGCCACCGGACAGAGTGGGCGAGTCCTGGCAGGCGCTCTGATCACGGGCTATTCAACTTCGCCCGACGGAAAAAAGATCGTTTACAGTGCGGTCGATAAGAATCAGCACCCTCATCTGTGGCGGGCCGATCTGGACTTGCATTCCTCGCCGCAACAATTCATGTCGCCATCGGACGAGGATTCCCCTCAGTTCGGCGCCGACGGCTTTATCTATTTTCGTGCGGCGGAAGGCGGCAAGAATTTCCTTTATCGCATGAAACAAGACGGCAGCGGACGCAGCAAGCTGCTCCAGGAGTCCATCAACGAAGTGGGCGGCATTTCACCGGATGGCAAGTGGGCCGTTGTTTCTGCCCGTCCAGCGAAAACCGGGTCGTTGGATTTCAGGACCGTCATCGTTCCGCTCGAGGGCGGGGAGCCCGTGACCGTCTGTGCGACGGTCTGCTTTGCATTCTGGTCCGATTGGGGAAATCTGTTCGCTGTCTACTTGATACAAAACGCTGGCTACAAAACCGTCTTCTTGCCGATTCCGCCGGGCAAGGTGCTGCCCGCGCTCCCTGAAGGCGGAATCGAAAGAGCCGAGCCCGAGTCAATCGGCAAAGGCGCGAGAGTGGTCGACGGTGTAGCGGTTTTGGGGCCGCATGGCGGTGAATATGTTTCTCTGCGCGACAGCGTGCATAGAAACCTTTATCGCATTCCCCTCAAGTAGTTCCGGGTCCTCCCTGCCTTTGCCACTTGCGTCAGGCTGAGTACTTAGTTTTGCGGCGAGGAATCTGCTTTCGATTACACCGGACGGGCGACCCGCTATGATGAGCGACACCAGCATCGTGCAAATCTATTCTCTGCGGTGGAATCCGCAGTAGCTTCTCCGGACAGCAGTTGGAAATTCCAATATCCAGAAAGTTTCCTCTACGGTCAAGCAGTGCTTCGCAAGCACCGGAGAGAACCGGTGTCACTGGCCGGATCGTCGGCAATACGGAAGTAATCCCGGAGCCAACTTGCGCGAATTTGCGATGCAGATAGAAAAATTATTTTTGTGCGCGGGTTTTCGCGTGTTCCAGCCTAACGCCCTGACAGAATCTACACCGTTTAGTCGATGCCTGCCCCTTCACGACGCCGGAAAGCGCTCGGTTCAGGCACTATCAAGGACCCTCCGATATTTTCTCGGACTTTCAATCTCATGTTGCGGGGGATTCCACGTACCCGTGGACCTCAGAATTGACGCCAGCTTGCTGGCGAGGGAGGCACCGTGAGAGCACGCCCAGAGGTTAGAGATTTCTTGATTGCATTCAAGATCAAGCGCTGGAAGACCATTGCACACAATCCTTCGGCGTTCGGCGGATGTTCGGTCACTCAGGCGCGGAAGAACTATTGGAGACTGTGCGCGCGATATCCTGAAATCATGAAGAGGCTAGGACTCTCTGAAACATCAGTAGTTTATTAGGCCGGAAATGGGCTAGAACGGCGCGGGGGATGTTTGAGAGTTCCACGCAGCGAGTTGCGGATAGGCTTGACAGCGACAGGCGGGCAGAGAAACTTGCGACAGATGTAATGGAGGTCGGAGATCATTTAAGCCTCCACCCTATTGGCGGAGAGTAGATCTGCGATCTGGGTTGCAGTAACTGAAGCAGCAGCCGTCTCAGCTTCAGCCTTCTTTCGTGCAAGCCGCTCCTCTCGCCTTCTATTGAAACAGGTCTCGCAACCACCCATTTGAGCGCGTTCTCCACCGCATACAGCGCAGAGGATGCTTCGCTCACACGGGAGGGCCGGACAGACGTTAGCTGGGTTCTTGGATGCTCCGGAGCAGTAATACTCCTGAGCCGATAGTCCGCAATCGCGGCACACTTCGCTTTTACCGAAATGCGGAGATGCTTGACCTGCCCTTATGAACCTATGCATCCGGGGAGGCTCAGGTTTTGGTGCTGGTTCGGGTTTTGCTTTTGGGGCTGCTTTTGCTTCTACCTGCGGAGCAATAGTGGTAGTGACATCCGTCCTCACTCGTGAGCGGGTAACATCTCCGCTAGGAGCGGGTAAATCTACAACAGGGTCAAAAACGGGAGTACTTGTTGCCACGGATTCCGTTGTGTCATTTAACAATTTCCGTGGCATCTTAGAAGCCACGTTTTCCGTTGCACAGATGCCACGTTTTTCGTTGTGAATCTTAGAGTCCGGATTGCTCTCAGAGCCTTCAATCTCAGATGCCACGTTTTTCGTGGCTTCTGTAGGCCGAGCATGATCCTTGAGCCAATCGATGTCCACAAAGGTCATAGCATTCTTGCGGAACCGCTGTTTGCGGACGATCGCTCCGGCTTCCTCAAGTTCAGCGATTCCGTCCGTGATTGTTTGACGACGGCGGTCGATGTTCATGTCTTTCATGAGCTGCTTCTCACCCTTATTGGTCCAGCCAAAGGGTAAATTCGGTTGGCCGTCCTTTCTAGGCTTCCCGTTCGAAGCTGCGTCCGCTAGGATCCACAGGAGCAAGCGAGTGTTCCCCTTGAAGCGGTTGCACTTCCGTGCGGCGTTGATGTGGACGTTAGACATTGGACACCTTCTTGGGGCGTCCGTTCTTGCGGTTGATGTTGTTGCGACGGAAGATGAGCTGCACGGTCTGCACCGAGTAATCTGTCATCTCCGCGATGTCGCGTATTCTGAGAGTGGGGTCAGCGTTCGCAATCTCCACAATGCGGCGATGGCGATCAGCGACCTCTTGAAGTAGTTCAGGGTTTGTAATCATAACAGCCTTCCACTTGAGGAACGGGAAGTCAGCAAACTCTCTAATTATCAAAACTGTTCAATCTGCCTTTTCGTTCCTAAGCAAACATGCTCTGCCACAAGCAGGCAAGCGGTGACCCGGACAGCCTTCCAACTTCAGGGTCGCCGTTTCATTTTGTGCCGTATTGAATAATCGTAAGTCCTCTCACGGAGGCACAAACTTACAGCGGCGACCCGGCAGTCTCCAAACTTCCTAGGGTCGCCGCTTCATTTTCAGAACATCTCCGAGTATCTCCTCCGGACGGTCATAATCGGGCAACCCGAAGATACGATCACGTTCAAACCAAGCGTTTCTCAAATCTCGGTTCACTACCGTGCGTCCTCTGGCTGGCTGCCAGCTGTTTGAACATTTCGGATTCATGCAAGCGCGACCTCCGGGAACGGACCTCCAGCCGCGACCTCCGAACTCTGTCGGTCCGGGTATCACTTGCATATCATGGCGATGTTTCCGCCCGCTCTCGCTCCCCGTAGTACCTTGTCCCGCAGCCGTTGAACGTATAGGGCATGACAGTCCTCTCGGAGATTTCATCATAAGAAGTAAGGCGAGCCTAGGTTACTCCGGTCATCGGTGGCTCCCGGCAGAAACCTAGGTGCTGGAAACTGTCCGCGTCGCGCGAATTGAGTTAATCTTTCTGTGGAATCGGCTAGGGTCGCTCCCGAAAGGGCGGGCTCTCCCGGCTCGCCTTGCCGGCCTTCTTCAACAAAACCGGGATGCCACTCGGGAGGTGGCGACGTGAGCAGTCCAGAGCAAGAGCTTGCGAAATTCTTAGCGTCGAAGCCTGCTTGGTTGCAGAAGGTGCTCCAGCAAGATTTCTCTTCGTTGCTGCCAGAAGAACAGTCCGCATGGGTCAACAGTCATTGGTTTGCGCTAGATGGCCCCTATCAGCTACTCCAGCGGGAATACGAAGACATCATCCGCCGTCTTCCCGCCGCGGAATGGAAAAAGTATCGCAAGAGTTTAGAGCGGCTTTCTCCAATGTTGGTGCCGAAAGGGAAACCCGGAAGACGCCGGGACAGCAAGGCAGGCGAGTATGCTGCGCTACATCCGAGCGAGTCATACCGTCAGATGGCGAAGAAAGAACTGCAATCCGAACCGGAAGGCGAAGCGAAAAACCTTCTCATTGAAAAGGAACGTGAGCGTATCCGTCAGTCAGTGAGGAGATCCCGCCGACGCAAAAACACCTAATTTCCTAGGAGTGTGTCCGAGTATTCAACCGTGGACCGCTGATTTAGATTGAAACTCACAGGTTCGATATGCCAAGTTTCAAAGCATGGGAAAAACCTACCGCGCCTACTTGCCTGAGCAAGATTTTCTGTTACCGCCGAGCCTGCGCGACTGGTTGCCGGAAGATCACCTGGCGTATTTCGTCTCCGACGTGGTGGAGCAGCTGGATCTGAGCGCAATCGAGTCGGTATACGAGGAGGAAGAGCGGGGTCAGCCACCGTATCATCCGCGGATGATGACCAAGATTCTGATTTATGGCTACTGTGTGGGAGTGTTTTCCTCGCGCCGGATGCAGAAGAAGTTGAGCGAGGATGTGGGGTTTCGGGTGTTGGCAGCGGGGAACCAACCGGATTTCCGAACGATCTCGGACTTTCGGAAGCTGCATCTGGGGGCGCTGCAAGGGTTGTTTGATCAAGTATTGCAGATTGCGTTGCAGGCGGGGACGATGAAGCTGGGGCGGGTGGTGTTGGATGGGAGCAAAGTGAAAGCCAACGCGAGCAAGCACAAGGCCATGAGTTACGGGCGGATGCAGGAAGAAGAGAAGCGATTAAAAGAAGAGGTGAAGCGGTTATTGGAGCAGGCCGAGGCCACGGATGCAGAAGAGGATACGCGCTACGGACGGGATGGGAGAGGAGATGAACTGCCGGCGGAGTTGGCGCGACGGGAGACGCGACTGAAGCGGATCCAAGAAGCCAAGCGGGCGCTGGAAGAGCGCGCGAGAGAGGAAGCCAAGAGTAAGGACAAGCCGGAGGAGAAGGCCAAGCCCAAAGCCAAGATGCAATATAACTTCACCGATCCGGAGTCGCGCATCATGCCGGGGGCCGACGGATTTGTGCAGGCCTACAACACGCAGATTGCGGTGGAACCGGATTTCCAGTGGATTGTGGGGCAGAGGGTGAGCCAAGCCACCAATGATAAGCAACAGCTGGCGCCCACCGTGAAAGCGATCGAGGAGCAAGCGGGACAGAAGCCGCAGGAAGTCATGACCGACAGTGGGTATTGCTCGGAGGCGAATCTGAAGTATCTGGAGAAGAAAAAGATCGAAGGCTTCATCGCCACCGACAAGGAGTCTTATCGTGACCGCCAGCAGCCGGGCCCGCGGGGGCCGCTACCCCAGGGAGCGACGCGGGTGGACCGCATGCGCCGGAAATTGCAGACCAAGGTGGGAGCGGCCATCTACTCCAGGCGCAAGACGGTGGTGGAGCCGGTGTTTGGACAGATCAAACAAGCGCGCGGCTTCCGGCAATTTCTGTTGCGTGGTCTGGAGAAGGTGCAAGGGGAATGGGCCATGATCTGTCTCACGCACAACATTCTGAAGTTACACCGGCTCTGCTATGGATAGAGATAGAAGAGAGCAAGAAAGCCCACTCATAAAGGTGAGGGCTGCTCTCGAGAAGCCCTTCTACAAGCATTGCCCCGAGCTTCATGGGGCGAACTCTGACTGGCTGTTTTTACAATTCGGTAATCCGTCGCGAAAGCACCTTTCAAAACGCAATTCTCGGACGGACTCCTAGTGGAGTAAATCAGCCAATGGACAAAATGATTTTTCTAAATGTCGGATGGATGTCCGAGTACTCGGGACTGGACTCGGGACTGGACAAGATCACAGGCGGTGGAAAGGCAGTGGCAATTCAGGGCTATGGCCACGAGATGCTCAACTTCAAACCTTTTGCTGGGAGAATGTACGGCACTGCGGTCACTCCCGGGTACGGCAACATAAAGTTGGAAAAGCTCGGTGCAGCCAAAGGATCAAGTTTTGTCGATGGTGTACTCGTCGTTTGGGTTGCAAAGTCACACATTGTTGGATGGTATAGGAACGCAAGAGTTTTTCGTCGTTCGCAACCACCACCCAAGAACTCGGGCCGCTCGTACAAAGGTCACTCAATTGGCTACCGCATAACCGCCGTGGAATCAGATTGCACGATCCTCGATCCTGATGCTAGGCACTTTCCGGTGCCCCGCGCCAGAGAGCGGGAGCACGCAATGGGCAGGTATATCTGGTATGCCGAGGGTGCATCAAATCGTGCGTTCCGTGAGAAAGTTCTCAAATACGTTGCGGCGGGTGGACAAATCTCGGTGCTCGGAAAGGGAAAAAAAACAAAACATGGTGGCGGTAGTCATCAGCCGGACCCTCAGAGAAAAACGAAAGTCGAACAGTCTGCCATAGACCTTACCACCGGGCATTTCGAGAAACTTGATTATGTTATCGAGACTGTGGAAGGCGATAACGTAGGTTGGGACTTGAACGCTGTACATTCGCAAACCGGTGCGCGGCTAAGACTTGAAGTTAAAGGGCTGTCAGGCGGAAGAGTCAACGTTGAAATGACGCCGAACGAGTACAAGATGATGAAGAAGCACGAGCAGACGTACCGGATATGCGTTGGCACGAACTGCTTGGAGCAATCCCACCGTCGATTGGCTGTCTTCGCCTTTAACGATGAAACTCGTAGCTGGGTCGATGGGGGTGATCGCTCACTGAAAATCACCGAGGTAAAATCGGCCCGCCTCTGTCTGCGGTGAACTGCCAGTCTTGGGATTGAAGCAGTGCTAACGATGCCGTAGGTGTTGAGAACAGGCGATAGCGCTCAGCATGCAGGTCAGGCCGCGTCCTCCGCTAAGAATTTAGCCAAAGAACGGATCGGCTTCAGCTTGTCCTCGCCTAAGCCGCGCAGTTCTTCCTCACGGAGTCGGTTTTCGTACAAAAGTCTCCCGAACACGTGCGTGAGTTGTGAATACCGATAGTCGTACTTGCGGTCGATCTCTTTACGGCGTTGGGTCAGGTAATGTTCCAAGTCCCACAGATCCGACGACTGCTGGATCTGGCTGGCCATCTTCTGTGTTTCCTGAATCACCTCGTGAAGTTCTCGCCCCAGGGAAGCGTCGAAGGCTTTGCGGGCGATGATCTTTTCTGACCTCGACCAAATCGGTTCGTTCTGGTAGGGATAGCGGTCTTGAGTCGCAGACGGGCTGGTCATGGTCCGATCCTCCGTCGTGGCATTGTATGCCTTGCGGAGTCCGCGTTTCTACCGACGCGGGAGGTTGCACTGTGACAGAGTCAACATCGGTTTCTGGTGGCTTCGTGTCCGTTTTGAGGTTAAACAGGTCGTTTACGGGATGTCCGAGATTTTGCTTGCAGCCGAGATAGCGCTCCGTCGTTTGTACCGACGCGTGCCCCAGTAAGAACTGAATCTGGTCCAACTCTCCTCCACTGTCATGACACAACTTCGCACAGGTCCTGCGGTTATCCCGCATGCGGCATAAGAGGCGCTATGCCGAATCCCGGATTATGCCGAGTTCACCGCAGTGAGAGCATGGGTAAAGGAGGAGTCCGTAAAAGGTTCGGCATAGTCGGAGTGGTGGGTAAGAGATAGTGGAGAGATGAAAACTTTCATCGATCCCAATCTGCTACAACGGCTTCGGGTAGGCCCGCTGGCTCCCTATCTTGACGCATACCTAAAACACATTGAGCAACAGGGCTTCTTGCCGTCATCCGCACCAATGCAGATGTACGCGATCGCTAGATTCAGCAAATGGCTCCGCCATCGGCAATTTGACTTGCACCAGGTGGATGAAGCTGCGGTGAACCGGTTCCTGAAACGTGATCCGGGCATTCTCCACAGCTGCGAATCGGCTACCCTCCGTCGGCTTCTCGCGATGCTGCGACAAATTGGCGTGACCGTGGCGAAGGCGTCTGAACCCAGGACCTGTCATCAGCGATTCATTGATGATTACCGGCGCTACCTCCTCCAGGAGCGCGGCCTCGCGGAAGCCACATTGGTGTACTTTGTCCGATTTGCTGAGCAGTTTTTGTCCGCCCGCTTCGGCAATGGAGAGTTAAACCTTTCCGAACTTTGTGCCAAGGATGTAACAGATTTTGTCCAAAACCGCGCCCACCAGTTAAGCCCGGGGCGTGCGAAGTTACTGGTGACCGCTCTTCGCTCTCTCCTGCGCTACATGCGCCACCAGGGAAAGATTCCTATCGACCTGGCAAGATGCGTGCTACCGGTAGCCATGTGGTCTCTTTCTACCCTCCCCAAGTTTCTACCGGCCGGCACAGTGCAACAGCTTCTCGATCATCGCGAGCGGGAAACCCCACGGGGAAAGAGGAACTACGCCGTTCTCTTGCTGCTCGCCCGCCTGGGTCTGCGGGCCTGCGAGATTGTTGCGCTGGAATTGGATGATATCGATTGGGACCACGGTCGGATCACCATCCATGGCAAAGGTGGACGCGTGGCCCAGATGCCGTTGCCATCCGACATCGGCGAAGCCATCGCAAGCTATCTGCGCTTCGGCCGCCCATGCTGTCCCTGTCGCCGAGTTTTCCTTCGACATCGAGCCCCCCTGCGTGGTTTTGCACACTCCATCACCGTCTCCAGCATCGTGAGGCGGGCGCTGATAGATGCTGGCGTCGATTCTGTTCGGAAGGGAGCGCATCTGTTCCGCCATACGCTGGCCACGAACCTGCTCCGGCAAGAAGTTTCCCTCGACGAGATCGGCGAACTGCTCCGCCATCAAAGTCCAAACACAACCGCCCTCTATGCCAAGGTGGACTTGACCGCACTGCGCACCTTAGCCCTTCGCTGGCCAGGAGGTGAGCGATGAAGACTGTACGCGAAGCCGTCGGAGACTATCTTGCCTTGCGGCGTAGTCTGGGATTCAAACTAAAGAAGCATCACCGCTTTCTGGAACAGTTCGCATCCTTTCTCGAACAGGAGAGCACGTCACAGATCACCTCTCGGCTGGCTTTGCTGTGGGCGACACAACCCAAACACATACAGCCCGCAGAGTGGGCTGCCCGGCTAAGCGTTGTACGCGGATTTGCACGCTACTGGAGCGCAACCGACGCAACGACTGAGGTCCCCCCTGACGGTCTGCTGCCGTATCGCCCCAGCCGCGCAAAACCGTATCTCTATTCCGACGAACAGATCTATCAACTACTGGAGGCCGCCAAGAACATGCCAACCACTCACAGCCTGCAGCCGTGGACGTACCACTGCTTACTCGGTCTGCTGGCGGTCACAGGTCTACGCATCAGCGAGGCACTCAATCTACGGTGCGGAGACATCGATTGGTCGGAAGGCGTTCTCACGATCCGCGATACCAAGTTTAAAAAATCTCGACTGGTCCCTCTTCACGCTTCGAGTCTGAAGATTCTCTCCGATTACGGGGTTCGCCGGAACCATCTGTTCGCGATCCGGGATCGCGGATACTTCTTTCCTTCCCGCCGTGGTGCTCGGCTAGATGAAGGGCAGGTTCGTCGCACCTTTTACAGACTGTCGCGGCAGATTGGCATTCGGGGCGCCGTAGCCAGGCGAGGGCCCCGCTTGCACGATTTTCGCCATCGCTTTGCAGTCCAGACGTTGCTGCACTGGCATCGCGACGGAAGAGATGTCCGACGCCGTTTACCGGTTCTATCCACCTATCTCGGTCACGCCCATGTCACCGACACCTACTGGTACGTGAACGGTTCGCCGGAACTAATGGAGGCGGTTGCAGCACGACTGGAGAAACGCTGGGAGGCCCATCGATGAAAGATGTAACCAGCTTTCCCGTTCTCTTAGAGTCATTTTTCACAAAACGTCTAATTGCCCAGCGTAGAGCCAGTCCCCATACGATTGGCTCTTATCGAGATACGTTTCGTCTGCTGTTGCAGTTCGCGGAGAAGCGATTGGGCAAGGCACCGTCAAGGCTAACGCTGGAGGACCTCCAGGCGCCGTTTCTGGGAGCGTTTCTGGATAACCTGGAAAGCGCTCGTGCGAACGCGACACGGAGTCGTAATCTGCGATTGGCTGCGATTCGGTCTTTTTTCCGCTATATTGCGCTGGAAGCACCCCAGTACTCTGGACTGATCCAACGCGTGATCGCGATTCCCAACAAACGGCAACCCCGTCCACTTGTGGGTTTCCTCACCCGGCCTGAGATCGATGCACTACTGGCGGTTCCAGACCGAGATACATGGTTGGGTCGCCGCAATCACGCGCTCCTCCTCACTGTTATTCAGACAGGCCTCCGCCTCTCCGAGATCACCTCGATTCGACGACAGGACGTCAGCCTCGGTAAGGGAGCGCATATTCGATGTGAAGGAAAGGGGCGCAAGGAACGATGTACTCCATTGGCCAAATCCACTGTCATCGTGCTGACGGCGTGGATCAGGGAGCAGGGTGAAGATGATGGCACAAGAATCCTATTCCCCACTGCGCAAGGTGGTCGCCTCAGCGCCGACGCGGTCCAGCATTTGGTCCGGAAGTACACTGCAGCAGCGCAAGAGACATGCTCGTCACTAACCGACAAGCGTGTTTCACCTCACGTCCTTCGACACACGACAGCAATGGAGTTGCTGCTGTCGGGTGTCGATCGTACTTTGATCGCCCTATGGTTGGGACACGAATCCGTAGAAACGACTCAGATCTATCTGGACGCCAATCTCGCCATCAAGGAAGAGATCCTGGCGAAGACAACTCCTATTAATGCAAAAGGAGGTCGCTATCGGCCTGACGATGACCTGTTGGCCTTTCTGAAAGGCCTATAACTCCCCTCCCGGCTATGCCGAATCGGCTTGATCGTCTCAGTGCGTCAACTCAGCGCCAAATGAAGATGCTTCATACTCGATTCGGCATAATCCGGGATTCGGCATAGCGCCTCAAATCGTGGGGTGCGATGTGCTCTAAGCCCGCTCTCCCACAGCAGGACCGGACCACGTACCACACGACATTCTGCGAGATTCCAGTGCCCCACACCTTTCCCGTCCTCGCCACGGCGCGGAAGATCCTTCCCTCCGTGACCTCGGCCGCTCGGATCCAATGATCGAGCGCAGTCTTGACCCATCCCGGAATGGGCACAGTGCGGATGTGGCCGCCCTTGCCGATCAGGTCTACGACTGCCCAGTGTCCCTGGCGCATCTGGATCTCATCCATCTCCAAGCCCACCAGCTCCGATCGGCGAAAGCCACAACCAAATAGCATCGCCAGCATGGCATAGTCTCGTTTAGCTCGCATGCCGTCACCAGACGCACGTTGCAGGACCTCGGCACTCTGCGCTGCGCTCAACCAATTGCCAGAGCGAAAACCAAGTTGCTTGACACCCCTCACGCGACTGATTCCGGCAGCCAGTTCAGGGCTGAGCAATCCAGCGTCAGCAGCTTCGTGCGCGAGTCTTCGTACAGCCGCGAGTTGTTGATTGATGGTATTTGCTGCCAGACCACGTGATTCCAAGTGCATGCGGTAGCGGACAACCACGATGCGGTTGAAGGCGAGGCGGGGCTCGGAGCAGTACCAGGCGATGAACTGGTCGATGGCGTACTCGTACACGCGGCGCGAGGCTAGCGAACCGAGGCTGTTGAGCACTGCCGTCTTACAATGATCTAGATCCGGCAGTCGAAGCGACCGACGACGGTAATTCGGCTTAACCTTTTGCTTGCCCATGGCGACGGCCTCCTCATGCCGTAGGATTGGAACTACGGCAGACCGTCTGGGCGTGCAAGCGTGGGCAATCAGCACAGGGCTTGGAGGGTTTTGAGCGCCTGTTTACGCCAATTGTCAGGTACTCACACCCACTAACTTCCGATTTCACGCAGCCCTTTTTCAACACCCACGCCTGTTAACAACAGTCATGCGGGGGCAGAACAAAATGGCGCAGAAGAGCGCCCCGAAACTCCGCCAAGTGACTCTACTTCGGGTTCTGTATTTCTGCCAAATGCCCCTTCAGAATATCTGAACCCTCTGA
>Ga0208937_1001044_pt1 | contig 13822 bp, 15 predicted proteins | sample June2015DPH_11_5_FD_184705 | JGI IMG/M metagenome (GOLD analysis project Ga0208937, IMG submission 184705) | Peatland microbial communities from SPRUCE experiment site at the Marcell Experimental Forest, Minnesota, USA - June2015DPH_11_40... | ecosystem: Environmental > Terrestrial > Soil >...
CTGAAAAGAATTTTCGCCGCATCCTGGGCTATCGTGATCTTTGGATGCTCAAAGTCAAACTGGATAACGAGGTTGCCCTTGACTCCAAACAAATGGCAGCCTAATCTTTATCAACCTTTAACCGCCACCCACTTTCAACTGAATTTGGGACAGGCTCACCTTTGCAGCGAGAATTTCCAGTGAATCTTTTAGCCGGCTTGGGGGTTTGGGTCATGGAAGATGCAGTGAAAGTAGTGAATCTATGGCATAAGGCTAATTAATATCAATGGTTATATCGTTCCCTATCAGTGAAACTTCAGATAAGTTTCATCGGAGCCATGAATCTGTGGATGAGGGCTACCAAGGCGGTCGCTCAGGGGGAGCTTTGACCCCGAGATCAATGAGCACCCCATCAGTTCCAAATCGTCTGGTGCGGCAGCATCAATCTGCTCAGTTACGGAAGTGCCCAAGAAAGCCTCATGCGGCTGGAAAGCCCAAATATCGGCCAGGAATTATTGAAAGTCATTTCAGGCAAAGTCTGATTTCCCTGGATGAAGAAACCGGGCTTTTTTCTTTGGCGCCCATAATTAAAGTTTGGTAACCTGTGTACAAGAAAAGAAAGAGCGAAATACCCGGGCCCCTATACTAACCTGGAGGGATTGACCATGGCCCAGAAAAAATTGGCCTTGGAGAGCGACCGCATCCTGGCGGAAATGGTCCGGCGGTTGGTGGCCGCTTTCGATCCCGATCACATTTATCTTTACGGCTCCAGGGCCAGGGGAGAGGCCGGGCCTGACAGTGATTACGACCTGATGTTGGTGGTGTCCGCCTCTCAGGTCCCGCGCTACCGGCGGGATCAGCAAGCCTTTCGGGTGCTCTGCGGCCTGGGAGTGCCCAAGGAGGTTATTGTTCTCACCAGGGCCGAGTTTGAGGCGGGTATCAAGGTGACCTGTTCACTTCCGGCCACGGTGCTCCGGGAGGGGAGGCTCCTCTATGCAGCCTGAGAAGCTGGGCGAGGTGCGGTCCTGGCTGAAGAAAGCGGCCAGCGATTTGCGTGGGGCCGACATCGGCCTGGCTGCCTCCCCGCCTTTTATTGAAGATATGCTTTTTCATTGTCAGCAGGCCGCGGAGAAATCCATGAAAGGGTTCCTAACCGCCCATGACCGGGTATTCCGCAAAACCCACGACCGTGATGAACTGGCCTCCGCCTGCGAAGCCGTTGACCCCACTCTGAAAGAAGTTCTGAACCCAGCCAGGGACTTGACCGTATTTGCCTGGGAGTTTCGCGACCCTGGGGAGGCTGAGGCCCCTCCCCTGGAGGAGGCCAGGCAATTCCGGGCCATAGCTGGTAAAGTCTATCAAGCCATCCTGGCTCGCTTGCCCCGAGAAGCCCATCCGTAATCCTTCCGGAGAGGTATCTCACCTGATCTCTCACCCTTGCAAAAACTCGGGAAGATCTATCGGGAATTCCGGCCTTGCAGATTAGAGCCAAACCTGATCGGGGGGAGACAGATTGAGCCTGCGACAATATTACGGCATAATTTAGGGCAAGCTCATGCTACAATTTGCGACATTCGGTTCCCGAAACGAGAACGCCGAGAAATAAACCAATGCCGAAAAAGAAGACAAAGCTGGACCGGTTTCCTGATCTGACCTGGGATGATATCGAAGCCTGGGTCGGCGGGACCATTGTCTCCCGGGGCAAAAATTATCAGCGGCAGGGACGGGTGGCCGATCTAGCCGTCACAGACGACGGGAGCCTGATTGCCTGGGTGGATGGTTCGGAGCGCTATGCCACCAGGGTGACCATGGATGAAAACGGCCTGCCGGACTCGATCTGCACCTGTCCTTACGAACGGGACTGCAAGCACGGGGTGGCTGTGGTGATCGAATACCTAAAGCAGGTCGAAAAAAACCGCCTCGTTCCCAAAGCCAGGCAGGATGACGATCGCCTGAGACTGTTGGCAGACGAAGGCCGGGATGATGATGCAAACGTCCTGTCCGAGGATATCCGACAGTATATCGACGGTTTTCTCCAGGGCAAAACTAAAGCCCAGCTCATCGAGCTGATCCATGAGCTCGCCGGACAGTACCCGGAGATGGCCAGGGATTTATCCTTCCGAAAACAGGTGATTTCCGGCAATACCGAAACCCTGGTGACACGCCTGCGTAAAGAGATCCGCGACCTTGGCAGTGAGCCCGGCTGGCAAAACTATTGGAATAGTGAGGGCTATACGCCGGACTATTCCGGGACTCGCAGAAGGCTCGAGACGCTGCTCCAGGCGGGCCACACCGATGAGGTGCTGACCCTGGGCCGGGAACTGGTGACAATCGGCATCCGCCAGGTGGAGGAGAGCGATGACGAAGGCGAAACGGAAAGGGAGATTGCTGACTGCATGCCGGTGATCGTCGAGGCCCTGGACCGGTCGTCCCTTGATCCTGCTGATAAGCTGGACTGGGCGCTGGATGCCTTGCTGGAGGATCAGTTTGAGGTGTGCAACGCCTTTGCCGAATATTTGCACCGTGGGCATCCCCAAACAGCCTGGCAGACGCTGGCAGACCGGCTGCTGGCGCGGTTGCGCGGGTTTAAAAGTGCTAAGGGCGCTGATGATTTCAGCCGCAACTACGAACGTGACCGGATCAGCGATTGGGCCATTCATGCCCTGGAGGGAGCCGGCCGGGAGGCTGAGATCATCCCGCTGTGCATCGCTGAGGCCCAGAGGACGGGCAGCTATGACCGTCTGGTCCAACGACTGGTCGCGGCGCGGCGCTATGAAGACGCCGAAGAATGGATAAAGGCAGGCCTTCGGGCTTTCGGCAACAAATGGCCTGGCCTTGGCGCCGACCTGCGGGATAAATTTCGGGAGATTCGCACGGTGGAACAGAACTGGCCGGTGGTGGCGGCGCTGCAGGTCGAAGAGTTCGTGCGTTGTCCTTCTCGACAGGTCTTCACGGAATGCCAGAAGGCCGGGGACAAAACCGGGGCCTGGCCCCAGGTGCGCGAATCTCTTTTGCGCTACCTGGAAAACGGCGAGCTGCCCTGGAAGCAGAAGGGCTGGCCCCTGCTGGAATCCGGCCTGGAGCGGCCCGAGGCGGATAAACGTAATCGGTTTCCTCTGATCGACGATCTGATCGGCATCGCTATCCTGGAGAAAAAGCCCGACCAGGTGCTGAAATGGTACGACCAGCATCCCAAAGGCCATTTCGGGTGGCTCGGGGTCGATGAAGACGCCATCGCCACCGCCGTGCAGGCCCACGCGCCGGATCGGGCAGTGGCCATCTGGAAGAACAAGGCGGAACGGCTGATTGCCCGGGTTAACCCCAAGGCTTACGAGGAAGCGGCAAAATACCTTCAGAAAGCAGGTAAGATCATGTCCCAACAGAATAAACAGGAGCAATGGGATCAATACTTGACGAGCCTCAGGAAGGAGCACTTTCGCAAACGCCGTCTGCTGGAGATCCTGGATGGCTTGGACAGAAAACCGATAATGAAAAAGAGACGCTGACCATCGTGGCCTCTGGTTTAATACCACATTAATGTGGGAATAAATATCGGAATAACTTGCTAAAAAATGACCAAAGGGGCCGGATACCGCCGACGCCTTGCGAGCCTCCACCCGCCTGGGCCGCGAGATCGCCGCCTCGCTGGACCCGGAGACGCCGGCTGCCGGGGTGACCTCGGGGACTCTGCGGCCCAAAATAAAGGCCATAGCCATCATCTCCCGGGTGGGCGGTGGCCCCCTGAACCCGGACGCCGGGAACCTGGCCCTGACCGTGGGGTGGGGTCACGGCGGCAAGGGCGGTGTCACCATGCCGGGTAAGGGCAGAGCGGTCCGACGGGATTATACCCCGGAAGAATGGGCGGCCATCCGTGACGGCGCCGCCGCCCTGGGCCTCACCGTAGAGGCGGCCCTGGAGCACCTGGGCCAGGCTACCTTTGACATCTACCTGAACGAGGTGGCCTACTGGTGCAACGTCCCGGAGAAGGTCTGGAACTACTACATCGGCGGCTACCAGGTCATCAAGAAATGGCTCTCCTACCGGGAAAAGGCCCTCCTGCACCGTCCCCTGACCCCCGATGAGGCCCGGGAAGTCATTCACATAGCCCGCCGCCTTGCCCCCATCGTCCTAATGGAACCGGCCCTGAACGCCAATTATCAGCACATCAAGGCCAGCGCCTACTCCTGGCCCAGGAAGCAGGGTTAAAAATAATGTTACAGATAAAAATGCTCAAAATGTTTCAGGATTCATTTAATAATCGTTTCTGCTCCGGAAATGCTTCATGGTGCATTCCTCAAGCCATTAGGCGCCAGACCTTCCGGCTTTTCAGATTGGCTTAAATAGCGTAGAATCTTTGTAGGATAAGAAAGGAGTATTATCATGACCATACAGGTTACCATAGACCTGCCGGAGGATGTCTTTTCCCTGCTGAGGAAGAGTCCCTCCGAGTTTGTCGGAGAGTTGCGCCTGGCCGCCGCGGTGAAGTGGTATGAACTGGGGACCATATCCCAATCCAAGGCCGCAGAACTGGCAGGGGTGAGCCGCCAGGAGTTCCTGGAAGCCCTGTACCGTTTCAAGGTATCACCCTTCCAGGTAACCACAGAGGAACTTGCCAGGGAAGCAGCCGATGCCTAAGATGCCTAAGAAGTGGGTAGTGAACGCTTCTCCGCTAATTGTTTTGGGCAGGATTAATCACCTCTTTTTACTACAGCGTTTAGCCGAAGAAATCGTGGTGCCGGCCGGGGTGGCAAAGGAGATTGCCCAGGGGCCCGGAGATGATCCGGCCAGGGAATGCTTGCAGGCTGATGGACAGGCTTTGGTCCGTGAGGTGGAGGTGGTGCCCCCGGTGATCATCGCCTGGAATCTTGGCCTAGGAGAGAGTGAGGTCCTTGCTTGGGCATATCAGAACACCGGCTACGAGGCTGTCCTTGATGATCGCGCCGCCAGGAATTGCGCCCTGTCCTTAAATATTCCAGTTCGAGGGACCATAGGTGTTCTATTGTTGGCCAAGAAATTTGGCCATCTGCAAGAAATAACCCCGGTTTTGCAACGATTGGAGAAGGCAGGATTTCGAATAGACCCCACCGTAATCTCAGCAGCAAAGAAGTTGGCAAACGAAGATTAACTTTTTCGTGCGGCAGTGGCTGGCTAATGCCAATGAAGAACTGAACGCTGTGGAAGCTCTCAGGCGATTGAAGTGAAATTGTAGATTTGGGCTAAAAAATACAGTTCTCTTCCTGAGAATTGTAGATAAGTTTAATTCTGGAGATGATGTATGGCGATCTTAACTGAATGTCCTTGGTGACATAAAAAGCAGTCGATTAGAAACCGGATATGCACCTGTGGCAGTGATCTGACGGCAGCCAAAATGGCTAAAAAGGTCAGGTATTTGGTGACCTATCGCCTGCCTGGGGGGAAGCAGCGCCGGGAGTACGTGGGGAATGACCCGGATGGCCGGCCGCTAGGGATTGAAGAGGCCAAGGCCGCGGAAGGCAAGCGCAGGGCACAAAAGAAGGAAAATCCCTCCATTTTGGAGAAGGTTCCCGCGGAGCGGATGACCTTCTCAGAGCTCATCGACTGGTATCTTAACCTGAAATCGGTACAGAAATTAGCCTCCTTCAAACGAGTAAAATGTGCGCTGGGAAGCTTCGACAAGGCTTTTGGCGACCGTATTGTCAGCAGCCTTAAACCCCTGGACCTGGAAACCTACCAAGACAAGCGGGAAGAGGAAGGGCTGGCCCCTGCCGGAATCCAGCCTGGAGCGGCCCGAGGCAGATAAGCGTAATCGATTTCCTCTGATCGGTGATCTGATTGACATCGCTATTCTTGAGAAAAAGCCCGACCAAGTGCTGAAATGGTACGACCGGCGTCCCAAAGGCTATTTCGGGTGGCTCGGGGTTGATGAAGACGCCATCGCCAACGCCGTTCAAGCCCATGCGCCGGATCGGGCGGTGGCCGTTTGGAAGAACAAGGCGGAACGACTGATCGCCCAGGTCAAGCCCAAGGCCTACCAGGAAGCGGCAAAATACCTTCGTAAAGCAGGAGAGGTAATGGCCCGACAGAATAAACAGGCGCAATGGGATCAATACCTGAGTAGTCTGAGGGCAACGCACGCCCGCAAACGCTGTTTGATAGAGATCCTGGATGGCTTGGACGGAAAACCGATCATGAAAAAGAGACGCTGAACATCATGTCTTCTGGTTTTAAGGTAATGGTCGCCGTCTCTTGGTTTGTTCCCATGATTTTCTAAGTAAACCAAGAAAACCTTCAAGATACCCATCTGCCTCTTTCCACCGTGTGGTTGCTAGAATCTTTGGCAGAAAGCAGGGGGCGCCAGCAGCTTTTCGAAAACCAGTCACCCCAGCTTTTAACCACGCTTAGGAAAATGGTGCTCATTGGGAGCACGGAATCGTCGAATCGCATTGAAGGAGTGACGGTGGAGCGAAGCTGGCTGCGTCCCCTGATCCTGGGGAAAGCCCGCCCTCGGGACCGATCAGAGGAAGAGATCGTTAGCTATCGGCTGGCGCTAAACTGGATACACACCGAATACCTCAAAATTCCCATCACCCCGGAAACCTGCCTTCCCTTCACACCTTAGGCAGGGAGGCACCAGCGGCGATGCCGAAATAATGGAAAACCATGCCAAACGACATCATCGAGATTTTTCCCGATGGCCGCCGCGAGGTGCGGTTCCGACCTCTTCTCCCAGAGCAGGTTCCCGAGGCCATGGTGGAACTTTGCTTAGGCTATCGCCATGCTATTTACCAACTGCAGGTTTCACCGCTGCTGGCGTTGACCACCTATGACATCTACCTAAACGAAGTGGCCTACTGGCGCAACGTCCCGGAGAAGGTCTATAACTATTACATCGGCGGTTATCAGGTCATAAAAAAATGGCTCTCCTACCGGGAAAAGCCCCTCCTGGGCCGCCCCCTAACCCCGGAGGAGGCCCGAGAGGTGATGAATATGGCCCGCCGCCTGGCCGCCATCGTCTTAATGGAACCGGCCCTGAACGCCAATTATCAGCATGTCAAAGATCAAGCCCCTACCCCTGGCAGGGCCGGGAAGGATGAAAAGGTAGTAATTGGTTTTGCAAGGAGAATGATCCTGGTATAAAAATATATGGGAACCGGGCCAATAGGGAGTTGTCATGGACATTGACCAAAAGCTCATCGAGGAAATCATCGGTCGTATCTTGGCTGTCACTCAAGCGGAACGGATCATTCTCTTTGGCTCGGCCGCAAGGGGGGAAATGACTCGGGACAGCGATATCGACCTCATAGTCCTGAAAAAAGCCGCTCCAGGCAATCCCCGGAAGGAAAATGTTCGTTTGCGCCAGGCCTTGCGCGGTTTGGACCACGCCTTTGACATCATCGTCATGGCCACGGAGCGCTTTGAAGAAAGCAAGGGGGTTATAGGGGGCATCGCCTATCCGGCCAACAAGTATGGGAAGGTAATCTATGAGGCCGCCTGAGGAAGTCAAGCGTGACCTGGTGCGGCAGTGGCTGGCCAAGGCCGATGAAGACCTGAATGCGGCGAAGGCCCTTTTATCTTTAGGGACATCATTTTTCTCCACCATCGGCTTTCACTGCCAGCAAGCGGCGGAGAAATATTTTAAGGCCTTCCTGACCGGGCAACAAATCGAGTTCCCCAAGACCCACGACCTGAGTCTGCTTCTTGGCCTTATAGCAACCGCGGCTCCATCATTGGCCGAATCTCTGGAAGAGGTGGCCGAGCTTACTTCCTATGGGGTGGAGATCCGCTATCCCGGTGATATCCCGGAGATCAGCAAGGAAGATGCTGCAGAAGCGGTGCAATTGGCAGAGAAGGTGAGAGAGACAATCAAAGGTTCCTTGGAGACAAAAGAATGAGCATCAACGAAGGCTTGGGTTCACCCCGGGGCGCTTTGCCAGATTAGACGCAGGGAGCGTTCCAGGTGCAGACTGTGCCTGATCTTCTCTGAGATGGTCTTTGCAGGTTTCATAGACTGCGACTTTTGAGATTTTCTTACAGGCTGCGGCGACTGATCCGCTCAGGTTTCCTTACTATTAACCAAAATTATGCGCCAGGCTTGGCCACCGCAGTTAAAAAAGACAAGTTTCCTCTTTTTTAGCCGCATTGCCTAAAACTTAAAAATGATAGCATAAATTTCGAAGAATTTGTCAGCCAACCTGCCCCTCAGAACCCGGATCCCTCAATGCGCTGGACCTTAAGAACCACAGGTCAGCACTGGAAGGTGAAGTCGTCCTTCTCCCGGCCGATCTTTCCCCCCGAGAGCACCGGCATCCATAAGAGCCTTCTCAGCCCTCTCACCAGAGAGATAAATATACGGGGCTGGGCCACTCACAGCCCCGCCACGGCCCGCAAAGGAGCAATCAAGGCGGAAATAGCGGGGGCTGTGAAATGTTTAAATCGCCGCATGAAGGCCCCGCCAGCCGACTATATTTTGCTCATAAAATTTTTGGGTCGGCCCCATACCAGGGGGGCTGCTGCTGTCCCTCCCTCGATAGAAAATCACAAAAATCTGCGGGCGGATCATATTGACCAGGGGGGATCATGGGACCCGTCCCGGGGTTTGCCTTCCAGGGCCGAAAATCCTACACGCTGGTGGCGGTGCCGAGGAGGCCGGCGTCGACCGGGAGATGGTAAGTGGGGATGGTGGCCGCCGCGGGTCAGGCCCGCGGTTCTACCGAAAATCCTGCAGGCTGCCTGGCGCCCATTTGGGGCCCGTGGCGGCGCCCAGTTGAGGCCGGGGCGGCGCCGGGGCGAGCGGTTGGTGCAAGGTGGATGAGGGGGGCGGGGGCCGGTCATGGACGTGACTGGCCAAATGAGACGAACCTATCACCCAGGGCCGTTGACGCTGGGGGTAAGCCTGCGTCCTGGACGCGATAACCGAGGAAACTTCCCACCCACGAGCGTGGGAACAAGAGGAAGCCAATAAAAGACCGAGAAAACGGCGGGGCCGGCCTCCAAGAGCACATATATTCTCGATGGAAAGTTTTAGGCTCTGTGATAAGTTTCGGACTATAGAAGCAGATAGCAACGATCTCTTGGAAGGCGCTCCTGGCACTAATTTGTCAACCTCACGTCTCGTTCTTAGGCAGAGCAAAATAAAAGGTCGCCCCTTCCCCCACCTTTCCCTCGGCCCAGACCCGGCCGCCGTGGCGCTGGACGATGCGCTTGACAATGGAAAGGCCTACGCCGGTGCCTTCAAATTCCTCGCCGTCGTGTAGACGTTGGAAGACGCCGAACAGCTTGTCGGCATAGCGCTCATCAAACCCAACACCATTATCCTTGACGTAATAAATGTCCTCTTTGCCCTCGGTCCGCCCACCCACCTCGATTACCGCTGTTTCCCTGGATTTGGTGAACTTTACGGCGTTACCCAACAAATTCATCATGACCTGGTTGAGCAAGGATTGATCGCCCAAGGCCGGGGGCAGGTCGCCAACTGTCAACCGCAGGTCCCTTTCCGGCGTCTGGGTCCGGAGTTGGTCAAAAATCTGCCTGACCATGGCGGTCAGATTGATGACGGATTTCCTTATCTGTAGCCGTCCCAAGCGGGAAAGGGCGAGTAGGTCGTCGATGAGATGATGCATAAGCGTGGTATTGTCGCAGACGACCTGTAGGAGCCTGAGACCTTCGGCATCGAGTTTGGCAGCATGCTCGCCCACCAGCATCCGGGAAAAGCCCTGGATGGCCCGGATTGGGGCCTTGAGGTCATGGGACACTGAATAAGAGAAGGCTTCCATCTCCCGATTGGCGAATTCCAACTCGGCGGTGCGCGCCTTAACCCGTGCCTCTAGCTCTTCATTGAGCCGGCGGATCTCCTCTTCCGCTTGCCGCCGCCTGGCTTCCCGATTCATGGCTTCCATGGCGAACGACAGGTCCTCGGCCAGGGAATTCAGCACCGCGACCTCTTCCTGGTTAAAATAATCTTTTTGGCCGGAATAGAGGGTCAGGACTCCGTCGACCCGGCCGCCCACGAACAAGGGAAAAGCGACGGAAGATCGGAAACCCCGGGCCAGCGCCTGTTCCCGCCAAGGTGCCATTCGGGGCTCATTAGCGATGTCCTGGCACACATCCCAGTGCCCCTCACGCACCGCCACGCCGGTGGGACCCCGGCCCTCCGGGACATCTGCTATGGAAACGGTAATGTCTTGAGGATAATTGTCAGCCAGGTCATATTGCGCCGCCGCCCTGACCAGCCCGGCTTCCCAGTCCACCCGGCCGATCCAACACAGCAGGAAGTCTCCTTCCTCCATCATGATCCGGCAGGCTTGCCGAAAGAGCCCTTCCTGGTCTTGGGCGCGCACGATGTCTTCATTAACCCGGCTTAAAAGACGGTAGAGCCTTCCCAGGGTGGCCGCTTGCTGCTCGGCCTCCTGCCGCTCGCTCATTTCTTCTTCTAATTGAGCTACCGTTTCCTGCAATTCCTCGGTGCGCTCATCGACCCGCTGTTCCAGTTCCACATTCAGCCGGCGGAGGGCCTCCTCGGCCCGCTTGCGCTCGGTGATGTCGACGGCGTAAAGGCGCAGCGCGTTGAATTGCTCGACAAAAGAGATGCTCTCGAAAAAAACAGCACCGTTAACGACCACCTCCCGCTGGAAGTGCCTTTCGCCGGTCTGTTTGACTTTTGCTAATATTTCCTGCAGATCGTCGGGAAGGAATTTGCTTAGGTCTGTCGCCTTCCCCATCTCCCCGAGAACCTCCAGAGCCGCCTGGTTATAAAAGGTAATGCGGCCATCGATATCTATCTCCAGGATGGGCTGGGGATTCATTTGGGGAAACGAAGCCAGGCGCTGGATTTCCTCCTCGGCCTGCTTTGCCTCGGTCTTGCCTTCGTCTGCCATGACTACTCCCGATAGACTTATAGCATTGCAGTTTAGTCGGTGAAATATGTATCTACCATATCACTTTTCAAAGAGAAAGAGGATTGCGTGAACTTCTAGAGGTGTAGGAAAATTCTGAGGGTGAGAAACTTATCCGAAGATTCTTGGTGGCGGTTGATACCTTGCCACTTTCATAACTTCCTAAAAATTGCCAAAATTTAAATGTATGCCCTCAATATCAAAATTCTTTTCCTGATTACCACACCCAGCTTTTCAGCATTGACACGTTTACACCTACCACAAAAAGCCATTTAGATCCATATAATCAATATGTTGCATTTTATCGGGTGTTCACTTGGGGTGTTTACACAGGGTTTACACCTATGGACACCTAAAAGTGTGAGAAACGACATGTTAAGGTAAACCATAAAACAGTCAAATGAATTTCTTAGTTTTCATTTATCAAAGGTTAGAACATTATGAAAAAAACAGTGGTTTCCTATCCCCAAATCGGGGTATTTCCTAATGTCTTTTTTGAACATTATGCCTTATGGTCAAATCAGCGGTAAAGAATATGGTCTAAGATTTTCAATCTAAATTAATCTCCAAAATCGGCAGGGAGGAATTGCCAAATGGCCAGGGCAAAAATTGAGAGGGAGATTCTGGCTGTACTTATGGAAAGTCCATTTTATACTGCATTAATGCAGCATCTTGACCTGCTACTCTATCGGAGTTTCCCCTCCGCTCGACTTAGGTGGCTTGCATTCCGGACAGGGGACATACCCTTTTTCCCTCGCTTCCTCGGGAGAGCTAAAGGTCACCAGTTTTTCTGGCCTTATTTGTTTTGCCCATCTACAATCAGGATAATGATATTTGTTAGAGGTCTTGGAACCCACAAATTTGACCACGGGAACAGTAGATGGGGCGTTGCTCCCGGTCTCCCCCGGCAGGGCTGACACGGGATCGGGGCCTCTGTTGGCTGGACCCTCGGCTGGACCAATGGTGGCCGATTTGAGGTTGCCAGGGTTCTCTGGTAAGCCTGCATCGGGTCTGGGGGCTTTGGGGGCAGCAGTCTCGGACGCGGCCACAGCGGAAGCCGTGGCCTCGTTACCGGACGAAACAGGCGCGTTACTCTCGTGACCTACCGGCAGGGCGGGCTCTTTAACCTGGCGGAGCACCGGTTCCCCATCCGGTCCTATAGTCAATTCTGCCCGCTTCTGCAGTAATTCGTTAAACAACGACAGGCAGGGACTTCCGGATGCATCCAGGGATACATTGACCCGCGACCTTCCAGCTTTATCCAACAGGTACAGGATCACCTGGCCATCACTTTTGCCCACCCAGACACGCGGCCCATCTTTGTCACTAATAGTGATTGGCAGCCCCGTATTCAGCTTGCCGCGGGCTAGCTCCGTTTGGGCTATGAGCCATGACAGCCCCGCCACCGTGGCCACAAGTAATACCAGGACTGAGACGTTGAAAAACTTCTGCCCCCAGCCCTTTGGGGGTAATCTCTCCGGGTTGGGTTCCGGCAGATTTGCTTCCGGCGCAGGGGTGCAGGAGGGAGTCTCCGCCTCAGGTGTCTCCGTTTGCGGAGCTTCGTGGATCGACAAGCTGACTGGGCGGTTACCATTGCCAATCTCTGAGGATGAAAGGTCGCCCTCCTGTTGACCACCCGCGGCTTCCTTAGGGGCGAACCCTTCAGATTCGACCCTCTGAGTCGAGGGCTCCCCTTGCCCCTCCTTCAGCAACTTAGCCAGTACTTGCCAACTTTGCTCCAGTCGGGCCAAGACTTCGTTGACAGTTTGCAAGTTCGGATGATCCTGCATCTTGACCTCCGCGTGACTCTATATTTTCCCAAATGGAAGGATAGATTGCGAGCTTGAATCGCCGGTTATTCTCAAATAAATACCTATTGTTATTAATGCCATTGATTTGAAGGCATCAGGAGAATTTAAAACCTCCTTCCATTAACAGCTTAAGGCAGGCATCTACTACGGTGGGGTCATAGAGTATCCCTTTTCCCTTATTAAGCTCATCCGCAGCCTTCTCAATAGCCAGCGCCTTACCATAAGGTGCGGGAGAAACCATGGCTTCCACCACTTCGGCAACGGCCAAGATCCTTGCCTCCATAATAATATCTTCCCCTGAGAGGCCGGAAGGATAACCGGAGCCATTCCAACTCTCGTGGTGCTGCTGGACCGCCTTAGCCACTGGCCAACTAAATTCTATGTCCTTTAGCAAATCATATCCCATTTGGGAATGAGTCTTCAAAATGTTGCTCTCGACAATGGTCAACAGTCCTGGTTTGTTGAGGAACATGGAAGGCATTGCTACACTGCCGATGTCGTGCAGGAAGCCTATGATGTTCACGCCTTCAACCAGGTCTGGAGAGAACCCCATTTCCCGGGCTATGGCCACGGCCAGCTGCGCCACCCGCTTTTGGTGTCCGGAGGCGTAAGGATTTTGCATTTCCGAGGCGGTGGAGAATGCCTTTACTAACCCTGTAAGGCAATTCTCCAGCTGAGTAATCTTGTTTTTCAAGGATTCTTCGTCCTGCTGGCCCTGGGTGAGGTGGTGCATAAGGCAGTTGAACCCGATAAATTCTCCTGCGGGGTTTTTCCGTGCCGCAATGGATAGAAACACAGGAATAGGGGTTCCACTTGGGGGCAAGAGATGAACCGTCGCCGTCCTGGTTTCATTTCCCTCCAGCGCCTGGTCCATCAAAGAATAAAGGCTATAATAGTCCTTTTGGATTACAAAGACCTCCAGGCGCTTACCTGATAAAAAATCCTTGTGCATCCCTAACATGTCGGCAGCAGCCTGGTTGCATTCTTGAATAGTTGCCTCGGTGTCGATCACCAGATAGCCACCGGGCGCGTCGGTGAAAAGCTCCCGGTAATAGTGCTCCAGGGCTTTATTTTCAAGATCAGCAGCGGTTTTCTGCTCTTCCTGGCTGCCCAACTCTCTGATTATCCCCTGGAGTTCGTTAAAGGCTGCTGAGAATTCCT
>Ga0208937_1001055_pt1 | contig 13576 bp, 20 predicted proteins | sample June2015DPH_11_5_FD_184705 | JGI IMG/M metagenome (GOLD analysis project Ga0208937, IMG submission 184705) | Peatland microbial communities from SPRUCE experiment site at the Marcell Experimental Forest, Minnesota, USA - June2015DPH_11_40... | ecosystem: Environmental > Terrestrial > Soil >...
TCAAGAAGTGGCGACGGCGGCCAGCAGGCGGCGCCAGCGGGTCACGCTGCTGACCGACCGCGCTCAGGTCGGCGCGGCCCTCGCGCGCGCGAGTCAATGGATAAAGAGGAGGAACGCGACACTGATCGACATTGAACACGGTGTATTCCCGCATCATGGGAACGATGCGCGTTTCGCCTTCCTCGCCGTCCCGGTCGGCGACCTGTAACTGTTTCACGAAATAGACCTTGGTGCCGTGCTCGCCTTTGCGCACGTTGCCGCCCAACTCCAGTGCCTGCTTGAAGGTGAGATAGCGCGGTGTCCGATAGCCGGCATTCGCCGCCATCCACAACAGCACGACGTTGCACCCTGAGTAAGGCCGATTGGTCACGGCGTTGCACGGTGTGTTTTCGCCGGCCGTTGCCGACCATGGCTTGATCCATGGGGCGGCCCCACGCTCCAACTCTGCAACAACGCGCGTGGATACCTCTGCATAAAGATCACGTCTCACAACACCGCCTCGCTGGTTCAGCGCGACCGTGTTTGCGAACGGCCGCATACTAGCCGCGTCGAGCCGGCTCCTAAATTTTGCAGCGTGATGCGAGCGTTTACCCTCCCCTCCATACTGGCCAAGGGGGGTGGTCGCCCGACAACCAAACCAGTTGAAAAATCTGTAGGACCCAAAAAGGTCGAGTTAAAATTTCCTTAACATTAGCACGGCGGTAGACCGCCGATTGCCGCGTCACGATCAAACAAACAAATGCCGAAGAGAGTGCCGAGGGCTCTGCGCGCTGAAGTAGTTGTCGCGTGAACCAAATCTTAAGGTTAACAAATTAATGATGGCGAGCGTGCAGGCAAGTTTCAGCGAGCCGAGCAAGCACCCGCATGCTGTATCCATTGATCATGTGTATTGCCGTGATCGGGCTCGTACACGAGGCCGCAGCGGCTGATATGGATACGGCCTATCTGCGCGGCTCGGATGCTTATGGGGTGACTGGCCCCGCCTATCCCGCGCAGCAGGTTGCGGCTCCCTGGTATCCAACAAGCTCACCGGCTCCGTCCGAGCCGCCCGTCTTTAAGGGGCCGATCGCGCCGGCTCCACCAGCCTGGTTCTGGACCGGGTTCTACGGCGGCGTCCATGTGGGTGCTGTCGCGGGCACAGCGAATTTTACTGATCCATTCGGCTCATCGATTTTCGGCGATAACATAACTACCCCGGGTTTCCTTGCTGGTGGCCAGATCGGTCTCAACTGGCAAGCGCCGAACTCGAATTTAGTGTTGGGCGTCGAGGCCGATGCGAGTTGGCTGACGTCGGACGGCACCAATACCTGCCTGGCATATTCCGGCTTGTTTGTCTCAGCCAACTGCCGTGCGCAACCCAACATGATGGGTGATCTAACAGCTCGTGTGGGCTGGGCATATGGTCAATTCAATCACAGCCTGTTTTATGTCAAGGGTGGAGCCGCCTTCGTTCATGATCAGATAGATATTACGACGAACGGCACCCCAGCCTTTGGCCTTGCTCCTCTCACTACAAGCTCAAGCTTCACGAATGTCGGCTGGACGGTTGGGGCCGGTGCGGAACATGCGATAACGCCGGCCTGGTCGGTGAAAATTGAGTACGACTATATCGGTTTAAGCGGAGAGACTGTTACGACACCGCAGGGTCTAGTTCAGCCCATTCCAGGAATAAACGGATATAATTTTACTCCTGCGGGTACTACCCGCGTGACCCAGAATTTCCAAGAAATAAACCTGGGCCTGAACTATAAATTTGGGATGGACCCATCGGCCGGCTGGGGTTCAGCGTCATCGGCTTTTCCAGTTAAGGCGCCTGTCGCGATCGTCGCGTCCGGATGGGAATTCGCGGCCGGCGCGCGCGACTGGTATAGCGGTGGCAAATTTCAAAAGGATTTGGGGTCCACTAATAATCCAGCAATGGCAAACATTCTGAACTCCAGACTAACCTATGACACAACGGCCAACTCAGGCGAATTGTTCGGCCGGATAGAAAGTCCCCAGAATGTATTCGTGAAGGGCAACATCGGGGTTGGCTCACTTTTGAGTGGTCAATTGAATGACGAGGATTGGGCCATATTCGGTGGCACCGTCGCGTACTCAAATACAGTGTCTTCGGTTCAGGGCGATATTGACTACGCGACCTTGGACCTTGGCTATGATTTTTTCCGCGGAGCCGGATATAAGTTGGGCGCATTCGTGGGTTACAATTATTATAGGGAAAACAAGAGCGCATACGGCTGTGCGCAGATCGCCAACCCTTTATCTGATTGCGCGCCCGCAATTCCTGGCTCGGTTCTCGCCATCACGGAAGATGATACATGGCAATCGGTGCGCGTCGGCGTCAACGGCAACATCATGATCACTGATCAGCTTAATCTCGGCGCAGACGTTGCCTATCTGCCATACGTGGCGTTCAACGGAACAGATGATCACGTACTGAGAACTCTGATATCGCCAGAGTCGGGCACAGGAATAGGGGTGCAACTCGAAAGCATTCTCTCCTACATGATCACCGATCAATTCTCCGTAGGCGTCGGCGGGCGTTATTGGGCCATGTGGACGACGAAGAATGCAATTACTGAATTTGGCGGCGCGCCCTGTCCTTGTCAGACGCAACCCGCTACGACTGACCGGTATGGCGTCTTCGTGCAGTTAGATTATAGGGGGATCGGCTCGCTGCTGGATGGGTTTAGGTAGCGGTACTTGCGCGCGCCGGGCCCGCGTAGCCTTCTATGTTTGAACCTTTTTACCGTGAGGCCCTGGGCGACATAACCCATTCGGAAGTTGGGTTGTGTGGTTGTGTTTCAGCTCTGCCGTACCAACACGCTGTCGAACGCTACCGCCCCTGACACGGTTCGAGGCCGGCACATGGTAATGCACGTATGGGGCGGTGGCACGGGCACATGCCGCATGCGGTCTAAGTTGAAAGCCCTGAGGACCAGCACCTCGCTCGGGCGCAGGAACTGCGCGCACAGTTGCGGTCCAGAGACAAGCCTGGATAGGGTGCAAGCATGGAAGCGGGCTCGGACATTGCCGACTTCTCCAGGCGCGATATCGCCCTGCTGGGCAGGGCTAAACCCGTCCTGCTGACAGGGGCGACAGGTCCGGCGGTTATCGTCATCCACGAGGTATACGGCTTTACGCCAACGCTCGCGCGCTTCTGCCGCTGGGTGCGCGATGCCGGGTTCCGGGTCTACGCGCCGATCCTGTTCGGCTCGCCCGATGCTGGCAACGCCGAAAAGCCAACACTGGGGCGTATCTTATCGCTTTGCGTGTCGCGCGAGTTCACGCTGCTCGCGGCCAACAAATCCAGCCCGGTGACGGAATGGCTACGCGCCCTCGCGCGTCTCGCCCATCAGGAATGCGGCGGCCGCGGCGTTGGGGCTATCGGCATGTGCCTGACAGGCGGCTTTGCACTTTCCATGGCGCTCGATCCGATCGTCGTCGCGCCGGTACTAGCCCAGCCGGGCCTGCCGGTGACTAGGCCCGCCGCCCTTGACATTTCGCCCGGCGATCTGGCCCGCGTGCAGGCGCGCACTCGCGATGGCCTGAAGCTGCGCGGCTATCGCTTCGAAGGCGACACTATCTGCCGGGCATCGCGTTTCCAGACGCTGCGCACAGTCTTCGGCGCCGCGTTCGCCGGCACGGAACTGCCCGACAGCGCCGCCAACCCCGCCGGCATGAAGGCGCAGGGAAAGGCGCCACACTCCGTCTTCACTGGCGATCTGATAGATGCGCCCGGCCAACCCACACGACGCGCGGTGGATGAGGTGATTGCATTCTTCCGCAAGGCCCTGCTGGAAGAGCATCCCGCTGTGTGATCAATGCCGCGCGCCCAGGACACGGTGCGGTGCCGGCACATGGTAACGCGGAACAACTGTCTCCGGAGTTCACCTTTTTAGCACCGCTAATCCCGTTCGGCACGGTCTAAACTGTGCTATGCTTCATATCACAGACGTAAGCGCCACCGCCCGTACGCCACAGAGGTAAAACCCATGGCCACGATGAACTTGCGATTTGCGTTTGAGAAAGAAACCAAGGGCGCGGTGCGCTTTCAGGAAGTTGGCGAGGATGGCAAACCAGCATTCGCGCCGAGCATTGGCACGCTGTACGTCCGCAAGTCGGCGCTTCCCGATGGGAAGATACCTCAGACGCTGACCGTTACCATCACGATCTGACTGTCGTCATAACTGCAAACGCAGCGGCGAGACCGTTTTACCGTTCCACAGCCCGCGTGCGGCGCAATCAAGGCTTTGGGTCGGACGTTCGCAGACGGCTCGACATCGGCGAAGAGCTGCAAGATCTGCGTCCGCAGTTGGTCGGGATCGCCGGCATAGAACTGGCCCACCACCGCTGCCGGCCGGGTCGTCATGCTTTGCAAACTCGCTTGCATCTTGCCCCGTTCTCGCCTGACCACCATCTTGAACGTGTCCATGAAATTTAGGCCGAGCGCGACATGAATCAACCCGTCGAGGGCAAACTAGGACGCTATTGGCACGTCCTGGAAGATGGCCGCATCCAGTGCGACGTCTGCCCGCGCTATTGCAAGCTGCACGAAGGTCAGCGCGGGCTTTGCTTCGTGCGCGCACGGCAGGGCGACCAGATGGTGCTTACTACCTATGGGCGCTCATCGGGCTTTTGCATCGACCCGATCGAAAAAAAGCCGCTCAATCACTTTCTGCCGGGCACGCCGGTCCTGTCCTTTGGTACTGCCGGCTGCAATCTGACCTGCAAGTTCTGCCAGAACTTGGACATCTCCAAGGCCAGGAATCTTGATCGCATCCAAGATTTGGCCTCTCCCGCGGCGATTGCGGAGGCGGCAGTGCGAAGCGGCTGCCGATCCGTCGCCTTTACCTACAACGATCCTGTGATCTTCCTTGAATACGCGGTCGATGTGGCGCAGGCCTGCCGAGGGCGGGGCATCAAGACGGTGGCCGTGAGCGCCGGTTACATCTCGCCGGAGCCGCGGATCGAGTTCTTTCGTCACATGGATGCCGCCAACATCGACCTCAAAGGTTTTTCAGAGGGTTTTTACAAAAATCTCTGCTCGGGCAAGCTCGCTCCCGTGCTCGAGACACTTGAGTACCTCAAGCATGAGACGAACGTTTGGTTCGAAATTACCACGTTGCTCATTCCGGGTGAGAACGACTCCGCCGCCGAAATTGAAGCAGAGAGCACCTGGGCGATGGATCGCCTCGGTCCCGACGTGCCGTTGCACTTCACGGCCTTCCATCCGGACTGGAAAATGATGCACCGTCCGCCAACGCCGCCGCAGACGCTGCGGATGGCGCGGCGGATCGCCATGAATGCAGGCCTTCGCTATGTCTATACTGGCAATGTTCATGATCCGGCCGGTCAAGCTACACATTGTCACGGCTGCGGCGGCTTGCTGATCGGCCGCGACTGGTATGACATCACAGCCTGGCATCTGTCTGCGGACGGCCGATGTGCCAAATGTGGTACGCCTTGCCCTGGTGTGTTCGAAGCCACGGCTGGCCAATGGGGTCCGCGCCGTCAGCCGGTGAGGCTGCGAGCATCCGAAGCCGAACTGTTGGCGAATGGTTCTACCTAAATGGATCCGCGCCCAGTAACCGCCGCCTTTTGCAGCCGTCGCAGCGGCAGCTTCCAGCCGCGGCAATCGAATGGCCGTGCCAGACGGAGGATGCCGAGGCAGGGACGGGACGGTGAAAACCAATACTGTGCCTCCTGCGCTTAATCCGTCCGGGAGTTTGTGGCACGGCCTTCCCTGGAAGAGACGCATGAGCAATCCGCTCTCCCGCCTTGCCACACGTGTCGCTTATGGCGCCAGCCAGCTACCGCGTGTCGCTTGGTATGTTGGGCATAGCCTCGCGGTACGCCGGCTATCCGAGGCGGCGCAGCGACGAGATGGCAAGAAAGCGCGGCCACGCCCCCACACCAATTTGCCGGTGCCGGATCGCAGGCGTCTCTATGCGGATATGGCCATCCTTTTCCAGCAGGACCTCGCCAATATCGAGGCCGGCCTTTACCCGCTTCCTGCCGATCATGACGGGTCGCTGTTGACGCTCCTCGATCGCTCGCGACTGTTTTTCGACGATCTCCCCGAAATCCATCGGCGCCGCGAGCGCGGCGCGCACAACGAAGTCCTAGCCGAGGGGATGCGCGGAAAGCGACCCCGGTACTATCTGCAGAACTTTCATTTCCAAACGGGCGGCTGGACGACGGACGATTCGGCGAGCCGTTATGACACACAGGTTGAGGTGCTCTTCAACGGAACCGCTAATGCGACACGCCGGCAGGCGTTACCTCAGCTCCATGAAATTTTCGCCAGACGGGACCAGCGCAAATTGAGACTTCTCGACATTGGCTGCGGGACCGGGCGCTTTCTTGATTTTCTCAAACAGGCCTGGCCACGGCTTCCGACCCTCGGGCTCGATATGTCTGAGCACTATGTCCGATACGCCAAGCGTCACCTGAAGCGCGCAGAAGATCCGCACCAATAATCCGCTCGAGCGGATCATGAAAGAGATTCGCCGAAGGACCCGTGTTGTTGGAGCGTTCCCCGACGGCCAGTCATGCCTCAACCTGGCGGCCGCACGGCTGCGCTACATCGCCGGCACCGCATGGTCCGCCAAATGCTACATGAACATGCGACCTCTCTATCAGCCGCAGGTCATGCAAACCGAAGCCGTCGCCTGATCAAATGTGCGAAAGATTCTGGACACTACCGTCGCTTGCGCGCTCCGCGCTGATTGAAGCTGCGGAGCAGCTAACGCGTGCGCTTGCCCAGATCGCGGCCTTGCCCGCCACGCCCGCGCTGCGCCGCGAGCAGATCAAGCTTCAGATCGCGCTCACAAACGCCGTTATGCATGTCAAAGGGTATACAGCGCCTGAAACTAAGGCGGCTGTGGATCGGGCCCGTCTGCTGATCGAACAAGCTGAAACGCTGGGAGAGCCGCCCGAAGACCCGCTGCTGCTTTTCTCGGTCTTATACGGCGTCTGGGTCGCAAGCTTCAACACATTCAATGGCGACGTTGTGTGTGAACTTGCGGCGCAGTTCCTGGCACTTGCGGAGAGGCAAGGGGCGACAGTCCCGCTCATGATCGGGCATCGCCTCATGGGCTCCTCTCTGACGTTTACAGGAAACATATCAGAAGGCCGAGCGCACTACGAGCAGGCGCTCGCGCTTTACGATCCTTCCGATCATCGCTCGCTCGCTACGCGATTTGGCCAAGACGTCGGCGTTACCATCTTGTGTTACCGATCCGCGGCTTTGTGGTTACTTGACACGCAAACAATCTCCCTCATTCATTGTGGAAGGAAACGCTATGGCGACCTATATCACGCTCTGTAATTTCACCGAAAAGGGCGTTCGCGAAATAAAGGACACCTTGACCAGAACTGAGGCGGCCAAGAGCCTCGCTAAACAGTTCGGAGCCACGATAAAAGAAGTTCTCTGGCTTCAGGGTCAATACGACCTCATAGTGATTTTCGATGCGACTGACGAGATTGCGATGACCTCCTTACTTTTGAACACAATCAGGGCAGGCAACATTCGAGGGGAAACAATGCGGGCCTTTACGGCTGGCGAGATGGCGAAGATTTTGGAGAAGGTCACTTAGATCAAACAAGATCGGCCTCGCCGCACTCTTCGGCGGGGCCGTTTGGCGCGTCACGGATTTTGGAAGGTTTGAACTCCCCGTGGGGCGTGGTTGAGCGGCGGAAGGGGATTGGTTCCTGCCCTAAGTCTTGCGGGCCTCGTGGTTCGCAATGAGGTCATCGAGTCTCCTCAATCTTGCCAATCGATCGGCGAGCGTTTCCGCAGTGGTATCGACTATCTTACCGCGCCTGACCTCTGACGTTGTTTTCTTGCCAGATTCGAGCAATTCTATTTCCCGAACCCAGAGTCTGCGCTGTTGCTTGGCCCATTTCAAAACGCCATCTACCATGACTGACCAGCTCGGTGTTTTCTTGCGCGTACCGGAGCGGTAGGCCGTTAGCGACGCCCATGTCAAGGCTACAAAATTCTAACTAAGACACGACGGCTGCTGAGTTGAAGAGGCGCTTGTGGTCGTCGCTGCGGTTGCTGCCTCGATGAGGATGGTGCGAATGGAAAATATGGTGGAGATTGTTCTGGTCTCACTTGTGGTGATTGGCGTCTTCGTCTTTTGGTGCGATGTCACGGGTTCATGGAATGATGTGCTCCGTCGGGTCCGCGCACTTCTTCCGCCTCATTCAAAGTAGCCAGTACCAACTACTGAGTTGAAGTTGCGCTTGTGGTTGCATCGGTTGCGGGTTCGATGAGGACGGTGTGGGTGGCCAAGTCAACGTGACTTGGTAAATCCATGCGCAGGGTGACGCGTGTCACCCCGCTTATTCTGTCGGCGGACGTACGTGATTAAGGCTTCCGGTCGCTGCGCCTTGATTTTGAGAGCGGCGATCAACGCATCTTCCGCGTCCACGATGACGTGCCCGGTCGTTCCCTCTAGCTTAAAGCCAACGGCGAACTGCACCAGCGCTGCTCCATTTTTGGGAGTATTAAGCTAGCGTATTCCGGGCTATGCAACATAATAGATCAAAGATTCAGGGACTCAAGGGCTGCATTTCAGGTGACGAACAGCCAACCGACCGGGCTGTTCATTTGACGTTCTGGTTGAACACGCTGGCGCCCCAGATCACCACGACCCAAAAGGCTAGCAAGATGCCGACCGGGACGATTAGTTCCATGTCATCCTCCCAATGTGCATTCCTCAAGCGTCGAGGATGTCCTCAGTAGTGAAATCCTCATGTTCATTCACTCACCTCGTTGGGCGCATGAGTCCTAACTGATGCTGAAGGTTTTGGCGTCCCCATCAAAGACCAGCCGCTCACCTGTGATGAGCGAAATGTCGAGCAGATTTCGACCGCGGTCATGCCGCTGGCGCGGGAGGCCGCGAACGAGGGCGTGCCCTTTGAGCAATGTGTTCCACACGGTTGGAAAATCATTTCCACCGCGCACCAGTTCTGTGCACAACCGCGCGAGGTCGCTCGCACGCGACATTGTAAAATTACATCGCGAAATTTTGCTGAGGCTTTGATCTAGATCAAAACGCGGTGCTACTTTGAGGAAATCGTTTTATTGTACGTAGGCTGTAGTCACGGATTTTGGATGGTGACCACGCATGGATGAGGGCGGTTTTGACGATACTGATTATTCGGTTGTTGTGAAGATTAGGAGGTCCCGTTCGATCGCGTGGAGGTGGGAGATTTATCGCGCCGGTAGAACATACCCGATAGGGCAGTCGCCCGTCTTCTTTCGGACCATGGCGGCCGCTAACAAAGCAGGAAAAGCGGCACTCAAGCAGCTATTGGCCAAGCTCAACGCCTAACCGGCGAGAAGCGCAGCGCCGATGACATTCACGTCACGGATTTGGAAGGGAAGAGGTGACGCAATAAGCATTAGGCAACTTGTTGCTCACACGCACCTTCGCATTCGGAACATCCGGAATCACAGACCCATGCGTCTTGGGCGAACCATTCGTGCGTCACGCGGCAGAGCGGACAGTAGGTCCGGCTGAAGAACACCGCGGTGGAGCGGAAAGCCGCAATTTCAACCTCTCTACCGGTGGAGATTGGCCGCCCGGTCTTCGGGCAACGAATCATAAGCATGCTCATACGACGCGCTCCCTGGAGTGTGCGTACTGGTCATTTGCGAAGAGAAGATAAAAGCACGGTGACAATTCACGGGCATTATTGAGGCGCGGCGCTGTCTCGATCCACGTCACGGATCCTGGAGGGTTTGGTGGTGTGCCGCGGCTCTGTTGAGGCGCGGGAGGGATTAGTTGTCAGGCGCGTCAGGAGGGAATAGGGTCACATTCGCACGACAACGTGCCGCTTAACGCGCTAAAGGCTCCGCACTCCTTTCAGGATTGCCGGGGCCTTCACCTTTTTTGAAATTATGCTGGCGCACCGGGCAGAGGACAGGAAAGCGTAAAATGGAAGAACACACGATGCGCGGCGAGATGAAGTCTGCGGTTGTCGAAAGGCTTACAAAGGAATTTGGAACGCCATCGAGAGAGGTCGTGAAAGTTAAATCGTGGGACCTGCCGAACCAAGTGGGGGTCGTCGCTCAAATGGACCAACCCACGCGAGAAGATGCTGCCTATATATGGCTACCATATCCCGGCGAAGGCCAACTAGTGCCGGAAAATGCACTCGAGTATCCTGGGGAAGCAGGCCGTCATAGTGGCACATATCCAGCCCCCGGACTGAAGCGCGGAGAGCCTGCCTTGAAGCTTACAATCCGCGACCGCAGGCAACTTGACGACGTAGTTGATTATATTCGCGCAATGTCCTCAAACGTCACTTTACCCGCAGTGAAGCTCACTGCCGGACCGGACCGACGGCCCGGACGTGCCGACGCTGGTGGATATGCCACTTCGGGCACTGGAGTGTTCATTGAATCGGCGTTGATGCCCACGGTTGAGCCGATCAAGGCGCGCCGCGAAGCAATACCTCGTCTGGTGCAACGCGAGGTGTGGCAGCGCGACGGCGGCCGGTGTGTGGAATGTTCGACACGCGAGCGTCTGTGCTTCGATCATATTGTTCCATTCTCCAAAGGTGGAGGAAATTCTGTTCGGAACCTCCAATTGCTTTGCGAAGACTGTAATCTTTCCAAGAGCAACCGTCTTTGATTATTGGGGCATTGTACGTTAGCGGCGCGTCCCCTGCCAAAGAGTGAAGCTCCATAACTTAGAATCGCGGCGGGCGAAAAACCGAATGGAAATGGTGCTGCACGATTGGGACCTGTATCGAGCGGGGAGTGCGCGAAATGGTTCTCCAGAAAAATGGCGCGATTGAGGGCGAAGGCTCCGGCGCAACGCACTAGGCGCGTCCATTGAAGGAGAAGAGCGGTGTATACGGAAGCGCACGACAGAGCTGATACTCACTCCAAGTTGCTCCGCCGTTTCCGGGATGGTAGCGCCATCCTGTCCCGCCCCAACGACGCGCGCACGCAGATCCTCCGAATACGGTTTCGCCATCCATGCTGACCTCCATTCCAGCACGAACCTTGAATCCGATTCGTTCCCGCAGGGGAATCCCGCGATTCAGTCTTTTCGGAAATTGCTCTAAGGCGTTACCCGCGGATTGAGCCGCGGCGACGGTCGCACCTGTTACCGTGCGTGCGGCGACAACGATTGCAGACGGGGCCTGTGCAGTGGCCGCGTCGTTCAGCGCGGAACGTAGGCTTAAATTCGGCTGTGAGGCGCTCGGCAGCGGAGGCGGCGTGAGCGACTGGACGACGCTTTCAATTGCGGCGCGAGCGCCAGCTAGCGGATCGGTCTGCGGAGCAGCAGCGTAGGCGAAGCGAAGGGGAGAAGCGAGGGCGAAGAGAAAAAAGAGAATTGCAAAAGAGAGGAGCGTACGCCGCATACGCGCTTTATTGTAACGCGCGGATGTGGAGCGTTAGGGCGGGGAAGGAGCGCTTTGGCTGTGATGCTGCTGTATTGTAGTCCGCTCCTGCGGAGCGGACGCTCCGTCCCATGAGACGGAGCAAATTTCAGCTCACTTGACAAAACCGCTTTTATATTGGGTTTGGGCGTTTATTGGTTGCCGAGATTTGCTTTGATTGCAGCGTTTCTCGGATAGACGAGAGCGGGTTTGGCGGACGCTGCCGGCGAGGAGATTGTGCAGTCGCGCGCGCTCAGGGTGCCGGATGGGTTGGCCGCGCGACGCGGTGATTGCGGGGCAGAGCGCGGGAAGGGTTGTCCACAGTGGGGTGGTGCCACGACGCGATTGTGATAGGGTGCCCGGATGAAGAAGGGCCTCGTATATGTCGTCGGTTTTCTTTGCGCTGTCATCGCGTCGGTTATTCTGCATCGTCTCGCGCAGGACCAGTTTGGCCTTTCGCAGGAATCAATTGTTGTCGGCTCCTTGGGGTCTGCTGGAATACTCAGCATGGCATGCGTGGTCGGTACGCTGATGAATACGAAGAAGTAGAGCGCGGGAGTGGGGATAGGGAATTGCTCGATGGGCGGCACCGATGTGAAAATGATGGATTACAAGGATCATTGCCTGCGGATTGGGTACATTCATACGAATCTAGCTGCGCTAGAATCGGCATTGCGATTTTTTTTGCTAAAGGCAAATAACGAGACCTTCACTTCACCAAAACCGGAAGACACCGACGTCCCGCTAAACCACATAACTAATTTCGCGTCGTTGGGCTGGCTGATCAAGGAGTACAACAGCAATCTTGATTCGTCGGAGAGCGTACAATTTACCCTAGGTGACAAGTCCGTACGCATCCGAGATGCGCTCACTCACGGTCGTCTGGTTGCTCCGATGAAAGACTATCCGCTGACATTATGGAAATTCGGCCGGGTAAGATCCGGCCGTGTTCGGATAGAATACAATGAGGTACTTACCGTTGACTGGCTGGACAACACTTGGAAGACGATAAATCAGCAAAAAGAATTGGTAACTGCCTGCAGCAAGAAACGGGGCTATCCAATTACTTGATCGTACAGGAAAAGCCCCACCGTGATGGCGGGGCTGAGTTCGCAGCGTAGCGCTGGTGCAGAGCTGCGAAGTTCAAAGAGGGGAGATTAGTTCGCTCCGGTGGAGCGGACGCTGCGCGGGCGCAGCAGGTTAGGTTACAGTTTTAGGCACGCTTAACAAAGTGGAATTGTTGTTGGGAGGTTGACGTTGGGAGAGGGTTGAAGTTGGCATGGGGGATCGCAAATGCCGGGGAATATCTCCGAAGCGTCACGCCGATATCTTCGCCGGTTCTTCATCGGTGGGCTGCCGCAACACATAGCCGCGACCCCACACGGTTTCGATGTAGTCCTTGCCACCAGAGGCGTTGGCCAGCTTCTTGCGCAGCTTGCACATAAAGACGTCAATTATTTTCTGTGACGGCTCGTCCATCCCGCCATAGAGATGATTGAGGAACATTTCCTTGGACATTGTCATGCCCTTGCGCAAGCTCAGCAGCTCCAGCATCTGGTACTCCTTAGGCGTGAGATGCACAGGCGTGCCGTTGATTGCGGTCGTCCTGGTGTCGAGGTTGACGACGAGGTCGTCGATCTCAATGACGGACTGGGCATGACCCCTGGAGCGGCGCACGATGGCATGAATGCGTGCGACCAATTCGTCCTTGTGGAACGGCTTGGTCATGTAGTCGTCGGCGCCGAAGCCGAAACCCTTGATCTTGTCCTCAACGCCCGAGTGGCCGGAGAGGATGAGGGTTGGTGTCTGCACTTTCGAGGCGCGCAGGCTGCGCAGCACCTCGAAGCCCGACATATCCGGCAGGTTAAGGTCGAGGAGGATGATGTCGTAGTCGTACACCTTGCTGAGATCGATCCCTTCTTCACCGAGATCGGTGGTGTAGACGTTGAAGCCCTCGGACTTGAGCATCAACGAGACCGACCGTGCGGTGGTGCTATCGTCTTCAATCAGCAATACGCGCATGCCCGTCGCTTTCGCGCGACCTTAGACTGAAGGTCGGCAGGCCTATCGGGGCTTTCGGAACTTTGGGGACAAAGTGAGGCAGAACACTATTAATGGATCGTTAATAAGACCTTACCGGGGTTGAGCGCTAGATTTTAAAAGCCCC
>Ga0208937_1001056_pt1 | contig 13573 bp, 8 predicted proteins | sample June2015DPH_11_5_FD_184705 | JGI IMG/M metagenome (GOLD analysis project Ga0208937, IMG submission 184705) | Peatland microbial communities from SPRUCE experiment site at the Marcell Experimental Forest, Minnesota, USA - June2015DPH_11_40... | ecosystem: Environmental > Terrestrial > Soil >...
ATCTTCGGCACGACGCCAGGCCCCATGGGATAAAACTCGCCGTTCGTGTTGGCGACGATGGGCAGACGTGGCGATTCGAGATGCAGGCGCTCCAGAACTCGCCGCAGCGGCTCGCTGGCTCCCGCCACAATTGACGTGTGGAAGGCGTGGCTGACCGTTAATGCCGCCACGTCATAGCCAGCTTTCTGGAAGGCTTCCATGGCCTGCTCGACTGCCTGGCTCCCGCCGCCGACCACCGCCTGACGGTTGCTGTTGACGTTGGCGATCACGACGTAGCCGTCGATCGTCTTCAGAATTCGCTCGATTTCTTCCAGCGGAGCAAACACCGCGGCCATGCGGCCGTTGTCTTTCATCGCTACCTGGGTCATGCCACGGCCGCGGGCGCTGACAGCTTCGAGCGAGTCAGCAAAAGGTAACGCGCCGGCCGCGACCAGGGCTCCGTATTCGCCCAGGCTATGTCCCATGGTGAAGTCGGGTTCGATGCCGTAAGCGGCCAGAAGTCGCGTCAGCGCGAGGTCGGTTGCGAGCACGGCGGGCTGGGTAATTGCGGTTTGGCGTAGATCGTCTTCGGCCTTGGCGACGGCATCGGCGTCAGCATTGTCAACAAAGATGAAGTTGCTGAGCGGCTTGCCCAGCAACGGCGTCATCACGCGATCGGCTTCGGCAAACGTTTCAGCAACAATCGGTTCCTCCGCGCGGAGCGCCTGCAGCATGTTTACGTACTGCGAGCCTTGACCGGTATACAGGAACGCGACCTTGGGAGCGGGACCGTGACCGCGAAAAATGCCTTGTGCCCGTAGGGCCTTCCACATCGCCGGTTGATTTGCCGCCAGCGCTTTGAGTGCATTCGTGGCCTTGTCGGCAAGTTCGGCGGCGTTCGCGTAGTCGATGGCCACGCGCTCGGGTGCACGCAGATCGGATTCAGCCGGAGCAGTGGGCACCGGTGCTCGGCCGGCTTTGGAGTCTTCCACGACGGTGCGCAAACGCTCAACCAGCGCGGCTTCCGAAGCAGCACCGATTACCAGCGCTCCGCGTAACGGAGCTTTGTTAACGGAGGAGTTAGCAGTGCGAGAAACATCTGTCGTATTCATAATTGGCGCTGCCACTTTCGCGGGCATCTCGCTGACCGCCACTGACCGCTTGCCGTTTCCGTTCAGCCTGTGCGGAATGTATTCTTCGAGCACCGCGTGGAAATTGGTGCCACCAAAACCAAAAGCGCTCAGACCGGCGCGGCGCACACCATCCGCCGGCATCGTCCACGGTTTCAGTTCGGCGTTGACGTAGAGCGGAGAGTGGGCGAAGTCGATGTCCGGATTGGGGTGCTCGCAATGCACGCTGGGCGGCAGTACCTTGTCCCGAAGCGCCAGAGCCGTTTTCAGCAATCCGGCTGCTCCGGCTGCTCCTTTGAGGTGTCCGAGGTTCGATTTAACCGAGCCCAGCGCCATTGAGCGCGCGGGAAGATGAAAACTGCTGAGCACATCGATCAGGCTCTGCACTTCGACCACGTCGCCCACGCGGGTGGATGTTCCATGGCCCTCGATCAACGTCGCGGTAGCCGGCGATAATCCGGCATTCTCCCAGGCGCGTTCGATGGCGAATTTTTGGCCGATCGGATTGGGCGCGGTGATGCCCTTTCCTCTACCATCGCTCGAGCCACCCATTCCACGCAGCACTGCGTAGATTTTGTCTCCGTCGCGCTCGGCATCCGCTAGACGCTTGAGCAGAAAGATCGCGGCGCCTTCGCCCATGACGAAGCCATCGGCGCCTTCAGCATAGGGACGAGTGCCGGTTGCCGAGAGCGCGCCGATCTTGCAGAACTTGATGTAGGTCGAGGCACCCATATTACGGTCAATGCCGCCGGTGACCGCGAGATCAAAATCGTTCTCCACCAACCCCTCAATCGACGCACTGATGGCCGCCATCGCCGACGCGCAAGCTGCATCCACGACATAATTGGGACCGTGGAAATTGAAAACGTTGGCAATGCGGCCGGCAATGCAGTTGGCCAATTCGCCGGGCATGGTGTCTTCGGTTACATCGGGAATGCGTTTCGCCATCCGGTCGTGCAATTCGCGAGTCAGGTCGCGGCGCAACGCTTCCGGCAGCTCGGCGAAGCTCGCACACTCGGCCAGTTCATGGGCGTATTCCGGAAAGTACAGGCGCAGCGCGGTGAAGTAATGTTTCTCCCCCGCCATGGCATTGCCGAGGATCACCGCGGTGCGGTCGTTATTCAGCGGCCGCTTGGGATAACCGTAGTCTTCTAACGCTTCGCGAGTGCAGGCGATGGCCCACTTCTGTGACTCATCCATGGCATCGACGACGCGCGGCGGGACCGGCAAATGCCACTTGATCGGATCCCACGCGAAGTCGCGCACCCAGCCGCCGATCGTGGAATACGTCCTATCCGGCGCATTGGGATCGGCATCGTAGTAGAGCGCTGGATCCCAGCGGTCGGGCTGAACCGCAGAGATGCTGTAACGACCGTTTCTCACGTTTTGCCAAAAAGTCGCGACGTTCGCGGCGTCGGGCAGAACCGCTCCTGCCCCTACAATTGCGATGGCTCGGTAAGAAGTGTTTTCCATGGCGAGACTCCTACAAACTCTTCGTTAAACGCTACGCCGCCAGGACCGTGGCCTTGGCCGTGCGGCCGTACAGTACGTCTGCTATGTAATCTAGATCCGAAATCAGACCCGATTGCGCGCGGTGAATGGCGGGCAATCCCAAGCTCGTTTCAAACCCGGGTATTTCGGAATCGCTGATGCCCCCGGCTCCGATCACCCAGCGCAATCCGTCTTCGGCCACCTTGAGCGCGGCGTCGCGGGCAAAGATCCGGCTGAGCGCTGCCAGCGCCGTCGCGTCGAAGCGCCGGTTCGCCTTTTCGTTTAGCTTCCCTTCGGCCAACAGCATGGCGCGGCGGGACAAACTACCCGCGCACTCGGCAAGAGCGATTAATTCGCCCAGGCGCAGGAGAATATGCTGATAGCGGGTCAGGCGCGCAATCCGCGCTTTCTCCATAACCTCCGCCAATGCGTGCAAAGCCAGGGCCGCAATATCAGCGCCCACGTTCGGATGGCGGGCATGCAGCGCTTCGAACTCTCTCGCTCGCTCGTGATAATGCTGCCCGCGCGTCTTCAGGTGAGACTGCCAGCGGTCGCGGCTGATGGTCATCTCCATGATCTCGGAGGTGCCTTCATAAATTGTGGTGATACGAACATCGCGGCTGATTTTCTCGACCATGTATTCATGCGTGTAACCGTAGCCACCAAGTGCCTGGATACTGGCGTCGGCGGCAGCATTGCCGGCCTCCGTTGCCATGTACTTCGCGATGGCGCCCTCAGTGTTCAAACTTCCTTCAGTGCCCGCGTCGATGCGCTCCGCGGTTTCTTCGATATAAGCGCGGGCAGCCTCCAGGCGGGCTACGTGCGGCACGATCAGCTTGTGCGTGTATCCCTGCTTTTGCGAGAGCGGCGCCCCGGCCTGGATACGCTTGGTGGAATAGGGAATGGCTCGGTCGAGCGCAGCCCATCCCGCTCCAAGGCCGAACGCCGCAACCATCAGGCGCGTATAACCGAACACGGCCTGCGCCTGATTCAACCCTTGGCCTTCGACGCCACCGACGAGCCGGTCGGCGTCGACATAGACGTCGTTGAACGCAAGTGCTGCGGTGTTGCTGAGGCGGATGCCGTGCTTATCTTCCGGCTCGTCGTGGGTGAAACCCTTTGCGTCCTTCTCCACGATGAACCAACTCGGGCCGCTGGGCGTATTTGCCAGAACTGTGTAGGCGTCCGCCACTCCGCCGTTGCTGATCCATTGTTTGTTGCCATTGATCTTGTAACCGGTGACGCGGCCATCCTGGGTGACTGGGTCCGCCGTAGTGCGGAGCGCCGCTAAATCGCTGCCGGCTTCCGGCTCCGTGGCGCCGTAGGCGAACAACAATCCATCTTCTGCAATACGCGTCAGCCAGGTTTTCTTCTGGTCCGGAGTGGCGCCGACCGTGATGGGATCGCTGCCCAGAAACGTGGCCAGCACGGCCGTGGCAACGCCCAGATCGATGCGCGCCATTTCTTCGCAAACGCAATACACATCGAAGGCGCCGCCGCCCATCCCGCCGAATTCTTCGGGGATGAACAAGAGCTGAATGCCCAGTTGGTCCGGACTGCACATGTGACGGACAATATCGAGCGGGCATTCGTCCGCGGCATCCAGTTCCAGGAGCTTTTCGTCCGGCAGACGTTTCTTGGCAAAGTCCCTTAGCGACTTCAAACTTAATTTCAATGTTTTATTCGTAATCATTGGCGGTGCCTCACTTTGCTGCGACGGTTCGCATTTCACGCACTTTGTTGGTCAGTGCCGGCAGGAACTCCAGGACGTCATCGACAATGCCCACATCTGCCACCTGAAATATGGGAGCTTTCGGGTTCTTGTTAATAGCGATGAGTAAAGGGCCACCTTTAATACCAGCTAGATGTTGGGAGGCTCCGCTGATACCGCACGCCAGATACACCTTAGGCTTCACGGTTTTTCCGGACGAGCCTACCTGACGGGACTTCTCCATCCACTTAGCGTCGACGACGGGTCGCGAGCAGCTCACCGCGCCGCCCAGGGTGTCGGCCAGTTCCTGTGCAATGGCTACATTCTCTTTTTCCTGGATGCCGCGGCCGATAGAAACTAAAATGCTGTGCTTGGTGATGTCCACATCGCCAGCTTCAGCGACCACCGTTTCGAGATAGCGTCGCCCCGCTATCAGAACATCGACCTCTCCTGATTTGTCGACGATGACATTGCCTTCCGAAGCAATCTCTACCGCCTTGAACGCTCCCGGACGCATCGTGATCACTGCGCCTGATGAAATATCGCAACGAACGTGCGCACTCACCTGTCCCCCAAATTCCTGGCGGACTAGCTTGAGGTGAGTGCCGTCAACCCCGGCGATGTCCAATACATCGGAGACGAAAGCCGAATTCATCTTGATGGAAAGGCCAGGAGCCAAATCGATTCCGAAATGATCATGGGGAACTAACACGATGCTGTTGCTCGGCAGCACCTTCAGCAACGCTTGTCGAACCAAGTCAGCATTGGGGTAAGCCAGTGCTTCATTCGCGATTTTCCAGATCCCAGAATAGGAAGCGCTGACCGAACGGCACGCAGCGTCCAGCACCTTCAGCAACGCTTGTCGAACCAAGTCAGCATTGGGGTAAGCCAGTGCTTCATTCGCGATTTTCCAGATCTCAGAATAGGAAGCGCTGACCGAACGGCACGCAGCGTCGAGGTCCGCGCCCCATCCAATAACAATGGCCGTCGGCGGTGCAGTCGCATCGATCATTCGCGCCGCCGTCGCCAGTTCGAATGCGGAGTCATCGGGGACGCCGTCCTTATGCACGATGTAAGTAAAGATGCGAGCCATCATTTCAGCCCTCCTTTAGCCGCCACTAACTCCAGAACTCTGTCGATGTTCTCCTCGCGGCTGCCGTGCAGGATTTCGGCTCCCGTACCGAGTTCAGGCACGAAGTAGTCCACCCGCTTCACTTTCGCGGCCGGTTCTCCTACAGAGCACGTGTCCAGACCCAGGTCCGTCACGCCATAAGTTGGGATGGGCACAGAGGCTACTTGCCGGATGCCTCGCATACCGACATAACGCGGTTCATTGATGCCGGTCTGAATCGAGAGCACACAGGGCAAATCAATCTCATTCATTTCCTTGTTGCCGCCAGCAATCTCCCGGCTGATTTTCAGTTTCTTGCCTTCGAGAACCTCAATGGAATTCACCAGAGAAGCAAATGGATAATCGAGCAGCGCCGCCAGCATTCCGCCGACTTGAGCGCCCCCATCCTCGGCCTGCACTCCAGTCAGAATCAGGTCGTACTTGCCCTTCTGCACAAAGGCTTTCAGGATGGTGGCGATGCCCCTGCCGTCCGATCCACTGAAGGCCTCGTCAGTAATCAGCACGCCATGGTGCGCGCCCATGGCCATCTCCCGGCGCAGGACCTCCTCGTCATCTTCGCCACCAACTGTAGCGACCGTGAGGCTTCCACCGACTCGGGCGACGATCTGCAGCGCCTCTTCAACTGCATAGTTGTCCGGTTCATTGATGGAATAGACCAACTCATCACGCTCGATGTCATCTCCCGCGCTATTGAGCTGGATCTCGTTTTCTGAAGTATCGGGCACTCTGCGTACGCAAACTAGAATCTCCACATTCACCTCCAGAACTTCTCACGCCACTTTCTGACTTTCGCGGGCAATTTGTTGATCAACCAGTTCCGCCAGGTCGATGGCAGTCATCTTTCCTTCCAGTCCTGCGACTTTGATCGCATCTTCCATATTCGTCATGCAGAACGGGCAGGCGGTCACAATCACATTGGCCCCGGCTTCGGCGGCCATCTCGACCCTCTTCACGCCCATTCGCTGATCTTCTTTCGGTTCGTAGAACAGCATCAGTCCACCGCCGCCGCAACAGAACGAGCGGTCGCGGGAACGGCTCATTTCGACTCGCTTCAGACCGGGAATCGCATCCAGCACATCTCGAGGGTCGTCATAAATCTGGTTGTGCCGTCCCAGATAGCAGGGATCGTGGTAGGTGTATACGCTGTCTTCGTTTTCTATTGGATTGAACTTGATCTTGCCGGCTTTCACTTCGCGGGCAATCACCTGGCTGATGTGCTCCACTGGCGGAAGGTCTTTGTAGTCATGCTTCAGCGCGTTGTAGGCATGCGGGTCGGCCGTGACGATCCGTCGAACTCCGGACGCTTTGATGGCATCCACATTGTGGTCGCGCAGTGCCATGAAGAGCGTCTCTTCGCCGAATCGCCGGACTTCATGGCCGCTATCTTTTTCCGCACTGCCCAGGATTCCGAAATTCTCTCCCACATGACGGAGGATCTTCGCCGTTGCTCGCCCGATCGACTGCATGCGGTCATCGTAGGAAGTGATGCTATCGACAAAATACAGAGTGTCCCCGCCATTGCGGTGGTCCAGTGTTTTGACGTGGCAGGTTTGCTGGAATTCCTTGGCGTTTGCCCAGTCGGCCTTCTTCTTCTCCATCTTGCCGTAGGGATTGCCCCGGCTTTCCATCGCCTTCAGTGGTTTCTGCAGGGACTGCGGCACGTTCCCTTCATCGACCATCCCCCGCCGCAAATCGACGATCTTGTCGATATATTCCACGAGCAACGGGCATTCTTCTTCGCAAGCGCCGCAGGTGGTGCACGACCAGATTTCATCCTCGGAATAAATGCCGCCGGAATCTCTGCCGCCGACTAACGCCGCGCCATTGTTCGCGCGTCCCAAGACCGGATAGTGTTTGAAGGCGTAGTCTCTCGCCTTAATGCTGATGAATCGTGGCGACAACGGCCGCCCCACAGAATTAGCCGGGCAATTGTCGGAGCACCGCCCGCAGTCAGCACAGGAATAGAAGTCGAGCATGTGCTTCCAGGTGAAGTCTTCGAAAGTCTTTACTCCGAAAGATTTCACCTGATCTAGATGCTCATCGCTGACGCCCCATCGTACCGGCTTCAGAATCTCCCGGTCCAACTTAGCGAAATAAATATTGAAGAGAGAGGTTTCCACGTGGAACTGGATTCCAAAAGGCCGGTAGCAGAGCAAGAAGTAAAAGGTCAGTTCATGGACAAGATAAGCGCCGAAATAGACACTCCCAAGAGTAGGCAAGATGGACAAGATAAGCGCCGAAATAGACACTCCCGAGAGTAGGCAAGGAAGCGGAGAGCAGAGCCTTTTGCAAAATCCACGGGAGTGAAAGTGCCGCCAATACTTCGACGGGCTGGCCTTGCTGTAGCTGGCCAGCAGTCTTGGCGGCTGCGAAGAGGCTGTCGGCGACCATCAGGAGTGCGATCAACGACAGAAGGAAAATGGCGTCGGCCGTGTGGCCTGTACCGTACCTTGCCGGCACAGCGTACCGTTCTGGTTTGAAAACCAGGCGGCGAATCACTGCAATCACCATGCAGAGAAAAACAATGGTGGCGGCGTAATCCGTGACGATGTTGTAGACAGGTCCGGCTCTTCCTGAAAGGCCGGGCATGACGAAGTTTTGGGAGACGCCGACAATCAGCACCGTGAAGGCGCGAAGTGCCAGGACGATGAAGCCCGCAAAAATGAAGATGTGAAGGATTCCTGCGGTCCTGTAGCGCGGATGCTTCCACTGCCCCAGCCAATACTTGAAAACCCTTCCCAGTCGCACTAGCGGACGGTCAAAACGAAAATCACGTTCGCTCCGCACGAGTGGGACCAAGCGCCTCGCCACAATGTAGGAAAAACCCACGATGCCCAGAAGATGAATGGATAGGAAGAGGGTGCGGCCCGGGACCAACCAGGACGTTAACTGCGCAGCTGACTCGGGACCTACCACGTCGCTACTCTCCTGCTGACGATCGCTAGGCGATCAATTGCGTCAAGACTTTCTCCTCCCTAACCGGAGATTCTGCTGCGAGTGCTGATTCGACCGAAGTGAGATGCGGAAGGGGAATGGATAAACCAACTGACGCTGGCTCGGATACCGCTGTCGATGCAATCTTCCCATTCGCCTTCGCGTGCATCTTCTTCGATTTTTTCTTTTGCTCTTTCTTGCGCTGGGGCCGGGCTACGGCGGCTTCCCGGAGTTCAATGAAACTCAACTTAAGCAACTTTTCCAGACGTCGCAGGTCCGGTGCGGCGTGAACATCTCCGCTGAAGCCGAAATACGCCATACCGTTGTAGGTCAAAATGGCACAATTGAGCGCCATTTCCCCACCCACCGGGACATAGGGATAACAATGCAGCATCTTGTGGCCGAGCAGGTAGAGCGGATATTGCGGCCCCGGCACGTTTGTGCAAACCATGTTGAACGGCGTGAACGGCACTCTGCTGATGACGTGGCCCGCTACTGCCTGTGCTGACGTCGGCAGCATGCCGATCAAGCCACCGGCCAAGCTTACTAGTTCGGCAGTGTGTGCGCGTTTGAGAAATTCGGTTCTTCGATGGACCGCAGCCAGCAGCTTCCGGGGATCGCGAATATCCAGAGGAACGGTCACCGGAACCAGGGAAATGCGGTTCCCCAGTTCGCCGGGATTATCGCTGCCACGCAGATTCACCGGAACCATCATGCGGAAAAGCTGCCCTTTCACTCTTTCGCCATGCAATTCGAGATAGCGCCGGATGGCCGCCGTCACCAACGAGAGAATGACGTCATTCACACTGGCGCCACAGGCTTGTTTGATGGCCTTGATTTCTGCCAGCGGAATCTCGGCGCAGGCAAACTTCTGCGGGCCCCGGTACATCACGTTGAAGCGCAGCCGCTCGGTGTTCGCGGTGAGTTCTGGAAATAGACGGGTGAACTCGTCCGTGTCGAAGTTTCCACCATTCGCCACGACGCGCTCCGCCATGCTCGATAGGTCCGCCAGCGCGGCGATAATTCGTTTGACGAATTCAGAATAGGAATCGACACATCCGTTCGCGATTGAAGCCCATGGATCAGGAGGCGGTGGAACCCGGAGCCGAAGCTTTCGTTTGGGCAGGCGAGGCGCCGCTGGATCCGCATCCATGAGCACGTTCATGATTCCAACTCCGGCGATGCCATCGGCGAGGCAGTGATGCAGGCGGAAGATAAGCCCGCTCCGATTACCTTGCACTCCGTGCACCAGAGTCATGTCCCACAGTGGGTGCTCCCGGTCCATCACTGTGCTTAGAAGTTTCCCAGCAAGCGCCTTCAACTCTGCGTCGGAACCGTGCTTGAGCGTCGCCTCGCTCAGGTGGCGGCGGACGTCGAAGTTTGCGTCGTATTCCCAGCTGGGAAGACCAATATTAAGCGGCGGCAGTACCACGCGCTTGAGGTAGCGGGGAATAAGCGGCAGCTTCGACTCGACAAACTGGACGCAAGCTTCGAAAGGGATCTCGCCCTCAAACACGCACAGGCAGGCTACATTGAGGGGCATGCCCTCGCGTTCAAGATGAAGGAAAACGGTGTCGCCCCAGGAAAGGCGGTCACCTTGCTGAAGCTTCTGCATGTCAGCTCTCCTAATCAGTGCGGATCTTCAGTCAAACGATCACATCTCAGCTCACGAACGAAAATCGAGACGCAAGTTTCACCAGCTTTAGCACTTTGTAAACATCGACGTTGACGCCGCGCAGCACGACCTTGACGCTCTTATCCTCGGCCATACCCGCGAACTCTGCCATCGCCCGGACCGCGCTCGGATCGATCCGGCGTACGGAAGAAAGATCCAACGTCACTTCGCCCTCGATGCCGTCCAGCTTTTCACTGGCCTCTTGCAATGCTTGCACAACGCGTTCTTCCTCAACTTTGAGCCACACGGCGATCATTGCCATACGCACCACCATCCGCTATGCGGTTTGTTGCCGTACTGCATCGGCCATGTTCCCCAGGCCTCGCCCCTGATAGGCCTTCCAAAACAGCTCGGCCAGTTCGCTGATCAGCGGCATACGGGGGTTCGATCGCCAGGAAGGATCGTCAAAGGCGAGCTTGGTCAGATCAGGCATTGCCCGCTCGAATTCTTCCTTCGAGATTCCCAGGTCCGCGATCGAACGCGGAAAACCCAATTGGTCAAGTAACTGTTCTGTCGCTGCCACCAGGTTCTTCACCTTTTCGTCAATCGTGTGACCGCCGAGACCCAGCAAATCCGCGATAGTCGCGTATTTCTTGTGTGCGACGTATCCCTTCTGGTATGGCGATGGCAGGAACTTGGTGGGCACGGACGCGTTATAGGCAATGACATGGGGCAACATGAGCGCATTGGCCCTACCGTGCGCCACGCCGAAGCGCGCTCCGAAGGCGTGCGCCAACGCGTGATTGACGCCCACCGAGGCGTTGGAAAACGCCATCGCCGCAATGCAGGCAGCGTTGTGCATCATGCAGCGCGCCTCTTCATCGCGCGGATGCTGATAAGCAATGGGCAGGTACTTGAAGGCCATCCGGATCGCCTGCATGGCGTTGCAGTCGGTATAGGCCGAAGCGTAGCTGGAAACTGCAGCTTCCAGCGCATGGGTCAGGCAGTCGACACCCGTGTCAGCGGTAAGGCCCTTTGGCATGGACATAACGAATTGCGGATCAACAATGGCTACGTCCGGGGTGAGCGAGTAGTCGGCCAGGGTCACCTTGCGTGCTCGCTCTTTGTCGGTCAGGACGGCAAAGGGAGTAACTTCGCTCCCCGTCCCGCTGGTGGTGGAAATGGCAATCAACCGGACCCGGTTGATTTTTTCAGTCGGGTATTCGATCACGCGCTTGCGCAGATCCAAGAAGGGCGCTGCCAGCTCTTCCAGGTCAGCCTCCGGAGACTCGTACTTAAGCTTCATGATCTTGGCCGCATCGATCACCGACCCACCACCGAGCGCGATGATTTGATCCGCCTTGTAGAAGTTGAGCGCCTCCACTCCTTGCATCACCACTTTCACTTCGGGCTCCGCATCGGGAATGACTGAAACGTGGACGTGGGTTCCTTCCGGAATGTAACGCCGGACAAGGTCGACGTGGCCGAACTGCTCCAAGGACGGATTCGTAACGATGATGGTGGAGCGCGATGCGAACTGGTGCACATTCGCCACCGCGTTCATGTTGAAATAAATCTGATTGGGAACTCGGAACCACATATGGGCTTGTGTCCTCCGAGCCACACGCTTGATATTGAGGTAGTGATAGATATTTACGTTGTCGGTTGTGCTGTTGCCGCCGCCGGTGCCACAACCGAAGGAGAAAGTGGGCGGGAGATCGTTGTAAACGCCGCCCACTGCCCCCACTGAGCCGGGCGAGTTCACCAGGATGCGTCCCGCGTTCATCAATTCGCCGAACTGGCGGATCACGTCATCGTTGCGTGAGAAAATGACCGCCGTATGTCCCAGCCCACCGGCATGATTCACATCAACGCACACCTTTAGCGCCTCGTCGACGGATTTCGCTCGATAGACCGAGAGCACCGGGAACAGCTTTTCAACCGACAAAGGATGTTCGCGGCCGACGCCTTGAATCGGCGCAATCAGGAGTTTGGTGCCTGGATTCACGGAAAGGCCGGCAAGGCGGGCGATATCGATAGCCTTCTGACCGACTGCTGCCGCTTGCATAAAGCCAGTCTCAGGATCGATTACTGTGCGGGCCAGCAGTTTAACTTCCTTCTCATTGCAGATGTGCGCACCCAGCGCCGCAAATTTCTTCAGCACGAGATCATAAATCTCATCGTCGATCACCGCCGTTTGCTCGGAGGCGCAGATGGTGCCGTTATCGAAAGTTTTGGAAAGGATGATATCAGTCACGGCCGTATTGAGGTCCGCCGTTCTTTCCAAATAGACTGGCGTGTTGCCCGGCCCTACACCCAGAGCTGGTTTGCCCGAACTATAGGCGGCTTTGACTGCACCGGGCCCGCCGGTTGCATCAATCAGGCCCACGTCTTTGTGGTGCATCAGGTAGGCATTGTCCTGCAGGGTATGCGACTCCAGGCAGGCAAAAACTCCTTCGGGCGCGCCGTGCTTCAGCGCGGTCTCATACATGATCTTCACGGCTTCGGAGCAACATCGCCATGCGTTAGGATGAGGACTGAAAATGACCGCATTGCGCGTCTTGATGGCCATGATGCACTTGAAGAGCACCGTGGAAGTGGGGTTCGTAATCGGCGTGATCGAGAAGATGATCCCGATCGGCTCCGCCATCTCTACTAGATTACGCTCCGGAAACTCGCGAATGATGCCGACCGTGCGTTTATCCTTGATGTAGTTGTAGGCGAATTCCGTGGCCACCATGTTCTTGATGACTTTGTCTTCCATGACTCCGAGCTTGGTTTCTTCGACCGCTAGGCGCGCGAGATGTTGAGCTTGGTCCAGGCCGGCCAAGACCATCGGCTTGACGAGGCGATCAACATCCTCTTGGGTGAATTGTGTAAAGACGGCTGCGGCGGTTCTGGCCTGACGGACTAGTCTTTCCAGGTAGGCAGTGCGTTCTTCCGTGAGGCTTTCGGCGGAAAGCGGGATCTGAACCCGCTGCTGCATCACTTCGCGCGTGACCATTGCTGCCCCCTGTAACTATCTCTCGGAATATGAGGAGCACGCTGAGTCTTATATTTCAGTCAACTGCGAGGCGCGCGGACCACTGAGGGTCGATAAAATATATCCTCTATGCGTAATCGATGGGATGCTTGGTCAGCCACTGCTCGTCGCGCACCCGGCCAATGTTCTTTAAAGCACCGCTAGCCGCGCTGGCAGTTAAATGTCGGCTTTCCCAAGCGACGCCTGCGCCCAGGCCGATTGCACCGCCCAGTAACCCGCATGCCAAAGCTCGGCTGATGGATTTCGGTCGGCATCGTGGATAACTGCCCAACACACCGAGGCACGCCCCAACGGCGGCGGGTCTCAACGCTCTTCGGACGGATTCGCTCATAAACGGTGTGAGCGGCTCGCCGTTAAGAAATGCTTTTCTGCCGGAACGCGCTCCCTCTATTCCAGAATTGACAAGCTTTCGGCCATAGTTAGCATTTGATTTCGACCACTCGCGTAAAGCCATTGGATTTTCTCGCTGTCCTAAATCGGGAACACCAAAGTCACTACAGCACTAAAGTGGGGCTGAGTCCGTAGCCGCTATCACACT
>Ga0208937_1001057_pt1 | contig 13563 bp, 10 predicted proteins | sample June2015DPH_11_5_FD_184705 | JGI IMG/M metagenome (GOLD analysis project Ga0208937, IMG submission 184705) | Peatland microbial communities from SPRUCE experiment site at the Marcell Experimental Forest, Minnesota, USA - June2015DPH_11_40... | ecosystem: Environmental > Terrestrial > Soil >...
TCTCGGCCACGGACGATCTACACGCGATGCGGGCCGAGATGGAAGAATCGGCTACGAGCAAGCGCACGGTACGGCAGGCCGCGAGCGAAAAACATTCGGCCTGGGTAAACCGGTTGCAGGGGCCTCCTGCGTCGGTGGCAAGTGCGATGCCTGTGCCTGCTCCGGAAGCCGGACTGCTTGAAGTTTGTGTCTCATGTTTTGCACCACTGGCGAGGCCTTGCGTTTTGCGTACGGGGCGCGCACCTCCTAGTTCCCTCCTTGGGTAGTTTGCCTAAACCCTCTTACCTAATTGGTCGTAAATCGCTGATCGGATGCAGCAATAAATCCGCAGCGACGAATGTTCGTCTGTAGAGAATCTTTACGAAAGAGCCTGGATGCTCATTACGGGGCGCATGCGTAGGCGCTCGTTCCTGGAGATGCACTTAGCTACATCTGTGGCGAGCCTTCGGAAGATCGGGAGATATTTGTGGAGTTCTTGATGCGAAGAAGATTGCGGAGGGGTTGTGGCGTGCTGGTCGTGCTGGGCTACGCCTCGGTGCTGGCCGCTGCGCAGGCGGCACCTCAGGCAGCCCAGACGCCACCGCAGGCTTGGACGTGGGAGCAGGTAAAGGATCGGTTGGAGTTGAATAACCCCACGCTGCTGGCGGGAAAGTTGAATATCAGCGAATTTCAGGCGGATGAGATTACGGCGCATCTGCGGCCGAATCCAAATCTGACGCTGCTGGCGGACCAGATCGATCCATTTCCGGGTGGGTCTTCGCACGGGCCATTTGCCTACTGGCTGCCTTCGGCGACCGTGAGCTACTTGCACGAGCGGGCGCACAAGCGCGAGTTGCGGACGGAGAGCGCGAAGAAAGGCACGGCCATCGCGATTTCGCAGCAGGACGATCTGGAACGCGGGCTGTTGTTCAGCCTGCGCAGCGCGTTTGTGCAGACGCTGCAGGCCAAGGCGGTGCTGCAGGTTTCCAGAGAAAATCTGGATTACTACGACCACGTGCTGAAGATCAGCAGCGACCGATTTCAGGCGGGAGACATCGCGCAGATTGACCTGGATCGGCTGGAGTTACAGAGGGTGCAGTACGAGTCGGACGTGCAAACGGCGATCGTCAATTTGCGGACAGCGAAGATTCAGATGCTGATGCTGCTGAACGACCGCACTCCGGTGGACCAGTTCGACCTGGTGGGCATGTTTGATTTCAACGATCAGGTTGACGCTTTGGATACTTACCGGCAGATCGCGCTGGATAACCGTCCGGACTTGAAGGCGGCGATACAGTCCGTGGACAAGGCGCAGACGGACTACAAGCTGGCGGTCTCGAACGGATCGACGGATCCAACGTTCAGCTTCGACGTGGGGCGGAATCCGCCAATTGATGCTTATTTTGGCGCGGACGTGAGTTTTCCCCTGCGAATTTTTGATCGCAACCAGGGAAACAAGCTGCACACCAAGCTAGACATTACGCGCAACGAGAAGCTGCGCGATGCAGCCGAGGCGCAGGTATTCAACGATGTGGATTCGGCTTATGCCACGGTGGCCAGCAATCTGATACTGCTGCGGCCTTACAAGCAGAAATATCTGGCGCAGGCGGTGCGGGTGCGGGACACGATTTTATTTTCTTATCAGCACGGCGGGGCTTCGCTTCTGGACTTTCTGAATGCCGAGAGCGATTACCGCAGCGTGCAACTTAATTACGTAAATCTGGTGGGATCGTACTTGACAGCGGCAGCGCAATTGAACCAGGCCGTGGGCAAAGAGGTTATGCAATGAAAAACCGATTCTTTGATTATGCCGGGGCTGGATTGTGTCTGGCTCTCGCTTTTGTACTTGCAGCGTGCAATGAAGGCAAGGCGGATCCAAAAGCCGAGGCACCGCCTCCAGCAAGCGTTCAGGCCGATCTGGACGCAAACAATTTCAAGGTCGATCATCCGGAACAATTTCCATTGGCAACCGCGGTTGAGCATAAGACGGCGCCGGCTCTCGACGTGACGGGCGTGGTACAGCCCGATATAGCGCGCGCGGTGCCTGTGATCTCGCTGGCTTCCGGACGAGTGGTGGAGATCAAGGCCAGGCTTGGCGATGTCGTGAAGAAGGGACAACTGCTGCTGAGAGTGCAGAGCAACGACGTCTCCGGCGCCTATCAGACATATGTGAAGGCCGTGAATGACGAGCGGTTGGCGCGTGTGCAGCTTGAGCGGACGCAGATTCTCTACGAGAAGGGTGCGGTCGCCAAGAGCGCGCTCGAACAAGCTGAAGACACAGAAGACGATGCCAAAGCTGACCTAAATGCCGCAACCGAACAGCTGCGGCTTCTCGGCATCGACAAGGACCACCCTTCCGGAGTTGTCGACATCTTCGCTCCGATCTCGGGCATCATTACCGACCAGCAGGTTACGAATGCGGCGGGCGTGCAAGGGCTGGGCTCGCCGAATCCCTTCACCATCTCCGATCTTTCGTACGTCTGGATCATCTGCGACGTTTACGAGAATGATCTAGACGCGGTACACGTGGGTGAGTACGCCGATATCCACCTGAATGCGTATCCGAATAATGTCTTCAAGGGTCGGATCGATAACATCCTGCCGGTGCTCGATCCGACGATCCGCACCGCGAAGGTTCGGCTTGAAGTGGCGAATCCTGGAATGATGCGCGTGGGACTGTTTGTTACTGCCACTTTCTATGGCAAGCAGGCGGTAACGCGAGCGGCCGTTCCATCGACTGCGATCCTGCACTTGCATGATCGCGAGTGGGTATACGCGCCGCTGGGCGCGGGACACTTCAAACGTCTGGAAGTGGTTACGGGAAAGATGCTTCCCGGCAAGATGCAAGAGGTTGTTTCAGGCATGAAGCCTGGAGATCAAGTGGTTTCGAACGCTCTCCAACTGCAAAACACGGTGGAGCAATAGATGATTCGCAGAGTCGTTGATTTTGCTCTTAACAACCGATTGCTGGTACTGGCGTTTGCACTGATACTTTTTGCCGGGGGCATCGTCGCTTTCCGTGATCTTCCGATTGAGGCCTACCCCGACGTGGCGGACAACTACGTTGAGGTGATTACGCAATGGCCGGGAATTTCGGCGGAGCAAATTGAACAGCAGGTCACGATTCCACTCGAAATCGTCATGAACGGCATCCCTCACGTGGTGCATCTGCGCTCGTTCTCGCTGTTCGGACTCTCCGATCTGAAGCTGATCTTTGATGACGAGTCGGACAACGATTGGAACCGGGAGCGGGTTTTGGAGCGGCTGAGCCAGGTCACGCTGCCGCCAGGCGTGGTGCCGCAAATGGGCACGGACTGGAGCCCAGTCGGGCAGATTTATTTCTTCACGCTGCGGAGCACCAATCCCGCATATGACTCCATGGAACTGAAGTCCCTGGAAGACTGGGTCATCGAAAAGAATTTCAAAGCCGTGCCGGATATTGTCGACGTTTCCAGCTTCGGCGGACCCACGCGCGAATACCAGGTGCGCGTTGATCCAAACAAACTGATCGCTTACGGCCTGAGTCTGGCGCAAATCGAGCAGCAACTCACGAACAACAATACCAACGCAGGCGGCAGTTTCATACAAGAAGGTCTGCAGCAGATCAACGTGCGCGCCGTCGGATTGGTGGACCGGTCCCAGGACATTGCACAAACGGTCATCATGACCAAGAATGGCACGCCGCTTCGGGTGAAGGACATTGCGGTAGTTTCGCAAGGTCCGAAAATTCGGTTGGGGCAGTTTGCCAAAGCCATTCATCGTGAAGACGGGAAGATCATCGATAACGACGATGTGGTGTCAGGTATCGTGTTGTTGCGCAAAGGCGCTGCGGCAGACACGGCGCTGCAAGGTATCCACAAGAAGGTGGAGGAACTGAACGATCACATTCTGCCTCCGGGCGTGAAGGTTGTTCCCTTCATCGATCGCAGCGATCTGGTTCACTTCACCAGCCACACGGTTCTGCACAATTTGACGGAAGGAATGATCCTGGTCTCGATCATCCTGTTTTTATTTCTAGGCAATGTCCGGGGCGCGCTGATTGTGGCGGCGACGATTCCGTTTTCGCTGCTATTTGCGTCGATCTGCCTGGACCTGCGGCACATTCCCGCAAACCTTCTATCTCTCGGTGCATTGGATTTTGGCATGGTGGTGGATGGCGCGGTAGTGATGGTGGAAAACATCGTCCGCCACCTAGGACGCAAGAACGGAGACAGTAAAAGTCCGAGTGAAAAAATCAGCGAGGCCTCGCACGAAGTCCAGCGTCCGGTGTTTTATGCGATCGCCATTATTATTACGGCATACTTGCCGATCTTTACGCTGGAACGCGTGGAGGGCAGGCTGTTTCATCCCATGGCCTGGACCGTGGCTTTTGCGCTGCTAGGGGCATTGATCTTTTCGATCCTGATTGCACCGGTGCTGGCAAGTTTTGCCTTCCAAAAAGGAGCAAGCGAATGGCACAACCCGATCATGCTCTTTCTGATCGAGCGCTATCGCGTCGCAGTTCGGTGGGCGATTCGCCATCGGGCGATCACCGTTGGTGTGGTTTTGATTATGGTGGCCGTGGGAAATTATCTCGCTTTCAGCGGCGCCATCGGCTCCGAATTTCTGCCTCACCTGGATGAAGGAGCGCTTTGGGTGCGAGGCACACTGGCACCCAGCACCGGGCCAGACGAAGGGATACGGGTGGCGAATCAAGCACGGATCATACTTTGTGCTTTTCCGGAAGTTCCGCAGTGCACCAGTCAAACCGGGCGGCCGGATGACGGGACGGATACAACCGGTTTTTTTAATACCGAATTCTTCGTCGATCTCAAGCCGAAAGAAGAATGGCGGCCCGTGTTTCACCAGAATAAGGACGAATTAATTGCGGCCATGCAACGCGAACTGGACAAAATCCCGGGCGCCGTGTGGGGTTTTTCCCAGCCCATCGAAGACAACATGGAAGAGGCGGTAAGCGGGGTAAAAGGCGCTCTGGCCACGAAGGTTTTTGGCGACGACCTAAAGGTGCTGGAGCAGAAGAGCGACGAAATCGTCAATGTCTTTTCCAAGATCAATGGGATTGAGGATCTCGGAGTGTTTCGGGTGCTAGGCCAGCCGAATCTGAATGTGGCTGTAGACCGGACTGCCGCCGCGCGATACCAGATCAACGTCGCCGATGTGCAGGATGCGATTCAGACTGCGGTGGGAGGAAACGCGCTTACGCAGGTGCTGAAGGGTGAGGCGCGCTACGACCTCACCTTGCGGTATCTGCCGCAATACCGGGATACGCAGGAGGCGATCGAGAACATTCGACTGTTATCGCCGAGCGGAGAACGCGTATCGCTGGCACAACTCTGCAAGATCCGCGAATCCGACGGCGGTTCCGAAATCTATCGTGAGGGCAATCAGCGTTATATAGCCATCAAGTATAGTGTCCGCGGCCGTGACCTCGGCAGCACGGTGGAAGAAGCGATCAAGAAGGTGAATGAACAGGTCAAACTGCCCATCGGCTACAGCCTCAGATGGGAGGGGGAATTCGCGAGCCAGAAGAGAGCCAACGCGCGGCTGCTGATCGTGCTGCCGATCACTATTCTCATCATCTTCATTCTTCTTTACACGATGTTTAAGTCGCTCAAATGGGCGCTGCTGATTATGGTGAACGTGGCGATAGCCCCCATTGGAGGCCTGCTTGCTCTTTGGTTCACGGGCACGAATTTCAGTGTTTCTTCCGGCGTGGGCTTTCTGGCGTTGTTCGGAGTATCCGTGCAAACTGGAGTCATCATGCTGGAATACATCAACCAGTTGCGCGCACGGCGATTCACGGTTGAGGACGCGGCGGTAGAGGGCGCGGTGCTGAGACTGCGTCCGATTATGATGACGATGCTGGTGGCGACCTTGGGATTGCTGCCGGCTGCTCTCTCGCACGCGATTGGTTCGGATTCGCAGCGGCCGTTCGCAATTGTTATCGTCGGAGGTTTGATCGCGGCCCTCGTCATGAGCGTCTTCTTGCTGCCAACGCTTTATGTGTGGGTAGCCGGCGAACGGGATGTGCTGCCGATGTCCGAAGAAGCGTTCGAACTCGGAGAGCACGTGGATTAGGGCGGCTGATTCACACTGACATTTCTCCCGCGCATCTTATAATGTTGGCACTCCGGGCGGCTTGAGCTTTGGCCCCCGGGAACCACCTCATGCCCGAAAAATCTGAGGCAAGCGTAGAAGAGATCCTGGCGCGCCAAGCACTGGACCTCGACCGGCTGAAGGACGCCTTCGGCCTGCTGGGCGTCAGTCCCTGTTCGTGGTGCAAGAAGTTCCTTCGCCGGTCCGATCCCGGCGCTCTGTTCGATGCTGGCGGCGAACTGATTTGCTACAGCTGCATTCCTGAATGGTGGCCGCAGCGCTGCGCACAACTCAGCACCAAAGACCGCGAAAGCCTCGAAGGTAAGCTGGTCTTCTGGCTGCGCGACTACCATCATGCCGAATTGTTCAAGGACCCGGCCAAGCTGCCGGAGAGTTCGCTGCAGGAACTGCACATTGTGGCCAACTGCCTGGAATGCCGGGGAACGGGAAAATCATTGGGCCAAGAGCGCTGCCGCTACTGCGATGGCCGCGGGACGGTTTGGGTGATTGTTTCGCGAAAGAAGGGCTAGAAGTTCTCAGTCTCGGATCCAAAAAAATTAAGAGCTCCGAGGTGGTGTTGAGTCCATTCGTCTCGGCCAGTAGCTCGCGTTAGACCCTTGCTTGACCTGCTATCGCTGCTTCCCTTGCGGGCCGCTGCGCGCGATCTTCGCTCGGGCTCCGGGCTCACCGCCAACCGGATAAACCTACTCAACGCCTCGGAACTCTATCCTGCCTTCGACTGGGTTCCCCGTTCTCCTCGACCAGCGCTTTGCTATAGACCCTTACTTGCCTTCTCTCCGCATTTTGCAATGTTGAGAGTGACAGAGCTCGAGCCCCGGACGCCGCACCAACCGGAAAAACTTAAGAAACTGTCAAAGAACGATCTTCTTGTACTCCTTTTAAATTTGTAGTCAATGAAAAGAGCGCAAGTCTATCTGATTTATTTTCAATGGAGTGCAGCCCGTTCACAGGAGGGTGACAGGATTTTGTGCAGCCCCGGAGGCAGATTTGCGCAGATGCTAAACGGAGTGCAGCTTTGGCGACGCCGGGCGGGAGCGCGGCAGGGATTGCAGGTTTTTGCAACCGCAGCGAAGCTGTGAATATCTGGTGAAAGCCGCTCCGGGCAAGGGGTTTGGCAGACCGAGGAAGGAGGGTGCGAGGGCTCAACTTGTAAAATCGTCCGTGTTTAATGGCTTGACAATGCATGTAAGTCTGCTAAAGTGCGAGAAAAGCTGCATATATCGAACAACTCGCAGGTGCCAAGGTTATGAAGAATGTTTATGAGGTTCTGAGGCAGAAGGAAATGGAGTTGACCCGGCTGGAGAAAGAAGTGGAAGCGTTGCGGCTGGTGGCTCCGTTGCTGTCCGAAGAAAAGGAAATGAACTCCGACATAGGGAAACCGGCTTTGGCCACTGCCGTGAACGGACCGCAGCAGCCCATCCGGATACCGTCGCCTCCGGTGGTAGCGGCGGCGCAGCCGGTGCGCGCGGCCGGTTGGGACGATACCGCCAAGCGCTGGCCGTAGAAAGCGCCGGGCCGAGGCGTCACCACGCTGGCTCCGTTTTCAGCGCATATGAGCGGCGCTGATCCTCGAGCACTGCCGATCCAGACGAGACGTGTTATCGCCATCCTTGCGAACTAACTCCCCACTATTTCCTTCAACGCCGCCAGCAGGCGATCCACTTCCTCCGCGGTGTTGTAATGCACGAGGCCAATGCGGAGGAAGCCGCCGGATTTCTCCACGTCCAGGTGCTCAGTTAGGTTTAGCGCGTAGTAGTTTCCATCCCAGGTGAAGAAGCCGCGATCGCCTAATTTGGTGGCGAGGGCGAGTGGCGTTTGGTCTGGAGTTTGATTGACGACGCGGAGGGCGAGAGTAGGACAGCGCTCTTCAAAGCGCGCGGGATCGGTGATGCCGTAGATGTTCACTTTTGGAATCTGCCGCAGGCCGGCGATCAGGCGCTCCATCAAGCCGTGTTCGTAGTGGTGAATGGCTTCGAAGGCGGCGACAATCGCAGCGCGGCGCGTGGCTGCTTCGGGATGCGCGCGGCGGCCGAGATCGGCTAGGTATTCCACGCACGCGGTAATGCCGGCGATGCATTCATGATTGAGCGTGCCCCACTCCCAGCGGTTGGGGACGGCGTCGGTGAGGGGACGGACTTTGTAGGGACGCAGGCGTTGCAGGTGCTTGCGCTTGCCGAAGAGCGCGCCCATGTGCGGGCCGAAGAATTTGTAGGTGGAGCAGACGAGAAAATCGCAATCGAGCCCCGCGACATCGATGAGGCCGTGCGGGCCGTAGTGGACGGCATCGACGTAAGCGAGAGCGCCGGCGGCGTGGGCGAGGCGGATTATTTCCTTAACCGGATTGATGGTGCCGACCGCGTTCGAGGCATATCCAACCGCAACCAGCTTGGTTCTCTCGTTGATCTTTGAGGCGAGATCGGCGAGGTCGAGGGTGCAGTCTTCATCGCGAATCTCGGCCCAACGGATGGTGACGCCTTTCTCTTCGAGGGCGAGCCAGGGGGAGACGTTGGCGTCGTGATCCAGGCGCGTGACCAGGATTTCGTCGCCGGGGGCGAGGTCGCGGCCGATGGCGCGGGACATGGCGAAGGTCAGCGTGGTCATGTTTGGGCCGAAAACGATTTCGTCGGCGGCGCAGTGGAGAAAATCTGCCATGGCTGCGCGCGCATCGGCGAGCATGGCATCTGTGTTGCGGCTGGTCGCGTAGGCTCCGCAAGTGTTGGCGTTGTCGCGGCGCAGATAGTCGGAGATGGCGTCGATGACGTGCTGCGGCACTTGCGTTCCGCCGGGACCGTCGAGGAATACGGCAGGATGTCCGTTGACGGTTTGGGCGAGCGAGGGGAATTGGGAGCGGACGTAGTGGATATCGAGGACGGTTGAGGCGGCAGTTTCAGTGGTAGGCATAGTGATCCTTCATTTTTATCACGATGACGAGCTGTACGTTTCGAACGGGGAATGAGGGCTATTGCGTATTCCGCCCGCAATCCTGATACTGGCCGACCCGGTAAAGAGACCGCGTCCTTCGGACGCGAGGCAAATGATGGGCCCGCGCCAGATCCTTCACTCCGCCTGAACAACGGCTTCGTTCAGGATGACGCCTTTACGGTACGTACAAAATCCGCCAGCATGCCATAAGCCGTAGCGTACAATCCTGGGTTTTCTTCTGTGATTGCTAGGCCGGGGAAGACGTCGGTTTCGAAATAGATATAAGACGACGTGCCGGCGATTTGCGCCATAGGATCGGTGAGGGGGATTTGTTCGGGGCGGACGCTGGCTGTGATTCCCTTCTCTGTTTTCTGGGCGCGGCAGATTAGTTTGTAGGGACGACCTTCTTTCTGGGCTGCGCGGACGGCTTCGCCGCTCAGGCTGCGAATTCCTTCGCGGTTGATTTCTTCTAAACGTATCGGAATATCCATCAGAACCGTAATCAGGGCCGCGGTTTTTACGGCGGCATCCCAGGCATCGATGTCGTGGGTGGCGTCGGTCTCAGCGATGCCTAGCGCTTGCGCCTTCTTTAAGGACTCGTCAAAGCTGAGGCCGTTTTCCATTTCACTCAGGATCACGTTCGTCGTGGAATTCAGAATGCCGTGAAATCCCTGCAGGTGGATCGCGGGCAATTCGTGAAACAAACAGAAGATGGGAACGCCATCCATCACGGTGGATTCGAAGAGGAAGCACTTGCCGCGGGCGGCGGCTAGATCGCGGAGTTCGCGGTAGGCGTGGACGATGGGTCCTTTGTTGGCGGTGATGGCGTGGGCTCCGTACTCGAGCGCGGCGCGGATGTGATCGACGGCGGGCTGGCCGTTTTCCACGTTGAGAGAGGTGGCTTCGAACAGGACATTGGCGCGGGCGGCTTTCAGCCAGGCATGGACGGTGGCCGGCTTCTGATATGATTCCCGGCTTTTGTCGGACAGGAGTGTCCGACCCACACAAGCATCCGGATCCAGGCCGTTCGGATCGGCAATCCATCCCAGGCGGCGGGTGGCGACTCCGGTGATGCGAAAGGTGATTCCGTGGCGCTCGTGCAGTTCGTGCTCACGGTCGAGCAAGAGTTGAACGAGCGTACGGCTGACATTGCCGAAGCCGAGGAAGCAGAGATTGTAGGTACGAATGCGGATTCCCTCGCGCAGGGGCTAAAGCCCTATTGATTTCACGCCCTTAACCCGGCGCTGCGGATGCCGGTTTTCGCTTCCAAGGTGCTCGGGCGCTGTTTCCACTTGCTACGGTACCGAAGAGGCTTGTGAAATTGCCGGCGGGACGCCGGCGCGTCGCAAACTTCAGCCCATCACCTGGGTGTGCTCAGGCTTGATCTTGTAGAGCACGCGCACTTCGCCGGGCTGGCCGTAGGGATATTTGTCGACGCCGAGATATTTCTTGGCCATCTTGTCGATGTGAGCGCTGGCGCCGTCTTCGGTAATCTCGACGACGCGGCCGCGAATCTCGATATAGCGGTAAGGATTCTCCGGGTCGATGACGGCCAGCGAGACGCGCGGATCGCGGCGCACGTTACGGTCCTTCTGCCGTCCTTTGGCGGAGTTGAAGATGACGTGTTCGCCGTCGAAGTCGCACCAGACGGGCGTGACCTGCGGACGGCCATCGGGCATGAGCGTGCCCAGACTAGCGAAGGCACGCTTCTGAAACAGATCGCGATATTTCTCGGGGATAGCTTCCGGCATAAGACCTCCTTGCGGTCTTGCAATGAATTGACAGGACATTATAGATCGGAGCGAGAAAGATCGGAGCGAGCGGGCCAGACACTTGATTTGCCGCCCGGCGGCCATCCCGGTATTCTTGCAAACCATGATTTCTGAGACGAATGAATTGAAATCGAACAAGCAAACAAGGAGATGTTGACCGCATGATTACGTCATCTCAGCTCACGAATGACCACAGGACCCGTCCCGCCAGACTGCTAGTGCTGCTGGCGCTCGCGCTGGCGCTTTCGGCGCTGGCCGGTGCACAGACTGCGAAATATCCGCAGACGATTGTTTTCATGACTGATTTCGGCGTGGTGGACGATTCCGTTGCCATCTGCCGGGGCGTGATGTATTCGATCATGCCGGACGTGCGCATCGTAGACCTCTCGCATCAGGTGACGCCGTTTTCCATTCGCGATGGCGCGCGTTTCTTGTATGGCGCGACGCCTTACTTTCCGGCAGGCACGGTTTTCGTGGTGGTCATCGATCCGACCGTGGGCAGCACGCGCAAGGCGATTGTGGCCAAGTCGAAGCGCGGGCAGTATTTTGTGCTGCCGGATAACGGGCTGCTCACGCTGGTGGAGCAGCGTGACGGCATCGAGGGCGTACACGAAATCACAAATACGGATTGGATGATCGGCACCAAGATGTCGTCGACGTTCCACGGGCGCGACATTTTTTCTCCCGTGGGAGCGCACGTAGCGCGCGGCGAGGATTGGACAAAGGTGGGTCCGGAGATGGCGTTGGCGTCGCTGGTGCGTCTGGAATTGAAGGCAGCGCGGCTCGACGATCGTGGTGTGACGGCTGAAGTGATTGCGACGGATGGTCCGTTCGGCAATCTGGTGACGGACCTGGACGCCGAGGATTTTCTGAAGCTCGGATATCAGCGCGGCCAGGAAGTTCCGGTGAGAGTCGGCGGAAAAGAGATGAAGATCAAGTTCGTTCGGACCTTCAGCGATGTGCAAGTGGGACAGCCTCTTCTATATATCGACTCGCGCGGACATTTCGCACTGGCCGTGAACCAGGGAAGTTTTTCCGCGGTTTACGGGGTGAAGCCGCCGGTGGAATTGTTTATTCCGCGGGCGAAATGAGACTTTGGCGAGACTTGTGCCGATTGTAGAGATTCCTCGCGCCAAAAGCGGGCGCTCGGAATGACAATTCATAGGAACGGTACACGCTGCAATGTGTAGTTCCCGAGGAAATCTTACTCCGGGTTATCCTGCGCCATGCGTGGCAGGACTGCGCGCAGGAGCGCCTCGAAGCTGGTCTTGACGCGCTCGCCGGTTTCCATGACTTCCTGGTGGGAGAGCGGCTGATCGACAATCCCGGCGCCCATATTGGTGACGCATGAGATGGCGAGAACTTTGATTCCCATGTGACGCGCGGCGATCACTTCGAAGGCCGTCGACATTCCGACCAGGTCCGCTCCGATGATTCGTAGATAGCTAATCTCGGCGGGCGTTTCGTAACTTGGACCGAGCAAGGCGGCGTAGACGCCTTCGTGCAGCGTCATTCCGAGTTTGGCGGCTTCTTCCCGCGCAATCGCTCGATACTGTTTGGAGTAAGCGTGCGTCATGTCGGGAAAGCGCACGCCGAAGCGGTCGTCGTTTGGGCCGGCTAGAGGATTGGTTCCCTGCAGATTGATGTGGTCGCGAATCAGGACCAGCGCGCCTTGCTGATAATTCAGATTGATTCCGCCCGCTGCATTCGTAAGGATGACGGCGCGAATTCCCATGCGTCCGAACACGCGCGTGGGGAAGGCGACTTGCTGCGCCGAATAACCTTCGTAAAGATGCACGCGCCCTTGCATTACGGCCACGGGAACAGCGCCCGCTTTGCCGATCACCATCTGACCAGCGTGGCCGATTGCGGTGGAACGAGGGAAGGCGGGAATTTCGGCGAAAGGGATTCGTGCAGCATCGGTTAAGGAATCGGCGAATCCGCCTAGGCCGGAACCGAGGACAAGGCCGATGCGCGGACGCAGCGAGGTCCGTTGCAGCACGGAGTGGGAAGCAGTTTCGGCAAGAGTGAATTGATTTTCCATAAGAGTGAGCGCTGAATACTCCGGGGGCTAAAGCCACGGTTCAGTTTAGCCGCTTGACGCGGCGCTGAAGCGCCGCTATTCCCCGGTACTGCGTGCGATGGTTCAGATTGCCGATCGAAAGCAAGTCCCTGAGGGGCTGAAGCCCACAGTCATTTCAGGGCCTTTTATCGCAGCGCTGAAAGCGCTGCGCCACCCAAAACGACACCCCTCTGCCAGCTCGTTAATATTTTTTCTCGAACTTTACGAATTCGCCTTCCAGCTTCCACTGCATTCGCGCGCGCTCATTCGCGGCTAGGAACTGTTCGCATGTTGCCGAAGGCTTCTCTGAGCCTGCCGCAATTCCCGCGCACGGTGGGGCCATGCGAAATACCAGCTTTGTATCCGTCCACAGGCTTTGGCCGGGCAGGAAGCTGTGCTCCAGACTTTGGCGTGCCATGCGCTTCAGGTCGGCGTAGGAGAGGTGATAACTTTCGACTGCGCGCAAATATTCGTGCGTCATGTCGGAGCGCGACACGCCCTCGTCGTCGGTCGCCAGCGCCACGGGGACGCCGTACTTCATATAAATAGGCAATGGATGATCATCACCGCTGACGCCGAGGATTATGTCATTCGAAGTCAGGCAGATTTCGACCAGCACGTTGCGCTCGGCCATTTCGTGCAGCAGGCCGATCGGATCCTTTTCATTCATCACGTCGACGCCGTGGCCGATGCGCTCGGCATGGCCGCGCT
>Ga0208937_1001059_pt1 | contig 13490 bp, 21 predicted proteins | sample June2015DPH_11_5_FD_184705 | JGI IMG/M metagenome (GOLD analysis project Ga0208937, IMG submission 184705) | Peatland microbial communities from SPRUCE experiment site at the Marcell Experimental Forest, Minnesota, USA - June2015DPH_11_40... | ecosystem: Environmental > Terrestrial > Soil >...
TAAATAAATAAAGGTATCAACCATCCTTATCCTTCGACGATGTCGGGGCTAATGAGGTCTGATGACATAGTTCCATTCGCCATGAAACCTATCAGGTTGAAGATTGATGCCCTTCATCTCTTCTTTGGTGACTTTGCGGCCGGTTGGATATTTGCAACGGTCCAATCGGCATGTCACTTTCAGCCCTTTCGCAGTCGTCGTCTTAGCAATGAGATGGACGACGGTTTCGTAATCTCGCAGTGGTTCGCCACGCCAATTCGACGAGATGAAGGAAAAAAGGCGGTGCTCGATCTTGTTCCACTTGCTCGTCCCTGGGGGAAAATGACAGACCGAGATGGGCAGGCCAGTTTTATCCGCGAAGGTCTGCAACTCCAGTTTCCACAGGCGCAACCGCCAGCCATTGCTCCCCCCGCCGTCGGCGGTAATCAGGATCTTAGTTGCCGCCGGATAGAGCCGTTTGCCTTCCTGGCGCCACCACCCCCGGATGGACGCCACCGCAAACGCTCCGGTGTCGTGATCGGTCCCGACATTGACAAACCCCGTGTTGCGCCCGATGTCGTAGATGCCATAGGGATAGGCACGCGGCACGTCGGGCGTGGGAAAATCGTGCCCGCGAACCTTCCTCGGCCGTTTTGCTGGAAGCCATTGCTGGCCGGCGTTATTGTAGTTGCCGATGAGTTCTTTCTTCTTGGTATCCACCGAGATCACGGGGCTGCCCTGCGCCAGGCATCTTTTCACCGCGGCATTGATATACCGAAATTGCGCGTCGCGGTCGGGATGGTCTCGCCCCTCCTCCGTCTTCCGGTTGCTCTGGAGACTGTAGTTCAGGCCGTGCAGAAGCTGAGCGACCTTCGCATGGCTGACCGGATGTTTGTGCCGATCCAACTCTTTCGCAATCGCCCGCGTGCTCTTACAAATCCATCGCAGCGCCGATTCCGGGTCGCCCCGTGTTTGATGATCGATCATCTCTTCCAAGGTATCCACGAGCCGCGGGTCCGACACCGTAATGCGTTTGCGTCCAGCTCCGGGGCGGCGGATGCGGCCTTCCACCAACGCGGCACCCGCTTCGATATCACGGATGCCTTTGGCAATCGCCTTGCGCGACAGTCCGCACGCACGGCGGACCAAACTCACTCCCCCATAGCCCAACGTCTTCGCTTCGCTAGCCGCCATGAGGCGCCGCGTCCGTTCGTCCAACAAAGGCCACACCGAATGGAACTTAGCAGTCAGCTCGGCAAGACTGTCCATGCTCAGACAGCATAACAACCATTAGCCCAGGATGCTACCTTTATTTATTTACGGATCCTAAGTCTAGCGAGGAGCGCGTGGTGTGCAAAAGGCTGAACTCAACGGAACGTTGATTCAGAGTATTAATATCTGCTGACGCGGAACGTCCGACACGAAGAGGATTTGGTTGACCAGCTTTTCAATTCCAGCGAGAAACGGCTGGCTCGTGTTCTTCTCCTGCTGGCTCACTTCGGGAAGGATGGAAAGCCCGAAGTTGCGATTCCCAAAATCAGTCAGGAAACTCTAGCAGAGATGGTGGGCACAACTCGCGGGCAGATCAATTTCTTCATGAACAAGTTCAGGAAGTTGGGCTTCGTTGATTATCAAACTGGCGATGAATTACAGGTCCACAGTTCACTTCTCAATGTTGTCCTGCACGACTAGCATATCCAAACAAGGACGGAACTCTACTCTCTTGCAGACGTAGCTACTCTTGGCTTTGCCATTTCCTTGATCACTTCGGCAAGTGTAGCCTTTGCGGATTGTTTCTTTGCTTTTCTCTTACCCATATAGCCATGATTTCAGGAATCTGAAGCATCTGCAGGTCAATTTGGACCACTTCTGTCTACCTGCTAGAATAGCCAATGAGGCGGTTACCACCTTCTCCTCTTTCAGGTCTTCTGACCTAAGCCAGTCCATCTGAAGTTCTCCCACCTTAGGTGTTTCGTGTTTCAAGAGAGCGGTCTACCGATGCCGTTTGCAGCAATCCTGTGCGAAGTCGATCAACTCCACGCTGTCAGCACGCGGCTTGAGGCCCTGGCGGAACAGCATGCTCCCATGTCGGAAGCACTCATGACGATTGCGGGAAACGTTCGCACTGCTGCCACTTTATTGGCGGTGCTGGTTGCGGCTAAAGGCCCGAAACCGATCTGAGTACGGCGGACAATGTGCCCAAGAGCCCGACCGTTGGACATTGGAACATTCCACCTCCGTAGACGCGGGACTCGCCAAGAAGGGTCGCTCGTATGAACGCAATCAGTATTTCTCTCGGTCTGCTGCTTCTGGTGTTTGCGATGCTGCTGCTCCACTGGATGCACAAGAAAGCGCAAACGGGCGAGTTCCGATCACAAAGGATGTGCCCGTCTTGCGGATTGATCACATCTCGATTAAAAGCCCGTTGCCTGGAATGTGGCGTGGCAAGCATTTCAGAGCGGTAGGGTGACGCGATTGTAGAGAAATGAACCGCTGCTTTCTTCAGCGTTCTCCGCAATGATGGCTAGCATCATGGCGGTTCGAAAGTGTGAACCCGTGAGATTGTGATGGTGTCGTCAGTCATGGCAGTGCTGCTCCTGCTTGAATGCCTATTTTAGACGATGCTCCTAATTTGGATTATCACGCTGGCGATGCATTGCAGGTTCACAGTTCACTTCTCGACGTCGTTCTTCTCGACTAGAACTTCATTCCGAAAAATGTGAATATCCTTTCGCAGACCTAGCCATTCTCGGCTTCGCCTTCGTGACTTCGGCGAGTGTCGTTTTGGCTGTTTGATGAGCAGCAATCCTGTTCCCCATGACAACCTCATCTGAACGGCTTGTGCCGGATATTCGGTCACCGTAAAATCCTACGCATGGACTTTTTCCAGCTTCACCATCCGCTAAACGCGACCGTGTTGTGTGACCGCAAAGGTTGCGAGCAAGTGGCCGACTGCTTGGAAGTGGACGATCACGGTCACGAATACCGAGTCTGCGCTTCGCACACCGACAGCAAGGCGCATGCTTCGCGGTTGCCGACGCGGAAACCGAATCCTGATCTTCCTTTCCGAAGCCGACCTGCTGCTTGGACCGTGGGCGGCACCCCTGCGCCCAGCGAATTGTAGACTGCACTAGGAAGAACACACAAACGCAAGCGATGGCACACTTTGGTTAGGTGTTCATCGGCTGCCGGCATGTGTATCCTTACTGCTCATGTCCTCCCCAACGACGTTTCGCGAGTCGCGACGAAGTACCCGCGTTCCTCTAAAGGTAGTAATCGCCATCGAGGATGGCGCTGAGGGTCGGACATGCGACGGCGAGACTATCGTCGTCAACCTTCATGGAGCGTTGATGGTAACAGAAATTGGGTTAACAACCGGAATGGGAATCTCGATTCACGTCCACTTGACGGATAAGCGTGCTGGAGCTCGGGTTGTCTATATCGATCCTAAGAACCCGCTGCACTGCGGGATCGAACTTGCTGAGCCACACAACATTTGGGGAGTGCCGTTGCCGCCCGATGACTGGGAAGAGACAGCGGCATCGGAGACCGGGCATTAAAGATGTGCAACGGTCCCCGTAGGCCTGTCGGCCGATTCACGGTGGGACATCCACACGCTCAGCCGCATCGATCTGAAGCAGTTTCTCTCAAAAAACGAGAACTCTAGCCAGATCAGTGCTAGACTCAAAGAGTCTCTTACACATCCCTCCGCCGGACCCCGTTCTGGGCGTCGGTCTCTTGTGCAATCTGATTTCGCTCCAAGAGGCCCATCACATGCCACTACGTTCAAATCTTGCTTTCAAATCTGAATTTCCTACTTGCTCTATCTGCAATGAGCCTGTGGAACTTGAGACCACGAAGTCCAATGAAATCGGCGAGCCCATGCACGAAGAATGCTACGCGCTGGAAATCAGTCTGGGAAAGGCAACAAGACCGCCGCCCGAAGCTCGCGAAGAAGATCCCAGACGGATAGACGATCCACTCACCGGAACAATCATCGAATCCCTACACTCCGCAAGCAGGTCTTCGGCTACCGATCATTGCTCTGACTGCGGATCAGACTTGGAATATCGAGATTGCACGTTTTTCTATGAAGGGCAGACTTGGGAAATCCCCCTGCCGATCTGCGTCAAGTGCTATCCCACTGCAGAGGTCCCGACAGATGACGCATGACCACGCACTGTTAATCCGAACCCTCTGAATCTCCATCGCCTTCAGTCATGTTTGAAAGGTGGGGGCGCTGTCAGCAAGTTTGCTTCGACGCTACCTTAGTTTCATCTGCCGTTGGAGCCACCATTCCCCGGATACTACTTAGCGGCGGAAGCCACCGACTTCACTGAAATGGTATCTCCGTTGGCTGTGCCCGTAACTTTGGCTTGCTCCCAAGCTAGCTTGTTGAGTTCGTCCAACGAGGCTTGATCCTTCGTGTCAAGGGTATATACCTTGTCGCCGACCACCAGCGCATAGTTAGCGCCTTTTTGCACGCAGACACGAACGCAGTCTGCGGGGGCGATATTCCCCTCCGAGTGCTTGGCTCCGCACATGGCATCACTGACCTTTCCGGTAAAGGTTTGGGTGCTGCCTGCACCCAGTCTCGGCACGACAGCCAATCCCGTGCCCAGCACCACCGTCGCCATCCAAACTTGTAATATCGGCAAACGAGACATAAATCCTCCTCCTGTTCTACGCGCTTGGTATTGGATGCGTCCGTATGCAAACACTGAATAATTACACGCTCTTGGGGAGCGGACTCTCAGATTCACTTACCTTCGCCGCCCGTGAGAGTTGCTTCACAGCCGCCATCGTCCGTGCGGTGTAGTCTGTACGCTTCCCCGACCTCGGGCGGCGGTGGCGTTTCGTGACAGAATGTTGGTTTGACATTGGCTTCTCCTGTTGCTGCTTGGTGTTTCAATGGTATCTGTGGCAAAAGCCCACTCTAGTCTCGGAGCCTCTAGCAAGAATGGTTACTATTGCACAGGCCGATTTATGATCATCCGGAACAACTGAGCGCCCCGCGTGACTATGGCGTCCGGAAATTTACGAGTGCAGAAGGTGGAGTTCGCGATCCAGCAGGAGGAGCCTTACAGCTTAAATAGTGATCGCAAAGAATTGTCATCAATACGGCTCTCAGCCGCCAGCCAATGAATAAAATCTCTGGCGCTAATGTGCGTCGGCTTTTGAACCTCCTTTTTCTCAAGGCCAGACTCAAGGTCTGCTTGTTTGCCCGTGTTGGTGATCACCTTCCATGTTTTCGTCTTCATTTGTCTTTGCCTCGCTTGATGGCGGCAGAGTAACTAGCAGGCATCCGCACGACATTCAAGTACCACTGCGAATCCACCTTCATCCGCGATGGTTATGAAGAGTATGGCTAGGTTTCAGTTCCGGGACTGTACCAAACTGACCAGTTCTTGGGATTATTCATGGACAGACTGCGGTCTTGGCCTCTAGCTGGTAATCCGCTGTTGTCGTAACCACGTTTACTTAAACTCAGAATTGGCTGACCAAGGGTTCGCAGCAGGGTTGCCTCCGCTGGCAACCTGGACACCTCCCATTTTGGCGCTGGGTAGGTCTCAACTGTCGAAATCAGTCCCTTATACTCACAACCACACGGCTGCGGGCAAACCCTGTCCGAAAGGGGAAACGCACCCTGCGAGAAGTCGGGACTGGACGGTTACCCGAAGACACTCTCTTCGGAACGGGACGTACCGATGGGCAGAGTCTAACCCACTACTTGCGCGAATGGCACAAGCAGACGCCATACGCCAAGCCCACGGACTTCGTGTTTCCGTCGATAAAGGAGAGCGGCAGGGTGCCGATCTGTGCGTCGGTATTTTGCTCAGACCACTTGCGCCCTACGGCGAAAGCGGCCGGCGTGACCATCCCGGATGGGCATCGGTGGGGCTTGCATAATCGTCGCCACAGCCTCAACTGGTTGGTCAACAAAGCGTAAGGAGAACCCGAAGACTGTACAGGGAATCTTGGGGCACTCCCGGATTCAGACCACGCTCGACCTTTGTACGGGTGAAGACCTCGACGAGATGATCGCGGCTCAAGAAAAGTTCCTTGACGCGGTGGGATTCGAAGCAGAGATTATCCAGTAATGCGTGTGGGTGCCTCTATGGGTTTAACGGTGTCTCGATGCGGCGAGTAGCCGAGAAGATCGAATACTCTCCGACCACGATCTATTTGCATTTTGCCGACAAGGAAGAATTGTTCCGCGAGCTGTGCCACAGAGACTTTGAACGGCTGGCAAAGGTGTTTCAGACTACAGCGATCTCCACAGACCCGATTGAGCGTTTGCGACAGATTGGGCGCGCTTATATCGAGTTTGGTATCCGCAATCCCAATCATTACAGATTCATGTTCATCGTGCCACATCCGCGTCGGAGGGACGATCACTGCGATCACTCCGTGCACGGTAATCCGGAAAAGGACGCCTATGCTTTGTTGAAATGGGCAGTACAGCAGGCTATTGATGCAGGGTACTTTCGCGAAGAACTGCACGACGCGGAACTGATCTCGGAAACCCTGTGGGCCGCGGCCCATGGAGTAATTTCGTTGGAGGTTGCGAAGAAAGGTGCCGACGAGTGGGTACAGTGGCGCCCGATTGAGAATCGGATGGAGATTATGCTGGATCTAGCGCTGAGTGGGTTAGTGCGTATCCCGAAGAAGGAGCAGTTACGAGGAGCAGAAGACTTGCTTCTGTCTTGAGGCTCCGGTTTCATGGTCCTTTATATTACGTGCTTTGTTTAACGCGCTTGTGCCGGACTGTTCCCTTCGGTTGAATAATCTGCGTATTCCCTCTTACGTTCTGATCAAACAACTGATTCTGAATCAGTGGCTCTTGCCCTCAGTGGCTCTCGCCCGCAAGCCTATACTTCCAACTCGCTACCTCCCTCAGACCGTCGAGCGATTCACTGACGCTGCTCGGATCAATCTCCGCCTTTGCGAGCTTCTTGTTGTAAGTTCCTCGAACCGATAGCCTTGCCGATTGCTAGGACAACCCAGTGGTTCGTATCTGGCTAGTTATTGCTTTGACCTTTCCTCTTCGATGGCATCAATCCACAGTTGGAGAGTAAGGCCTTCGCGCTCCGGATTGCCCAGCTGCCAGCGTAGTTCCTTCTGATATAGATCTTTAAGAACTTCCAGGTCAAGCGGGACGGTTCGCGCAAGATGCAGCACGTCGTCTCGGTCACGTTGGATGTTGCGTTCGAGCTTCGACAACGCAAGGTCGTAGGGATCAAGAGCTAAGAGCCGAAGATGTTTGAAGGTTCCCGGAAATATCTCCGTGAGCCGATCTTCGTAGTCTTCCGGAACATGCGCCACGCCAACGTGGTCAAGATAGATCTTGTACTTCCTGTGGAGCGCACTGCCCTGCATACCGAGTTCTAGCATGGCGCGGCCAGCATCCCTCGGTGCGATTTCCAGAACGTCCAGGTCTCCCGTTGGCCGTGAAAATCCGTACACCGTAGTAACGACGAACCCTCCCATACAATCCAGCCGAACGTCCTCGCGCGCCGCCGCATCCAATTCGCGCAGGAACGAGAGCCATGGTTCCGGGATGCTTTCATTCGAATGCGTAGGCAACGTGTTCTCCCTTCATGTCGGTCAGGAGATTCCAGTGGGCCGCAGCGGGCGAGCGATGCTCTCGCAGCCAAGCTCTCTCAGCTTGGGTCATCGAGTCGTGACAGAAGGTGTCTTCGCGCGCAAGCCGGGATCTCTCCAAAACCTCCAAACACGACCGAAGCTTTCCCGCCCATTCGCTCTCCTTCCTGCCCTCCGACACTTCGCTCGCCAGAGAGACAGCAAATCCCAATCGGTTTTGCCGATCATGCACCTTGGCGTTGCGAACCAGCCAATCCCAGTCCATGTCAACGTAGGTCATGGCTAACCATGGCAACCCCTCGGCAACACGGGCGTCAAGGTTTGGTTCGTTCAGCGCCTCCAGCAAGACCTCCGCGGGGTTCCGTCGTCTCCTGCCTCGAAGATAGGAGAATCCCGGATAACCGAGCGCCCCCAGTTCCGCGCTGAAATCGCGCTTGCGCGAAGACACGGGCATCGCCACTTCCTCGGATCGTAACGGCAGCGCCGTAGCCGGTAGATTCAGCACCTTGAGCGCCTTGCGCACGAATCGTTCCGACAGAGGGCGATGCCCCTTCTCCATCATCGACAAATAGGCTTGGGTGACATCAAGCGCCAGGGCAGCTTGCTCTTGAGTCCAGTTCTTCTCCAATCGCGCCTCTTTCAACAAGTTCCCGTCCATAGTGATCCTTACTTCGCTCCAAGGGTTACGAATAATATAACACACATTGTTATATTATTCGACATCCTGTGTCCCCGCTTTTGAGCCAGGGCACGCTCCTAGAATCTTTGATTTCACACGCTTAAATCGGGCTTAATGGACGTCAGTCGCTCCGTGCGATACCTGATCTCATTGATTCTAAAGAGAATAAACAACCAGGAAGAGTGGGTTGCGCCTCTGTTTAAAATCCTTCTAAGTGATTGACTCTATGGAAGTTGGCGGAGAGAGTGGGATTGTGTGTCGCCCTCATTCAGCAACTAAATAATTAGTTACTTTCTTACGCTTCGCGCGTCTAAACATTAAGTAAGGAGAGCTAAGAGTGCCGCCAAAGCAGTCCGCAACCCTGACAGAAGCCGAGCTTCGCATCATGGATGTGCTATGGCGTAAGGGCACCGGCACTGTCCAGCAGGTGCTCGATTGGCTTCCCTCTGCCTTGGCCTACAACTCTGTCCTAACCACGATGCGGATTCTGGAACGAAAGGGCCACGTGAAGCACGTGAAAGATGGCCGTGCGCACGTTTATGAACCGATCATTGGACGCCAGGAGGCTACGCGCTCCGAGATTCAGCATCTGGTCGGCCGCTTCTTCCGCAACTCCCATGAAGCATTGGTGCTAAACATTCTGGAAGACGAAGCGATCGACGCCGGCAAGCTCAAACGCTTGCGCGAGATGCTGGAACGGAGCGACGCGAAATGACCGTTCCGGACCTGCAAACTCTGGCACAAGTCTTCACCGGACGACTGCTGAATACCGCCGCCGAGGGTGTTGTGCTCGCGGGCTTGGTGTGGGTGTTGCTTCGCCTCATCGGCCGACGGAACTCCGGAACCCGTTTTGCCATTTGGTTTTCGGCGCTGCTCGCAATTGTCGCGCTTCCATTTTTTGCCGGGTCAGGCTTCGTCGCCTCACCTTCCCGCGCGCTTCCTGCCGCGAACCTGCACGGAGAAATCATCCTTTCAAGTTCCTGGGCCTTTTATCTGTTTGCCGCCTGGGGCGTCGTTGCCGGTCTGTTGCTTCTCAGGCTGTGCGTCGGACTCTGGCGGGTACATCAAATCCGCAGGAATTGTTCTGAGGCGGACATCTCTAGTCTCGGTCCCGCCATTGCTGAGACCTTTCGAGACTTCGGGTCCCGTCGCCGAGTGAAATTGTACGTTTCCAGCGAGGTAGCCGTTCCGGCAGCAATCGGTTTCTTTCAGCCCAGCATTGTTTTCCCTGCATGGCTGTTGCCGCAGCTCGCGCCCGAGGAGGTCAAAGTAATTCTGCTCCATGAGCTCGCGCATCTTCGCCGATGGGATGATTGGACCAACCTCGCCCAGAAGATCGTGAAAGCTGTGTTCTTCTTTCACCCCGCAGTCTGGTGGATTGAAAACCGCCTGACGCTCGAGCGGGAGATGGCCTGCGACGACGTAGTTTTGGCGCAGACCGCGAGTCCCAGAGCTTACGTATCTTCTCTGATTTCGTTTGCCGAAAAGTTGCAAAACGCTCGAGGCCTGGCGCTGGCGCAAGCCCTGGTGAGCCGGATGTGCCACATGCCACTGCGCGTAGCTCAAATTCTCGATAGAAAACGCCCGAACCACACCGCGCTTTGGAAGCCGATTCTGGGCCTGAGCGCGGGCATGCTTGTGCTCGTCTTTGGTGCTGCTCCTTATGCACCGCGGTTTGTGGCGTTCCAGACTCAACCGAGCCAGAGTCAAACGCGGCAAATTCATGCGACGCAGCAAGCGACAAACGCCGAAGCGCAGCCGGTACCCGCGGACGCGGCCTGGAGTCGCCCAGTGGCAGCGCGTGTTGCGCGACGGTCAAGTCTGGCGGCGCAGCCTAGAACGATTCTGGCCGCGTTCAACCCGCGTACAGCCGTGGTCCCGCTGCAGTTACTAGCAACGTTGCCGCGCAAGCCTGTGATAATGCGCGCAAAGGCAACTCAGGAAGAGCTTCCCTGTCAGGAGACATTCGTCATTCTGCAAACTGCGAAGTACGACGTTTCCGGTTCTGGGATTTGGACACTTTGCATTTGGAGAGTAGGAGGAGGGGTTTTGGCTGAGAGGCAGTTGGAATCGGCCATCATCGTGAGTTCGATCTGAGGGTAATTTTTTTGCTTTCATCAACTAAACAATTAGTTGTTAACAAAAGGAGAATGAGTAACATGAAAAGCTGGATTAAACATTGCCAGGTAGTGCTCAACCGGCGCTTCCTTGTCCCTTTGGCAGCAGTTGCGATGGTTTTGTCGCTTGCGGCCTATGAGTTTGACAACCCCGTGAGAGCGGCAGCGGCGCCCACTGCGGCCGCGGCGCCCCTCGACGATAACAGCGTTAGCGCGTTGCTTTCGCTCGATCGTGCTATGGAGGCTTTGGCCGCACGCGTCACTCCGGCCGTCGTCAACGTAACCGTCACCTCTAAGCGGTCGGGCGACCGGGCGAACCCAGCCGACAGCGGAGACAATAACAGCGACAGCGACTCCAACGGGCTGCAGCAGTTCTTTGCACCCTTCGGGAAACAGTTCGGTAAACAGTTCGGTCCCCAGTTCGGCTTTGGCCAACACATGGGGCCGCAATCCAACATCGAGCACGGTCTGGGCAGCGGCGTCATTATTTCGCCCGATGGCTACATCGTGACCAACAACCACGTCATCGACGGTGCTGTGGACATTCGCGTTACCATGACCGATCGCCGAATCCTTCCGGCGAAGCTGATCGGCGCGGATCCTCTTACGGATCTTGCCGTCATCAAGATCGACGGAACCAACCTGCCCAGCGTGCCGTTGGGAGATTCCACGCAATTGCATCCCGGCCAAACCGTACTCGCATTCGGCAATCCGCTGGGATTTCGCTTCACCGTGACGCGCGGCATCGTCAGCGCGTTGAACCGTCCCAACCCATTCGCCGCGGACCGCCGTTCGCCTGGCCAGTTCATCCAGACGGACGCAGCCATCAACCCCGGCAACTCCGGCGGGCCGCTGGTAAACGCCCACGGCGAAGTCGTCGGCATCAACACGTTTCTGGTATCCGAGACCGGCGGTTTTTCCGGTATGGGATTTGCCATTCCCGCGCAGATCGTGAAGCCAACAGTCGACAATCTCATTAAGTACGGAAAGGTGAGCCACGGCTATATCGGCATCGGCATCAGCGACGTTACGCCCGATGAAGCCAAGTTCTTCCATGTGAACAACGCTTCGGGAGCCGTCATCACTCAGGTCGAGCCGAACTCTCCGGGCGCGAAAGCAGGCCTGAAGGTCGGCGATGTCATCACCGAACTCAACGGAAAAGTGGTGAGCGACGCCGGTGAACTGCAAGTCGAAGTCGGAGAAAAGCAGCCCGGAACCACCCTACACCTCAAAGCCCTGCGCGATGGCAACTCCGTCGACGTGCCGGTCACGCTGGAAGCGATGAGAAAAAGTGACAACGACAACCAAAACGCCGATGCCGGCCACGGTAAGCCGCGCTGGGGCCTTGGCTTGGAGGACCTGACGCCTGACGTCCGGCAGCAACTGCAAGCCGGCAACGACGTGCACGGTGCTGTGATCCAACAAGTCACTCCCGGCAGTCCGGCAGATAACGCCGGCCTGCAGCAGGGTGAAGTGATCACGGAAGTTAACCGCCAACCCGTGCATTCCGCGGCCGATGTGCAGAAGGCACTCTCCAGCGTTCCTAAGGACAGCGATGCCCTAGTGCTGGTCTGGTCCAACGCCGGAAGCACGTTTCTCGTCTTGCATCCCACGCAAGGCTAGGCAGACGTCCGGTTTGAGGCGCGGGCATCCGCTCGCGCCTCATTTTTTTTCGCCGCTGTTCTCGGGGGATTCGGAGGCGCGACCAACACTTTTTTCAGGGAGTCTGCTATGGTCCGAGGGAGCCGTTCCGGTTGACTCTGCCACCTCTAAAGAAGCGATGACGCACCATGCTTTGGCCAAGCAGAAAAAAGATCACTGCTAAGAGGACTACAAACAGGAACTTTCCAATTCCGAACGAGGGTGGCTTTGGTTCTGCAGGGACCGTCGTATTCAAATCAGTTGTCATCAGAGTTGCGTCTCCGCCCGGTCAGATGCCTGCCATGGGACTGCCATTCTATGATTGGTCATTTCCCGTGTCGCCATTCAAACTGTATCGCTCCTCCCACGCGGCGTTCACATGTCAGCTTTCAGCCCCTTTGATTAGGCCGTGGTTCGTTCTGAGCCAGATTTGACATGGAAGCCCTGCGGGAAATCACCGGCGCCGTCAAAGAGAGATCGATGAGCGGCTAGGGGGCATCTCCGTGTTCATCGTGTAACGGCAAGAAAGAGGAGTCTATACCATTTTGAACACCTACACGCGAATTTCTGAGGAGTGCCCGATGGCGATTCATAGCGTCGAGCTGTGGCTGAAAGGACTCGCGGCGGCAATCGGCGGCGCGGCCATGCCCAAGACGACGCCACGCCCGGGGGAGGCTCTCTACGAGCCAGCCCGAAGCGAACAATGCAGACATACAAGCACTTTGTCAGGTGAGCCATCAGGAACGAGCGTGGATTCCCCAACGACACCTGTGCAATAGGGAACAGTTTTTCTATTAGAGCGCTGTCATATTCGGTTGGGACCATTGACGTGTAGTTTCGCGGAATCGTGCCGACAATGCCATATTGGATCTAAATCGGAAATTCCGGCTTAAGCCACAAAATGAAGGAGCGCCAATCATGAATTCAGGAACATCCCGTCGCGTCTTAACAGTTGCTGTTGTTGGCATTTCCCTTTTTTGTTTTGCTGGCATCCTCAGTGCAACAGAAAAGACCACCTCGGTCGAAGGCCATGTCACAAAAGTTGATCGTGCCGCGAAAACCGTGATGGTAAAGGCCTATGACGGAACCGAACACACAATGCATCTCGTGGAACGAACCGTGGTGCATGGCGGGAAGGAGACCCACAAGGGAGCTGAGGAGGCCGCACGCGATCTTCAGGAAGGGTCCCAGGTCGTTGTGCACTATACAAAACAGGGTACAGACGAGACCGCTGAGGAGATCGATCAGATCGGCAAGGATGGACTGAAGACGAGCGAGGGCACCATTACCAAGTTTGACCGCGACGCCCGGACGATGACGATCAAAATTGCCGATGGAACCGAGGAGACCTACCGGTTAACCGAGCATGCAACCGAAGATGCCGGGAAAGAAACAGAGGACACAGCAAAAAAGTCCGCCCACGCAATCGTGTACTACTCGGAAGAAGCAGGCCACAAGGTCGCCCATTA
>Ga0208937_1001061_pt1 | contig 13443 bp, 8 predicted proteins | sample June2015DPH_11_5_FD_184705 | JGI IMG/M metagenome (GOLD analysis project Ga0208937, IMG submission 184705) | Peatland microbial communities from SPRUCE experiment site at the Marcell Experimental Forest, Minnesota, USA - June2015DPH_11_40... | ecosystem: Environmental > Terrestrial > Soil >...
AACCGCGCCGCCCGCAAGCGTCGCTGCTCCAGTGCCTGAAAATCTCGCCGCACTCCCGCCGGATTTCCCATGGGCCGACGATAGCATACCCAGCTAGAAATGTCACTATATTATTCAACAATCAATAGAACCGATTTCTTCTTGTCTCCGGCTTTCATTGATTCAGCCATAGAGCAGTCTCCCTGCGGCCCATGACTGCATCTCAGGACACTTTACTAATAGGTCGAATAGTTGACGCTGTCCTATCTCCCGCGTCTTGTTTCTTCTCCCTTGTCGCAGGTCCGATCCCAAGTGATGGTGGAGGCGATACAGGCTCTCTGTCCAACCCGCCTTCATCCCTTTCGAGATACGAAGCGGTCTCTGGGGCCTCCGTCGAGGCCCCCAGACGGTTTCCATTTATTGCTTTTTCATCTGCGCCGTCTCCGATGCTCCAGCAGGAATCACAGGCAGCAGCAGGCGTGATTTGCCAAAGTGAATCGTATGCGTCACGTCCCGCATGAAAGGCAAGAAATAGACGCCCCAGGTTCCCAATCTGCTCAGCAGGTCATCCTGATTTCTGATTATCAGTTCCATCGAATGGCCCTTTTGGAACACAACCGACGTATCCATCATCGTGATGGCGTACTCGACGACCTCGCCCGGAGTGATCGGCACCGGCTCCTGCCGCGGGTGCACCGGCCGGTAGGGCTTCGAGGTGCTTTCCTCGATAGCTCTAAATTTGGCCTTGAGTTGACCGGTGCTTACCAACTGCCGGTGGCCCTGGGGGTCCACATCCACCAGATCGACCATCCAGTTGGTATCATCTTGGTCGATAGCGGCATCCAGATACAGAGCGATAGGTCCCGAAACTTCCATATCTTTCTTCAAAGGACCCGTATTGTATCGGATCGAGTACACGGTTGGGTCCTTGTAAGGCGCAGGTTGTGTGAAGCTCTCGGGTTTATCGTCCCTAACGCGTTGAGTGGACAGGCCACCCCCCGGCTGCAGGTAGTAATCTGTCCACTGCGTTCTCGCCAGAGGCCATTCATTCTCAAATTTCCACTTATTGATGCCCATGACGAAGATCTTTACCGGCGGCTCATACTTGACTCCCGTATCTATGCCTTTGAGCCAGTAGTCAAACCACCGGACAATGTTGTCATGGTAAGTGTTGTAGGGGCGCGGTGGAAAGCCGGGAGGATAGATCATCAACCGCTTCTTGTCGTTGGGCAGTTGGACATGGTCCCAGAAGTAGAAGCAGCCCCAAATATAGAGTCGGGTGTCCCAAGGGGTGCCGATGAACGTGGGGATGTTTATGTTCTCGACTTTACGTACCGGAATCGGCCTGGGATGCAACGAGTCAAGCAGCCAGTCGAAAGTTTCCGGATGTTTCCGCGGATAAACGATCATGGAATACCATTTGCTGTTGTATTTTATGTCGGGGTCATTCAGAGCCTCGTGAACCAAACGATCCAATTCTTCTTTCGGAAGGCCGAAATGCCCAGGTGCAGGGGGAGTGTACTCATAGTTCGGCATCACAATCATACTGTCATTTCCATGCCGGCCGAAAGTTATGTGGTAACTGATTGTGTCAAAGATACCATTGAAATAGTCGCCATACGCTCCTGCGATTCCTTCGTCCATATGGATGGCCGTCAGGTGGGGCGGTCTTAGCGGAGCTACGTCGGACTGTGACATCGAATAAGCAGACGGACCCATCATGCCCACCTTACCATTGCTCCAAGGTTGCGCGGCGATCCATTCTATGAGGTCGTATGCGTCTGTCCCTTGGGCTTCAGCGGGAGGGCCCGTTCTGCCATAACCCTCGGAATTCCCAATTCCCCTCGGATCAGGAATGACATGCACATACCCTCTGGGCACGGTGTACATGTAATTGCCGGCTTCCATGGTTCCGTCCCAAAAGGGACTATAATAGTAGGGCTGCGGGTAATCGGCGGTCCAGGCGATCGATTCCTGTAAGTCCTTGCCCCAGACACCGTAAGCCAGGAGAGTCGGAAACTTCTGCCCATTATCAGGGTCGGGCAGGTAAATATCCACAGCTAAGCGGACGCCGTCCCGCATGGGAACCATGACATTCTTGAGCGTTTTTACCTTATAAGTAGGCTTCGTGGCTTCTTCTTTTACTATTTCAGGGTAACCGTCGAAAAGCTGTCCTGTCACGTTGGTGCCGTATTTCACATATTGTGCTTTGGGCACATACCCCTTCAGACTGACATTGATTTCATCACCGTGGTACACGGTTACACGTTTGCCTGCCGCGCCGTAGCCGGGGTTGTCGGCGTCTCCCTTGTTGGCCGATTGAGCCCATCGAGCAGCCCCCAAAACACTGAGAATCAGCAGGACCACTGATAAACTAAGTAAAATCTTTCTCTTCATTCTGTTCTCCTTGCTCATGCGGTTCTCCCCGTTGACAAAAAATGATTCGAGCACCCGCTGCCCGTTCTGAAACTTTTCGCTTTGTCCGGCGCTTGGAAAAACCCGCAGCATGCAATACCCGCGTAACAAAGCCCAAAACACTGTGGGGGCAGTCTTAATTCTTCTTATCTCTTTATTCCCCCGCCCCTGATTTTAATCAGATTTTAAAAAGTAGTAAGGTCCTAATTAACGTGGTGGTTTATGTCAGCCAATCAATAGCTGAAGGTCTCGCTGAATGTGTAATATGGTTCCGGGAACCTGGGATTTATCTTGGGAGCGACTGTCGGATTCCAGACATAGGTTGCAGGAGCTCCGCTTCCAGATTCCAGTGGAGCCTGGTCCATGATGGCAAGAAAATGCCACATCTTCCATTTCCCGTCCTCTTTCACAAAGTCAACCGCGTACTTTTGCCACACCCAGCTGGTGCCTATGGTTGTCTTGCCGTCCGCAGCAACAGTCGCTCGTACTGCCAGACCGATGGAGTACCACATTCCCTTTGCTGTTTTTCCATCACCGGCGATCTCGATAACCGGCGTCTCTTGCGTATGCATAACGTACTCACCACCAGTACCGATGTTTTCAGGAATATTCTTGATCGCCGGGTTTTTCTTGCTCAGCTCTGCAAGTGCCTGTTTTTGACTTTCCAGGTGACTGGTACAATAATTTTGTTTAATTAGGGCCATACCCTCCGCAACACCACCACTGGTGTTTGTCCATTTGACGGTCTTGGCGTAGGGGCCGTCTTCCTTAACCCAGAGATCGGGTAGTTCTTCACAGTTTTGACCGACTTGGTGATAAAATCCGTGCTTGCTCATCGTGTTTTGGACCTCCAGCATGGCCAAGGCACGCTCCGCTGCCGAGATCTCCGGCCTGTTCTTGTTTTCCGCCCCTTGAGCAGAGACGACGAATGCAGCCAAAGCTACTGACATACATGCGATAAGAATTGGTAAACATCTGATTTTAGTTTTCAGGACTTGCCTCCTATGAACCGGAATCTCCTCTTTGACTTCAAAACGGGCATGAGTATACATCCATTTCGCCTGCTCGCGTACGAGAGAAGGAAGCGCCCCGCGGAATTGCGGAGCGCTTCATCTCCACCATTGAATCCCGCATTTATCCGCGGGGTTAGAAGTTGAACCTCACGCTAAGCTGGATCTGCCGCGAAGTGGTGATCGTATCCAAAATCAAGCCGGCGGTGGGATTCAGAATCCCAACGGATTGATTTGGCCCAGTGGCACCGGTGAAAACAATGCCTTGACCGTAAGGCGGAATATCAAAGTTCGCGTGATTGAATATATTGAAGAACTCGGCGCGGAACTCCATGTCCAAGTTCTCGTGAAGTTTAGTCCCTTTCATCACAGAGAAGTCGGCGTCCCTCAGGGCGGGTCCCCTCAGTGTGTCGCGGCCGAGATCTCCCAAAGTGCCGTTCGGTTGCAATGAAAACGCCGCGGGATTAAACCACTGCTTCGGGTTTCCAGTAACAGGATTGTTGCTGTAGCCCGAGTTCAAGTTCGGCCGATTGTTGAAATAAACTCGGCCAGTATTGCCTTGATCAAAGCCATTATCCACTGTAAAGGGCGGCCCCGAGCGCACCGCGACGATCGTGCCTACCTGCCACCCATCGACCAGCTTGTTACCATGGAAGGGGAGGCTATAAACCGCATTGCCGGTAAAATTGTGCCTGTTATCGAAACTGGAATCGCCGCGGTCCGAATTTATATTGAACGGCTCGCTGACTCCGGGGATACCTGAGTTGTAGTTCTCCCAACCAAAAGTTGCCGAAGAGTTGTCGATGGAATGTGCCCACGTATAGGAAAGCTGGAGCTGGAGTCCTTTGCTGAATCTACGTTGGGCGCTCACCTGTAAAGAGTCGTAATAGGAGTAGCCAAGCGGAAATTTAAGATCGACCGAGCCAAAGGCTGGATTCTGGTTAGGTAGGCCCGGAGCCCGGTACAAGACGCCGGCCGGTACATTCGCCGGGGAGCCATCGCAAGGTGCCACGCAAGGTACCGGGGCATTTGCATCGTCGGTCAAGAACAGATGTATACCCCGTGAACCGACGTAGCCGACCGTCAGCACCGTCTCCTTAAAAAGTGACCGTTCAATGTTCAAGTTCCACTGCTCCATGTATGGAGTCTTCACATCGGTTGCGTTGGGCGTTTCGGTGATGCTGGGTGGCACCACAGGCGGTTCGTTCGCGAAAGGATTCGGCCAGGCCGGCATGAAAACAAAATTCAACTGTTCATACGGTGGCAGCCGAGCAAAGGCAGTGTAGGTGCGCGGCATAATTACGGAGTGAAATATTCCATAAGCGCCACGCAGCGAGGTTTTCCCGTCGCCAAACACATCCCAGGCGAAACCAACTCGAGGATCAAAATTGTGCAAAGACGGGTTGTTATCGAATAAATGCGACTGCCTATCGTAGCTTAGGTGAAGATCGGGGTTAAGACCAAATCCCTCAGGCATAGCCCCAACGACCGTCAGCCCGTTCACGGCGCTGGGATTGGAGGAAGGCTCATACCTTAGACCAGCATTCACCGTGAGTCTCTTGGTCACCTTCCAGGCGTCCTGGATGTACATTTGCACCAAGGTTTGGTGAAAATAGTTCTTTGGATTGGAACTGTCCGGCAAATCTCCGATCACGGTGAGCGGTTGACCTTCCAAGAAACTCTGCATGCTCGTAAAATTCCATTGTCCTCCGTTGAGGAAAGCCGTTATCCAATTGGTGTAGATTCTGTCCACTTCACCACCAAACTTGAGGGAATGCTTTCCCTTGGTCCAAGACACGTTGTCGGTTACTTGATAGTTATTCATGTAGTAATTGGCCGGATACTGGGGAAGAGCGCCTATCTGGGCAATTTCGCCACCCCCAATAATATCTTCAGAGAGTGAGTGACCGGGGATGGACTGCAGCTGTGAATAGAGAGTACTGCTGCACCGCTCACCACAAGCAGTATCTTGGACAGTTTGCTTAGTACGGACAAAGTTAAAGGCAGCATTATTTATCACGCCGTTCGAAAGTATTTTCGTATAGTGAAACATGACATATTGATTTCGTAAGTGTTCCTGGTCCGGATTGTCGTATGTGCTGGTCTGTATAATCTGGGGTTGGGACAGATATCCATTGTCGAAGACATAGCGGCCGGAGAACGTGTCCTTGTCGGAAAAGCTGTGATCGATTTTACCAACGACATAGTGTTCGTTTACCGGCAGATCGGCTGAACCAAACCATTGCGCAATTCCACCCCCCAATTCGGGCCCGTTCGGCATTGGGTAGAGTTGCAAAATCTTTGCTACAGTGGGGTCCACGGGGACAGCTTCCAGAGTCCCACCTGGACCAATCGGCAACAGTCCGTTATGGGCGTTCGCATCAGGAACGGGCTGGTTCAGTGAAACCCCGGTCCGTGCAATGAGTCCCTCATAGTTGGCGAAGAAGAAGGTCTTGTTTTTCTTGATCGGACCACCCAGCGCAACGCCAAATTGGTTTCTGTGGAACAGTGCGGGGCCGCTGAGCGGATCGAAGTAGTTCCTAGCGTCCATGGCGCTGTTGCGGAAATACTCGAAGGCGGTACCATGAAGGGAGTTTGTCCCGGACTTGGTCACGGCATTGACGACTTGCCCTCCTCCGCCGTACTCCGCGTCGGCGGTGTTGGTGATTGTTTCAAACTCGGCGATCGCGTCCATGCCCAGCGATGTCCCGATAACGCTCGCGCCTCCCCCATTGTTCCAAAAGTTCTGCGTGTTGGCGCCGTCGATTAGAATGAGGGCACCGTCGGGGCGCCCCCCAGCCACCGAAGTTCGCGTGTTCCTGCTTGTAAATCCGATGCTGAGGCCGGATGTGACCTGTTGTACCCCCGGAGTAAGAAAGGTAAGCTGATCAAAATTGCGTCCGTTGAGAGGCAGGTCTGCCATCTGCGTTGGGTCCACGAGGGCCCCAACGGTGTTACTGGTGGTTTGTACGAGAGGGGGCTCCCCGGTTACGGTCACCTCCTCGCTGACCTGCCCGACAGCCAGCGTGAAGTCCACGACTGCGTATTGGCCGATAGCCAAGGTGATACCTGCGCGGACTGCTTTTTTGAAGCCGGCCCTTTCAGCGGTAACCTCATAGTTGCCGATCGGCAGACTGGTGGCGCTGAATCTCCCCACCTCGTCAGTGGTCAACGTCCGAGTCGCACCCGTGCCCAGGTTGAGGACAGTGACCGTAACGCCGACAACGACGGCATTGGAGCTGTCCTGTACAGTCCCCAGAATTGAAGCAGTCGTTACTTGCCCCAAGGCGAGACTCGCATTCAACAGCAAAATGCAAAACATCGCAAACATGCCAAAAGTTGTCCGCTTCATTGTAGAAATCTCCTAGTTTAAATTACGCGATGGGAAGTGTATGAATTACTCCCCACGAAGTCCAATTGTTTGATTGAATGGACGCATAGAGAAACGCAATGATCTAGCCGCAACGAGATTTAGACGGCTGTCAGCCTGCTCGTGGGTTTAGGCCAACTCGCGCGGGCTCGGATCGCCGCTGCAGCACACCTGAGGCGGAGAGCGTATCCCACAGAGATGGAAATACTTCCGCAGAAATTGCCGAGCTCAAACATAAAACCAGCTGCCTTCTATGGCGATTGGAACTACTCTCTCTGCCTGTACGTGAAAAGATTAATAGCGGCTGTCATTTTCTTTTCTCTTGTGCGAGTGTATTTTCAAGATTGCACCTCCTGTGCCAATCCAACGCGGTATCGCACGTGCTGGGACGTATTCTGGAACACAAGTGCCATTAAGCTGGCTCATAGCTGAAGGGAGCAATTATGCAACCACATAACGAGTTTCGGTTCCATTCTCAAGTCGTTCAGATCGGCTGCTACTGGGGAGAGGGCGGCCTTGGGCACACCGATCTTTACCTGCTCGAAGGAGATAGCCTTGCCATGATCGACACTGGCGTCGCTGATACACCGGCCAAGTACATTGCCCCGGCACTAACACCTTATAGACGTACCCTGGCCGATATTGACCTCATCCTAAATACCCACGGCCATCACGATCATACCGGCGGGAATGGCGCCCTGGTGGACGCGTCGGGGGCGAAGGTGTACGTCCATCAAGCCGACGCCGACATCGCGCAGGACCCCGATTGCCAATTCGACACCTGTTTCGTTGATCGACATGTTTTGGTTGGCCACCCGGAGCGTCTGGACGCGGCCAGGGTCACTTTCAAGGTTAACGCCGGGCGGCCTACGAAGGTCGATACGAAGCTAACGGACGGGCAAGTGATAGACCTCGGTAAGGGCATCCGGTTGCGGGTCCTGCACACGCCCGGGCACACGCGTGGGTCGGTTTGTTATTACTGGGAAGAAACGGGTATGGTTTTTGCCGGCGATTCGGTTCCAGGCCTCTCTGGAAATATCGAGACTGGCCCTGGGGGCCTGCCGCTAATTTGGTATCCGGCCGACATGAAGCGCACGGTTGATCGATTGCTGGCAATGGATTTCTATGCTCTCGCAACCGGCCATCACTACCGAACTCTCACGCTACCCAGGGACTCTATTCATTTTGGCGCCGCCGCCAAGGCCTACCTGCAGGACTGCCGTAACGTGGCCGGCATGATCGAGGCTGCATTATGGAAAGCGGTCTCGGCGCGGCCACAGGCGGCCTTTTTGGAGGTAGCGCGAGCAGCCACTGACCTCCTTTGCGAGCAACTTCCCATCGCTAAGAATGAAGATGGTTTAGCTAAGACTGGATCGGTGGAAGCTTTGTACGGTTATTGGCAACTGCTAAAGGGAGCATAACAAGAGACCGGCTCTGGCGGTGCAGTGGAAGCGCAGCCTTTAGATGAATTTCTACATTTTCCCCTCCCCGGATGCAAGGAACGAAAATATGCCAGGACAAGCCCCGCAGCGCAAAGAAAGCTTCGATTAATCGAGCGCGTCGCTTTCCGTCAAGTGCCTTAGTGTAAGCCAGTCTACGATTGCGCGGTCCAGCTACGCGGGCAGCACGTAGAAAATCGGTCCTTGAAGGCCGCCGCATCAGTGTCGCTGGCAGTAGGCGCATTGCAGGAGGCGATGGCAAGGTCAAAACTGCTAAGGCTGCTCTTCGCCGCCTTCTAGTGCAGCCGCCCGGACAAGCCGGTCTGCAAAGAAGGCCGAGGGCAATCGTTGCATCAGTGGTGCTGCTTGTTACTGAAACATAAGGTTAGCGGTGCCAACCGTGGCAGACCTGGATAGATTCTGTGGCACAAGATGCATTGCATATCCTTATGCACACATTCAATCAAACAATTGGACTGGATTGGGGCCGGTTCGTACACTACCCGTGCTGCTGCTGAAGGCGAAGCGGCTTATGGTCACTAAGATTCAATTTCTCGTTCTCCGGAAAGCCATGTAGAGAATGACCAATTCACCATATTCTCGCTTAGAAACCATACAACTTGGTTGTTATTGTCAACAAACAGCAACTGGGAGGACTGGAGAGACTATCTGATAGAAAATGCAATTAAAACAATCTGGAATCGCGGCGATTGCGTGCTGAACGGCTGACTTTCCATTCCCGATTCCTTCACCACGGAAATCATGGCGAATGCAGGCTGGGATTCGATTTGCGATTGCTCATCGTGCTGAAGGATTCGGAATGGCGATAGCTTATTCGGACTTAGAGCCGAAGGCGGGTGTGAGTTATAAGTACTTTAGTTCGACGGAGGAGCTTGCGGCGGCGGTAGATTTCCTCGTGGTGGTTGCGTATGGAGGGCCGACGACACGCGGGTTGGTCAACGCGAGGGTGCTGAAGGCATTGGGGCCCAAAGGCTTCCTGATCAATGTGGCGCGGGGCTCGATCGTGGACGAAGCCGCCCTGGTGGAGGCGCTGAAAGCAGGCGTCATTCGTGGGGCGGCACTAGACGTTTTTGCCAACGAACCGAACGTTCCGACAGAACTCCTGAACCTGGACAACGTCGTTCTGACACCCCATCTTGCCAGCGCCACAGAGCAGACGCGCAAGGCCATGGCAGATCTGGTGCTCGCCAATTTGGAAGCACACTTTGCAGGCAAGGGGGCGCTTACCCCGGTTCTGACCTAGGCCATTAATTCAGATTGTGTTTGTGTTCGCGTAGAGTTTCGGAGGCGATTGGCGCACGGGGCTTTAGGCACGTGCAACGTCGGACAAATTCGAGATTTAAATCATCTCCTAATGGAATTCCGAAATCGAAGGAGGCAAGACTGATGAGCATCACTCAACAAGAATTGCGCCCCGCCCTGCCCGAAGACACGACGCTTGCGCCAACACTCTCGTTCATCGAGGGTCAATGGGTCAAGGGACGAACGAGTGTCCCCGTGTTGGACAAGTACACCGGCGAAGTGTTCGCCGAAGTTTCCGAGCCCTCCGCGGAACAGGTGGCACAAGCGGTGACTGCCGCACGCAAGGCCGTCACCGTGGGAGCCCCGCCGCCGCATGCTCGTGCCGCGGTTTTGAGAAGATGCGCCGAGTTGGTGGATAAGAACCGAAAGCGCTTTATCGATCACACGGTGGCCGAGGCAGGCTTCACTGTTGCGGATGCTACCGGCGAGCTGGAGCGCGCGATTGTCACGTTGATGTTGTCTGCCGAAGAAGCCACCCGCCTGGTCGGCGAACAAGTTGCCTTCGCCGCGAGCCCCGGACAGCACAAGCGCATTGGGTTCACGATCCGCGTGCCGCTCGGAATCGTCTGTGCCATAACGCCGTTCAACTCGCCGCTGAACACCGCTGTACACAAGATTGCGCCGTCGTTGGCAAGCGGGAATGCAGTCATCCTCAAGCCTGCCAGCTACACCCCGCTCACCGCTGCCTTGCTGGTCGAAGCTTTACTGGAAGCTGGCATCGACCCTGGGTTCATATCCTTGATTCAAGGCCGCGGCTCAGTAATAGGAAATGTGCTTCTCAAGCACCAGGACATCGATTTCTATGGGTTCACCGGCAGCACCGAGGTCGGAGAAGTTCTTCAGCAAGCCGCTGGCTTGCGCAAAACACAGCTCGAATTAGGAAGCATTGCCAGCACGATCGTCTGTGACGATGCTGATCTGGCCCGCGCTATTCCGAAGATCGCGAATGCCTCATTCCGCAAGGCCGGCCAGGTCTGCACTTCTATTCAAAGGCTCTATGTCCAAGACAGAATTGTGGATCAAGTGCTTGAAGGTCTCACCCGAGAGGCATCGCTGATGCCTGCTGGTGATCAGAGAGACCCTAAGACAAGGGTTGGCCCGATGATCAGCGAGTACGACGCCAAGCGTGCGGAATCGTGGCTGCAGGAAGCCGTCCGCGGCGGCGCCCGCATCGTGTGCGGCGGCCAACGGTCACGTTCCGTGTTGCAGCCGACCATCGTGACCGATGTCAAGCCCGGAATGAAGGTTGTTGATCAAGAGATCTTCGCCCCGGTGATCTGTGTAATCCCCTTCAACACGATTGAAGAAGCCATCAGGGGGGCGAACGATCAGCCTTATGGACTCGGGGCTGGCATTTTCACTCGCGACATCAATCAAGCGATGAAGGCGGCGACAGCTCTCCGCTTCGGCTCGATTCACATCAATGAGACTTCGAGTTCGCGAGCGGACGGAATGCCTTACGCCGGGGTTAAGGCCAGCGGTCATGGGACGGAAGGACCAAAGTACATGATCCGGGAAGTCACCGAAGAACGGCTGATCACCATCAACGTGTAACCCAGTCGGTGCCCCAGTGTTGTGGGTAGGCGGGATTGAACTCCGAAACCGAGAAATCACACCGAATTGCCCGTCGGGATCGTCTCGCGCGCATGTAGGCTGATTTTTTTGAGCCGGACTTCGTAAGCCACCTTCTTGCGGCCATAGGAGATCAATTCACCGCGAAAACATCATAAGAATCGAGCGATCAGGAATCACCCACTCGGTGTTTCAATGACGCAACAGCCAATCAGGGACGAACCGCACCACGCCGAGTAGCGACGTACGGCCAAATGACCATCGTGTTGGTTGCTTGACCGAGTTCGGCCTTGGCGCGTCGGTTTGCACGACCGACATGGCCGGGCACAACTGCTGGCGTGCAGAATCAAAGCTGGTTCTGTATTCATCAATGGGTTGGTTGCTTCGGATCCTCGGCTGCCTTTCGGCGGCATCAAGCAGTCAGGTTGTGGCCGCGAACTTGGCAGATACGGTATTCGCGAATTCACAAACACTAAAGCCATGTGGATAGGTCCAAAGCAATAGGGCTACCTAATTTCAAATGAGGAATTCAGCATGATCAAGACAGGAACATCGGGTGCCGCTCTTCTGCGCCCCGAACTCCTCAAAACCTACGAGCGGGGTGGTGGAGTGCGTACTACCCCTTTGGTCAGTCCAGCAGTGGGCGCTAGTGGATTTATCAACGGAATCACCTCATTTGATCCAGGTGTGGCGGTTCCATTTCACAGTCACAACTGTGAAGAAAGTGTTGTCTTGCTGGAAGGTGAGGCGGCACTTGATATAGAGGGCGAGGAGCACTTGCTCCAGGTCTTAGACACGACCTGGATTCCTCCCAACGTGTCTCATCGTTTCCGCAATTTATCGCACACGACATCCATGAAGATTCTATGGATCTATTCATCGGTTGATGCGACTCGCACTTTGACCGGGACCGGCGTCACCCATAGTGTTTCCATGGAACATCAAAGTAAGTAACACAAGAGGACGGCGAGCGTTGTGACTGAGGCAAATATGCGAATTCTTGTGTTGCCGGGCGACGGTGTTGGTCCTGAAATCGTGGCCGAATCGATTAAAGTTTTGAAGGCTGCCGACAAGGCTTTTGGGTTGAGTCTGTCCTTCGACTACGAAGAGATCGGATTTACAAGTTTGCAAAAACACGGGACGACTCTTCGGGACGAGGTCCTGGAGAAGGCGAGGACATATGACGGTTTAGTTCTTGGTCCACAATCTCATGCCGACTACCCGGCACCTGAGAAGGGCGGGCGCAACATATCTGCGGCGTTCCGCGTAGGTCTTGACCTGTACACTAACGTGCGACCTGCACGTTCACGTCCATTCCTTACAAACGGCAAGACCATGGACCTGGTGATCATGCGCGAAGCGACGGAAGGTTTTTATCCTGATCGCAATATGCATCTCGGCTGGGGCGAAATGATGCCCTCTCCAGATATGGCACTCTCAGTACGCAAGATCACCGCGTATTGCTCGGAGCGGATTGCTCGCCGGGCGTTCGACATGGCACTAACCCGACGCAAGAAAGTCACCGCGGTCCACAAAGTAAACAGCTTTCACATGACGGATGGTTTGTTTCTCCGCGAGGTTCATAAAGTCGCACTGGATTTCCCGGCCGTTGCGCTAAGTGATCTGTTGGTGGATGCAGCCGCTGCTTATCTGGTGCGCGACCCTTCTCGCTTCGACGTTATCGTTACTACCAATTTCTACGGAGATATTCTGTCCGATCTGGCAAGCGAGCTCTCCGGCAGCTTGGGATTGGGCGGCTCCATAATGGCGGGAGATAAACTGTGCTGTGCGCAAGCGCAGCACGGATCGGCTCCAGACATCCAGGGACAGGACAAAGCCAATCCGACTTCCATGATTTTATCCGTCGCAATGCTCATGCAATGGTTGGGAGAGCACCGTGATCTTGAGAATTTTATTATCGCGGGCAAAGCAGTGGAAAATGCGGTGGATGCAACTCTCAGCGATGGTTCATCGAGAACAGCAGATATCGGTGGCACCAGCGGGACTCGAGCATTTGGCGATTCAGTGGCGAGCGCGGTCAGCAGCCCTGGGCGGTTTTGAACTGAGCTGTCGATGTTCCTTTCGTAAGACTTAAGTTGACTGCTACTCACAGCAACTGCAGCTTACCCGAAAGGGGAGCCCTTTTTATAATGCGTGCCCCACCCTAACCACCCAAGAGCGGGCGGTGAGGGTGGGGCACTATCTCTTACGAGTATGTTTCTTCTCTCTTGTCGCAGGTCCGATCCCAAGTGATGGTGGAGGCGATACAGGCTCTCTGTCCAACCCGCCTTCATCCCTTTCGAGATACGAAGCGGTCTCTGGGGCCTCCGTCGAG
>Ga0208937_1001065_pt1 | contig 13377 bp, 14 predicted proteins | sample June2015DPH_11_5_FD_184705 | JGI IMG/M metagenome (GOLD analysis project Ga0208937, IMG submission 184705) | Peatland microbial communities from SPRUCE experiment site at the Marcell Experimental Forest, Minnesota, USA - June2015DPH_11_40... | ecosystem: Environmental > Terrestrial > Soil >...
GCCGCGCTTGCCGCTCACTACGAAAAGGAAACAAACAACTCCGCTCTTGTCCAAAACGCGAAAGCCGCTTAACGTCATTCACGGCAACGCCCGCTTCACAAAGTTCAACAAAGACCGGGGCGATCCCTTTCAGTTTAAGCGCAGGCTTAGTTGATCCCGTCATGCGATCAAAGCCGACCGCCGCGATGTAGCCGTGAATATACGCTGCCGCGCTCTCGGGCTTCTCGCGAAAGCCGATCGAGCGAAGGTAATCAGTCTCGACAAAGGTACCGCCGCCACTGATACCGGCATTCGTGTCGCGCTCGCGCGCGGCGCCATAGGCGTGCCATAAGCTGGGCGGGACCTCGTGTAGTGTCGCCAACAGTCGGTCGAAAATCTCAACATCGTGCCTGCGATGCCGCCGCTCGCGCTCGAGTTCAAGCGTCTCCTTCAAGATTTCCTGCATAGTCATGGCAGCGTCCTTTCGCAGGAGTCATTTGTCGATAAGTAGGAAGATGAAACCGTGGTGTTCTTGAATAATACAAAAAATCGTAGAGGAGGTATCGGCGCGCCGTAAAGTGATCTTTGTGCAAGGCGTGAAAAATTCCTCGCAACTGCTAATGTTTTCCGGCATCGGGCCGGCAGATTGCGCCACGTCATTGCATTTGGTTCGCATGCGGTTCTGAGGCGAAATCGTCAGCCAATCGCTGCAGGCCTCGCCGATCAAGACGATCGAGAGTCTCTGGCAGAATGGCCGTCCGAACTTCGAGGATGGCGAAGAGGCAAACGCGTTACCATAATCGATCAGCGTTCCGCCGGGCACAATACGTCGAAGTGCCATGTGTGCCACCAGTGTGTACCACTCAGGCGGCCCGCTCCCTGACATGATAGAGGTCGTCGCGATTCCAATGAGCTAGCGGTTGCCTGGTGCCACGGAGAGGATTGTCCCGTGCGGCACGATAACTCAACAAAATCATAGCCTTAGCGAGTGGCTTGATGCGTCGTGTGTACCACCTTTGTGGTCTTTTTGTCGAGCGTTTTGGCATTGCACGCCACGCCGGGCTCAAGCGATCGATGCAACACATGCATTAAATCGTTCGGCTGGCGTTTTGAAGCCAAAGGAGGGCTCCGATGGAAATCATGCGGAAGGCTTCGATCGCGACGCTGTCCAACTCCGGCATACAGTCCGAACAACTGCTGTTTCCCGAAAACTCCTCGTCGCGCCGGGTCACCATCACCCGGGTGACCATGCAGCCGGGGGCCGTCAATCCGCCGCACCGGCATGCCAACTCCGAGCAGATTTGGGTCGCGCTCGAGGGTCGCGGAACACTGTTGCTTGAGGGCGACCGCACCGAGCCGTTCGCCGTCGGCGATGTGGTCAGGTTCGAGGACGGCGACCTCCACGGTTTTCGCAACGCCGCCGATGGGCTGTTCGTTTATTTGTCAGTCACGTCGCCGCCGGTCAATTTCCGCGAGGCATACGCCAAGGACTGGCGCCAACCGGCTTAGCCTCATCCCGCCAAGCAGGATGAGCACTCGGCTTGGCCCACTCGCTCCGATGCCTCCACGCCTACGGGGATCAGGCTGCGGGCCGTCGGCGGTGTCGCGGTCACTCCCCGAGCCGACCCGCCGCAGAGGCTGCCTCATGTGTGGATGGCCCCCAATGCGGGATGCCTCCGAACATGAAGCGGCCTCACGCCTTAACCGTTCGTTTTGTAGGTAGCCCACTGTTGCCAACGCTTCGCGGCGGTATTCGCGGTCGAGCCTTGCGATTGGTGGTCCTCACCGATGTATTGGCCAGTAGCAACCCAGACGGTTTTGGATTTTTGATAAACGATAATGTTTTGAAGTCTGCCCCAGACTGCAACGGTACGCTCATACGATGGACCAATCATCTGTTCTTCTGATTGTTTAATTTCTTTGGCGGCCTCCCAGTGATATCATGGATTCATTCGCTCTGAACGCAAAGGAAAATCGGGTAGTAGGTCAGTTTGAAAAGCCTCATAGAGGGCTTCGGGGAGGTAGACGCTGGAATGCACGGGCGGCCTGCGGGCTTCCTTGGCCGGCCTGGGCTTGGGGGTGGGGTTCTGGCGGGAGTGACCAAAGCGGCTCATAATTGCCGCGCATGGCGAACCCCGCCGATAACGTCACCTTTAACCCCAGGCCGATTTTGGTGGGAGCAGCGTGGGCGCTGGTGGCGATACACGCCATTAGCGGGCAGCGAGAGCACGTTATTGGCTTCCACAGCGAAACGGAGGCCAAGCAATGGCTCGCCAGCAAAGGGTGCAAGGCGTGGCTCAAAACGAGAGGCTATGTAAACTGGACCCCCACTTTCGTCACGTCCTCTACGCGACAACGGCCAACCTGAAATCAAAAATGCGTCACGTTCGGTGCCGTTTGATCCACGTCAAGGCGGCTTGAGCTAAGGCGCTTACCGTTAACGCTCGGCTCGAAAGTGCGAGCTCTTATTTCGCAACAAAAAACTATCTCGCAACACTTGACTCTCGAGCCGGGCGGCCTTGACCGAACCCTTCGTGGTTCCGATCCTGGCCGCTTTCTATTTATGGGGCAGGGGCCTGACGGGAGCCTTCAGGCGACGCCATGAGCATCGATAAGCAAGGCGGCAAGATTGCCTTCGTGTGTGATGTGTGCAGCGCACGTTTCGAGGCTGAAGCTACGGATCAACGACCGGGCAAAGTTCATGAGTTGTGGATTGCTGCCGAGAAGATAGGTTGGCACGGTCGCCAACAACGCGGCGGCAAATGGCACACCGCCTGCCCGCAGTGCGCGACCGACGATTGGAAATTGTGGAATTGGTAGCCAGACTCTGCCTGCCTAAAACCGACCAGTAGCCTACGATCCAACGGCAGCAAGTGAGATAATAGACACCGCCAACCGAGGCGACCTTAGTTGGGAGGAAAGTATGGAATGGTTTAGCCAGAAAACATCCATAGCGGGCGTTCAAATTCCCAATTTGGGAATCGTTCTGGGTGCCGTCGTTGTAATCTTGCTCATCTATTCATCGATGCACTGAGCAGTTCAGGTTCGGAAGAGCGGACATTACCGGCGCACGCCCAAAGCGTCGTTTTTGACCCAAAGCAAGCTTTGCGAGCGATTATTTTTCAACGCCCGAGGCTATTTCGTGACCATTGGCGGTGGCGGCGTGGTCGGAGCGGTTGCGGCTGGCGAGATCGAGAGCGTGAGCCACGCATCCCAACCGGACGGCCGAGCTGCCGCGTCAAATTCCGTGTAGGCTTTCAAATTGAGATAGCCCTGCATCCCAGCAATCGGGAATAGGTAGCCAATCTGCGGGCCGATGCCCAAAACCTGAGACTGGAAGCAACCGACGTGATCGCCGGAGCCGCTGTTGCAGCCGATATCTTTGTAGGCGAAACCCACCAGACCCACCTGGATTTGCTTGGTCAAGAATTGCGACGGGGGATACCCTCACGGTCACTCCCATACCGCTAATAATAGACCGTTGACAAAATAAATGATTGCGTTCTATTAAGTGCAAGAAGCAACTTTCCGGCTTTCAGTCGGCGCGACTGATCGAAGAGACCTAGGAGAGGAAATTGGCTCAGATCGATGGGGGAACGATCCTCGCGAGGACATTCAGGGCACACGACGTCACGACCGTCTTCACATTGCATGGCGGTCATCTTGACGGCGCCTTTCAGGCTCTGGCCGCAGATGGCGTACGTCTAGTCGACACTCGCCACGAACAGGCCGCGGGCATCGCGGCCACCGGATACGCCCGATCGACAGGCAAAATCGGCGTCGCGATGGTGACGGCGGGGGGCGGCGTTACGAACGTTGTGACGGCTATCGCAAATGCCTACGCTGATTGTGTCGCCAGTGTCTTTCTCGGAGGAGCGCCTCCCCTCCGCGATTTTGACGCGCTGCCGGTGAACAGCGGCTACGACCAGCTTTCCCTGATGGGTGGCATCACCAAATGGGCGCATAGGGTCACTCACGTTGAATTGATCCCCTACGTGTTAGACCGTGCCTTCCATTTGGCGCGGGAGGGCCGACCCGGGCCCGTTTATGTTGATCTGCCAAGTGATGTGCTGTTCGCATTTTGCGATGAAACGAAACTTACCTACCTGAAATCACCGCGCGTTGTTGCTTCCCCCGCGCCATCCAAGAACGCGGTGGACGAGGCGCTCGGCATGCTTCGCGGCGCCGAGCGTCCAGTCATCCTTGCCGGTGGCGGCGTGGCTTATTCCGGCGCGAGCACGGAACTGCTTCGGTTTGCCGAACTTTCTGGCATTCCCGTAATGACCAACTACAAGGCGAGGGGTGCTTTGCCGACCGATCACCCACTTTATGCGCGTGGATTTGCCACGCTTGCGGCTGCGTCAAGGCGAGGCGCCGGCGAGGCGGATGTAGCGCTCGTCCTCGGCGCGCGTTTCGGGATCTATACGGGCGGCAGCCGCCGTTCATTCCTGCCCGATAGCACCACTGTCATCCAGGTCGATATCAGACCTGAAGAGATCGGACGGTTGCGGAATGTTCAGCTTGGCATTGTCGCGGATTGCCGCGAAATGCTTGCTGCGTTGATCGAAAGGGCCGGTAACGGCAACTGGAATGACTACGCCACCTGGGTTAGCGGTCTTTGCGGCCCCGCAGCGGCTGCGGCGCCAGCATCGGCGACTGGAGGTGATCAAATCGATCCCGGCCAGCTGGCAGACGTAATCGCAAAGCTTGCGCCGGAAGACGCGATTTACGTCGTCGATGGCGGCGAAACACCAGCTTGGCTCGACGCCGTTGCAAAGACCGCAGCACCGGGCCGATTTCTTGCGCACGGCTACATGGGAATCATGGGAGAGGGTATGCCACTTGCCGTGGGCGCTCAGGTCGGAAACCCCAACAGCCGCGTCATCTGCTTCACCGGTGACGGCGCGGTTGGATTCAACTTTGCCGAATTCGACACGATGGTTCGTCACGGGCTGCCGATAATCGTAGTGGTCAACAACAACCGCGCATGGGGTATGTCTTCTAACGGCCAGGATTTGCTATACGGCAAAGGCCACCGCGTCGTGTCGGACCTAGCGCCGACGCACTATGAGATTGCCGCTAGCGGGTTCGGCGCTCATGCTGAATATGTCGACAAAATAAAAGATTTCCCGGCGGCATTCTCTCGCGCATTGCAGAGCGGGAAGCCGGCTTGCATCAACGTAATGACCGACCCTTCGGTTGTGCATCCGATCACGCAGAGGCTGATGGGTCTCGCTGCAGAAGGCATGAGGAGCAGTGAGGGCAAGGCGCGCATTCCTTATGCTGATGTCCTGGAGGTCTAAGTGAACGTTGACTTTAACGGCCGCGTCGTTCTGGTGACCGGCGGCGGCTCCGGAATCGGGCAGGCTGTGTGCCACCAACTGTCAGTAGACGGCGCGCTCTTGGTAGTCCTCGATCGCGAACCGATGCGCGCACAGGAGACGGTAGCATCTTTAGCCGGCCGGGGGATTGCCGTAGATGCCGACGTCGCAAACGAAGCCGATATGGAAGCTGCTGTAGCTATGGCCGTCAAAACATTTGGCAAGCTCGATATTGCGGTCAATGCAGCAGGAATCGGCTTAAGCAGTCCGATTGTGGATCAGACTCTGGAACAAATTGAAAGATTGTTGCACGTGAACCTATCGGGGGTTCTAATCTGTATGAAGTGGCAGGCCCGGCAGATGATCACTCAGGGACACGGCGGCGTCATCGTGAACATAGCGTCGACCAATGCGCTGCAACCCGGGGAAGGCATAAGTGCCTACTCAGCGTCGAAAGCCGGTGTGGCAATGGCAACCAAAATAGGGGCGATGGAATTGGCGCGCCACAACATTCGGGTCGTTGGAGTCGGGCCGGGACTGACCGAAACCCCAATGGTGGCGCGTTTCCTGTCGAAACCTTCCACGCGCCATGCCTTCGTAGAAAATATTCCATTGCAACGACCGGGCCAGCCACAAGACATAGCCAACGCGGTCGCGTTCCTCGCCTCCGACGCCGCATCATACATGACGGGTAGTACCATCTACGTCGACGGCGGTGCGCTCACTCAGAAATATCCCAGTCTCGCCGCGCGCACCTGATCGTCCGAACGAAAGTAAGCTCATGAAAGCCCTCAGTTATGACGGCGCCGGTGGAGTGCGACTGATCGACGCGCCGGAGCCCGTTGCGGCGCCGGGGGAAGTTGTGATCGATGTCAGTCAAGCAGGCATTTGTGGAACCGATCTTGGCGCGGTACGGACCGGGCGACCGGCGATTGCGAAGGGTACAATTCTTGGACACGAGTTCGCCGGACGGCGCAGAGACACAGGTACTCGTGTGACCGTCAACCCGATTGTTGGTTGCGGAATTTGCGAAAAGTGCCGCGCCGGGAATACGAACCTTTGCTCGGATCGGCTTGTGATTGGTGTCCACCGCCACGGAGCCTTCGCGCCTCGCGTTGCTGTGCCTGCTGTCAATATTGTGGACATCGGGAATCTCAGCGACCGACAGGCTGCCATGATTGAGCCCATTGCAACCGCACTACACGCGGTGTTGCTAGCGGGATCAATCGCACGTGTTGCGGTTTTAGGTGCAGGTGCTATCGGCTTGAGCGCGTTGTTCGTATTGCGGATGCTTGGTGCGCAGGATGTGACGGTTTCCGATATCATCCCCGAAAAGCTTGCTCATGCAGCAACCGCCGGCGCCAACACAATGATTGGGCGGCTTTCAGGAACGTACGAGGCGACAATTGATTGCGTTGGCGCCTGCGAAACCCGCACCGACGCGGTCGAGTGCCTGAGGCCGGGCGGTACCGCCGTGTTGGTCGGGTTGCACGCCGCGGAGCTCAGCCTACGTGCCGGCCCCCTGATCGCAGGCGAGAAAACCATTCGCGGGTCTTTTGCATATTCTACAAACGAGTTCGCGCGAGCCGTCCAGATGGCAAACCAATTTGATGAGCCGTGGGTGTGGGAAACGCCGTTCGACCGATCGGAGGCGGCTTTCTCGGAATTGCTGACAGGTCGCGGTGACCCAAGGCACGCAAAGATTCAATTTCGCCCGAGCTAGCGCCATCGTGAAATGGGCAGCCACGCCTTAGAGGAACGTGGAAAGGCGAAGACGCCCGCCACTTTTCACCGCGGTGATCTTGGTTTCCCACGAGTGCACGAGTGCCTCGACAGCAATACGTCCCATCAGCTTTGGATCTGCGAGCTTCAATGTCGGGGCGCCAAGAGGAAGAGCAACGGCGCCGTGCGCGACAGATAGCAACGTGCTGGTCAGGGTGAATTCAAGCTCGTCGCTAAGCGAAGTGCCGTGGTGTTCGAACACAGCCGAAACGCTCGACCTGAATACACCGAAACCCTTTTGCACAATTTCAGATTCGCCGAACCATTTGCCGTTCGGCATTCGGCTATCCTCGCGGTTTTTCGACAGCGAGTAGAGTGAGCGATATTGGGCCGGATTATCGAGCCAATATCCAATGTAGCGGTTGGTTATTTTGATGAGTCGATCGCGAGGGTTCTCTATTCCTCGCGCCATTTCGATCAGCTCTTCGGTAATGCCATTTAGGTTTTCTTGCAGTACCCAGATGACCAGAGAAGGCTTACTCGGAAAATACCGATACAATACGCCCTGCGAATATCCCGCCAACGATGCGATGCGCCGCATCGAAACGTCGTTGGCGTTGTGTTTGGCGAGCTCATTCCGAGCAACCTCAAGAAACATCTGTTGCAGTCGCACTTTATCATCGTCCTGGCGCGCACGCCGTTGAAACCGACGTTTTTTTGGTTTTCCGTGCTGCTTGTTGCTCTTTGCAACCTTGACCATCGTGCGCCAACCTCTAGCGGTAAAGAAACTGCGGTTGAGTGTTCGCTCGCTGAACTTACGTTTTGCGTGGATGCTCGATATAACATGCTTTGCTCATCGACAAGCCGTTTGGCGTTTTGAGCACGCGCAATCAAAAGGCTCTCTTTGCCGATGCCGATCCTGCAACAACCCAGGCAGGTAAGCCTTGGGTTCAACCCTCTCAGCCTAGAGAGAATAGCATAAATGAACGTGGTCAAATAACTCTTGCATTCTATGAACGCGATCATTAAAGTCACCCAAAAGCGGTTCAGGCCGCGGTCCCGGGGTCCAATGCGGGGTCGATATTCGCGAGCAAAATGGGCGTTAGTCCCAACTCGTCGACACGGATACGAGATTTGGCGAGGGAGGAACTCATGAAGACCTTGTCGCGCCTAATGTTGGCAGTGGCCGCGGCGGCCGGTTCTGCCATCGCAAGTCCCGCCTCGGCGGAAGCCGTAAAGGTCGGCATTATCGCCCCGTTTTCTGGCCCTTCGGCCATTTTTGGGCAGTATTGGCGCGCTGCAATGGACGCCTACCGGGCGATCAACGGCGATACGGCCGGCGGCCAACCCATCGATTACGTGTACCGCGACCTGCCCGGTCCCAATCCAGCGGCGGCAAAAGCGCTGGCACAGGAACTGATCATCAAAGAGCACGTCAGTTATCTCGGCGGCATCGTATACACGCCAAATGCCTTGGCGATTGCGCCGCTTGCAGAGGAGGCACGGGTTCCTACCGTCATATTCAACGCGGCCGCGTGCAGCGTCTTACAACAGTCCAAATATCTCGTGCGTGTTTCTTACACCTTGCCACAAGTGTCTGGCCCAATCGCGAAATACGCTCTCGATCAAAAGCTCATGAATATCGTCACGATGGTGGCCGACTTCGGCCCAGGCATCGACGCAGACAACGCTTTTACCGCTCAATTCACTGCCGGCGGAGGGACAATCGCCGACCACGAGCGAATCCCGCTTAGCACCACTGACTTCACACCATTCGCTCAAAGCGCTAAAGCCAAGTCGCCTCAAGCGATCTATGCGTTCATGCCCGGCGGCCCGTCTCTCTTCGGCTTGATCAAGGCCTATCAGAATAACGGACTAGCGCAGGCCGGCATTCGCTTCCTTGGCAGCGATATGGATGAACGCGATCTAGTCGCACTCGGCGACTCTGCGGTCGGCCTTGAAAGTGGATCGTTCTATTCCGCCAGTCACGACTCCGATGTGAACCGTGCTTTCGTTTCGAAATTGCCGCCGGACATTCACGCCAACCCAGCATCTGTTGAAGGCTATGACGGTCTACACGTCATTTATAAGATGATCGAGGCGTCGAAGGGCCGATCGGATCCCGATGTGGCAATAAACGCGGCCAAAGGTTTGGCTTGGGAGAGCCCGCGCGGTCCTGTCTCCATCAGTCCCGCCACGCGGGACATTGTCCAGAATGTGTACATTCGCGAAGTGATGAAGGTCGCCACGGGCGTTATCAACAGGGAACTCCGTACCTTCCCCGCGCAACCGGATAACTGTACCAAAAAGTAGCGGCACCTTGTCCCGCGGTTCCGGGCGTTCGGCCCCCGCATGATTTGAGGTACACGCCGGCCGGCGATTCATCGCTCGGCTTGGGGACGGATGATGAACCTTGTCAGCCTCCTGCTGAACATTCTCCTGGATGGCGTCGCATACGCCATGATCCTGTTTATGATATCGGTGGGGTTGTCGATATCGCTTGGTCTGATGCGGGTGGTGAATATGGCGCATGGCGCCTTCGCCATGCTCGGCGGCTACATCACCATCGCAGTCATGAACCAGATGAAGGTGCCGTTTGAAGTCGCGGTAATCGCCGCGATCGTCGCGACTGCAATAATTTCGATCCCACTAGAGACTTTTCTTATTAGGAAAGTATATGGCCGCAACGAGTTGGACCAAGCGTTGCTCACCATCGGTATTGCCTTTGTAGTCATCGCCGGCGTCAACAGCGTTACCGGGGCGAATATTTCCGTTATCAAGCTGCCATACTACCTGAACGGAAGTATCGATCTTGGTTTCCGCTCTTTGCCAACTGATCGTCTCGTCGTAATCGTGCTCGGTTTAGTCGTGACGGTTGCGCTTTGGTTCTTCGTCGAGCGCTCGGCGTTTGGCGTGAAACTGCGGGCAGCAGTCGACAACGCCGCCATGGCGGAGGCGGTCAAGATAAATACTAGCCGCCTTTATGTCATCAGCTTTGCGCTTGGGGCGGCGCTCGCCGCGTTGGGCGGAATCGCGGGCGCCAGCCTTCTGCCTATGGAGCCGACTTACGCGCTCAAATATCTCGTTCTATTCCTTGCAGTAGTTGCCGTGGGCGGCCACGGCACACTGTTCGGCTCATTCCTGGCTGCTGTCATTCTCGGCATCATCGATACCGCGACAAAGTATCTTGCGCCCGAATACTCCTCGATCGCATTTTTCGCGACAATGTTGATTGTATTGGCTGTCCGTCCTCAGGGACTCCTTGGGGCCAATGGGGCCAAAAGCTGATGGCAAAGAGATGAATCTCTTGACCAGCAAACGCCGAATTGGACGCTTGCCCCACATGGTGGAGCTCGCGTTGCTGATCGTCGGTGCTCTGGCCTTTTTTGTGTTTCCTGACGACCTTGGGTTGATGACCAGCATAGTGATCATGACGCTGTTTGTACTGTCACTGTCGCTCGTACTAGGGCAAGCCGGAATCCCCACCATTGGGCATGCGGCGCTCTACGGCAGCGGCGCCTATGCGGCCGGGCTGTGGGCTCTACACGTCACTGCGGAACCGTTGACCGGATTGGCAGCTGGCGGACTTGCTGGCGCGATTATCGCTGCCTTATCCGGACTACTACTGCTCCGAACGCGCGGCCTTACCTTGGTGATGCTGTCGATTGCCTTTGCCCAGGTACTTTTCGAGATCGCCAACAAGGCCCGCGGCGTGACAGGCGGCGACGACGGCCTGTCGGGGCTCACAGTGTCTCCTGTCCTCGGTATTTTCCGCTTCGATTTCTACGGCCGTACGGGATATTGGTATTCGCTTATCGTTCTTGTGCTGTCATATGCTCTGTTGAGGCGCCTCGTCGCGTCGCCATTCGGGTTGACTTGCCGCGGCATCAGATCCGACAAGACGCGGATGCTCGCCATAGGCGGTCATGTCTACGGGGCACTAATGACCGTGTATGTGACCGGCGGTGTATTCGCCGGCATCGCAGGCGCGCTCACTGCCCAGACGGCCCAGGTGGTCGGCCTCAATAGCCTTTCTTTTCAGCAATCGGCTGACGCCCTCGTGATGCTCGTGATCGGCGGAACCTGGACGCTTGCGGGAGCGCTCATCGGCGCTCCCGTGTTTATGGTCGTCCATCATATCGCTTCGACAGCCAGTCCTTATCATTGGCTTGTCGTAATTGGCTTGCTGTTGATTTTGACGGTTCTGTACTTGCCCAAAGGTCTCATTTACTTGATCCCGGCAGGACTCGAACGTCTCAGAGATCGACAAGGCACGCATGAATAAGCGCCTTGAAGTAAAGGGGTTGACGCACGCCTTTGGCGGACTGATTGTCGCCTCGGAAATCACGTTCGACCTAGAGCAGGGTTCGCGCACGGCCTTGATCGGCCCCAACGGTGCGGGCAAGACAACCCTCGTAAACCTGATCTCTGGCGCGCTCAAAGCGGCGTCCGGAGATATCATCTTGGAAGATCGATCAGTCTGGGGGCTCGGTCAGGCTGCAAGGGCACGCGCCGGCATCGTGCGAACCTTTCAAGTTGGGCGTTTATTTCGTGACCTTTCCGTGGAAGACAATATCCGCTTACCGGCGTTGCAGCACGCCCGAGCGAGCTTTCGATTTTGGTCCACAAAACATACGGATCAAGTAGTCGACCAAGACATTGCCAGTATTCTTGCTGCACTCAATCTCGGCGCATCGGCGCAAAAGCAGGTTCAGACGCTGCCTTACGGCGAGCAGCGCCTTGTGGAGCTTGCGATCGCCCTTGCCCTAAAGCCACGTGTGCTTCTTCTCGATGAGCCCGCTGCGGGCGTGCCCCAGAGCGAGAGTGGCGTTATCCTCGAGGTGATTGGGAAGCTGCCAGCCGATCTTTCTGTTCTTTTGATCGAGCACGACATGGATCTCGTCTTCAAGTTTGCCAATCGCATTCTCGTGATGATGAACGGCGCACTGCTATGCGATGGGACGCCGGCCGAGATCGCCGCGAGCGAGCAAGTAAAGCAAATCTACTTCGGGCGAGGAGAAAGCATTGCCAATTGCTGATCTCGTTGTCGAGAACCTTTCGGGAGGCTATGGCGGGACCTGTGTGCTGGAGGCGGTCTCATTTCGGGTTCCCGAGGGCTCTCGCTTTGGGATCATCGGTAGAAACGGCGCTGGCAAAACCACGACCTTAGCTTGCATCATGGGCTTGGCGCAGCAGCTATCGGGAAAAATCCATTTCGGAGGCGTCGATATCAGCGACCAGCGTGTTCATAAGCGTGCCCAGGGGGGGCTTGGCTATGTCCCACAGACCCGCGACATCTTTAGATCTCTTACCGTCGAGCAAAATCTCACCTGCGCAATCGCACCAGGAAAGATTCGCGAGCGGCTGAATTTTGCCTATCAGATTTTCCCGCGACTGCAGGAACGTCGGCGCCACGGTGGTGGTCAACTATCTGGGGGTGAGCAACAGATGCTCGCGGTAGCTCGTGCGCTGGTCGGAGAACCGCGTATGCTCCTCCTCGACGAACCACTCGAAGGTTTAGCACCGCGCATTCGCGACGAACTGATGGATGCGATCAAGCGCCTTGTTTCAGAAACCGGTGTCGGCTGCATACTGGTGGAACAGCACGTAGACGTCGTTCTTGAGTTCGCGACTCAGGTACTTGTGCTTGAACGTGGTATGCTAGCCTTCTTAGGGACGCCAGCAGAGTTGCGAGAGAATGGTGATATTCTCGACCGAGCGATCGGATTGAAGAAATCCTAAATAAATCGCTAGGTGCAACACGCACCGGAACTCAGCATGTTCCGATGCGGTGCCAATTGTTCACGCGTACTGACTGCAGTCTCGCGGGAGCGATGTACCACCCGTGTGTACCACTCGGCGGCCAGAGCCCCTGAGTTGATAGAGCTCTCTGTGATTTCAATGAGATCGTGTGTGCCTGGTGCCCCGGAGAGGATTGTCCCATGCGGCACAATAACTCAATTGAATCATGGCTTTAGCGAGTGGCTTGATGCGTCGTGTGTACCACCGTTGTGGCCTTCTGTCGAGCGACGCTCAACTGGGAATCGAACCGCCGCCAGAAGTCGGACTCAAAAAGCAGGCGCCGTGCGCAGCCTAGGAAAACCGCCTAAGCGTCTGATCCGGTCGAAGAGTGTTCACCCCTAGCTGGACTATAACAGCGAAGCCGCGGGCGGCCCCACTACCTTCAAAAATCCGTGACGTTAGTTCGCCGATCGATGTCTGCTTATTGGTAGAGTCGAGATGTGGCGCGGTGGCTGTAGGCTGAACATATCTGTTGCCGCCTCTTTCGTCTGGCGGTGCCTTAGTGGTTCGGCCATGGCTCCGTTTCCACATCCCGCTCATCGAACCGGACATG
>Ga0208937_1001068_pt1 | contig 13348 bp, 16 predicted proteins | sample June2015DPH_11_5_FD_184705 | JGI IMG/M metagenome (GOLD analysis project Ga0208937, IMG submission 184705) | Peatland microbial communities from SPRUCE experiment site at the Marcell Experimental Forest, Minnesota, USA - June2015DPH_11_40... | ecosystem: Environmental > Terrestrial > Soil >...
TTTGGCGGGTGCCCGACAGACCCTCCATCGTCAAGCTGAAGACTCTGGTTATACCTACGATTGGAGCACTGCATTTACGACGTATCCCGTCGTAGACTTTCGATCAAAACCACGACTACTTCGTCGGCGAAACCGGGTTCCTGGTTCACAACGCCGGCGATTGCAATTGCGGGCCGCGAAATGTAATTGGCAGAGTCAAAGATCTCCAGAACCTACCGCCAGGCGAACAATCACTCCTTGATCGTCTCCCGAACCTCGGAAATCCTCAGGCAAACTGGAAGCAGAATTATGGAGTCCTCCGTCAAGTGATGGGCCTTGGGCTTCCTATCGGGGATAAGTCGCCAGGCGACACTGGAGGTCAGTTCCTAAATGCTGAAAGGTACACACTCCAGGATCGAGGGTGGACTTTTGATGAAGAAACAAACCTATGGTGTCCGCCTGAATGAGCAGATATATGGATAGTGACAAGTCGGGGATGGAAAGGCTTCGCCAGCATTTTGCGGATGAGGTCAGGAGCAGGTTTGCATTCCTCAGCGATCTAGGATTCACCGAGATCGAGGCGACGCTTGCTCTTGTGCGATTCCAAAACCTCAATGGTGACGTGGAAGTTGGCGTGTACTACGAGCGTCAATCCTACGAACTTGGAATTACGGTTACCCATGGAGGGATAAGCTGCTCTTTAGGTCAAATGATTCGAGTAGTCGAACCTCAGACGGGAAAGGAATATCGTGATTTCGCCGTAACCACGGAGAGTGGACTTACGGAGGGACTTGAGCGTCTTGTGAAGCTGACCAAGCGTTACGGTCAGCGAGCGATTCAAGGCGATCTCGAGTTTTATGCAGACCTTGAAATCAAGCGTAAGTCCTGGGTGCATGAATATGCGCTTGATGTGCTCGTAAACCAGTTGCGCCCGAAGGCGGAAGAGGCGTTCCGCAGAGGGGACTATCGCAATGCAGCCGAACTATACGAGCGCATCCGATCTCGCCTTACCGCCGCAGAGTTGAAGAAACTTGCGATTGCGACGGAGCGGGATCGAGCATAGCTGGGGCCGTCGTGAAGCAGTTCCCGCCCCGTCCCTCCATCCCTGATCCAGCGTCGTGAAGGGCGCGGTGCTTCCCACCGGCAAGGGGGTTGACACGTCTTGTATGAAAACCTCTCTTGCGAGGCTGGGACCCAGAAAGATCGATATGAAATCAAGTCGTATCGTCACATTAGTATTTTTGCTCATCATGACATGCCCGCTCTGCTTTGCCGCGGGCACGCCGGTGCATACCGACCACGGCGGCGTACCGATTGAAAAGGTCGAGGTGGGCGATGAGGTTCAGTCGCACAACGCTAAGACCGGCGAGCTGGAAAACGAGCCTGTCACGGCGCTGACGCCGCAGCATAAGGATTCGCTGTTGGAACTGCGCATCGAGGGTGAGCGCGACCCGCTGCGGCCGAGCACGCATCACCCGTTCTGGGTCAAGCGCGGAGAAATTCCTGGCGGACGATGGATCGAAGCTGGTAATCTACGTGTGGGCGATCTGTTGCAGACCGTCCTGGGCACTTGGCGCAGGGTGGTTGCGATCACCCCGCTCCCAGGCCAGGAAACCGTCTACAACTTCACCGTAGACCAGAACCATGATTACTTCGTCGGCGAAACTGGGTTTCTTGTTCACAACGCAGGCGGATGCGGCTGCAAGACGAACAGGCACCATTACACACCGAAGTTTATAGGCGGCAATCCCAAAGGCCCATTTTCAACCATTCCTTCGGCGTACCACGACCTCATCACAGCAGCATTCAGAACCGCAGCCACGAGCCGAGGGTATGGCTACCAGTACTGGCGCAACGGTTTCCCGCCTGAGGATGTACGGAATGAAATCATGGATGAGGTTTACTCGCAACTCCCCTGTTCGATAGATCCAGAGTGATGAACGCCTTGTGGGTAGCACAGGAGGAGAGTGAGGAATTCGGATGAAAGAGACTTATGACTTTCGACTATCTACGGAGCGCGCCCGCATTCTACTGGGACTAGGCCACGATCCCATCAAAGGATCGCGGCCTGGTTTCGAGGTGTTCATGGCTAAGGGCACCGTGGGCGACTCGCTCTATCGCAGAATGGAAGATGCTGATCGCCAATTAGCGCAATCCTCACAGCGAAGCCCTATCGCCGGATGGGACATTGTGCGTACCTATACCGCTTCGGAAATCGAAGGGGCGCAACTCTTCTTATTGCGGCTCGACGGCGTGAATGCAGCAGGCGAGGAATACGGAACCTGGTACACCGATGGAATGTTGAACGAGAACTGTGCTTTTGAGCGCAAGATACTAGTCAATTTCCAGACCAGTCCGCACAAGTCAATCTACGAAGACAACAAGGAAATACGGTGCGCGCTCAGTTCTCGCCAGATCGGGCCTCTGCGGATTCCATTTCGAAAGATGCGGAAAGGGTGCGACATCTTCTCTACATGGGCTGGCGAGTTGATAGTTTCGGAACGATTGGTAAAGCTGATTGAAACCGGCGGCTTTACGGGAGGCAATCTCAACACGATATGGAATATAGGCGTGGAACCGAAATCGATGCCCGATCTGTCAGAAGTTCCGAGCGGCAGGGAGTTGCTTGCACGCGCAGAAGCGAAAGGTTTGGGGCCAAGCGATAAGGGCTTTTGGTCGTGGATCGAGGAGGAGAGACAGTTACCGTTGCTCGACAGGGCACTTTGGGAGCAAATGGAACAGGGGCAGTCCCGCCGCAAGGGTGCCTCTTTAGCGACAAGCTATTCTCAACTGATTGTTCAATCGAGACCTCTGTCCGTTGCTAGCAAGACCCTGTTTGGCGAAACACCGTTTAGGCCGGGATCAGGAGACCGCTGCAAATGTTCCTTTGGGGAGGTGCGTGGCAAAAGGCTCTTGACGCCTTTATCTGTAATCAAGAACAGTTGGGATGGATCGGATATTTGCCTAGGCGACGCGTATTGGAGTGGTCGCCAAGGTCTGTTTCGTCCCTGGCGGCTCTTGGTCGTTTCGAAGCGGCTGTTCGACGCAATGCGCCAAGCAAGGATGAAGGGCTTCGATTTCGAGGTTGTTGAAATGGTGTAGGGCTGTCGCGGAGCCGGTCACGGCGCTCACTCCGCTGCACAAGGACTCGCTGCTGGAGATACGCATCGAGGGCGAACATGATCCGCTCAGGCCCAGCACTCGTCATCCCTTCTGGGTCAAACGCGGCGAGGCGCAGGCCGCCTGGATCGAATCTGGTAGTATGCGGGTGGGAGATCAACTCCAGACCCTTCAAGGGAACTGGCGCAGGGTGGTTGCGATCACTCCTCTGCCAGGCCAGGAAACCGTCTACAACTTCACCGTCGACCAAAACCACGACTACTTCGTCGGCGAAACCGGGTTCCTCGTACACAACGCAAGATGCGAATGCTCGGCAGGACCTTTCAATGGAAGGTCTGGCCCTCCAGGAAGACTCAATCCATTAAATCCCGGCTTGGCAGCAGCAGCAGAAGCAACAGTTGGTGCGATTGGGACATTTTACCCTGGGGTTGCACATCCAATTGGAGCCTGTGCGGAATTTGATGCTGCGAATCAGGCGATGAATGCAGGAGGAGATTTGCCGACAGGCCCAGACTTTGGGCCTGCTACCCGTGGCGGAGAACCGGTAGCTCCATGCCTGATCTGCCAGATGGCTCAGAAAGCGCTCAAAACCACACAAAAACAGCCTTCAGCACCCTGATCGAACCCTTAAGAGTTGAAGAAAGCAGAGGTCAAGACCTCAGCATTCCAGGTCAGGAGACTCGCGGCCCGTGTTCCCAGGCACGGGTCACAACCATAACCTGAGAGGCTCCGCTAATCCACAACGTGCGGACTAGGGTCCTCACCAAAATTCTCATACCCACCAAGAAACCGCTATGCCCTAAAAGGTGGTAGTGGTATATTCAGGAGGTGCCCGTTTGACGGCCAGTCGCGCCCGGAGGAATCATCTGTGTATTTGAAGACAATCATTGCCGCATTAGCACTTGGCTTATTCCCATCGCTCCTCATGTCGCAAGCGATGCCGACAGCAACTCGCCGGCTCGACATGCAGGTAGGCGGTTTGTTCTCCATCGCAAATCCCGGCATTGCCAGCGACGCAACCATTCGCTACGGCCAAATGAACTTCAAAGGGGGCGGTCTGTACACAACGATTGACCCCGCTAATCATCTCGGCGTAGAGCTGAGCGTGCGCCAGGTGTTTGGAATTGAAGGCGTTCACGAGCGCACTTACGAGCTCGGGCCACGGCTCTACCTGACCCACGGGCGTTTAATGCCATACGGGAAAGTCCTCTTCGGCCGCGCAGTGTTCAATTTTCCAAACGATATGGCGAACCAGGCGTTCACCGAAGGAGCCCTTGGGGGAGGCCTCGACTACCGCGTTAGCTCGGTGTTCTACCTTCGCGCCGATTACGAGTATCAGAGATGGTTAGGGTTTGGAACGCAGGTGAGTGCTTTCCCGGGATCTTTGAGTCCGAGTGTCGCCTCGTTTGGGGTTGCCTATCACTTTGGCGGGGATGCCAATTGCGCCTGCGGCAGGTACTAGAGCACGGCGATTTCCGCTCAAAAGGGGCGATAACGATATGAGTATCTTTGATTCTCCAGAACGAACGCATCAGTCCTTGATCGACGTCGGTTATCTCACGAAGCGGGAAATCTCGACGGTGATCTATCTGGCTGGGAAACAGAATAGGCCCCTACTACTAGAAGGGCCGGCCGGCGCCGGTAAGACCGAGCTAGCCCTCAGTGTTGCGAAAGCCGAAAAGATGCGTTTTATTCGGCTTCAGTGTTATGAAGGCATCTCCGACAAGCAGGCAGTCGGCGACTATAACCGAGCGCTACAGGAGATGTTCGTTATCCTGCAGTCGAAGAACCAGACCTGCTCGTGGGACGAAATTCGCAAGGAAATCATCGGTCGCGCGTTTTTTATCGCCGGACCGTTGCTTGAGGCTCTCGAATCACCCGAACGGGTAGTGCTCTTGATTGATGAGTTGGATAAAGTGGACCACGCATTCGAGGCAACACTACTTGAGATCCTTTCCGTCTGGGAGATGTCTGTTCCCCTCTTGGGCACCATCAAATCTACTCATCCGCCCTTCACAGTGATTACGTCGAACCAAGAGCGTTTTCTCGGATATCCGCTGCGTCGCCGCTCGTTCTATATTCAGATCGAACATCCTACCGCACAGCTTGAAGCGGCAATCGTAGCCCGCAAGACACCCAACGCATCACACGAACTACACGCATTCATTGCTGGCTTTGCTCAGGCGCTTCGTGCCTACCCGATGGACAAATCTCCGTCGATCTCAGAGATGAATGACCTCGCAATGGCCTTGACGGGTCTTGGTCGGGTATCGCTCTATCCGGAGGACAAAGAGATTCTATTGCCTCTGATCGCGAAGACCGAGGGGGATAGAAAAAGGCTTCTGATGAAGGACGGCTTCGAAAATCTCGTCGAATTGGCCAGGAAAAACGCGGAGGCGATGATTCGCTTGGAACGTGTCGAAGCAGATTTGTTAGTGCCGTTGAAGAAGGAGTTTGTAGCGGCGACCAGGGGGGCCACTGCGTGAAAACGCCTACGTTAATAGTTGGGACAATCCTTATCGGCACATCCTTCGCTTGTGGCGCACAGAATCCACAGCGGGAACGTCCCGCCGAGATGGTGTATTACGCCAATGCTTATGCCGACTTTTACCACGTCCCCAGGGAGATTGTATACGCCGTGATCACCCACGAGTCGGGGTGGAACGCTACGGCTATTTCGAACAAGGGTGCGCGTGGACTGATGCAGCTTATGCCTGCGACCGCAGCTCACTACCGTGCTGCGGACCCGTTCAATATTTCCGAAAACATCGGAGCGGGAGTTCATTACCTTGCAGATCTCATCGCACAGTTGGGAGATTGGAGACTGGCAATTGCCGGCTACTATTGCGGTCCAACCTATCCTCTAGAGCGAGGTCTAGCGTACGCGAATAGAGATGTTGTTGAGTATGTGAACGCAATACAGCGGATCTACACTCGCGAGCTATCGACGCCACCAAAGCCGGAGGTGCTACCGGCCGCACCCCCATCTGAGCCAATCCAGCAAGACACGCAAGAGGTAATTCCATGATCCGTAGCACACTCGCAACACTTACCGTATCGATGGCCGTGGCGACCGTGTTCGCGCAGTCGGCAGACAAATCATGTCAGTCATCGACTGTGAAGAAGCCTTCGGCCGCAATTTCGAGTTCGAGGCTAAAACCAGCGGTTCTGCACGCAAAGCCGTCGGCAGGGACGACTATACCTCGAAAGCCGCGTGCGGTATTGCCGCCTGTCACCAATGCGCTATTCGGACCAAAGCCTGCTCCACCGGCGCTTGTGGTGCCATCGACGTTACCAGCTACTGCGGCTTTGATTGTGCCACCGATTGCGCCGCTGATCGTGCCACATCCCAGGGATGTATCAATTCATCCGAATTTGGAATTTGTCCCGACGTCCAACGAGGTGGTTCGAGACATGCACCTGCGTCCGCTATATACGTCGACTATCCATGTCGGAGAATCTGTCAGTTCGCTCGTTGTGGGAGCGCCAACCCTATTCGAAGTCGAACACAAGGATAGCGAGCCAAACCTCATCTTTGTGAAGCCGTCGACTCATCTACCCGCTGAAAGCAACCTGCTCATTGCATTCGCGTCCGGCGAGACGATCAGCATTCGTCTTATATCCCCGGGAGATGCGGGGTCGACTGACCCGACTGACTTCGTGGTGGACTACCGCGGACGGAAAAGCATGTTTGAGAGTCGAGCCGTCGTACTGGGGACACCAGGGAGGGACTTAGTGGGACCGCCCCCGGAGAATGTCCGCCAAGTAGAGGTCAACGAAGAAGAGCCATTAAGTTCCCATTCGGATATAACCGTGTCCGGACACTCTACGCTCCCCCTGAGCGCAGATTCCGCTCTTGATCATCAACTCATAGTTGGATCGCCCCATTGGGTGACAGTCCCTGAGCTAGCCAAACTGATAAAGGCAAACGCATTGGCTCCGAACTGTATTGCAATAGCCATCGGGGACATCCGGCAAGAGGGAGACGACATGGTTGTCAGCTTCTCGATCCTCAATATCAGTCACCATTGGGTCAGTATCATGCCGCCGCAAATTGAGTTGACCAACCCACTACTCAGCAAAAAAGACGCAAAAAAGAAGGGATCCTTTGCGCAGCCGATTGCTGTCACGGAGTACAAGTTGGACAACCCGAAACTGAGTCCCGGTGCTCGCGCGGATGGCTCGATCACCTTTCCGAAACCAGACTCCAAGATTGCCAAAGAAAGTCTGCTGCTTCACATCGCTACGTCCGCGTCCATCGACACTCCGGTTTACTATCCACTGCCGTTCGTGGCCCCATCATCTGAAGAGATCATCGCGCAACAGGGAGGTGCAGATGCCCGCACTAATTGAAAAACAGATACCGCTGCCAACCGAGGAGACGGCAACTCCGGTTGCTGGCACTATCGAAAGCCCGGAAACCAACCAAAGCACGGGTTTCTTTGTATCGAGGCGGAAACTGGACCTTGGGCAGAACAGTAGTAAAGCGATGACAATCGCCGCCATCGTAGCCGTACTGGCCATTGGCGGCGTGTTTGCCCTGTCCCATCGAGAAGGCCCAGGCGTCAAGAAGCCGCAAGCAGCGACGACCGCAGCGCCTGTGAAGCCGGTCGCTCAATCAAGTGCGGCATATACGCCTGGTGACCAGGCAGCCGTGAACGCGGATGGAAAGCGTGACCAGGCAGTTTCACCGTCCGATATCGAAAACACTAAAAATAGCGATCCCAATGGAGATGCGTCCCTCGTCAGGGCAAAGCCCCAAATAGGGCCAGCGCCCCCTAAGTATGCTGCGTCTCAGAGCGTCCGCTCGAACCTCGGTGCTGTACCGCCGTTTCAGCCCCCCACATACACGTACGGAGCATCCGCTGTTCCACCAATACCAAGCATCAACACGGCTGGGGCGACGGAACAGGCGAGGCAGTACCAGGATGCGGTTACGAAGCCGTCGTATGTCTTCGCAGCACAGCTTGCATCTAGCGGCGCCGGGGGTGATTCGGCCAGTGAGTCAATCACCAATTTTGGGCTCGAGCCAGGCTTTCACTTGCCCGCCCATCTTGAGTCGAGTGTCAGTACGTTGGGTGGCGTTCCTGCTGTCGCGATCATTGAATATAACTATGTTCGCGGGGGGAGGGTAATCATTCCGGCGGGGAGCCGCGTAATTGGCAAGATCGGCGGTGCCAGTTCCACAGGGCTCGTGCAAATAACTTTCACTGAGATATTTCTGCCCAACGGAACAACCATACCCATTAGCGCGGTGGCCTTGGACTCATCGCTTCACCCCCTCAAAGGCATCGTTACTGGGAAAAACACGGGTAAACAGATCATCCTCGGTGCATTGAGTAGCGCGGGGTCGCTGGGTGCGGGCTTTCTGAACTCCAGCAATACTGTGACGCAGACGGATCTGGCCCGGAATCAGATCGCGGGCAATATCGGCAGGTCTGGCGATCAGGCTATTCAGCAACTCCAGGTTGGCCAATCGATTGTTGTAACCGTGCCGTCAGGACAATTGGTTTACGTTACGTTCGTCGCGCCCGTTCGAGCCGCGCTACCGGAGGCGTCTCGCGCTAGCACTGTGGCAGCAGCAAAGAATTAGGTTGCTTGTTCGGTAGTGCGAAGATAGGCCGAGCTTGCCATCAACCTTGCGTTTCTTCGAAAAAAGAAGGCAGAAAATGCGTTTTGCACTCGAATTGTCCATGGACGTAGTCGTGGTATCCCCACTGACTGGGGTGTTGGCGGGATATTTGCGAGTGTGTGCCAATCGCTGCAACCTTACATCAGCTCACGCCGGCAGCACGCGTACGTCGCCTTAGCTTTCGGTTCTCGTCATGAAGTGGTCGCGCGCAAAAGATTTATCGCTATAAACAGTGGCAGTGGTATATATTGGAGTAGAAAACAAGGAGGTATGTTCATGAAATGCAATCTCAATTCCACAAGACCTTCGACGACCACGGACTCGTCGAAAGGCTCTTCGAGTCGGGGCAGGTCTATGACCAAACCCGATGCAGACCGACCTCAACGTATCATGTGCTGGCTCGCGCTGATCTTTATGTTCGGCGCGGTTACGATCGCTCCGGTCATGGCTATTGCTCAGACCACCGGCAGTTCGCCAACATTCAACGCGACAGTGCAGGGCCAATCCGCAAGTACCGTCGAGGGCACCTTCGGAAACGTTGTCAACTATATCGGGAATGTAATCTGCCCGGTTGGTGCTGCGATCATGGTTGCGGCTTGTGTTGTGCAGGTTAAGAACGGTAAGGGCTGGGTCGGATCGGCAATTACGGCTGGCGGCTTGCTCGCGGTTAGCGGTATCACGCGACTCATCGAGTCGATGGTTACCAACGGTCAGTCCGCTCTCAAGTAATACCTGTCGCCCTTCGGGACGTTGCGGCGCAGGCCTCAACGTCCCCTTTCTTTGCGGTACTGGAACCTAAGCATGCAAACGCCCCAACTATTCAATGCGCTTTATTCGCTTCTTCTGACGTGCGCGACGCCCCTAGCCCTATTTTGCTTTGTGATGGCAGGCTTTCAGCTAAGGGAGGAGGGGGGTACCAATTTCTCCTCAAACGGCGGTTTCTTTCGGTGGATACTCTGGGGCGCCGTCTTCTTGACCTTGACCGGAATATTTGCATGGTTGAGTGCTGAGGGGTTCGGCGGCGCGTTTGGTGCCAGCGGAGCCACGGCGCCCTATACGGCGACCATCGCCTCGGCTGTCCAGGATTTTGTATACAACGTCCTTCGCGATCGCATTGTGCCGGTGATTGCAGGGGCGTTGGTTCTCAAATCCCTTCTGGATACAGGGGAAGGACGCAGTCCGTTCCCGTCCATCATTTCCGCCCTATTCCTCCTTGGAGTCGGCGGTTTCTTTACTCAGGCGCAAGGGTGGAATGACGGATCTGAGTATGCAACCTCGAACATGCTCAAGAGTATGTTGAATTGGGCTATGACCTCTGTCGCTCCTGTTCTTGGGGCGATGTCAATCTACGGAGCAATCGTGCAGTTCGTCCGCAAGCAAAACTGGTCCATCTATGTCATTGTCGGCGGCGGGCTCCTTATGGTCCCCGCGCTGTGGGCACTTATCCAGAAGTGGGCGGGAGTGACAATATTATGAATTTCAAAACACCAAGTCCTCCAATATATGTTCGCGTTTTATCGTGGACGTGCGCATTTACCGTGTTGGTCGTCGCGTTTTGGGTGGCACGATTTGCGTTTCATCGCCTGCCAGTCTTTGCGTTCCTTGGACTGACTGGATTCAAGTATGCCTCGATGTTCTACGTGGCCGGACGCTTGATCGAGCAGGCGTGGTGCTCTGTCAGTAAGGTGGTGACACGAATCCTATTGAGCACCAGTGACAGTGAGGTCTCGCATGGGTAGCGGTAGCTTCTTGACTGGACTGGAGGGCCTCACAGAATGGTTGGGATACCTAATCCTCCCAACCCTGGCCGGCTTCTGTGTTGTGATGGCGATCTACAACTACCGGGAGGGGCGCAACGGTGAACGCAGTATGGTGGCGGCCATTCTATGTCTAATGGGACCCGCATGTGCTCTCCTTGTCAGCGCGTGGGTAACGAATGGCGCGCCGGCAGCGGCAGCGGGGGCAGACGCCTACTCTGGCGCACTAATGAACGCGCTCAACTGGGTAGGCAATGTAATTCTACCGCTCTCGGCAGCTTACAACGTGGCAAGGGGCGTGTTACAGGGCCAGATGAAGCATTTCAATAGCGTGCAAGATAGGGCCCACTACTTCATCGTCGCTTTCGCGTGCCTATGTGTTTCTGGCATTCTGCGCCTGCTTGAGCATTTTGTCCTAACTGCGAAGGCCGTCACGTTCCTCCAGTTTTATATCCACATCTCCGGGGGTGTCCACTCATGCCTTTACGTGTGAGCCCCGTTTCTCGCAATCTCAATGCCCAGATCATGCTCTTCGGCCTTGAGTTCGAGGACCTGCTCGTCATAACCGTCCTTGGCGTGGCGGCGATGTTGATCGGGCAGTTCTTTTTCTCGGATCGCTACCTGTTTTTCTTGCCGATGAACTGGGCCCTTTTACTGATAGTGGTCTGTTCCAGTGTTCCCGGTTTAATGCTGCTGAAGTACGGTAAGCCGCGTGGATACACCGGCGCCCTCTTTAACTGGTACACAAAGCCACGGGCCTACTCAGGTCTTGAGCCAGACACGGCGCTACTCGGCCCGTACATCGAAGATTCCGAAGGAGACGAAATTGCCTAAGACCACCGAGCAGAAACTCAAAGAGATCACGCGGCCTGCTGTATGCGACTTGCTTTCCGTCCGCGACTTCCTCGACGATGTGATGATCCGCGCCGACGGCGCATATGTCGCGGGCTTCCATCTAGGCGGCGCCCTCTCCTACTTTATGGATGATGACGGGCGTAACCAGACAAAGAGGACACTCGAGTCGCTTTTCCTCACGATCCCCGAAGAGAGTATGCGCGTGCAGTTCCGCTACGAGGTTATCGAAAACGTAGGTTCGCTGCTGGCGCAATATGAAGCTGCGCGAACAACAACGCTCGAACACGTCATCGCTATGGACCAGCAGAGAGTGGACGCATGGCGCGCTGCCGATCACTCTGGAGAGTTCCTAACTCGCGTCGCGGCCGTATATTTCATCTGGAACCCAGCGACTCATGCGAGGGTGATGGCGGAGTCGGGCGGGCCTCTCAAAAAGGACGACAAAGCAAAGGCCTCGGGCGGAGGCATAACTGGCTTCATTGAATCCTTATTATCTTCCGTCTCAGTTTCCAAGAACATTGCCGCGAGCAGGGCGAGGCACTTCGAGAACCTCAACCAATTCGAGTCACTAATCATGGGGATGGAAACCTCCCTTACCAACGCAGAAATGCGGCCCAGGCGTATGTCTCACGAAGACCTATTCCTTGAGATCAAGCGCGCGCTCTTCCCAACCGAGCCTGATACATGCCCACTGAAAGCGTTTCCCTTGGCGGAACGCTACATCTCTGCGCGCGAGCAATTGGCGTCAGTGTCAATCCTTGGCCAGGATGAAACCCATATCAACATTAATGGCCTGCTTTGGTCGAGTGTGACATTTAAGTTGCCTCCAGATTCGACCTTTCCAGGGGTAATGCGAGAACTGTTGACCCTCGGCTTTCCCTTGGTTATCAACTCGCATGTCACGATTCCGGACCAGCGCAAGGTATTGGAAATGTACAAGAAGCGTTACAAGAAAATGCAAGCGGCGCTGAATGACGGGAAGGGAGGGCAGAGGGCTGATGTCAGCGCGTCGGTAGCCGCGCGAGAGATCCTTGCCGTTCAGGAGCAGATCATTGCGAGTTCTGTAAAGACAGCGAAGATGAGCATATCCGTAGTTCTCAGAACATCCCAGCCGGCCTTCACGGATGCGCAGCACGAAGCTGCGCTACAGGAGATGGCCGCACGGACGCAGAAAGTGCTGCATGTCGTCGGACGCATGAACGGAGCCCGCGGGTTCTCAGAAAACCTTGCGCTGCGGGATATTTTCATCGATTCGCTGCCGGGAATGGCTGAGGAAAACAAGCGCGACCTAGACCTCCTTACGGAGCACGCAGCAGACTTGGTTCCGGTCGAAGTTCCGTGGGCGGGCACCTTTGATGACCCGGCGATGCTCTTCAAGACGCCCTATAGGCAGCTCATCCCACTGTCCCACTTTTCTCCAAGTATTGAGAACGCGAACATGATCCTCGCTGCGACCTCGGGTACCGGCAAAGGTGTTCTCGTGGGGAAAATGCTGCTGACCTACGCGCGCCAAGGAGCCAAAATCTCGATTCTTGAGCGCGGAGATTCGTATGCTAGCGCGATCGAGTACATGGGTGGGCGGATGCTCACAATGTCACTCGACAGTGAGTACACGATCAACCCGTTCGATCTCGAGCCGGGGGAAACCGAGCCATCAAATGACCATGTCAGCTTCTTGAAGACGCTGATCCGCTTTATGATCGGCGAAAACACCAACAGCGATTCAGACCTTCTCGACAGTGCCATTCTTCTATCCATCAAAGCCGCTTACCGACGAGCTGCGATGCGAGTCATGCCAATTCCGACATTGAGTGATGTTCGGGACGAACTCCGGTACTTCATTGACGAGGATAAGAGCGAACGGGTCAATGCAGAGGCAAAGTTGGCCTCAACCAAGCTACGGCCATGGGTTGACGACGGCATGTATGCCAAGTTGTTCGACCGGCCGACGACTGTCGATATGGATAGTCCGTGGCTCTACTTCAATATCGAACAGTTGAAGGAC
>Ga0208937_1001070_pt1 | contig 13338 bp, 12 predicted proteins | sample June2015DPH_11_5_FD_184705 | JGI IMG/M metagenome (GOLD analysis project Ga0208937, IMG submission 184705) | Peatland microbial communities from SPRUCE experiment site at the Marcell Experimental Forest, Minnesota, USA - June2015DPH_11_40... | ecosystem: Environmental > Terrestrial > Soil >...
TCATCAATGACAAGAACAGCCTCCTCATCAGCGAGCGTTTCCAGCGCGTAATCGCGTACGATGTCGCGCAACGCTTCCGCATCCCACCGGCCGCGGCCCAGGATCGCCTGCTGACGCCACGGGCCGGAATCGCCAGCCGCTTCTGCGCGCATCCACCCTGTCTTGCGCGGCTCGTTCCCGAGCAATCCATCCAGGAATTTCCATGCCGATGCCGTGACTCGCTCTTGGCGAAACAAGGAACGAAGCCGCGCCTTCACATCCCGTAATGACGATGCCCAAAGCTCAAGCGTCGTCTCGACCAATGCTCCCGCCATCCATGATCCTCCGAATCATGGTGGCCCATGGATTCAGAAGTCAAAAGAAAACGCAACTGTAATGCTAGGGCGTGTACTCATAAATTCGCTTTTGTAAGCGCGGCTCAGTCAATATCCGCTTTGCTCCGAAAGCGACCGAAGCGCCGGGTTGTCGCGAATTGACGCGATGGGCCAGTCGCGTCATTTTGCTTTGCAGCAAACAGCGAGCGTTCCAGCGATGACTTCCATGAGACTCTCAAGCGAGCGAATTCGGTTCCACCTCCTTTGGCGAAAACCGGTATCTCGTTTTGTGCTCCACGATGTGCCATGCAAGGATTCTGAACGAACGATGATAGGAGGTCGGAAATCCGCGGATGGCTTCAGCGGCAGCCAGGCTGGTCACTCTTCTCTAGGTAAAAAGTGTACGTCTCGCAGTCATTCGCCGCCGGCAGACGCGGGATAGGAACTGTGCGGTTTACCGGCGGTAACAACCTCACGTATGCAACGACGGCCCGCAGATCCTCCTCGTCGAGATTGGAAAACTGGTCCCAGGTCATGCCTTGCCAGTGAAGTTGCCTACCGTCTCGGCTAACGCCGCTGCGAATCGCGCGCTTCAATTCAGCGTCGGTCCAGGCGCCGACTCCGGCTTGGGGATGCGCGGTGATGTTGCGCGTCCACAACGTACCGAACGGCTTCCAACTGATCGACGTTCCGCCGCCGCCGTCGGTGCCGTGACAGATGGTGCAGCTCACTGAATACAAGTAGTGGCCGCGCTCAATCATGCGCGCGCTCTCGACTGGCATAGCGTGAGTATCCGGCTTGACATCGCCAAGGTTCACAGCTTTCACGAGACGGTCGGGTGGCATGTTGCGGATGCTTGGCCACTGCGACAATACGTAAATGAGTGCGCCGCCGACCGTGAGCGCAAGCACACCCCCAATCACTGACAACATCCTGGGACGCGGGCCGGCGCGTACGAACAGAATGAGCCCCAGGGCTAGCACTATCCACTGCGCATCGACGAGCAACGTTTGAATGCGCGCCGGCGAGCCCCTGGCGGAGTCGATAGCGAAGTTGCCATCGGCATAGGTCAACTCCTTGGGAATAGTCGCCGGCAGCGGACGCGTGAACTTCATCGCAATGGTTTCCACGAGGCCATACGAGAGCTTCGGCGGGATGGGATTTTGCACCGGCCGCGATCCTGTCTTGAGGAAGCTCGCGATGGCCATCGCATCGTCGTCACTGAAGTTGTGGAAATTGGCCCACAGCATTGCAAACGGATTGAGCGCCCGGTCGGGGGCTTGGCCATCGCGCAGCGCTCGGACGATCTGCGGTACACTCCACTGGCCGAGACCGGTCTTATTATCCGAAGTCAGATTGCGGCTCACTGAGTAGCCGTGCGGATAGTAGCCGATGCGCATACCCCCGGCGAGGAACGCCCCGTCAACGTTGTAAATCCCAGTGCGGTCAATTTGCGTATGGCAAAGGCCGCATACTTCCCAGCGTGTTATGTAGTCACCACGCTGGACGGGGTCGGCGGCAAATCCCTCGCCTCCAAAGCTACCGCCCTTCTCCCATGGCGGCCTGCGGGCGATAGAGGCGACGAAGTTCACCAAGTCCCAGCGGGCGTCAACAGGCAGCACGCTCGCGTAGGCGGGCATGGGCCCCGGCATGATACCGGTTGTCAGGCGCAGCCAGATGTCCTGTGGTCGACTGCCGCCGCGGAAAGTCCAGGGCGCGGTGAGATCGCGCGCAAATACCGCGTGGCCGGATTCGTCATCGAAACGCTGGCCGCCGCGGCCGGCGTCGCCGTGGCACCCAGCGCAGCCTTGGTCGGCAAACAGCGTCTTTCCGCGGTCCACACTTTCCGGCGAGCTCGGGATCGCAGCGGGGATTTCGATGGGGCGGCCTGGCGCGGAAAAAGCTCCTGAAAACGATTTCACCTGCTCCACGACGGCGTTCAATTCCTCGGTCGAGAGAAGCCCTGCAAAGTAGGGCATCGCGCTGGCAGGCAGGCCGTCGCGAATCGTCCGCAAGAGATCTTCGTCGGTTGGCGGCTCGCCGGCCGCGGTGGACTTGTACTTGAATTTGCCGATTGAGAAATCGCGTGGACGTGGAAACATGGACGGTGCGGCCGGACCGTTCCCACGTCCGTCGGGGCCGTGGCAAACGGCACAGTGCTGCGCGAATATTCGCGCCCCCAATGGCGCACCGGGGTCTACATTCGCGCCAGGCGGCCAGGTTAGGTCAGCGTACAGCGCCGGGTCCGGCCGATATTCCGCGCTGGGATGCGCCAAACCCACCCGCGCCCAGATGGAGCGGCCGACGTCCAGCGCGAGGAAGAGCACGCCAAAGGCCAATACCACTCCCAGCCGAGAGCGTAAGAGCCGTTGCATCCGCCGCTCCTTTGCGCTTTCAAATCAGACTGGATTTCCTGCGTGACTGCCGACTTCGCGTGGATGCTAAACTTGTTGTGCGTAGGCGGGAAGCCCAGCAGCGCCCAATAATCTGCCCGTTATTCAGTTCCGTGTGCGTGTGGCGCGACGGGCTGCATCAGAACGATGGGCGTGCGGGCCATCGGCCGGCCACTTCGGGCCGAACCCTTCGGCTCGCATGACGCCAGCGTTGGAGGAGCGATGACGGCAGCCGCGGCGGACGACACCGCCCCTCGCGACGACTTGGTGACGCTCGTCGCCATCGGACTTCTGGCCTACGCCTCGGCGGACATCGCCCATCACGTGCTGGGCCATGGCGCCGCCTGCCTGGCGCTTGGCGGCCGGATCGTTTCACTCAGCTCCATCTTCGTGAACTGCACCGTGTACGGGTCGGCGATCGATCTGGCCGGGCCGTTCGCCAATTTGGCCTCGGGCTTGGCCGCGCTTGCGCTCGCTTATCGCCCGTCGGCGACCTCATCCGTGCGATTGTTTTTCGCCCTGGCCGCGGGCTTCAACCTTTTTTGGTTCGCGCTCCAGCTTCTGTTCAGCGCGGCGACGCGCAGCGACGATTTCGCCTGGCCGATGTCGGCATTCCACGTGTCGGAGCCGCTGCGCTATGGGCTGATCGCTCTGGGCGGCCTGCTCTACGTGCTCTCGGTTCGTGCCGTAGCGGGGCCGATGGCCGGCTACGCGCGGCCGCAGTCGCGTGCGTGGCGGATCGTCGTAGTGGCGTGGCTGACGGCGGGTGTGTTCGCCTGCGCGACCGCTCTGTTCGACCGCCATCCGGCCGCCGCGATCCTCCATCACGCCGCGCCGCAATCCCTCATCCTGTCGATCGGCCTGCTGTTCCTGCCGCAACGTGCGGTGCGAACATCGACGGCCGTCTCGCCCACAATCGGATTTTCGGTCCGCTGGGTCGCGGCCGCTCTCATCGCCGCCGCGGCGTCGATGGTGTTCCTGGGGCCAGGATTTTCGGTATGACGCCTGCCTACCCGCCGGCTCCGCGCACGAGCCGCGTTAGCGGCGCAGCCCCAGCAGACAGAGATATTCCCAGACCATGGTGGCGCCGGCCAAAGCCGTGATCTCGGCGACATCGTAAGCGGGCGCGACTTCGACCAAATCCATGCCGATGAACGCCAGTCCCTGCAGCCGGCGCAATATCGCCTGCACTTGCCAGCTCGCGAGCCCGCCGATCTCCGGCGTTCCGGTGCCGGGCGCGAAGGCCGGATCGAGCACGTCGATATCGACGCTGAGATAGACCGGCGCATCGCCGACGACCTCACGAATGCGCTCGGCGACGGCGGCGGGACGGCTTTCGTGAACGTCTTGCGCCGTGATCGTCGCCACACCGCGCGCCGCAGTCCAATCACGGACTTCCCGCGCCAGGGGAGAGCGGATGCCGACCTGCACCATGCGGCGCGGATCGACGGCACCCTCCTCGATCGCATGGTAGAAGACCGAGGCGTGACCGTAAGTCTGGCCGAAGCTGTCGGGCCAGGTATCGACGTGGGCGTCGAGGTGAATGAGCGCCGGCGGGCCGCGCCTTTTCGCCAGCGCGCGCAGGAGCGGCAGCGTGATGCTGTGATCGCCGCCCAAGGCGACGAGATGCTCGATGTTCTGCGCCTGCTCCTCGATCAGCGCCATGCTGCCAACAAGGTCGCCAAGCGCAATCGTGAAGTCGCCGATATCGGCCAGAGGCAGCTTTGTTGTATCGACGCCGTGTTGCGGATGCTCGCCATCCACCAACATGCGGCTCGCCTGCCGGATCGCCCCCGGCCCGAACCGGGCGCCGCTCCGATTTGTCGTGCCGAGGTCGAGCGGAATTCCGGCAACGCAGATCGGCGCGGCGGGATCGCGGCGCGCGGTGCCGAGGAATGTCGGCGGAATCGCGTAGGTCGCCACCCCGGTCATGGTTGCCCCGGCGCCGGAAGCGCAAAACGGAACACCGCCGCGGCAATAGCGCAGGTCCAAGCGCCATTGGCGGCGCCTTCGGCCGCCGCCGTCACCGACAGACTGTCGACGATGAGATCGCTCATTTCATAAACGCGCTTGCGCTCATCCCAGGCCGCGCCAGGATCGAACTCGATGCCCAGCGTGGAGGCCAGCATGGTGGCCGCGAGATCCTCGACATAGTCGCGGATCTCCGCCTCGGTCATGCCGAACCCATGGTGCTCCGAGATGTAGCCATAATGAGCCGGATTCTTCGGCCGGGCGAGGCCTATTCCGGCCGCGATGTGGCGGCCGGGCTCGTTGGTTTCGGCGCGCGCCATGACGCAAAACGTGATCTCGCCGGGCGCCAAGGTGGCAATCCCGGCAGCCGGCGTAATGAGCTCGCATTGGGCCGGCAAGATCGAGGAGACGGCAACGAGATTCTGCTGCTCGATATCCGCATCGCGCAGCGCGTATTCGAAGGCGTTGAGCAGGTGCCGATGCACGCCGATGCCGCGGGTCAGGAATACGCATTTCGGAATGGGAAACATTCGCCGCCAGCCGCCGAATTACCGCTCGCTATCGCCACCGACCGAGCGGTCTCTGCGAAAGATATCGTGAGTCGCATCGTGAATTTCCATGACCAACCTGTGACACGATCGACCAGAGCATGATCCGGAAAAAGCCTGCCCTCGGACTTGATCCGAGGGTGGAGCCCGGTTTTCCGAAACGATCATGCTCCACCATGAGCGCAACGGGCGCAAGGCCGCGGCGCCCTCAAGGAGACCGGCGCGCTCGCCGCGCACTCCGATGGCGGCGCCGTTCAGTGGTCGAACACCACGACGCCGCGGAGATTCTTGCCGGCCTCGAGGTCGGCATAGCCGCGGTTGATGTCGTCGAGCCGATAGGTTCGCGTCACCAGTTCGCGCAGCTTCAACGAACCTTTGCGGTAGAGCATGAGCAACTCGGGGATCTGCAGCCGCGGACTGGCAAAACCGTAGACGGCGCCCATGATCGCCTTCTGCGTGACCAGAAGCTCGAGCGGCGGGATTTTGATCTCGGTCACGGCGTCCGAGGTGAGCGCAGTCACCACGACGTTGCCGCCCTTCGCCGTCGCGCGGAAGGCGGGCAGCAAGGTCTCCGGCGGATTGATGCAGACGAAGGCGTGATCGACGCCGATGCCGCCGGTCAGCTCCAGCACGGCACGGGTAAGGTTCTCGCCCTGAGCGTTGACGCCGTCGGTGGCGCCGAACTCGCGGGCCCAATCGAGCTTGGCCGCCACGATATCGGCGGCGATGATCTTTGCGGCGTCGCACAGCCGCGCGCCTTGCACCACGTTCATGCCATCGCCGCCGCAGCCCACCACCAGCACGCTGTCGCCCGGCTTGACCCGCGCCCGGTAGCGCGCCGCCCCGACGCCGGCCGGCACGCCGCAGGCGACGAGGCTGGCGAGATCGAGCGGGATGTCGCGGTCGATCACGACGGCCGAGGCCTGATCGACCACGGCGCGTTCGGCAAAGCCGCCGATCATGCAGAATGCGCCGGTGGCAATGCCCGCCTGATCGCGCCGGCGGTAAGTGCCGTCGAGCTGCGGCCCTTGGGTGATGCGCGCGCCCTCGGCGCAGAAATGATGCAGGCCCTGGCGGCACCAGCGGCAAATGCCGCAGCCGGGAATGAAGGTCAGCACCACGTGGTCGCCCGGCTCGATGCCGGCGACCGCAGCGCCGACGGCTTCGACCACGCCGGCCGCCTCGTGGCCCAAAACCATCGGCCGCATGGCCACGCGGCGCTCGCCGCGCATAACGTGATAGTCGGTGCGGCACAGGCCGACGGCGGCGGTGCGTACCAAGACCTCGGTGGGCGCCGGCGGATCAAGCGTGATGCGCTCGACCGATACCGGTGCGCCGACGTCGCGGAACAGGGCGGCGCGTATGTCCATGAATGATGGTGCGCCAGGAAGCCAAAACGAGGCAATAGGTGACCGCATGGCAGCCGCGCGTATCGCGGTTGGCGGGCTTGACCGGGCAATCCGTCCTCCGGCAAAGATGATATCCTCGCCAACAAGGCCGGGACACGGCAGCGCCGGTCAGCCAAAAAACCCGCTGCCCGGGAGGCTCAAATGCCCGACGCCGTTATTGTTTCCACCGCCCGCACCCCGATCGGCAGAGCCTATCGCGGCGCCTTCAACATGACCCACGGCGCCGACCTCGGCGGCCATGTCGTCCGCAACGCGGTCGAGCGTTCCGGCGTCGAACCGGGCGAGGTCGAGGACGTCATTCTCGGCTGCGCACTGCCGGAGCGCGCCACCGGCGGCAACATCGCCCGCCAGGCCGCGATCCGCGCCGGCCTGCCGATCACCGTGGGCGGCATGACGGTGAACCGCTTCTGCAGTTCCGGCCTGCAGACCATCGCGCTCGCCGCGCAACGCATCATTTCCGGCGAGGCGTCGGTCATCGCCGCCGGCGGGCTCGAAAGCATCAGCCTGGTGCAGGACGGCAAGAGCCTGTCGGCCCCCAGCGAATGGATGCTGGAGCATAAGCCCGCGCTCTACATGCCGATGATCGACACCGCGGACAACGTCGCCGAGCGCTACAAGGTCAGCCGCGAGGCGCAGGATGGCTATGCGCTGGAAAGCCAACGCCGTACCGCGTCGGGTCAGCAGGCCAAGCGCTTCGACAGCGAGATCGTGCCGCTGCCGACCACCAAGAAAATCGTCGACAAGGACACCAAGGCCGAGAGCTTCGAGCAGGTGACGCTCAAGAGCGACGAAGGCAACCGCCCCGACACCACGCTCGAGGGACTCGCGTCGCTCAAGCCGGTGCGCGAGGGAAAATGGATCACCGCCGGCAATGCCAGCCAGCTCTCGGATGGCGCGTCGGCTTGCGTGGTCATGGACGCCAAGCTCGCCGAGCGCCGCGGGCTGAAGCCGCTCGGCACCTTCCGCGGCTTCGCCGTCGCCGGCTGCGAGCCGGACGAGATGGGCATCGGCCCGGTCTTCGCCGTGCCGAAACTGCTCGCGCGGCAGGGGCTCAAGATCGGCGACATCGATCTGTGGGAGCTCAACGAGGCGTTCGCCAGCCAGGTGCTGTATTGCCGCGACCGGCTCGGCATTCCGCAGGAGCGGCTCAACGTCGACGGCGGCGCCATCTCGATCGGCCACCCCTACGGCATGAGCGGCTCGCGCATGACCGGTCACGCGCTGATCGAGGGCAAGCGGCGCGGCGCCAAGCTCGCCATCGTCACCATGTGCATCGGCGGCGGCATGGGCGCCGCCGGCCTGTTCGAGATTAATTAGACGAGCGGGTGAGAGAGCAAGGAGAGCGCGTCATGGACCTTCGCTTCACGCCGGAAGAGATCGCGTTCCGCGACGAGGTGCGCGCGTTCATGAAAGAAAAGCTGCCACCCGCGATCCGCACCAAGATGATTGACGGTAGCCGGCTCGGGAAAGAAGATCTCGTCACCTGGCAGCGCATCCTCAACGCCAAGGGCTGGGCGGTGCCGCACTGGCCGAAGCAATGGGGCGGCACCGGCTGGGGACCGGTCGAGATCTATCTGTTCCGCGATGAGCTGCAGCAGGCGCCGGCGCCCGAGCCGCTGCCGTTCGGCGCCAACATGGTGGGGCCGGTCATCATCGCCTTCGGCAACGAGACGCAGAAGAAGCGCTATCTGCCGCGCATCGCCAATCTCGACGACTGGTGGGCCCAGGGTTTCTCCGAGCCCGGCGCCGGCTCCGATCTTGCCTCGCTGCGCACCACAGCGCGGCGCGACGGCAACCACTACATCGTCAACGGCCAGAAGACCTGGACCACGCTGGCGCAATACGCCGACTGGATTTTCTGCCTGGTGCGCACCGAGCCGGCGGCCAAGAAGCAGGAAGGCATTTCGTTCCTGCTGATCGACATGAAAACGCCGGGCATCACGGTGCGCCCGATCCAGACCATCGACGGCGGCTACGAGGTCAACGAAGTGTTCTTCGACGACGTCAAGGTCCCCGCCGAGAATCTGGTCGGCGAAGAGAACAAGGGCTGGAACTACGCCAAATTCCTGCTCGGCAACGAGCGCAGCGGCATCGCCCGCGTCGGCATTTCCAAGTCGCGCATCCGCCGCCTGAAGGAGCTGGCGGCGCTCGAGCGATCGGCCGGCAAGTCGCTTCTTACCGACCCGCGCTTTCGCGCCAAGATCGCCGCCGTCGAGATCGAGCTCAAGGCGCTGGAAATGACGCAATTGCGCGTGGTTGCCGCCGAGCGCAATCGCAGCGGCAGCAACAAGCCCGATCCCGCCTCGTCGATTCTGAAAATCAAGGGCTCGGAGATTCAGCAGACCATCACCGAGCTGCTGCTCGAGGTCGTCGGCCCCTACGCGCTGCCCGACCAGGTGCCGCATGACGACAGCGAGCGCTGGAACGAGCCGCCGATCGGCCCGGACTGGGCCGGCCCGCTGGCCCCGCAATATTTCAACTACCGCAAGACGTCGATCTATGGCGGGTCGAACGAAATCCAGAAGAACATCATCGCCAAGGCGATCCTGGGGCTATGAGCTTTCGTCATTGCGAGCCAACGGGTGGCCGGCCCGATGACAAGCTCCGCGCTACGCTCCTTGCAATGACGAGACAGTAGAGTTGGGGGCTGTGAAATGGACTTCGCGCTGACCGACGAACAGCGGCTTCTGCAGCATAGCGTCGAGCGATTGTTTGCCGATCACTACGCGTTCGAGGCGCGCAAGCGTTACGGCCAGGAACCGGGCGGCTTCAGCCGTGCGCTGTGGGCGCGTTATGCCGAACTTGGCCTGCTCGGATTGCCGTTCGACGAAGCCGACGGCGGATCGGCCGGCGGCCCGGTCGAGACCATGATCGTCATGGAACAGATCGGCCGGGCGCTGGCGCTTGAGCCGTATCTGGCGACCGTGGTGCTCGGCGGCGGACTTTTGCGGCTCGGCGGCAGCGAAGCAATGCGTGCCGAGCTCGTCCCGCAGATCGCCAGCGGCGATCTCATACTCGCCTTCGCGCACGCCGAGCGGCAATCGCGCTACGACCTCGCCGACGTCGCCGCGCGGGCGCGGCGCGACGGCGCCGGTTTCGTCATCGACGGCGCCAAGAGCCTGGTGCTGCACGGCGACAGCGCGCGAAAATTCATCGTCTCGGCGCGGCTTGCCGGCGGACAAAGCGATCGCGCCGGCGTCGGCCTTTTCCTGGTCGATGCCGCGGCGGACGGCGTCTCGACGCGCGGCTATCCGACGGTCGACGGCCAGCGCGCCGCCGAGGTGACGTTCTCCGGCGTGCGCGTCCCTGCCGCCGCCGCGATCGGCGAGCCCGGCGCCGCCTTTCCGCTGATCGAGCGCATCGTCGACCAGGCGATTGCCGCGCTTGCCGCCGAAGCGGTCGGCGCCATGGCGGCGATGCACGAGACCACCGTCGACTATATGAAGACGCGCAAGCAGTTCGGCGTCACCATCGGCAGCTTCCAGGTGTTGCAGCACCGCGCCGCCGACATGCTGATCGCGCTCGAGCAGGCGCGCAGCATGGCGATGCTGGCGACCATGATGGCGGCGGACGAGGACGTCCGCGAGCGGCGCCAAGCTATTTCCGCGGCCAAGGTACAAATCGGTCGCTCCGGCCGCTTCATCGGCCAGCAGGCGATTCAGATCCACGGCGGCATCGGCATGACCATGGAAACCAAGGTCGCCCATTCCTTCAAGCGCGTCACCACCATCGACACGCTGTTCGGCGACGCCGACCACCATCTCGGCATCGTCGCCGAGGGCGGCGGTCTTATCGCGGCGTGAGCAAGTGTTTCCTCCCCCACTTCGTGGGGGCAGATGAAAGCGAACTCGGGGCAGTCGACATGAAAACTGCGATTACGGAAATGTTCGGCATCCGCCATCCCATCATCCAGGGCGGCATGCATTATGTCGGCTTGGCGCAACTCGCCTCGGCGGTGTCGAATGCCGGCGGTCTCGGCATCATCACCGGCCTGACGCAGAAGGCGCCGGAATTGCTGGCGCGGGAAATCGTGCGCTGCCGCGACGCCACCGACAAGCCGTTCGGCGTCAACCTCACCTTCCTGCCGGCGTTCGCCGCGCCGCCCTATCCCGAATACATCCGCGCCATCATCGAAGGCGGCGTCAAGATCGTCGAGACCGCGGGACGCAGCCCCGAGCAATACATGCCGGCGCTGAAAGCCGCCGGCATCAAGGTGATCCACAAATGCACGTCGGTGCGGCATTCGCTCAAGGCCGAGCGGATCGGCTGCGACGCGGTCAGCGTCGACGGCTTCGAATGCGGCGGCCATCCCGGCGAGGACGACGTCCCGAATATGATCCTGTTGCCGCGCGCCGCCGACGAATTGAAGATTCCGTTCGTGGCGTCGGGCGGCATGGCGGATGCGCGCAGCCTCGTTGCCGCTTTGGCGCTCGGCGCCGCCGGCATGAACATGGGCACGCGCTTTATCGCCACCAAGGAGGCGCCGGTCCACGCCAACGTCAAGCAGGCGATTCTGGCGGCTTCCGAGCTCGACACGCGGCTGATCATGCGCGGCTTGCGCAACACCGAGCGCGTGCTCAACAACAAAGGGGTCGAGGAGATCGTACAGATCGAGCGCGAGAAGGGCGCGGCGCTGACGATCGACGACATCCGCGAGCGGGTCGGCGGGCTCTATCCGCGCATCATGGGCGAAGGCGACGTCGACGCTGGCGCGTGGAGCTGCGGCATGGTCGCCGGGCTCATCCACGATATCCCGAGCGTCGCCGAATTGATCGACCGGATCATGGCCGATGCCGAGCGGCTGATCCGCGACCGGCTCATGGGCCTCCTTGGCCAGGGCGCGACGCCAGCGGCGAAGGTGGCTTAGCCCAATAGATTCGACCGACCGCCGGCGCTGCCGACGATCGGTCAATCTTTTTGATCGGATGCCCTACCAGTTGCGGCGGCAATGTCCGTGCGGCCCGCGATGCCAGCCGCGCCCGCAGCCGCCTCGCACGTCGATGGTATTGCTCACATGATCGGCGGCCTGGGCAATCGGCTGGCCATCGGCCGGAGCGGCCGAAGCGCCCGCGATCCCGATCAAGCTCACTCCCGCCGCCAAGACGACGGCTAGCACCAGATAACGCATGTCGATTGCTCCCTGTTGCAATGGTCAAAACCTGCCATTGAATTGCCGCGCCGTAAAGCGGACGGCTGCGGCTATCCACTTCGATCCGTCTTTTGCGAGGCCAAGACGTCAATGGACGAGATTATTTCATCGGACCGTCATAGAACGCGCGCCCGGCTGACAGCCGTCACCTATCCCGCCGGAAAATGACACTCAGATTATTGGCCGGCATCGCCACGGTCTCCGCCAGCGCCAAACCGTGACGCCTCGCCAAAGCCGTCACGTCGGTGAGGTCACGCACGCCCCATTGCGCGTTTTGCCCGCGCAGCCAGGCGTCGAACTCGAGGTTGCTCGGCGCGGTATGACGGCCTTCGATCCGGTAAGGGCCATAGAGATAGAGAACGCCGCCGGCCCGCAACACGCGCTCGGCGCCGGCAAGAAGGCCTTCGCTCGCCGCCCACGGCGTGATGTGGATCATGTTGATGCAGACGAGCGCGTCGGCGCGCGCGACCGGCCATTCCTCCGCCATCACATCGAGCGAAAGCGGCGCCAGCAGGTTTACGGCGCCGGCGGCCGCGCGGTGCGCGGCGGTGCTCGCCAGTACCCGCGGATCGATATCGGTCGGCTGCCAGGACATACCAGGCAGCCCTTTGGCAAAGTAGGCGGCATGCTCGCCGCTACCGCTCGCGACTTCGAGTACAAGCCCTTGCGGCCGCAGAACGCGGCGCAGCACATCGAGGATCGGCTCACGGTTACGCGCCACATGCGCGTGATAAAGCCGCGGATCGGATGCTTTGGACATCCGGTTTTTTCTTCCTTTACATCGGCGGCGTCAGCCCATCCTTTCCGTAATTGATGCGCGCCGCCTGCAATGTGCCGTCCGGTTGTTTTTTCGCCGCGGCGATGAAAATTTTCGTTCCCGGCTTGAGGTCGCTCTTGTCGCCCGGATGATAGGTGACGATCGCGGTTTGCGGCGTGACGACGATCTTCTTCTCTCCAGTTTTGTATTTCAGCGTCAATGTCTGTCCGTCAACGCCCGCGACAGTTTCTTCGACGTTGGCATTTGTCATCGTTGAGTCGGCTTGCAGATCCCAAGGATAGTGTCCTTCCCCGGTGCCGCGCATCGCTTCCGGGAAGATATGCACCTCGATCGCCTTTTGGCTGCCGTCGGGCTGCGGCATTCCTGTCGATCCGACGAACAAGCCCGGCTTGATGTCCGCGAGCGAGGCCTTGACGATCGCGACCACGATCCCGTTTTCGGCAAGGGCGACCTTCAGCTCCGCGCCGTCTCGCGATTTGACGACGTAGATCGGTCCTTCCACCCGATCGATCGTGCCGCGGACGCGGACGGTGTCCTGCGCATAGGCGACGGAACCAAGTACGGAGCCAAGTGCGAACAGCGTCAATGCCGCCAGGCAATGCGCGCGCCATATCACTTGTTGCATGTGTTCCTCCCCGATGTGACTTCATTGTTTTCGGTAAGCGTAGCGCGGATTGAGCGGCGGCGAAATCCCGGGTTCGGTGTTGCTTTGCCCGCTGACGAGGTTCGAGCCGCTCAGTGCGTCATGTCGAAGCCGACCGTGATACGCACATGCA
>Ga0208937_1001080_pt1 | contig 13205 bp, 19 predicted proteins | sample June2015DPH_11_5_FD_184705 | JGI IMG/M metagenome (GOLD analysis project Ga0208937, IMG submission 184705) | Peatland microbial communities from SPRUCE experiment site at the Marcell Experimental Forest, Minnesota, USA - June2015DPH_11_40... | ecosystem: Environmental > Terrestrial > Soil >...
TGTCGGCTCCATAGAGCCGAGCCTCTAGGTCATCAGTGGGCACAAATTCGACCGTGCAGAGCCAGTCCTTCTCATCTTGCCAGTACGGCTCCAAATCATCCTTGCGTTTCGTTCTCAAGATCGCCAGATCTCCCAGTCTTTTCAGACTCCCTACGCCAAAACTCGCGGTACAAGGACGGTACAACCAAAGCCTGCACCTTGGCGTTTCTAGCCGTTCCTTACAGGGCATTGCAGAGCGACCGCTGCCTTGTAATTACTACGTGATCGAATAGGACGACGCCCTTTCACGGCGGTAACACGAGTTCAAATCCCGCCCGGGCAAAATCTCGTCAGCGAGGAAACCGTTCGATGTGCACAGCAACGAGAATCGGTTGCGGAAGTGTGGCTGTAATTGTGGCTGTGTGTTGTGTTGCTAAACATGGCCAGCGTTTCAAGCATTTGGAGGTGGTTCTCTGTGCGCGCAGACTTTTGTAAGTTATCGGTTTTGTGTTAGTTGCTAGAGCTTGGACGGCACGGCCCTACTTGACTCTTAATCAGTGGTCCTTACGTCGGTTTGCCAGACCAGCAACTGCTCCGACTCTCGACTCATACGCAACGAGAGATAGGAAATATGACCCCCGAAGAAATCAGCGTCCATTAAGCGTCCAATAGAACGTGGAGTTGAATGTTCTTGTAGAATCCTGGAGGTTTGATATGCCATTCGCGCCTCCTAATTTGTTGATTTCGTTGGAAAGCCTGGGTTCGAATCCCACTCTCTCCGCCAGATTTTCAATGACTTAGCTCGCCCTGTGATCCGATTGTGATCCATTGAGGGCCAAACCTGCTACTTTGCCACTCGCTACCGTCATCTCATCCGTCACGATGTCGCCGTAAACGTTCATTGTTGTGCGAATGTCCGCGTGTCTCATCAGCTTTTGTTGGACAGCTAGCGATGTTCCCACGGCATCAAGCCATGCCCGGTAGCTGTGCCGCATCGTGTGCGTGCCTAGCTTGCCGATACCTGCGTCTGATGCTGCGTCTTGGAACATCTTCCACACGTACGGGTATGACCACGGCAGTCGACCAAGCTGTGCCGGGGATGCGAACACCCAATCTTCAGGGCCAGGGAACTGAGTAGTTTGCTTCCACTGTTTCAGCACTTCGAGCAGACCGTTGTCTAGAGAAAGCTGCTTCCGTGACTCCGTGGTTTTCACATCGTCAACGCGCTGTACCACAATGGCACGTTCTACCGTGAGTTTCCCATTGAGCCAATCGACGTCGGACCATCGCAACGCTAGACACTCGCTGATTCGCAAGCCACAACAAACGCACAGTAATGCCATTGTGCGGAATGGCTCTCGAACATTGGTAATAAACTTCTGAAACTCTTCCACGGTGAGGCTGCGCGGTTTGCTCATACGCTTCGATGCACCCTTGACCGACACCAATTCCATCGGGTTGCGTTGTGTCGGCACGTCACCGCGCCACATAGCGAAATCCCAGAGGATACGAAGTAGGCCGCGAATCTCGCGCCTGCTCTTAGGTGCCAGTGTGAGCGATTGCAGCCAAAGTTCTACCTGACGTGCTTGCACGGCTGTAATCTCACACCCGCCCCACTTCGGGACGATGTGATTATTCAACCATGCGTTGTAACCGTGTTGTGTGCTGTAGCGCTTTGGCATCTTCTCCTGCCGATATTGTTCGACTAGGGTGCTGACGGTTGGTGCTGTGCTGACTGTTTGTTTTTCTGGTAATGGTTTGACTGCCTTCCACGCGGCTGCTTTCGTCGGATATTCCTGCTTTGTGCCGATGGTTTGAGATCTCCGCTTTCCATCTACCCACTGCAAGAATCTCCATGTGCCGCGTGCTTTGTCGAATACTAGACTTCCTGTCTTATGCCGTTCTCTCAATTTGATCCTCCAATCGGTGAGAGCACGGCTGGCGCTTGCAGTTTAGCATCCAGATCGGAACGCAGAAAGCGCCACGTCACCCGCTTAGTGCCGGAGAGGATGTAGCCTTTGATCTTCCCCTGTCTGGCCCACAAGAGCAACGTACGAGGTTCGATTCTTAGATAGCCCGCGGCTTCTGTGGCCGTCAGCCATTCCGATTGAGCGCTCATCCTGCAACCCCTTGTTTCCGAGCGGGAAAAAGTTCTCCGGTCAAATGGGGAATGGGATCAGGGGAGTTCTGCCGGGTCCGGTCGTAGACAAACGAGGTCGGTACTCCGAGCAGGTTAGCGAGTTCCTGGGGCTTTAAGAGTTTGTTCAAGGCGGGTACTCCTTGCGGGGATGGAAGGGGGCCAGATGCGTGGAATCGTGCTCAGACTGTGCTCAGGGGTTCCGAGGGGCTTGGGAAATGAACAGGTTGGCAGCGCCCGTTGGGTTTGGAACCCAAAGTTCTGCCCTCATGTAATTAGTTGCCGGAGAAGGGCGGATTCCGTCGCCGAGGATCAAGTATTTTTTCCCGCCAGATTCTTGGCTTCGCTCATGCGCTGGTCGCATGGCGGATCAGCGTGTCCTTGGGCACTCCCGTGGCCTCTGAAATCGCACGCCAGCTCAACCCTTGCTTGCGGAGCCTCAGAACGTGTTCAGTGTCCACTTCCACCGCTGGCCTACCGAATCGAACCCCGCGCTTCTTAGCCGCCTTCTGCCCCGCCATCACCCGCTCACGGATAGTACAGCGCTCAAGCTCACCAACTGCCCCAAGAATTGTAAACACCATCTTTCCGGTTGGAGTCGAAGTGTCGATACTCTCGCGCAGCGATACAAAGTCGATGCCCAGCGACTGAAACTCTTCCAAGGCTCGAAGCAGATGCGAACTGGAACGGGCGAAGCGATCAAATCGCCATACGGCTACCACATCGAATTTCCCGCGCCTCGCATCGGCCATTAGCCTATCTAGCGCTGGCCGCTTATCTTTGGCCCCACTCATCGTGTCCGAGTAGGTTTCAACGATCTCCCATTTACGAAACTGGCAATACTCCGGCAGTTCGTTCTTTTGCAGATCGGCATTCTGATCGCCAGTGCTGATTCTGATATACAGCGCCACTCGTTTCGGTTTCATGATCCCTCATTTCTTGGCGCACAAGTTATAACGTTTGCGACACTAGAAACTGCACAAAGCGATTGAATGAAATCAACCACTTGCAAACTCACTTTCGGACAGACTTTTGCGACAGCTGACTATGCTGCACAAAGCCGGTCTAGCTCCTGCTCGCGCTGGCACCCGCTCAGGATCGTCTTAACCGTGGCTGCAATCGTCTCCACGGCCTCCAGCAGCATGGCAGGGGTCACGCGGTAGGTCGCCAGGTAGAAGTCCGACGGCGATTGAATCCCGAAGTACGAACCCACGACATACGCGGTAGCCTCAGCCTCCAGTTCTCGCTGTTTTTTGTCGATTTCTTTCCCGTCGCGGGTAGTAATCTTCTTGCCGTCGGCTGTCCAGTGCAACAGCGAATGCGCGATTTCATGGGCTAGCGTTGCAGCTTGCGTCGTTACATCCGTCTCGCTTGTTCGGATTTCGATTTCTGTCCCCCTGGACGTGCCAGCCGCGCCATTCAGCTTGCACTTCTCAACAAACTGCACCACGATTCCGCGAGACTCCGCAAAGCACAACAGTCGATCGAGCATGTATTCTCCGCGTTCGCCTACAGACTTCGTTGGCAGCTCTGGCAATGGAGTACCATCCGTTTGCGAAATATCGAAGACGTAAACCACTTTGAACCAGATGCGCTGTGTCTCAGCTTCGACACCGTCTGCCATCTGTCGTTTGTCCTTGAAGAACATCGGCGCAAGGATAGCAATGCCCTTTTCTCCCTTCCGGACATAGCGTCCGCACTTCACCCAGGTATGGAATCCACCCACGAAACTCGCATCTGGCTTCTGACGCCAGATGAGCATCTGATTGTGCCAGGAGTAATTCCAGAGCGCCGCTGCCGTTTTCAGGTAATCGCGGAATAGCTCAGACTGTCGTGCTGCATCGGTCTCCTGCGCAAGTTGTTCTATTGTGCGTCGAATACCTGTGTTTAATTCCGTTGCTTTGTTTTCCATGTCGCCCTCCCGCGATTCAGGATGGCAACCGAATGACCACTCTGTTTTTGCCAATGAATACGGCGGCGAGTCCCTCTAACGGCGATAACCTGAGAATTTTCCGGCGGACGTTTAAGCTATCGTCAAGGGGGTGGACATCGCTTGAGGGATGGGACCCGCGGGCGACAAAATTTTAGAAATTTGAATGGGTAGCACTCAGGTCGATGAGACGCCTGATAACAGAAATTATGGCGCACCTACCTTCCCCGCGATGCAAGAAAAGCCGCCCGAGACCGAGCGGCGTTTTTGTGCTGAGTTGACTCAACGAACGGTCGAATCGTCCGGGCAGGGTGGCTCTAGGCTCGTCGGGCGTTCGTTTTCAGGCTGGCGGTGAAGCTCAAAGGTCCCACGTTGTCTCGTGTTTCCCCCTGTCCTCGGATAGACATCATAGCTCCCAGTGATGTCAGGTCCTTTTTGGTGCCCAGTGAACTTTATTACCTCTGACGGGCTTTCAACGTCGAACGAGACCTGTGCGCCATCTCTGCTGCCGCGCAGTTCTCCACTGCCGTAGAGGGGCCTATGTACTGCGGCGCATCCGGAGAGCTTGGCCTCTTGTTCGCGGAGCGTAATTTCAAATGTCGCTGAGATGCCAGCAGTTGTGTTGCGAACCGTACCCGAGTAGCTGCGGGAGCCGTTGCCACTGGCGCTCTGATCCCGTGCAGCTTGAGCGGGGCGTACGACCTCAGCGGGAGCAGGGGTCGAACACAGGAACCATCCTTGTGCGTTATATCCGCAAGTCTGGTTGAGGGGCGGGCACCCGGTATTGTGCCAATTTGCCATTTGTTCGGGAGTGCGCCCGGGGCACCCGGAATCACTAGCCGGGGTGTATGCTTGGTGCATCATGTTCAGTACCACCTTGTTATCATTCGCTATAGCCTCCTCGATTGTCAGTCCTTTGTAATCGTTGATCTCACGATCTACTATTTCCAACATTCGATCATAAGCCTCTTTAGGAGCAGCTTTTGCCAACGGGAAAGTCGAATGTATTTTCGTTAGGCTCTGTGGGTCGGGTAGGGCGTCTCGCCCCATCAATATTGCCTCCAGAACCGTAATGGTACCCCCGCGCGTATCAATGGAGACGAGTTTCCGTTGATAGCGGAGAGCTGCACAAGCCTCTAGCAATTTTGGATCGGTTTCGTGCCCAACAGGTATTCGGTCTTTTCGGCAGAGATGGTCATTTTTATAGAAGGAAAAGACTGAGACAAGGAATATCCCGGTTTGGCGGAACTGCGTCGCGTGCCACGAGATCCATCCCGCCGTTGTGATGTCAGGTATAAACACTTCTACGTCGGAATCAGAGTAGAGATCGATCGGAATCGACCAATTCCCGGCCTCATCCATTACCAGTATCGGCTTTCCGAATGGGCCAAGCTTAAGAGCTTCTTGGCCGAAGGCAGAAACAGTAGTCGCCCAACATAGAGCGCAAAGGAAAAGAGCTTTGATCATATTCGCCACCCCCCCTTCTTTCTCTTGCTCCTCCGCCTTGGAAAAAGAATCCCGCCTCACTTATAAATTCACACCACCAAGGGGGGTGGGAGCAGCACAGTGCGACGCACGATTCGGCCCGCTGGGGAGGTCAATCCAACCTAAATGTAACAGGAAAAAGCAGTTGATGTCAGTGAACAGAATCACGGCTAGTGTCTGCAGAAGTCCGACACGGACGGTCGGCAGGGAAGTTATGGGGTAGCTGGCGAAAAATGCTAGTGCTCTATCGCAAGTGCGCCGGCGCGTCGGAGTTCTATCCCAACCAAAATCGCCTTCGCCCCGGTTCTCTCCTCGCCGCAAAACGGGGTCATCCCCAAGCATCGGAAGCATCGTTGGATTTCTCATGCTCGGTTTAAGCTATCGCACTGGGGTGGCCTTCGAAATTGGGATGGGACCCACCCGGACGAAAACATTTAGAAATTGGAGTGGGGCGCTCTCTCATAGCGACATCTCAGAACCCGAGGGTAGGCCCAAGCTTCTTACCGTGTCGCACCCCTGCTATGATCCTAAGCCGTGAGGGGGAACCAATGGGAGATCTGTCTGGAGTAGTCCAGCAGTTGAGCAAGGAACGCGCACGACTTGAGAATGAACTGCATCGGGTAACAGCGGCCTTGGCCGCCTTCGGAAAAGTGTATTTCTCCGGAATAAAGTCGAAGCGAACGATGTCGGTTGCTGGACGCAAGCGAATAGCAGCAGCACAACGGGCGCGATGGGCAAAGATTCGGGCGAAGAAAGGTGCCTAGTGGTGGCTGTAAAGACATGCTGCATAGTCTCTGGGCGAAACAGGTAGGACCGCGTGCGCAGAGGTTGGCGATTCAAATGGAATCGGGCTTCTGGCAGTGAATCAATGCGCCCCGCGCCATCGTGACCGTGGATAACCCAGCACGCGTGCTTGCTCTAGCGCCTTGGTGAACTCACCTGCCGGGCGATAAAACTTTCTGACGCAATTAAGGCAGATTGAGGCATAAGCCGAAGTGAACATTGGGATTACTGCGCGGAGAACGGGATGATTAGGTTCCGGCTTCCCGCAGAAGGAACACAATTTCGGCTCTAGCCTTCCTTCAGTCATCGGTCCTTTTCTTCCTAAGAAGCTTCCCAATTAGCACCTGGTGTTTATGGACTGCGCGGGCTTGACGTGTGCGGTCGCTCTCTGTCGCGTCAAGGGCCTTCAGTTTTAGATTGCGAAGCCACTTTGCAAATTCTTCGTCGCTCATGGTTCGCCAATCGTGCCGCCCCACATGCGTCAGCTTATAACCCTCTAAGCACTCCAGCGAAACGCAAATAAAGTTCTTGGGCGGGATTCCATCGTCCAATTTCACCATGCCAAACTTCGGCTCATCAAGTGAGGTGTTCTCGCGTTCTTCCTCGCTGGGATCTAGCAGTCTTGTAATGACTCCGGTTTTTCCGGCGTGGGGATGCGGCGTGCCATCTGGTCGAAACTCGCTGACGATTACGAGATTCCCGACGCTTAATTTAAGCCTCTGCATTTGAAACCTGATTTCTAGGAAAAATCGCAGTTAAATTTATATTCTTGCTGGTTTCCTCCATCGTGACGCCGGAAAACACAAGACTCGGGCCTGCTCCAGGGCCCTGGCTTGCTCGCCTCGCGGGCGATAAAATTTTCTAACGCACTGAAGGCAGATTGAGGCCATAAGCTGAAGTGAACATCGGATTGATTTCGCGCAAGACGGGGTGATCCAATTCTGGTCGCCCACAGAATGAGCATAATTTCGGTTCTCGCCTTTTCTCAGTCATCGCGTATTGCCGCCTGTGGTGTTGGGCGGGGTTTTACTTGAAATAATCCGTAATCTCTTTTGGTGGATATCCCGCCGCTGCAGCCGCGCGCGTAAACGCTTTCCTCCGCAATGACTCATAGATGAGCCCCCAACCGCTTCCCGCACACCACAGTGCCGCACAGAAACAGGCGCTCGGAATCATTACCGCCCCCAAAAACTTCCAATCTGTTTCATAGCCGACCCATCTGTTTACGGCGGAACAGGTCCAGATTCCAGCGCTTAGGGCCGCAAGCCCCATCACGCCTAACAGCAGCACCTTGGTGATTGTTTTCATGATGTGCCTCCTTGATCTTATCGGGCTTCTGGCAGTGAATCAGCATGTTTTGCGGTTCCATCGTGATGCTGGAATACGCAAAGCGAAGGCTTGATGCAGGGCTCTTCTTTGTTCAGCTTCCCGTAGATATGGAAGGCAATAGGCCTTAATGCAACTAAGGCAAATTGAGGCCGAAGCCGAACTAAACATCGGTTTAAGCGGATGTCCTTCCGGTCGTCCGCAGAATGAACACTTCTTCGGCTCTCGCCGTCCTTCAGTCATCGTGTTAACCCTTCCCAGAATCGTTTGCAGGCCTGCGGCAAAGGCGGGAAATTCCTGCGTAACAATGCGCTTGGGGGGACGCGATACCCTGATTCCGAGAGCTTCATTCCTTGGAATCGGGTTTCTGGCAGTGAATGATTTAGGCCGCCCCCACTTCATAAGAGTGTCTAAGCACTCCAGCGAAACGCAAATAAAGCTCTTGGGTGGGATGCCATCGTCAAGCTTTACCATGGCGAACTTTGGCTCATCGAATGAGATCTTCTCGCGTTCTTCGTCATCAGGCTGCAATAATCTTGTGACAACCCCGGTTTTTCCGGCAAATGGATGCGGACGGCCATCTGGTCGAAACTCGCTGACCATTACGAGATTTCCGACGCTTAATTTAAGCCTCTGCATTTGAAACCTGCAACTAGCAATCTGAAGCTTTTAACTGCTTGGCCAGTCCAATGAACGCTTGGTCACTGGCGGAATCGGTGCCGTAACCTTTCAGGATTCGTTTTTCCGCAAAGGAACTTTCCGGGATCTTCGCAGAGCGCTTTTACGTCAGCTTTGCATTTTATGTAGCCTGCCGCCTCAACTACTTCCTGTCTGGTAGCGAATGATCGGCGATAGCGTATACGCTTTGGGGGCGAGTCATTTTGAGTTTTCATTGAGGCCACTGAAACCGCAGGGCTGCGGACGCTAGAGAGAATATGCCCATCAAAATGAAAATGATATGGCCAAGTTTCAAGAGATCATACAAGTATGGTCGCCGTTGATTTTTCCTCGTCGGCAGCGTGACACCGTTCAACAGAATTGCCGATATTTCGCAAAGGATGGCGATTAAACCTAGGATCAATGCGACAACAAGCGGCAGAGGCTTGTTCCATGGGGCTGGAAAAGAATAGAGGATGCCCAGAAGAACTAGGAGGAAGCCGACAAACAGGAATGATAGGCCGAAGATGAATGCTAATACTTTCATTAGAGTATTCCTTTACGGATATGTAATGCGCGGCACATTAGCAGAAGAGACACCTTCAAGAACTTGGACGCCCAGTGCTTTTGCTTGTCTCACGGTGTCGAAATCTTCCATGCTTATGCCGTCAGGAACCGCCAACAGCATATAGGATGGACAGCACAACGGGGTAAAATGGCGGCGATAGTTAGAATCAAGTGGAATCACAATTGTAATCCAGTCATTGGTGATCGTGTAGAGGCGAGATTTTTGCAGCCTATCAATGTCATAAATTACTCGTCCGTCCTCTTGAAACGTGACCGCAGCAAGTTTAAAACCGTTGCGGAATGATTCAAAGAGCCGTCCGTGTATAACAAAACCGAGTTTGGTTGGTATCGGTGCGGTCGGTCCTTCTGCCTCATAAAATCTCTTAATTCCAATCAGATAATCGGACGGTTCCTGTTGGTTTTTAACGATGGAATGATTCCTGAGTTTTCTGGTGTAACCGGAAAGCGCAATTAGCGACAAAACTGAGATTGCAAGTACTACTTTAGCCTTCATTGGGGTTCACACGCGAAGCCTACCAACCACCGCGATGAACAATGGAATGGCCCATGGCGTGATCCGGCACACGACAATCAGCACGATTATCAGCAGCAGGCCATACAGAAGTGATTTCTTCACTGTTCTTGCCTCTTCTGGCTTGAAATCTTAACACCCAGAAACCGCAAATTGGAAAACTGCGGGTCCGCTATTGGCGCAGCCGGGGTTGGATCACTTCAATTTTTCTGCAATTTACAGCATTTCCCTCTACTTTTCTGTGGGCACTCACTGCCGCACATATGTCATCGCTGAGTTCGGACAAAAACCTGCGGGTAATTCGTATCTGCTGCACATCTTCTATAATTTCTACCTCAAACCTGAGTGTCATGCTTAACCTCTCGGGCTGGAATCTTAACACCCCAAAACTCCAAATTGGAAAACCGCGGAGTAGGGCTGTGAAAACTATGCGCTATTTCGCCGTCGCGTTTGTTATGCTACTTGGCAGCGAGGTACGCAAGAACTACGCGTCGATGAGATATGCGACAAACTCGATGGGGGTTGCCTTGGGATAACGGATGTTGCATACGGCCCCAAGATGGGCACTGCCTAAAATCTAGGGGTTCTCTTTGTCGCACTTGGGGTGGACTGCGAGGCCGAAATTGGAGGACCATGTGGACGAGCAATTCAAAGAACTGATAAAGGAACTCGGCGCAGCCATCGACAAATCGCTTTCCGATTCTAAACGGATTGGCGAAGTAGCCTCTCGAACTAAAGAGCGCGGCTACGATATTGGTCTGAATCTGGAAGCCACAATCCGCGTCACCAAGCAGGGTAGAAAAACATCGGGCGGCTCTTGTAAGTCAGTACCTGTCAATTTACGGGTCGGAGAATACGTCAGAGTCGGACCTATTAAGCCAGACGGGACGCCGCACCCGAGCGCAGGTAAGGCTGGAACAGTGCAGCGGGTGCTGCCGTGTGATTCATCAACCCCGTTGCGTGCAATAGTGCAGGTTGATGACGGCCTCATCGTCGTATCTGTGCAGTGTCTTGAGGTTTTGCAGTAAGCCTACTAACCGCAGACGAGGCAATACGGACCGCACTTGTGGAGCAGAAAAAAAAGTGCTGCAAAAAGTCCTAACGCCTGCTACACTGCCCGACGTGTTAACAGCTTTCCTCCTCGCCTTGCTGTTCTGGCTCCTGCCTACGCCTGTGGATATAGCGGCTCTAATTCAAAAAAAAGCTGAGATACCGTACGTAATAATAAGGTGGCGAATTGGGGTCGTACGTTAAATTAAACAAGAGAGCGTACGCTGCGTACGTACTGATGCCCCACAAGCAAAGAATCAATCGCGAGAAGGTCCAAGCCGCGCTCAGCACTTTATGTCCCAAGTGCGGCTACTCAATCCCGCCTGCTGAGATTCGACGCGTGGACTTCGACACAATGAAATGTCCCCAATGTGGTGAACGTTTCACTGTCAGGAAGGGCACCACGTAACCAAGTCCCATTGGAGGTTCTATGATGTCCGCTGATTCTCCCCATAATCGGGCTGAAAGTGGATAAAGACTTGGCCAGTCACTGTCTCGTGGTCTACCGTCTGCGTAACTATCCGCAAACAATGCAAGCCACGAGGGCAGGACTTTGTCAGGCAAGTGCAGCTTCGTGTATCCGTCTTGGCTTACTTAAGAGCATGGTGGATCGTCTTTCCATCGGAACGCGCTTTGGGCAGCCGTCAAAGATGAAAATAAAGGCCCCAGATGTTCTTGGGGCCAAGAGTGGTTTAGTTTGCGTTGAAAGTCCCAATTACGTTGTAACCAGTGTTGGCGTCGAACACAGACGTGTTCTGCTGATCCAGACTGTTCAAGGGAAGCGCATACGCAGGCTGCGCCGTCAGCGACGGGGCTGGGTCGGGAATCAGCAGGGCTGCGGAGATTGACCCGGACGACGGGAACGTCGCGGGCAGCGTGACGTTGACCTGGAACGTCGCGGGAGTGGGCGTTGAAGCGGACGCCAGTTGCCGCAGGTCCATCGCCGTGAGTGCGATTGGAATTTGCGCGACTACACTAGCACCAGAGAGGAATACTAGCGTGACCGGCCGAGGTCGAATCACGCGCCCATAGCCTGTGTTCACGAGCGTGACGCTCACGTACAACTGACCGTTCGGAGTGGGGTTCCCAATGATCGTTGCTCCCTGCAACTCAATGCGGGTCCCGACCATGTTGTAGAAGCTGAGTGCGCATCCCTCGTTTTGCAACTCTGTCCCGATATCGGCGGGGTAAGGGTTCAGTGAAATCGACTGCACGTGATAGGTAAACGAGTAGCCGCTTAGGGCGCTACAAGTTTGAAGAGAGGGATACAGGGCTCCAAACTCGCCAGCGAACATCGTCGTAGTCGATACTGCTGCCGCGTAAGACTGAAGCTGGCTCGGGGTGTAATTTGGCACGCAGAATCCAGCGTCCCCAATCGTCCCGGCGGTATCGATGCAGTTGTCCCATGTGGCCCCGTCATCGCCCGACGACGCGTAATAATCGTCGTGCATCCCGAGTCCGGGGTTCGGGACCGCCGTCCCCGTGTACTGAATCAACTGCCCCGGCATCCGCACCAGAATCGGGAACAGGCCGCTGAAGTCAGACAACTCCTCGTTCAGAACCGTCGCCTGTGCAGCGGCCGTTTCGTTCCCATTTGTGGAGTCGTGCCATTCGCCCCAAGTTCCGATGAAACCAGCCTCGACCGCAAAGATCAGGTCTTTGTACTGAAGCACGATCGGCGCGACCTCGCCGATGTTGGTCGAGATCACGTCAATCGGCGCATCCATCGCGCCGGGACCCACTGGCCCAAAGTTGTATGTGAAGCGGAGCATCAGCCGCATTCCGCTACCGGCAAACGCTGCCAGACGAGTGCCCATGTCATTGAGCATCGTCTGGGGAAGCGGGCCTGTGACGGCGGGCTGGTTCGAGCACACCGAAGTTGAGACCTCGCCGCTTAGACAAATGTACAGACGCATGACCTTTGTGGGTCCGTAGCCAAAATTTGACGAGATGTAGCAAGTGCTCAGGGTCTCGACCCAAAAGTCACAGTCGCCATACGGTGCCCCTTCGCTCGTCGAGATCGTCGTGGCGTTGGGCGAAAAAGTGTTGCTCACTGACACCGATGGCGTCGTTGCAGTGACCGTGGCGGACGCGTTGGCGCTTCCTCCCGGGCCGGTGCAAGTGATCGTGTAAGCGAGATTGCCGGCTGAGGATGGCGTCACGCTTTGGTTTCCGCTAAGCTGCTGCGTCCCACTCCACGCCCCACTCGCGGCGCAGGATGAGGCGTTTGTGGAAGACCAACTCAAGGTCAAAGGTTGCCCGACGAAAACAGCCGATGAACTTGAAGAAATCTGCGCCGTCGGCGCCGGGGGACTAGTGACCGTGAGAGTAGCAGATGCGTTGGCGCTGCCGCCCGCGCCTGTGCAGGCTAAGGTGTAGGTGAGGCTACCTGCCGTACTCGGCGTCACGGTCTGGCTTCCGCTGGAGCCTTGCGTCCCAGTCCACGCACCGCTTGCATTACACGAGGTGGCATTCGTGGATGACCATTGCAGAGTTGCGTTTGCGCCCGCCACGACGGATGTCGGGCTCACTGAGATTGTTACCGTAGGTGCGGGCGTCGGAGTGGGCGTGGGTGCAGGGGATGAAGAACCTCCTCCGCAGGCGAGGCTAATCAAGAGGGATGCGATTAACCAAATGGTTCCGTCAACTTGATTTGGCCCCTTTTGATCTTTTCATTTGGCTCCACCCCCTCTGGTGAATCAACTCCCGCAGCCCGTCGGAGCGAAGCCCTGCGTCGCCCCTGAGGGCGACGCGTTTAG
>Ga0208937_1001082_pt1 | contig 13163 bp, 11 predicted proteins | sample June2015DPH_11_5_FD_184705 | JGI IMG/M metagenome (GOLD analysis project Ga0208937, IMG submission 184705) | Peatland microbial communities from SPRUCE experiment site at the Marcell Experimental Forest, Minnesota, USA - June2015DPH_11_40... | ecosystem: Environmental > Terrestrial > Soil >...
TCGCACGCGCCGAGCGATTCTTGGTGGGATCATTTCGGCTACGTGAAACCGTCGGATCATTTCAATGTTCCTGCGCTACAGGTGAATTCTTGGTACGACATCGCAATCGGCGATACGGTCCGAATGTACAACCAAATGCGCACGAACAGCGATTCCAATCTCGCGCGCGACAATCAGTTTCTAATTGTGTCGCCGACTTCGCATTGTCTCTCCGAACTCGCCACCGATCACACGAAAGTCGGAGAGCTGGACCTCGGGGACGCCCAGCTTCCTTACTACACAATCTATCTAAGGTGGTTTGACCACTGGCTCAAAGGCGAAGACAACGGAGTCACCAGCATGCCGAAAGTTCAATTTTACACGATGGGAAAGAACGAATGGCGCAGCGCGGATCAGTGGCCTCCCGAGGGTACTCGGTTCACAAAATACTACCTCCACAGCGATGGGCACTCGAACAGTCGGTTCGGAACCGGCATTCTGACCATAGCCGAGCCCGGGGACGAAGCCTCCGATCGTTACACGTACGATCCCAGCACACCGGTGCCGACGCTCGGAGGGCCATTGTGCTGCACGGGCACTCGCGACGCGGTTCCTGGGGCTTACGATCAGTCGGAGCTCGAGACCCGCGAGGATGTGCTGGTTTACACGACGCCGGTCCTGAAACAGGGAGTCGAAGTTACTGGACCGCTTCAGGTGGTTCTCTATGCCTCTTCGTCCGTTCCCGATACAGACTTCACGGCCAAGCTGGTGGACGTGCATTCCGATGGAAAGGCATACAACATCCAGGATGGCATCTTGCGGGCGCGATACCGGCAAGGGTATGACAAGCCCACTTTAATGGAACCGAGCGGCGTGTACGAGTTGACGATTGATCTTCAGGCGACCAGCAACTATTTCGCGGCGGGTCACCGGATTCGCCTTGAGATTTCGAGCAGCAATTTCCCGCGGTTCGACCGGAATTTGAACACGGGAGGGAATAATTACGGCGAGACGAAATGGCAAGTGGCAAACAACGAGATTCATCACGCGAAGGCGCATGCATCCTATTTGCTGCTGCCCGTCTCGCCATGATCCTCCTCCACTGCGGCTCGGATTACGGATTCATTGCGGCCACAGTCAAGCGATGCGAGCAGAAACTTCATCGACAATCGTTGTTCGCTCGATGCAGGAGGATGATCGCAAGCAAGTAATGGCGTTGCATTCCGAGACGTTTCCTTTTCGTGAGCATCTCGCGAAGCGGTGTCGATTTGTACGGGCGCAGAATACCCGGGTATTAATTAATAGAAGACGGACAGATCAAAGCAATGCCATATCCACTGGCTCGAGGCAGTTTTTCGGTTCCAGAGCTATGACTTCTGCCGGAATTGTCGGAGTAAAACTGAGGCCGAAGCGCTGCAGATAAGGATATGGAATGCGGCCGATGAAAGCGGTACTGGGCGAAGTTTTGCGAACGTCAAATTGCGCTATCAATAAGCGCCGGAGCAAAAATAGACCGCATCGCGTCGCTGTTGCGGGGTGATGCAGCGGGAAAAAGTAGAGACTGCCGGATTTTGATTGCACGAAGTTGTTGTCGTAAAAAGTTGCTGTGTGAAACACCGGAGGGATGTACCAGCTGGAGGTCTACGGGCGTGTACAGCGGTTCTGGAGGAGGGCAGAAGTCAACGGCCGGTAGCGCGGGACTTCGGACTGGCGCGCACGACGGTACGCAAGATGTTTGGTTATTCGATTCCGCCAGGCTACCACCGAAAAGAGCCAGCGAAGCGACCCAAAGTGGGGATGTGGGTGGGCGTGATCGACGTGATTCTGGAAGAAGACAAGACCAAACCAGCCAAACAGGGGCACACCGCCCAGCGGATCTTCAAACGTTTGCGAGCGGAGCACCCGTTCCACGGTGGTTACACGATCGTGAAGGACTAAGTGCGCGCCGCGACGCTGAGCAGTCGGAAGATGTTCATTCGGCGACGCGTGCTCCGGGAACGGCACAGGCCGACTTCGGTGAGGCGCCGGTGATCGTCGGTGGCGAACGAACGGAAGGCCCACTACTTCGTGATCGACCCGCTATACTCGAGCTACTGTTCCGTTATGGCGCCGCTGTTTGCATTACAATAGACAACAAAATCGTTGTCAATAGTACTGCATACATGAGTTTTAACGAGGCTCTTCTCGCGAATTGACGATAAGGAACTAGCAAAAAGCTTTGGGAGTCTCGGTCGCATCCATAAAGAGACAACTCCGATCAGCGGGTGACAAATGACTTCGATTCGAAAAGTAGGAATTGTCGGAGCGGGAACCATGGGCAGACGGATTGCTTTCAGCTGCATCTTGGGCCGGCGCCAAACTTTGCTCTGGGACGCAGCTCCGGGAGTCGCGGCTGATGCTTTCGCGGTCGTTCATTCGATGGTCGCAGACCGTGTGCGCGACGGACGCCTGCCGCAAGAAGCCGAGTCCAGCATCCGCCTGCTGACGGTCGTTCCGTCTCTTCGCCAGTGTGTCGAGGATGTGGACCTCGTGATTGAGTCTGTGTCTGAGAGCGTCGAATTGAAACGGCAAGTCTTTTCCGAGATTGACAAACACGCCCCCCCCCGCACGTTGCTGGCAACGAACTCTTCCTCGATTCCGGGATCCTGGCTGGCTTCCGCGACTCGGCGCCCCGAGAGCATTTTCAACGCAAATTTTGGCACGCCGGATCACAGAAAGGTCGAAGTCATGGGCAACCCGAAGACCTCGCAGGAAACTCTGCAATCGGCGGTTGGCTTCCTGCGGGACATTGGGCTGGTTCCAATTCTTGTCCGCGGTGAAATCGTTGGCTACGCAACGAACCGAATCTGGCGCGCCATCAAGAAGGAGGTTCTCTTTCTTCTCGATAGGGGCTACTTGAATGCGGAGGAAATTGACTGTGCGTGGATGCTGGATTGGGGGACACCTATCGGTCCCTGCGGCCTCATGGACAAAGTCGGGCTCGATGTTGTCCGCGATATCGAGATGATCTATTACAGCGCTAGCGAAGATCCCTCCGATAAACCTCCGGAGCTGCTGCATAAAATGATCCAGGAGGGCAAGCTCGGAGTGAAATCCGGAATCGGTTTCTATAAGTATCCGGATCCTGCCTACAGCAAGGAAGGTTTTCTGAACGGAAGGAATTCCATGAACAAAAAGACATAAGCCCTCTGCGACCGCATGAGCGATGAATGGTCGGCCAGGGCAAGAGCCGAAGCACTAGTTGAAACACGAGATTTGATTGAGCGGGTCGCGTTGAGTTTCACTTGGACGAACTCGGCCGGACCAGCGGCGCCGCAACGCTGCGCTTTGCCGCGGTCCACGATTCCTTCTGGACGGTGAGATGCTCTATCCGCCGGAAATCTCAGGTAATCGCGGAATCGTGATCGCAACCAGTGTGGCCGAAGTCAAGAAGACAACCGAGGTACAAAACACCCATAAAACGGCCTTTCGCACGGACCTGGCAGTAGGAAAGGATCTCGCCACTTTTGTTCGCGGACGCGATCCTTTTACTCTCGGCGCGATCATGGCAGAGATGGATGGATTCGCTCCGTCCAACTCCAGCATCAAGGCGGCGCTGGAAATGGCAATCTGGGATATCTGTGGCAAGCTCGCGGGGCAGCCGGTGTACAAACTGCTCGGAGCTTATCGCGACTCTTTCGAAACCGACATCACCATCGGAATGGGTTCACCGGCCGAGATGGCAAACAAGGCGACCAAGTACGTCCAGGATGGGTTTAAAACGCTGAAGATCAAGCTCGGAGATGGCCCCGAGCCGGATACACAGCGCATGAAAGCAATCCGTGACGCCATTGGCTACAGTATTAAACTTCGCACCGACGCCAACCAGGGCTGGACTCCGGCGGAGACCGTCCGTGCGCTGCGGATGATGGAGAAATACCAGATGCAAATCTGCGAGCAGCCGGTTCCGTACTGGGATGTAGAGGGCCTGAAATTCAGCCGGGATAACTCGCCGACGCCGATTATGGCGGATGAGTCCGTGCACACGCCGCACGACGCATTTGCAGTGGTCCGTGAAAACGCAGTGGACTGCATCAACATAAAACTGATGAAGGCGGGGGGCATAATGCGGGGCGCGCAAATCGCCACGGTGGCCGCCAGTGCCGGAGTCACCTGTATGGTGGGCTGCATGGAGGAGACCCGCCTGGCCTTGACGGCAGGCGCTCACCTGGTGTGCTCGCAGAAAAACATCGTTTATGCCGACCTGGATGCGTTCTTTGAGCTTTCGGTCGATCCCGTGATTGGCGGAATGCAGGTGAAGGATGGAATCGTTACCCTGCCCAAGACACCCGGACTGGGAGTGGACATCGACCCTGCCTTCCTCAGCAAGCTTCACCGTATTTGATAAGGAGTGAAACACCGGGCCTTTGCTGGCTCCGGCAAGGCGGAGCCCAGCAAGCCTGTTTCCTGGGTTTTACCCACACTCGACAAACGGTATTGGAGGCGGCAAAGGCAAATCGAAAGTGCGCATGCTGTCTCATTAGCAGATCGACTTCCATCCTCGTCTATAGGAGCAAATGATCCTCAACCAGATCCTTTCTGAAAAACCATGCACGTGGATACCTGACGATACTCACAGGCCTGCTGCTTCTGGTGGCATTGTTCTGCATCGGGATGTGGGCGCAGCCCTCGCGTCCGGCGTTTCCACCCGTGAAGCCGTCAGTTCCAGCAGCAGTTGCGCCAGCCCAGTCGGCGCCCACGAGTTGACCGCGGTCGACCTCGAAGCTTTTCTCGATGGCCTGATGCCCGCTCAGATTGAACGGGAAGATATCGCCGGCGCCGTGATTGCGGTGGTCAAAGACGGGCAGGTCATTTTCGCCAAAGGCCACGGATACTCCGACATGTCCAAGCGCACGCCCGTACCCCCGGACAGTACGATGGCACGCAGACGTTATCAGCACCCGACGCCAAAGCGTCGCGGAGCATGGTGGACGCTCCGGTTTCGCCAGGACGAGATCGTCAACGGGAAGCTAACGCGAGAAGTGATCACTGAGGTTAAAACAGAATCACATCGTGCATCTGCTGGAACTATCGCGCTGGAGTTGGCCAGCATCGGTAGCTTCAGATGATTTCATTTTGAAAGCAGCGTGTCTCGAACACGGCGTCACAAGGCAGTGGTCTGATGAGAAGGGGCATAAACTAGCGAGTTGGTGTCCTGGCGATGGGGACCCACCGAGCTAGCGAAGCGCCCGAAGCCTAGCGCGCCCCGGCCTGCTATTACTACTTGGTAACGAGGGCAGTTTCAAAATGCTCCACCTCTTATCCCGCTTTGGATTAGGGACCGTGTTGCCGAGCGATGGCTACTTCAGTTCCCTGCCTTCGATGGCGCCGGTTGGCGCCTGAAGTCGCCCACGCCCGGGATTAGAACCTGTTCCACCTCTCCCAGCGGATTTAGCACGAACGACGCAAGCCTGCATTCAATGCGCAGATTCGGATTGTTGTCGCGCCAGAGAGTGCGGAAGCTATCGTATTGCCAGTGCTGAAGATCGGCGGTGAGGCCGAGATCCTTGAACCGCAAGACAAGCGCGCCATTCTCGACATTCACTTCAGCAGGCCCATAGAGTGGATTGATATATGTGCCTGCGTAGCGTGAGAACTCCAGGGTTGGCTTCGTGCCTGGGACGCGATGATCCTGCTCGTCGCGGACCTGCTGCGCGAATTGGTCCTCTTCATGCTTCTCCGCGGTCCAGATAATCGAACTCCAGTCCTGCACTGGCTCGCCCAGGTCGGTGTCGATGATGTGATACATCAAGGTGGTGGGGTAGAAGCGCGCGGTATTGGACATCACGACCCAGCCGAGCTTGCGGTCGGGCATGAAGCCGATCATGCACATCATGCCGTCCGTCCGCCCGCCGTGGTGGATGATCTTGTGCCCGCGATAATCATTGATGAACCAGGCGAGACCGTAGGTGGCGAAGCTCGCTTGCGGCGCCAATCCGATCAGCATCGAATGTTCGTTGGTTCTGATCAGCATCTGCGGCTGGTGCATCTCATCGGAAACGGCCTTGCTGAAGAATGTCCGCCCGCCCAGCGTGCCGTCGTTCATCTGCAGCCGCACCCAGCGCGCCATATCGCCGACAGTGGAAAGAATCGATCCTGCGGGACCGGCATTATCTAGGTTAATGAGCGGGATTGGTTGCATCTTCCCGTCAATGACGGTGTGCGCGGTTGCAATGTCCGCTCCCGCAGGCAGCGCGTGATTGGAGATTACCGTCGCGTTCATTCCCAGCGGGCGAAAGATGCGATCGCGCACGAAGTCGTCCCAGCTGCCGCCGGTCACCGCTGGTATGATTTGGCCGGCAGTGATGAACATCAAGTTCTGATACTGCCAGCGGGAGCGAAGGCTGGCTTCCTGCTTCAGATAGCGCAACCGGCGGATGATCTGGTCGCGGTCCAACTTCGTCCCCCAGAACAGGAAATCGTTCGGCGCGACATCGGTGCTATGCGTGAGCAGGTCGCGGATGGTGATTTCACGCGTGACATACGGATCCTGCACCTGGAAAACCGGAAGATACTTGTTGACCGGATCATCCCACTTGAGTTTGCCTTCGTCCACCAGCATTCCAAGCGATGCGGCTGTGAAAGCTTTGCTTGCGGACCCGATGGCGAACAGTGTGTTCGTGTCAATTGACTCCGACCCACCCTTGGTTTTAACGCCGTAGGTTTTCAGGAAAACGACATCGTCGTTCTTGATGACAGTGATCGCAACCCCCGGCACATCCCACTGCTGCATCGAAGAGCGAATGTACGGGTCAAGCGAGCTCCAGTCGGCCGACTGTGCAAGGCAAGAGACCGCGCTAACAACAGTGATCAATAACACGAGAACGGCGCGATGACGTCTCAACGCATTACTCCTTCTGCTTTTCGGGCGCATCGGGCACAACCCCAGCGCTCAAGCCTAAACCAGAATTTCCTTTTTGCCCTCGAGAACGACACCATGATACCCCCATCTCGCCTGACCCACCACCGCCCGGCATGGCGCCGCTTCTCTGCCAGATTTTGTACCCGACGAGTGGCTTCACTATCGGGTGACAAACGGCGCAGCTTGTCGCGATACAGCAACAATATATCCAGCAGCAGATCGGCATCCCGAGGATCATCCTTGGCGCCTGACTGATACAGCGCGTCTCGCAAATTGGCAGATATCGTCGAAGGCACCGGGAACAGATGCAAGGGCTCATACTTGCTGAGCATGAACACCAGAGTTCCCCGCGATTATTCCACCGCCACCGCGATCGGACGATTGGCAAATCGTTGACACAGCTGACCGGCCCAGGCCTCTACGGTTTCCGGGCTATGTTCCAGCTCGCCGCGTTCGCGCTGCTCCGAGGGGGCCGATTGCAAGCACCAGACATGCATCCGATCGGCCCAATCAATGCCTACCGAGGCAGCAAACTGTGGCTCTTGCACGGAGTCGACTTCTAACAATAGGTAACTAATCCTCCCTCTTTTGTGGAAACCTCGAATTGCGCAACCACAACCTCCATGCAGGCAGCTTTGTTTCCCGCGAAAGTAGGACCCATCGTCCACTCGCCGCGTATGCGCCGCTAGCGTTGCAACCGCAATCGGGGGCAAAAACTTGCGAATACATGTCACCGTGGTGACCGGCTCCACTCCAGCACCTCTGTGGACTCCGCCGCCTGCGAGTTGGGCATGAAGTCGAATGGGACTTCCTTCAGCCGCGCAGGGCTTTCCAGGTCCCTCGACTGATCCTCGTAGTGCGGCGAGGCAGGATCGACGCTCTGGCCATAATTGTGTGCGCTGAAGCTGCGGATCGGGTCACCGAGCTGAACCAGACGTAGCGCGCGCGATCCGGCAACAGCACGGTAGGTTTTCGTATTGGCCGCCTTGGAAGGCGAGAAGGCGCGCAAGGTTTGGACGCAGGCGTACGCCTGGCTTTCCAGTTTGGTGCACTGCTCCGGAGGCACGAGCAACGACGGCGCGCCGCCGAGAGGCCAATCCTGCGTCCCCCTACCGATTCGGAACAGGGCGCCGAATGGGCGATCCGATCCACCGACCGCGCTGGCCTGCCGGCGCACGGCTTCCTCGACTGCGTCAATAATCTTGACGCCGAGCACGCTTGAGGGCGCTCGTCCCTGCTCGACCGTCTCCACTAGGTCCTTGCGTTCGGAAGGATTCACGCTCTCCCAGAGCGCCGTGCGCCAGAACAGATGATTGAGGGCGGCCACGGAGCCAGCGCTCGCCTGGCCATCGAAGGTAGTGAGGCGCGCAAGCACAGCCCGGCCCTCAGCCGACAACCCGGCCGTTAGGTCTGGATTTCTGGCGACCGCGCTCGCAAGCAGACGCGTCCAGGATTCGGCGCCGAACCAGCCTTCGTCGAGCGCCAGGGCCTTAGCCTGGTCCAGCGTCAGCCGATCAGAGCTGCGAAGCACCTGCAGTATCCGTTCGCCCCGGGCGCGCATCTGCAGGCTGGGCACGTCATTGAGGATGTAGGCCGGATATACGGACTTGTGATCCGCCATACCCGGCATCAGCCCCGGCGGATAGTTAGCGTTCTGAAGGATGCCTTCCGGTGGGTCGCGAATGAGCAGAAGATCGGTATAGGGGTGATCTCCCTGCCAGGCGGTACGGGGATCGTCGCCCGCGACCGGGACGCTCCAATCGATCGAGGGGTTGCGCCTTGGCGTTCGGCCAGCGCGCAGGTAGGCAATCGAGCCAAGGCTATCGCCGACGACGAGATTTTGCGGGAACAGGCCCTGCCGCCTATTTGCCTTCAGCACTTCATCTGTCGTGCGGGCGCGGATCATCGCATCGAGCTGCTCGTGAAGGCCGCCCGCGTCGTCGAAGTAGGGCGTCGAGACGGCGAAGGCCCAACGGTCGTTGCGCGCGATGATTGGCGCGGGGCGCCCATTGATCTGGGCGTATTCGAATGTTCGGCGCACCGGCTCCGCCCCCGCCACGGCCAAGACGACGTCGCGCCGCTCGAAGCTTGCGGTCTTGCCATGCACCACGTAGGAGCCATCCGGCGCGATCGGGAGGCGATAGCATGTGGAGACGGACGGTCCTCCGGTAGTGAGGCCCCAAGCCACCTTCGGCGTATGGACCAGAACCATGGCTGAGCCGATGGCGTATCCGCCGACGTCCAGAGCGCCCGCTCTCATCGTGAATTCGTAGAAGAGGCTGCCGTCCACGTCGCCGTGGGGGTCGCTGAGCACGATGGTGCGTCCGTCCGCCGTGTGCTTTCCGGACACCACCCAGGCGTTCGACGCCGACGGCAGGGCTGTTTTTGGCACCACGCCATCCGGCTTCACCCCCTCCTTGGCGCATGCCCGCATGCCATCGTCGATGTCAAAAAACCAGAGCAGCGACCGGGTTAAGGCGATCGGTTGCCACGGCTGGACTTGCGGAGCCCACGCCGGCATCTTCTCGGGATGATCCGTCATGAAGCGGCGGATGCCGGCGATAAACGCCTCCTGCTGGCGACGCACTCTCGGCGACAGTCGGGCGTAAGCTAGCTTCGCTTCCTCGGCGTGACGCCAGCGGGCGGCTTCAATATCGAGCGGCAGGACGGACTCACCGAGAGGTTTCGCATCTTTTCCAAACGCTGCTGAGCCCTTTCCTTCCGCGACTAGAAACAACGCCAATAGCTCGGGCAAGGTATCCTCGGCCTCGGCCCAACCCAGCCCGTAGAAACCCTCCTCCTCACTCTTGGCGACGATATGGGGCACACCCCAGTGATCTCGAGTGATCGTCACTCGCCCATCCACAGGTGCGGCCGCCGCCGGAAGTGTAAGGGCGAAGACGGCAAAAAAAAGGGCCCGCTGGCTCCACCATTTCCGCTGCTTAGCGTGCGGACGCGACATAGCTACTCCTTCCGAACACGTGATGACATCATATTGCCCGCTGGTCGCACCCGGCCGAGGTGCAGGATTCGGGCGAGAGTCAGCCCCAACTGCGAAACCTCACGACAATCTGCCTTGCGGTGGTATTCGCATTTCAGGAAGCGCAAAAATGGAGACTAGTCAGACTCCATAACTAGCATCCAGCATTGACTTTTGCCAGGGCTTGTTCAAGGATCGCTAACCCCTCTTCGATTTGATCATCCGTCGCAACAAGAGGAACGAGGAGCCGGATTACATTACCGCAAGTCCCTGCGGAAGTGATAAGCAGTTTCCAAGAGTTCTTTCGCACTCTGATCATCACCCTGAATCGCCCGGTTGTACGCCAATGCAGACAACATCCTGGGGCTGCCACCTGAGAGCACTTCGGCGGTCTCGAATTCTGCAGACGCGAGTTCGAGGTATCCAGCCGCTTCATGGGCCAGACCGAGCATCCAATAGGCAAGTACATACTCTGGATCCCGCCTGAGTGGCTTGCAGGCACACCTGAATCGCATTTTCGTAGTCGCCCGTGAGTCGCAGAACAATGCCTTTCCATACCGAGATGACCCCATAAGAACTGCTCGTGAGGTTTTGCCTCAAGCAGCTCACCGAGTGAGTTTCGTCGAAAGGGTTATGCGTCGGGCCGGGTGGCGGAGATTTTAACGGTACACTCTCCACCTCGTTTACCTCTTTTGGACCGATTTTTCTGCTGCTGCCGCGCTTCGACTATCCTGACGTGCAGGGGTACAAGATAGAGGATCTTGCCAATGTCGGAACACGCGCCCCTGGAGCAACCTGGACCGGTAGACGCTCTTCGCTTGCGTGCAGCGGTATGAGTTTAGGGCGTCATGGGACTTCGCGTTGCAGGACCAGTCGCGACCTTGCGCTGCGCGTTCTCAGAGAGAGAGAGCGTGAGGCGGCCAATGCCTGGTCCTACAGCCGCTCAGACAGCAGGTCTGAAAAAATATGATCTGCGAGTCTTTATCTTGCCGCCTTGAAATGTGTAAGCATCGGCAAATCGTTCGTCAATTGTGGAGCCGTTCTTGTGCTTCCCAATAAACCTTCCCCAACAGGCGCCGTTATAATCATTGGCAACCGTACCTTCAAGGAAATGTTCTCCGGAGGCAATGATCCGCTCTTCACAATAGAATTTCAGTACGCGCTCATATCCTACAAGTGGCGGATAACCGGGTCGTTCATACGTGATGTCATCGCAAAAACAATGTCTCAGCCCGTCCCAATCGCGTCTGTCGACTGCTTGAAACAACTCTCGTATCAGTTTTGTAGGTACTAATATTGTGCCTTCCATGGTGAGTCTCCTAATTCTACATAGCGCAACATCTCTGCACGGGAAACGTGCAGCGCCAGTCCCATTTCTGCAAGTTGTGGAGCTACCGCGTACTTAGCCGGAATCTCCTTTTTGGTTCAAAAACGGCAGTGATCATACACCCATCCGGCTGTTCGCTGCCAGTGTGCGTATCGAGCCATGTTAAATGGTCATTGTTTACCGGATTGAGAGATCTCAAGCCGCGACTGCGAGACCTGCCACAGATTGGGCATAGATGATTTCGGGAACAGCGATCTGAGGCGGTGGGTCCGGCGAGGAATCGCGGGGCGTTTTCGAGGTTGGCGGTACGAAGTCGAGAATCTTTTGCTTCTCGCTGCAACACAGTAACTCCACTACGACATCGAACGGATTTTTGCCCTGCTGTTTGGCGGTTTGCAGAATGCTGGTGAGCACGGCTTGGGCGCGGGCTCCGTTCTGGGTGCGGTTTCCGCCCCAGTTCTTCCGGGCACCGATCAGAGCTCGGACGGCTCGCTCGGCCACATTGTTGGTCGCATCCAGGCCGGGACAATAAAGATAGGTAAAGATGTAAGGCCGCTCGTGTTGCAGATGTTTGGCCAGCCTGCGGTTAGCCGAATCTCGATCGGGACGCGCCAACAGACGATCCAGCTTCGCTTCCAGCCGCCCCGTAGCGGTCCATAATCCGTGCAGCGAGATTTCCTGGTTCTGATAGCGATCGCGTAAGGCCAAGCCTTCCTCGAGCAGGGCTTGCACCCGCAGCGGGAAGCGGGCGGCTCCGGGAGAGGCTACCTTGGCCATGTCTTCGCACCGACGAAGCAGATGTGAGTTGCAACTTTGATGGCTGGCCTGGAGAAACTTGTAATACACCGCCCAGCCATCGTGGGTTAACCAGCCGTCATAATCGGCACCCAACAGCGCAGCGGCCTGTTCGAAGCCGCGCTCCGCCAAGATGTCACAGAAGGTCACCTGCTCGCTGACTACCACCCATAACCAGCGAAGTTGTGCCTCCACATTCCAGCCCGTCTCATCGACGGCGTTCACCATGCTCCGCCGGGCCGCGTCGCGCAGGGCATTCCAGGTGGCTTCGCCGCGCTGGGCGACCCGATCCACGGCGCGGCAAAGGGTACTGCGGTTCACCCCTAAGCCAAAACCGTCCTGCAGGACCGCCGCCACATCAGCATGAGGCATGCCCAAAGCCTTGTTCATCTTGACCCCCAGCGCTAAGGCTTCCGGCCCCAGTTGCACGGCCGCGGCTCCTAAGGCGTCGGAAGTCTGCCACGGATCGCGTCCCTGGACTCGTTGGTTGCACACGGTGCAGCGGCCGATGGCAATGTCGAAGCGCCGCCAGATCGTCTGGCGCACGATCTCGTGTTGAAACTGCGAAACGATTTTTTCCACCTCCAGCGCGCCCCCACAGCAACACTGCCGAGGGAGCGGCACGGCGATCACTTCATCGACCTGCTCAGGAATGGGTTTGTGATGACGCTTGCCATAGGCAGTGCCGGACTTGCGCCCGGGCGGTTTTGGGTTCGGTTTCTGTCTACCGCGAGAGAACGGTGCCGCCTGCCGCTTGCTGGCGCGCTGCGCTTCCTCCAGTTGCCGCTTCAGCTTCTCGTTTTCTTGGCGCAATCGCTCCCGCTCTTGCTGCCATCGCTCCCGCTCTTGCTCCAGTTGCTCTCGCTGCTGCCGTAACTGCTCGTTTTCTTTCCGGAGCTGCTCATTCTCGCGACGAGTTCCCCGTCCCTGCTCCTGAATCGAGGCGAGCTTGCGTTTCAGTTCTTCGATTACGGCAACCGGACGGAACGACTTAGGCCACGTCATAGCCTGCTCTCGCAGGTAACATGCGCAAACTGGCGGAATTTGTCCAGCTTATTGATTGTTGAATAATATAGTGACATTTCTAGCTGGGTATGCTATCGTCGGCCCATGGGAAATCCGGCGGGAGTGCGGCGAGATTTTCAGGCACTGGAGCAGCGACGCTTGCGGGCGGCGCGGTT